>Ga0206107_1000061_pt1 | contig 118238 bp, 104 predicted proteins | sample 2B0metagenome_FD_148652 | JGI IMG/M metagenome (GOLD analysis project Ga0206107, IMG submission 148652) | Enriched microbial communities from leaf-cutter ant dump, University of Wisconsin, Madison, United States - 2B0 | ecosystem: Environmental > Terrestrial > Nest > Insects nest > Nest dump...
CCGCTGGTGTAGCTCCGGCGTACCGCCTCTTGCTTGAACTCTTCGCTGAAACTGGTCTGTGACATGGAACCCTCCTGCGAGCAACGTACGCTCACAATCTGGTGTCCACTCTAGTCGGGGAACTCCATTGCAGGCCAGAAGTCAAATTAGGACACTACCAACTCTCTGAAATGAAGATTCGGTTCTACCTTGCTGTCAAGACAGCAAAGCGTTCCTCGATCGTTCTGACCATCCGTGAAGGGGCTGCCGGTCGCGACTTGAAGACCGTTCGTATTGGCACTGGCCTGATAGTCGAAACAAGGGCATGGGATACCGAGAAGGAGCGGGTGAAGCGGAACTATGAAGATGGTTCGCGGATCAATCGGAAACTGGACGATATTGCCAAGACCGTTCAAGACCTTGCCGATGCTGCCACCCGACTCCTGAAGACAGACCCCCTCCCCTACATCAAGGCGGAACTGCCGAAGGCTGGGGTATTGGATCGACCCGTTCCGACTGAACAGGCTCCAGCTCCGGCAAGCGTTCTCCACTACTTCGATACGTTCATAGAGGAGCGGAAGATTTACGACGCTGATAGCACCGTCAAACGCTATCGAGTCGTCTACAACCATCTGAAGACCTTCCTGGGGAATCGTGCCGCGCGGTTCGGTTTTGACAGCATCACACCCGACTTCTATAACGAGTTGGTGGGGTACTTCTTCAACGTTGCCAACCTGACCAACAACACCGTCGGGCGACACCTGGAGATGATAAAGTGTTTCCTCCACTGGGCAACCGAGAAGGGCCACAACACCAATCTCCAGTACAGGAAACTCTTCCGCCGGTCAGACTTTGAGAGGGACGCTACAACCATCGCCCTGACCGATGATGAACTCCGAAGGATCGAGGAACTGGACCTTGCCGACGACCTGCGACTGAACAACGTTCGCGACTTGTTCGTGATCGGCTGCCTGACAGGAATGCGGTGCTCCGATGTTGCCCAGATCAAACCAGAACACATTCAGGACGGGTTCATCCGGCTTCACGTGACCAAGACAACCGAGAAGCTGGCTATTCCCCTGACGCCACGATTGAAGCGGGTGCTGGAGAAGTACCATCCCGACTATGCCTTCCGCTCAATCAGTAGCCAGAAGATGAACAACTATCTGAAGGAGATAGGACAGCTTGCCGAACTGAACGACACGGTGGAGATTGTCCGTTACAAGGGAGCGGAGAAGGTGGCGACAACCGGACCAAAGTACACGGTGCTTTCGACACATGCCGCGCGCCGGACGTTCATCACCCTCTCACTCCAGAAGAAGGTTCAGCCCGAGATCGTGATGAAGGTGTCCGGCCACACCGATATGCGTAGCTTCCGCAAGTACATCAAGCACGCCAACGAGTACGTCAAAGACGAAATGATCCGTGCCTGGGAATGACCGGCACGCCCCACCGTCTATGCAGACTTCTGCCTCTTCTCTCCCTATGACCGAAGCAATCGACGGTCGTTCCCTAAACATCACAGACGACAGGATCTGCCAACTTCGCCAGCTCTTTCCTGAGGTTTTCACCGAAGGAGAGATCGACTATACCAGACTACGGATGGTACTGGGCGATGTCGTTGCGGATGGGCGTGATCGCTATGGTCTCTCGTGGACGGGCAGGCAGGAAGCATTCAGGGAGATTCAGAAGCAAACCACATGTACACTCCTCCCTGATCGAGAGAAGAGTATCGACTTCGATACGACGGAGAACGTGTTCATCGAAGGTGAAAACCTTGAGGTGTTGCGTGTCCTCCAGAAGAGCTATTACACCAGGGTGAAGATGATCTACATCGACCCGCCCTATAACACCGGCAACGATCACTTCATCTATCCTGATGACTTCAGCGAAAGGCTGGAGGAATACCAGAAGCGGGCAGGGATCAAGGATGAAGAAGGCTATGTGAACAAACAGGATTTGTGGAGAAAGAACACACGGGAGAATGGGCACTTCCATAGCGTGTGGTTGTCGATGATGTACCCCCGGCTCTTCCTTGCGCGAAACCTCCTACGAGATGACGGCGTGATCTTCGTCTCGATCGACGATACCGAAGTTGCCAACCTTCGGCTGTTGATGGATGAGGTATTTGGGGAAGAGAACTTTGTTGGACAGTTCATATGGAAGTCACGGCGAAGTGAAGACACCCGTGCATTAAATGGATTATCAACGGATCATGAATACGTCCTTTGTTATGGTAAAGTTCAGGACGCTCGTCTACGAGGATCAGAGAAGGATTTGGGAAAGTTCTCTAATCCCGACAATGATCCACGAGGGCCGTGGCGAAGCGCCGATCTAACCGGATTAGCAACTAAGGATAGGAGGCCAAATCTTCACTATGATCTGGTTGATCCCTCTACGGACATGATCTATAAATGTCCCGACAAAGGGTGGAGATATGATGCCACGACAATGGCGAGCAAAGTTGCCGAAGGAAGGATATTGTTTCCGGCCTCAATGGAGGGACGGCCACGCCACAAATTATTCTTGAATGAGATGAGCAGCCTTTTCAAGAATGTCTCATCTGTGATTACCGACATTGCCACTGCGGATGGTACTCGCGAAATCAATGAGCTTATGGGGCCAGCGATCTTCACCTTCCCCAAACCAACCGATCTTATTCAACTCTTTATTCAACAAGCAGCTAATGATGATGGAAGCATCATCTTGGACTTCTTTGCTGGCAGCGGCGCAACGGCACACGCTGTATTGGAGTTGAACAAGGAAGATGGTGGCACCCGGAAGTTCATCTGTGTCCAGATCCCAGAACCAACGGAAGAGAAGAGCGAGGCACGCAAAGCAGGATACGAAACAATCGCGGACATATCCCGCGCACGTATCCGCAAGGTGATCGAGAAGCTGAACGAAGAGGAGGAAGGGAAGCTGGAACTGGAGACGCCGGGGGATCGTGGCTTCCGCAGCTACACCCTGGCTCCGAGCAACTTCAAGACGTGGCGCGCACTGTTGGACGGTGGCAATGTCGATGACCTGTTGCTGGAGTTCCGGGACGCGCATAAGGCCGAAGCCGAAGCCGGGAACATGGTGACGGAACTTCTCCTAAAGGCTGGGCTCCCTCTCACAACACCCGTTGAGGCTGTTGCCGTAAGTGCGGGCACAGTCTACAATGTGGAGAATGGAAGGTTGGTGATAGTGCTGGAAGTGATGGATGATGCCGTCCGCGATTGGATCATCTCAACAGCACCGCAACACGTTGTCTGTCTTGATACGGTCTTCGCGGACAACGATCAACTTCTGACGAACCTGAAGTTGCAGCTCACCGAAGCAGGGATTGAACTCACTGTGATATAGCATAGAGCTATGGCTTCCTCCGAACTTGTTGTTCCTCCGACTACCCCTATTCAGCCTCTTCCTCTTCCCTTCGACATTGAGACGAAGCGGGTACTGCGGAAAGCGATCGAAGCAAATCAGCGTCTCGCTGAATTGAAGGGTGTGGTGCGGACAATCCCGAATGACCAAATCCTGATAAACACGCTTCTCCTTCAGGAAGCAAAGGACAGCTCGGCAGTTGAGAACATCATCACAACGCACGATGAACTCTTCCAAGCCGATCTCTTTACCGAGAAGGTGAGGAGTTGGGAAACAAAGGAAGTGCTGAACTATGCGGATGCTTTACGCAGAGGGCATACACTTGTAAAAGGAAGCGGCCTACTTACCCTTCCGACCATATGCGAGATTCAGAAAGTGCTGGAAGAGAACACGGCTGGTTTTCGTAGGCTGCCGGGGACGACTCTCAAGAACAATGCCGGTGAGGTTGTCTATACTCCGCCGCAGGATCATGCCACCATCCTTGAGTTGATGGCAAATCTTGTCTCCTACATCAACGAGCCGGACAAGGATGAGTCCAACCCGCTCGTGAAGATGGCCGTGATTCACTTCCAGTTCGAGACTATCCATCCTTTCTATGATGGGAACGGACGAACGGGACGGATCATCAACATCCTGTTCCTCACAATGAACGGGTTGCTGAATGTTCCCATTCTCTACCTTAGTCGATTCATCATCAAGAACAAGCTGGACTATTATAGACTCCTACAGGCAGTCCGAATCAACAACGATGATGCTACTTGGGAAGAGTGGGTGTTGTTCATGATGGAGGGGGTAACCCAGACGGCAACGGAAACCATCAAGCTGATAGAGCAGATACAGAAGCTGATGGCAGACTATAAGCACCGTATCCGCAAGGCGCTTCCCAACGTCTACAGCAAGGATCTCTTGGAAAGCCTGTTCAAACACCCCTATACCAAGATTGAGCATTTGCAGAGAGACTTAGGGGTACACTACCACACGGCGCGGAGCTATCTCGAAAAGCTGGCAGAGGCCGGATTTTTGGCAAAATTCAGCGTAGGGAAGTTCAGTTACTATATCAACTTCCCTCTCTTTGACCTCTTTGCTAATCAGTCTTAAGGAACTCTGAATGAGACCCTTTTTTGGAGAGGCTTCCCGTCTCCCTCTTCAGGTGGCTGGAATCCATAGAGTTCTACAGGTGCTTCGGACGTTTATAAGAAAGGCCTGTTTTCTATAAATGAAACTTCGGACGTTTATAAGAAAGACCTGTTTCTTATAAACGTTCCGAGGATGTTTATAGAGGTTGTAATATCCGTTACAGTTTTACCCCGCTCCTTTACTGCTCTTTCTCCCAGCCCGTGAAACTCCACTTCGATAGCTCCCAGCAATATCAGCTTGATGCTGTTCGGTCTGTTGTTGATGTCTTCGAGGGACAGCCCTTAAGCAAGGGAGTCTTTGAAGTCTCCTTTGGGCAACAAGAAAGCAGCCTGAGCTACAGCGAACACGGTGTTAGTAATCGGTTGGTCTTATCACCTGAACAGGTGCTGGAGAACCTTCATAGAGTTCAGGAACGTAATGGTATCGCACAGAGAACGGTACTGGAGGGAATGAACTTTACGGTGGAGATGGAGACCGGCACGGGGAAGACGTACACCTACCTCCGAACGATCTTCGAGCTGAACAGGGTCTACGGATTCAAGAAGTTTGTGATCGTTGTCCCCAGCATTGCCATTCGAGAAGGGACATTCAAGAACCTTGAGATCACCCGCGATCACTTCCAAGCACTCTACACCAATCAGCCATGCCGCTACTGGATGTATGATAGCAAGCGGTTAACCGACCTTCGCACCTTCGCCACTGCCGACAGCATCCAGATTCTTGTCATCAACATCGACAGCTTTGCACGCGACACAACTATCATCAACACAGATCGAGAGAACGGGATACGGCCACTCAAGTATATCCAGGAGACCAAACCGATCGTCATCGTTGATGAACCACAGAACATGGAGACTGAGGTTCGACGGAACGCGATTGAAAGCCTTAACCCTTTATGCACGCTTCGTTATTCAGCCACGCACCGGAACTTCTACAATCTCATCTATAGACTGGACCCGGTTCAGGCGTATGATTTAGGACTGGTGAAGCAAATCGAGGTAGACAGTATTGAAGCGGATCAGAACTACAACTCCGCCTATATACATTTCGAGAGTATCCATCAAACGAAGACAAAGATTCAGGCGAAGCTCCGCATTCATGTCAATGATGGAAGTGGGGTCAAAGCCAAATCAATCAAGGCTGAAACGGGTGACAGCCTATATATCCTATCAGGACATCGTGACATCTACCAAGATGGGTATATCCTGAATCGGATCAGTGCTGATGAAGGATGGATCGAGTTCTCAAATGGCCTGATACTCAGGAAGGGGGATATACAGGGAGGGCTGACGGAGCTTGTATTGAAGTACCAGATGGAACGCGCAATTGAAGCGCACTTTGAGAAAGAGGTCCGCTATTGGAAAGGGGCATTGGGTCATCCCCCTATCAAGGTGCTGACACTGTTCTTTGTTGATAAGGTATCCAACTACCGAGAGTTAGAGAATGGCTCTGCGATAAAGGGGAAGTTTGCCCTTTGGTTTGAAGAGATATTTGAACGGCACATAGCGAAGAACCGGTCGTTATACCCTGACTTGTTCACAGCGCCCTTGCCCGAGGACTGGGAAAACCCTACAAAGGTTCATGAGACTGACATTCCGAAGCTGCACCCGAACTACTGGAATAAGTCCTCTGTCCATAATGGATACTTCTCTCAGGATAAAACCGGCGCGCTGAAAGACACGAAAGGATCGACACGTGATGATGAAGACACCTATAGCCTCATCATGCGCGACAAGGAACGTCTCCTGAGCTTTGATGAACCTCTGCGATTCATCTTTTCTCATACAGCTCTTCGTGAAGGCTGGGACAATCCTAATGTCTTTCAGATATGCACTCTGAACGAAACGAAGTCAGAACTGAGGAAGAGGCAGGAGATCGGGAGGGGGTTACGTCTTGCCGTCGATAAGAATGGTCTGCGTGTAAGGGATAGACGAATTAACGTGCTGACGGTCATTGCGAATGAGAGCTACCATGACTTTGCAGGACAACTACAAAAGGAGATCGAGGAAGAGACCAGTATTTCCTTTGAGGGAAGGATCAGGAATGCACGGGAGAAAGCTCTAATCCGCCGCAGCAAAGAGCTGACAGTTGAGAACTATCCTGAGTTCTTCGCGATATGGGATCGCATCAAATACCGTACAAGGTATAGAGTAACCTATAACACGGAAGTGCTGATTAAACGTGCGGCCAGTGCTATAGGTAGTACGATGCCCCGAACTACGCGACCAAAGATTGTTGCTCGAACCTATACACTTAAGCTCAGTGATGTAGGGGTGACAGGGACTATCAATGATTCAGCAGTCACTGAACCGGATCAACTCACCTACATCGTTCCCGACATCTATGGCTACATACAGTCGAAAGTGAGCATCACCCGCAACACAATCTATCGTATTCTGAAATGCTCAGGACGGCTGGAAGAGTTGGCAATCAACCCGCAGCTCTTTCTTGACAACGTAATTGCACGAATCAAGAATGTACTTAACCAACTGATGGTTGATGGGATCAAGTACGAACAGATCGCGGGGGAGGAATACGCTATGCAGCTCTTTGAGAATGAAGAGATCGAGACGTACCTGAGCAACCTGTTTGCCGTCACCAACACCGACAAGACACTCTACAACTACATCTCGATGGATTCCGCAGTTGAGCGGAAGTTCGCGGAAGAGTGCCAGGTCGATCCCCATGTGCGTTTCTTCTTCAAGCTCCCGAGAGGCTTCAAGATTCCGACACCGATAGGCAATTACAATCCCGACTGGGCAGTTGTCTTTGAGAATGATAGCCGTATCTACTTCGTTGCCGAAACGAAGTCAACGCTCAACCCTGAACTTCTGCGGGGTGTGGAGCAACTGAAGATCGACTGCGGCAAGCGGCACTTCGGATTGGATGTATTCGCAAGTGATGGCGTTCAGTTCAAGCAGATAACAGAGCTCAAGGAACTCTATGGCTAACGACTATGGCACGGCAGAAGAAGGCAGTGACCGAACCGGCAGAGATATACTTTATGGCTGCCGAGTATGGTGAGCTGTTCAAGTCCTTCTATGAAAGGTTTGAAACAACTGGCTATGATACGGGGCTATTGCTCGAACTTGAGAATGAGCTTCTCGTATATGTATTGAAGGCTGCCGATGCACAAGAGACTATTGCGGCCAAAGACATGCGCCGCAAGCTGTTCAAGCATGACTGGCGTTTGTTCCTGGAGTATGCTATTCGCAGGATTCCCCAGGATGATGTAGCTCTTCGGGAAATCCTTCATGCGCGAGTGCGCTGGGCATGGGAGCAATCGCAGGAGAGCGAAGTCAAGAGAATGAATGTTGAGTTAGTGCGTATGATAGAAAAGGCCTTGTCGAAGACGGCAAAGGAGATCGTTGAGAACGCTTTCAGAGAGCTTCGAGCCTATCGACTGATTAAGGGCCCGAAGGGTGTCATACTGGCAAACGGAATGATGTTCATGCCAGACGGATCAGTCATTGATCCTGATGCACCAATTGAAGAAGAGCATACGTTTGGCACTGTCAAGGATGGCGTTCTACACTGGATTGAAGACCTAAACCAGCTTGCATGGGCAATCAGCATGATTGAAGAACCATTGGGGTATAGCGACACAAAGCCTTATACAGTGGTTAAGTCGCTGGAAGGAAGTGGGAAGATCAAGATCGTTCGGAAGCGGGGCAGTTTTACAAGCCTGAAGACGTACTTGGAGCAGATTCGTGCGGAAGATTTCGATGTCCCAGTGAAGGACTTTGTGCCTCAAGCCGCCCGAGTACTCCTAACTCTATTCAAATAGACTTCGCAACTTCCTTTCGAGAATACTTGCTACGCCTCTCTCACCAAATTGCGACCGTAATACTTCTGTATAACGGTCGCAACTATGAATCAGACCTACCTCGTTCAGCTTTCGCAGTCAGACCTTGAGAGTCTGATAGCCACCACCATACGCAGCGAGCTTACCCAGCTCCTTCCTCCACAGTCAGCGCCCGAACCGGACAACGGTGAGCTGTTGAAAGTGCCGGACATTCAGGCAATGTTCGGTGTCTGCAAACAGACCGTCCTTGCCTGGAGCAAGTCGGGCAAGCTGCCAACCGTCCGTATCGGGGGACGCATCTTCTTCCCGAAGGGAGATGTGTTGAGAGTCCTGAAGAGCAGGAAGGGAGGGAAGGGCAATGCGTGAAAGTCCTCTTTCCCCCTCACAAGGGTTTCGCCCCAACGGAACGACATTCTCCCTGCCGGTCAACTTCGACTACGGCAACCTGCAACCCTCCAGTGAAATCACCCCTTCTGCTCTTCGCGACAATGCCGCACGGTTGAGCGAACAGTTGGCACTTGGCCAACTGATTCCTCCCGCACCCGTTGACTTCACGACGTGGAGCGACCTTCAGGAGATCACAAAGAATGTTTCGTGGGCTTGGCCGGGATGGTTGCCCAATGGCTTCGTGACCATGATAGCCGCAGAGAGCGGACAGGGGAAGTCTCTGCTTGCGCTCTGTATTGCAGGACTCTTCACCACTGGCAAACCGTTTCCAACGGGGGACTCCAGTGTAGCACAAGAGGGCAAGGTTCTATGGATTGAGACGGAACACGCCCAGGCGATGAACCTCGATCGACTGGCAAAGTTTGGCCTTGATCCGTCGTGCTTTATCAACCCGCTTCCTGACCCTCTTGCTACTGTACAGTTGGAAAGTCCTTCACACCGTGAAGAGATATTGAAGCGGGCGCACCTGTCTGAAGTTGGTTTGATTGTGGTGGATTCCCTTTCCGGCGCGCACCGGCAGAAGGAGAACGGGACCGAGATGATTGAGGTAATGTCGTTCCTGGCTGAACTCGCAACAGCCACCAACAAACCTGTCATAGTCAACCATCACTTCAACAAGCTCCTGACTGATGGAAGCGTTCCCAATCTGTCAAGGGTGCGCGGCTCTTCTTCGATAGTTCAGTTCTGCCGTGTCGTCTGGGCACTGGACATCCCGAATCTTCAGGAGCCAGGACTCAAGCGATTGTCGGTCATCAAGAACAACCTTGCAGAGTTCCCCCAGCCTCTTGGATTCCGTATCACGGATAGCGGCCTTGTCTTCACTGACGCGCCGGAATCAGGACCGGCACAACTGCGAATCGAGGAAGCGGTTGAGTGGCTAACGGATATTCTCAAGGATGGAGCTATTCGACAGAAAGAGATTGAGCAGCGCGCTGAGGGAGACGGATTGAAGATGAAAGCTGTTCGGCGCGCAATGGCACTCCTGCATATCAGGCCATTCAAGAAGAATGGGGTTCACTCCTACTGGCAACTTCCACCCCAACAGGCACAACAGGAAGAACCCGATGAACAGGTTGGTCAAGTTGGCAATGTTGGCACGCTGGACTTCTTCGAGTCAGGGAATCAGGGAGATGATGGTGAGGAGAAGAAGTGATGAACAGCTATCGCTACATCCTGGACAACAGCTGCCCGACACGGCTATTCCCCTGTCCGCAATGTGAGAAGAGGGAGTTCAAACGCTACGTCGATACTAAAGCCGGAACCTATCTGCCTGAACACGTCGGACGGTGCAACCGGGAAGTCAACTGCGGCTATCACTACACAGCCCGGCAGTATCAGGAAGAGATGGGGCAACGCTACAACTTCACCGAACGAAGGGTTGAGAAGGCTCCTGAACGTGTCCCTGCCGAATCAACAGAACAGGTGACGGCGGTTCCCTTCGACCTGTTCCGCCGGTCAGTAGAGAGTGAACAAGGAAGGGAGAGGAACAACCTTGTGCGCTATCTCCTGCGGTGCTTTCACGCTCCAATCGCGATCGAGCTGATAGGCCGATACTTCATCGGCTCATCGAATCATTGGGACGGGGCAACCGTCTTCTGGCAGATTGACCGTAGCGGGATTATGCGCGGCGGGAAGGTGATGCTGTATGACCCCCTGACCGGCAAGCGGAACAGGGAGCGCAAGCCAACGTGGATTCATTCGCTCGTTGAGATCCCTGGCTACCAGCTCCAGCAATGCTTCCTCGGTGAACACCTGTTGGCGCGCGGCGCGGAGAAGCGAACGGTTGCGGTTGTGGAGTCGGAGAAGACGGCGATGATAGCCAGCCACTACCTACCTGAATACGTGTGGTTGGCGTGTGGTGGTCTGAAGAACCTTTCTCCCGAGCGTTGCCGTGTCCTTGCCGATTGTGGGGTGATCTTCTATCCCGACCTGGGGGGCTTCGATCAATGGCACGCAGTCGCTGACCGGGTTCAAAGGGAAGTCGGTTGTCGTGTTGTCGTTTCCGACCTACTGGAGCGAGAGGCAACCGAAGCCGACCGAAGCAAGGGGTTGGATGTAGCGGATTTTTTAGTCCGAGCTTGTCCGAACTACGGCTGGGCGTTATCGGAGAAAGGCTATCCCCTCTTCTGGGACGGTCCTGCAATCGAAGCGGGGAACAGTATAGCGTAGCACAAGGAGTGTCACATGGGCTGGGAACGGCGCGGCAACGGCATGTACTACTACACAAAGGTTCGGGAAGGTGGCAAGGTCTCCTCTCGCTATGCGTATGGTGGCGGACACTTTGGAGGGATGGGCGAAACCTTCCAGCTCGCTCAACAGGCCGGACGGCGACGGAAGGAAAGGGAGCGTGAAGCGTTGAGGAAGGAGCAGGAGGAGTTCAGGGAGATCGAGCAGGGACTATCCACCATCAACCAGATGATTCAGCAGGAGCTTGCTGCCGTGCTGATTGCCAACGGCTACCACAACCACAAAGGACAATGGAGGAAGCACCGTGAACCGCGATCAATACCTGACACTCATAGAGCAGACCAACAAGGAGAACGCTTCACGGAAGGATAAGGCGGAACTCTCCGCCTACTTCAAGGAGCATCCTACTGCATGGAAGGAGATAGGTGATCTGGCAGTGGTGACACGCCGAAAGATTGTCGACTCGATCAAGAACGGTTTGTTGATGGAGACAACACAGCTCGGGCTTGAAGACTTGGAGAAGCAGCTCGGTTACGAGCTGGCTCCGCCCCTGGAACGTCTCTTGATCGAGAACATCCTGAACTGTTGGCTCCAGTACCATATGGTTGAGAACAACTATACGACGGTGATGAGCGGAAGCACGACGTTGGAGCGCGGCGCGTACTGGGATAAAAGACTAAGCGTTGTACAACGGCGCTACCTTCGGTCAATCGAAACGCTTGCGAAGGTGAGGAAGATGAAGCTGCCCGCGATTCAGGTGAACATCGGAGAGAAGCAAGTGAATGTGGTGAGATAATTCGATGCTCTCTATAATGCAATATGATTGACCCTCTCTCGATCGCTGTCGGTGGTGTATTCAGCTTAGTCCTGAGGCACTACTGGGACAAGTTTCGGAGTAGAGTCCGACTTCGGATCTGGTTCTATACAGTCTGCTTAGAAGACGGGATCACCCATGATCCGAATGTACATGCAATGGTAGTGAATGATGGGACAACCAGCCTGCCAAAGCTAAACCTACACGTCTTCGGGCCGAGAGGTGGCTTCTTATTTGAAGCCTCCCCCCCTGTCATGGTTCTCCCCCCTGGGGCGTTAGCGACATATCGGTTTGAAGTAATCCAACCTGATGGGACAATATCCGATGATGCCTGTTATATCAGGTCGCATTACTCTCGTCACCAAATGACTATTCGGGTATTCAAAGACAACCATATCAGGGGCGAGATTTTCGCGGACTCAAAATTAGGGGTTGAGTTCTACGACTTACTCTCTGCCGCTGTGATTCCAAGTACAGATGACACAGATAACGATGAGACAGAATAGCAAGATGCAAAAGCCCGAGCCGGATCAACCAGCTCGGGCTTTTGCTTTAGCCATTCACTATAAGAGTAATGATGTCTTCAGGCTGGCAGCGCCGCAGCAAGTACGCTTGAGCTTACCGCCGTAATCACGTCGAGAACAGTGTAGGTGATTCGGGGTGTAGTGCAAGTGTGGGGTTTATTCATTGAGACCTCCATTGTTGAGTTAAGCGACTTCCAAAGACCAATGTGCCGAACTACGGTTAGACAAATGAAGGCAGCAAGACAACCGATTGCGCGGAGCGTGAATCCAGCACCCGGTGCTACCAGCCTGAAGACATTATCAAAGACCTATATGCTACCCTACATCTCCGACCATATAGTATATAGCCATTGAACCATCAATGTTCAACCGCCGAAATCAGAAGCCCGAACCGGCAGAACCAGTTCGGGCTTTCACTTTCATCACCCGAGTTAGTGTACAACGTAGTGTACAATGGCTCTTGTGATTGTCCTGAAACCCTTGTGGCACAAGGGATTGCAGAATCTGTTTGTAGCGGGGGCAGGACTTGAACACCGTCCATTTCTCAGCAATTCTCCGCGGTATTGAAATCCCGGGACACGATCCGTGCAACGATTTTCCCCTTATCGAGCCTTCCGCCGCAGGTCAGCACCAAGATAGTATCGACCGTCCTTCCCCGCGGTGATACTCACTCCGAGTTGATCTTCCCCGCGGGTCCACCTGCCTAGCGTAATCCCTTCGCCGCGATCGAGGGCATAGATAGATCCCGTCGTCGGGACTGACTCCAGTTCCCGTGTTCCGATTCCACCGTGCGCCCAAGTGTGTACCTGATTCCAAACAGGCCGAGCGTATGCTCGAAGGCTATCAACCCCAACGCGGCCTTCGTACTTCCTTTGCATTGTCACCGCTTCAACCCTCCCCTTCCTCATATAGACCGTCACGAACTCAATATGAATCAGGCCAAGCGGTGAATTGCTCGCCGGATAGACAAAGTAATCGTCCTTCAGGTCGTAGGGTTCGTAAGGAGGGTTCCATAATGAGGAATCGCCCAGTGCCTGCCATAACTCTGTGTAGGTGATTCCTCGGGTGAGGCCAGCGATCTCCATACGTTGCGAACTGGCAACAGATGGAATCAGCAGGGCTAGGAGAAGCAAAGGGACCTGCTTCATGGCTTTTTAAAAGGGGCATTGGGATTGAATGTAATTACCATCACATCCCCTCGAATGATGGCACTTGGCCCAAGCGGATATACCACCTTTCGGTCCTTGAATTCACTGTATATGCCCTGCTCAGTAAGTTTCTTGACTATCCATCTGTTTGTCCCCCTCTGTTGTATAGCGACTAAGCCACCAACGCTCGGAGGCTCAAAGAGCGTCACCATACACACCGAGCCAGGCTGAATCCCCGCACCTTCCATACTAATTCCCTTTGTTATAAGAAGTTCCACATTGGGCCTCTGCCCGTCCTTGTTAGTGACCCTGTTAGGAGAATCCTTCTGATAGAAACGCGCGAACGCAGCGACAATCTCAGGAAGGCCTGCGCTTGGAGGCTCGTCAGGGTTGATCCACTCGAATTCTGTCTCCCACATTGCTTCTCCCTCTTTCTCAGTCCCATTTTCTGGGACTGAGTTCTTGCTCATCATCCCCTCTAAGTCTCGAATCGCCTCGTCCGACATCATTCTCTCGAGAGCGGCGTTTTGCAGCTCCTTCGAGGCGTTTGGTAGAAACTCCTCGCCTTCCCCAGTTCGCAACCATTCCGAACTAATACCAATAGTCTCGAAGCGATCAAAGAGTATCCTTCCTGGCTTCGCCTCTCCGCGGAAATACTTGTGCATATAACCAGGCTTCACCCCGAGTTTAACCTCGGCTCGGCTCAAGACAGGATCGAGCCATTCCATCGCCTGCCGCATACGAACTACCGTCCACTCATCCCGCGCAGTCCACTCTGACCTACGCTTTGTCTCCATCTTTTTTGAGGAATTGGGGGAGTCCTGATCGTCCGCCATTTTTCTTGAGGTTAGGGTATTGATTCGCCATTAATGGCGATGTATGTTTGTGGCGTCTCGCCATTTGTATCGCCATTTCTGGCTGAGTACGGGATCATATCGCAAACATATCGCCAAAGTTTCACGAAAGTACCATGAACAACACCTCAGGCCAAGCACCTACAATGAAAACCCTCGCACCCGTTCGAGTGCCTCCACCGATCTCCGAGGCGATTGAAGCTTATTGCGCGCCTCGAATGCTGACGCAAGCGCAACTCCTGCGCGACGCGCTGATCGAGTTCTTCGAGAAGCGGGGGATCAATCTCCTTGACAAGATCGCCGCTTATATGGAGGCGGCCAATGGCTAATTCGCTCGTTGTTATCCCACTCGATGAACTTCGGGCAATGGTGTTCGAGGCATCGAAGGCGGGCGCGCGGGCGGCGCTGAACCAACTGCCGATCGATGAAGAAGGATTCTATCCGCGCGCTGAAGTGGCGAGAATGTTCGGTCTCAATCCTGAGACAATTCGCGATTGGGAGAAGCGGAATCTCCTTCCGGTCGAGCGCGTCAACCGGCGCGCGGTGTATCCCAAGCAGGCCGTTCACGCACTTGTCGGGAAGGTCAACAGCGGCGAGGTAAAGATCGGCAAGGCCCCACGCATCGCGGGGAAATCTACAACCACCTAACCCACAGAGAGGACGCCCTATGTCCAGACTCTTGCTAGGCGCTGCAAAGTCGTTCGACGGCACGCTCCGAGAACTCAATCAAATCAGGCACGCCGACAATCCAACCGCCTACCGGCAAGCCCTAATCGTCGGCTGCGAAGTTATCCGAACCCGTCCCTGCAGCGACATGCTTCCCGCCGTCTCGTCCTGTCACGCTCAATCGCTCCGCTTGTGAATCGCCCCCGTATCTGCGACGCCTTCGATTGCACACGCCTAGCTATCGGATACCGAATCGTGATCGAACAGGACGCACCCGACAGTGGTCCGATTCCGACACGGCAACATCGGTGTGCTGAGTGTGCGTGGCCGTACGAATCCGAACTGACCCCTTTAAACGAGACAACCCCCGACGCGAACGCCGAGGGCTGCCAAGTCTAATTCCTTTCACAAGGAGGCGTCGGCTGGAACCCGACGCCTCCAAACTAACACACGGAGGCAATGTGGCAATGACCGCCGCAGAACTTCAGGGGATGATCGTCGACCCGCGCACCGCGCGTGTCGCGGTGCTTAGTCCCCCCAATTACGAACACCCTCACAATTCCGAATCGTCTACCGCCGAAACCGAACCCATGGCACGTCAGCCGACGCAACCCTCCCGCGACATTCTCGAACGCTTTCGCAACAGGGGGAATTGGCTGCCGGTGGCTAGCGAGACGGTTCGGAATATCGTCGACCACGCGTTGAAGTCCGACGCTCCACTCGATCAGGAGACGGCGCTTCTCGACTTTCACTATTGGATCAACCGTGGGCAACTGAAGTCCTACACCTACTATGCGAAGCGATGGAAGTGGGGATCAAAAAAGGCGTACAACTTCTTCCACAAACACGGTGTTCTTGGCGCTGAAACGGGGGAGAAAATAGGGAGAGGAAGGGGAGAGAATGGGGAGAGGAAATCGCGCAATTCTGCGGGCAATAGACGGAGCGGGGAGAAAATAGGGAGAGGAAGGGGAGAGAATGGGGAGATGTATGTAGAAGAAGAGAAGAAGAAAGAGAAGAAGAATAGCATCCCCGCAGACGGGGAAGCAGCGCGCAAGGGTAATGCTCGAAAGGCTGAGAAACCGAAGACCCCCCGAGCGGAACGGTTGGCGGCGATCTATGCCACACCTGCCGGTCAGCTCTACCGGGCCTATCCCCGACATGACGATTTCGACAAGGGGCTTGCCGCGATCGAGAAGGCTCTTCGGGAAGAGGAGTTCGACTTCCTCCTCGAACGAGTCCAGGCATTCGCTCGACTCTGGCCGGACTACTCGAAGCTCCCCGACGCTGAGCAACGACTCTGCCCACTGTCAGCCAGTTGGTTCAACGACAAGCGGTATCACGCCGAGACGTGGAAGGGTGCGCCATCGCTCGCCGACGTGCTGAAGCCGCTGAGCTATAGCGAGGCGTACGCAGATTCGGCGAAGCGCGGCTTCCACGGCTGGCCGAACGCGAACTACTTGCCGGTGATCGGTGCGAAGAATGGAGCGGTGTACTACATCCGCGCCGAGGATCGAAGCAAGCGATTGCCGGAAGCGGCGCGACTGGCGTCGGACGCCGAGGCTGCAGAGTGGGCACAACGGCAACGATCCAATGCGGGAGGTGCGCGATGAGTTTCAGCGCATGGCTCCCTCTCGGAATGGATCCACAAGGGACTGCCGAGAAGATGATGATTACCGCGGCAATCATGTACCGCGGTGAGACGTTGGAAGCGATCGAGGAGTTCGGAATCACCCCGAAGCATATCACCAGTTCGGAGCACCTGCGGGACGCGATGGAAGGAATCCTCGCCCTCGTCGACGCCCGACAGATAGTCGAGGAGTTGAACCTCTACGATTGGCTTCACCGGATGCGAGGCGACAAGGCCGGGGCAATCATGGCCGCGGCGCTCGACTACGTGAATGTGATGGAGTTTCAGGGGCCTCTCTCGGTGCGCTACATCGCCTATGCCGCAGCGGAACGAGAGATGGAGCGGGCAACCGCTCGCCTGAGTCAGCTCGTCAGCGAGCGCGCACCCCGCCAGGAGCGGGAGAAGGCTCAAGACGCGGTGAACTCCGCGTCTCGACGGCTCGACGCTATCACGGTTCGAGCTGAAGACAGCGGAACAGTTGCCGCTGCGAAGTTGATCGGGGATATCAATCGAGCGTATGAACTCCGGCAGGAAGGGAGACACCCTGGTATCTCGACAGGGTTCGTCGACCTCGACAAACTCGTCGGTGGATTCTGGCCGGGGGAGTTGACGGTGATTGGTGCGCGACCTTCGATCGGCAAAACCGCAATGGGCGTAACGCTCGCTCGAAACCTCGCTCGGCACAACGTTCCCTCGGCGTTCATCTCGCTTGAGATGTCGACTCGTGCCCTTCTGCGGAGGATGGCCGCCGCTGACTTGGGGATTGAGGTTCACCGGCTGCGGAGTGGCGACGTGTCGGCGATGGAGAAGGCGATGATCGAAACGAAGGTCGAAGAGCTTCGCCTCCTTCCCGTCGCCTGGTACGACGATGTAGGGACGGACGTTGCAGACGTCGAACCCATCATCCGAATGGCAGTTCGGCAGCGTGGCGCGAAGGTGCTCTTCATCGACTACCTGCAGTTGATGAAGAGCAAGAGTCGCTACGACAAGCAGTCGCGGGCGGAGGAAGTGGGAGAGGTTGCTCAGCGCCTTCACCGCGTTACACAGCGGGAAGGTGTTTCGATCGTGGCACTCGCTCAGTTGAACAGGGAATCGGAAAAAGGAGCAGACCCGCGCCCGAGGGTTGTTCACCTTCGCGAGAGTGGAGGGATCGAGCAAGCCGCAGCGAACATCTGGTTGCTTCACCGCCCCGAATACCACGGGGTCACAGCGACAGCCGATCAGCGCCCGACGGCGGGACTGGCGGAGGTCTATATCGACAAGCATCGGGAGGGGGCGACCGGCGTTGTAGAACTCCACTATGACAAGGCTCGCGCCCGATTCGGTGACTACACGCACCACCTCGACCAACAGGCCGCACCGAATCAGTTGCCGAGCGACTACGGCAACGTTTACGAGGTTCAGCCAGCCACCGACGAAAACCCATTCTAACTCTATTCCAATACTACAATGAACACGAATCAGATAGCAACCGAGACCAACGACTTTGCTCAGACCTATAACCGCGATGCGGTGTTGGAGGGAGCTGTGGAGGTGTTTCGCAAGGCCGAGGAACAGGAAGCGGAGGCCCGAGCCACTGAGCAAGGGATGTTGGACGATGCAACCCGTGTCTTCAGCGCAAGCAAGAAGTACGGAGAGATCGGTAGGGAGATGGCTCTTGAGATGGGCCGTATCTCAGAGCGGGTCGAGAAGAACATAGAGACCGCTCGTAAGATCATCGCTCTCTATCCCCGCAAGGGAGAAGAGGGGAAGGCACTCGGCGTGGTGCTAAAGCTCTTGGAAGAGAATACGGCGGACTTCCTGACGGCTCAGGTAAAGGAATACGCTGATTGGTTCGACACGTCAAAAGCTCAGCACGGGACGCGGGAAACCCACCTCCCTATGGCCTGCGACTGGTTCTCCCAACGTTGTTGGGAGAGAGCGGAGTCGGAGCGGTGGATGAAAGCTGCAGTGCCGGATTGGATCGCTGATCCGATGACGCTTTGGGGTTTCAAGGCGGATCACTGCGCGAGCGGAGTCGACTATTGGAGCAGCGACTTAGATATGCTGATTGAGACGTTCAGAGTCGATGCTGGAGAATGGGAGTTCCGCGTGTCGCACCCCCTCACCGAGTTCTCTAACAAGACAACCGTTGTTGACTTCTGCGGCATCCGGCGAGTGGAGCGTGTCACCTCGAAGGAGAACGAAGTAGCTGAAGCAATCAACACACTGGTTCGCTGGTATCGCGCCGCTCGATTCCCGAAGAGCCTTGACCTCTCCGACGTCGTGGACTTAATGCGCGATCCGCTCGACAAGATCGAGAAGGAGCTTGGTTCAGTCTGTCCTATGGAACACGAGGCTTTGCACTTCTGGTTTGCCCGTCTCCTGCGGCGCTACAATGTCATCTGCGAAGAGAAGGTTCTTCGTATTCCCTAACTACTCACTACAGGGAGAGGGTGGCCGCCCTCTCCCTTCACCTAACTCCTTAATAGCATCATGAATGATACCGACTTGGACCGCGAGCGGACGCCCCGTGAGATTGTGCGGATCACTGGCATAGGTGAGCACACTCTACGAGACGCAATTCGCACAGAAGCGTGCCGCAGCGTGGCAGCACGAGAGGGGAGCACGCACCGCCGCACGACGCTACGATGGGTGCGAGAGTGGAGAGAGGGCGTGGCAGGAGAGCAGCGGCAGCCGCAGCGGACGACACGCAAGACCACGACACCTGGAGTGCCGTGGTCGGAGATCAAGCGTAGAGCATACGCATAGGACTACACTACCCGCAAATCAGAACAAACTGATGAACGCAAAGCATCGCCGCCGGCTCGCGCACTCCTTGCGGAAGGAGTGGTTTGCTCACATCAAGGTGGGGAATATCTGCACTGGGAAGGACTGGCTCACCCCTACGAACGATGCTGGACTCCGGTTCATCTGGAAGAAGCTGAATCCCGCAGCTCGCTACATCAACTCCGAGCTGGAGAAGTTCATATGATCGGAGAAACGACGGATCGCCCGAGGTTTGTCAGCGTGCCTGCTCTGATCGGATGCGTTCACGTTCGTCTCTCCATCTGAGACGCTGTTCCCAGATTCCCCCTCTTCGACTCACCCCTTCCGGCGTAAATTGTCATCGGGACCCGCGAATACACCACAATCACCACGATTTGCGGTCCCGGCGATAACCACCGCCATTCCCACGTTTTTCACATCCTCTCTCTCCTCTATGACCTGCCTTGTCTGCGGTTCAGAACGATATCGCGTTGTCGGCAACCCGACCCGATTCCCCGACTATGAAGTTCGTCGCACGCAGTGCCCCGATTGCGGCACCGACTACGAACTGAAGACGACAGTAAGCGCCGTGTTTGTGATCGACCCCGACACGTTGAAGGAGACGCCAATCCCTCCGATTGACTTCCACCGATACAGGGATTACAAGCTCGGACGCGGCCCCCACCCGAAGGCGCGGGGGGTGCTCGAATGACAACGCTGCAGCGGTATCAACAGGAGTTGGTCATCTATCTCCGGGGGCTACTGAAGTCCAATACATCAACGACCTCTCTTCGCGCTCAAGTCGACCTATGGCTCCGCTCGCATCCTCTCCCCTCGGCTCTCTCCGAGTCGATCATTGCGGCCTCGCTGGCGGAATCCACCTGGGCACGTGAGCGCACTCTCCCGGAGGCTGAGCGGGCGGCGGTGGCGAGCGTCCTGTCGATCGGCAACACCCGACTGGCGACGATAGGGGGGAAGGTGTACAACCGCATCCTCGGGGAGATAGAGCGGTCGATCGTGGAGGGGGTGAACGGGAAGGAGATTGAGGCGCGGGTTGCCCGCTCAGTTCAGCGCGCGGCACCGCACGTGCAAACGATCGTGCGCACCGGCCAGGCTGCGTTCGATCGACTCGAAACCGTCACCGAAGCTCAGCGCCTCGGCTACACACATCTCCGCATGGTTGGGCCTCCCCCGGATAGAATCTTCTGCCGGAAGCACTATCACAAGGAGTATTCAATTGAAGAGATAAAGCAGATGGACAACGGGCAAGGGTTGCCCGTGCTGACGCACGTCGGCGGGTTCAACTGCGTACACGATTGGGAGCCGGTACATCTATGAGCAAAGGGCACGCACGGTGGAGGCGTCGCCTCCCCAACGTCACACGACACGAGCGCCGGGAGCATCGAAAGGGAATGAAGGTGGGAGGAGCAACGAGGGCCACAACGTGCCTGATATGGCACGGGAAGAGGTCGGAGCGCACAACGGCGCACTGTACGCGAGCGATCCGGGTATTCGCACGCGAGCAGCGCCGACTCGCCGAATCCGATCCCACGATCAAGATGGCAATGGCGCTCAACGGAGAGATGTGGAACAAGTTCGTTGCGCGGGTCGATGCTGAGCGGGAACACGATTTCATCCTCGAACTTGAGGCGATCTATCGGGATCAGGAACGAGCCATTCGGAGGATGAAGTGACCAACCGCCGCACGCATTTCTACGCCGTCGACGGACCGGACGGGAAGCCCCTCTTCGTGTGTCTCTACGGATCGACCAACTCCAATGCAAAGCGGCCCCGCCGTTCATGGTGGAGCCGCTTCCGCCTGTTCCTCTGGCGATACGCTCGAATCCTCGATGTGATTGTCGTGCTCTGCGTGATCCCCTGAGCGATGGCCGCCTCTTGGCATGGTTGGTGGCCTTTCGAGAGTCCAGACCCCGACGGCGTTGCGCGAGGTTGCATCGCCTTCTTCTATACGCCGATGTTTGTCGTGATGTTCTACGCGCCGCTTCGAGCGTCGATTGAGTTCGGCTTACGTCCGTATCTGGATAACGCGCGCCGCCGCGCCCGCCAAGTCCGTGCGTTCCTCCTGCGTGAAGCCGAGAATCCTCCGCCCCCTCGCGTCGTTCCATAGCGCCTTCTGAGCTTCCTCCTCTCGGGCGAATCCGATTCGGATCGTGACTTGTCCGCTCCCGTTTACTCCGATCACCGTCAACGCGCGAAGCATCGCCCCGGTTCGGCTCAGGTTCACGACGCCTCCATACTGCGGATACGCGGCATCCTTCAACGCTGCGTATCCGCCTGTTATAACCGCCCACAGCGCACCGGAACGCTTCGACGTGATAATCTTCATGTCATCCCCGAGCGCCCTTTGTGCGCGCTTCGTGATGGCCCCCAACGGCAAGGCGAATGGCTGCGTGCTGTAGGGTTTGAACGGTGCCCCGTCCGCTCCGACTCCTCGAAGAGTTCGGTCGCGGATCATCGACACAGCACGCAACCCGATACGCTTCAGGTCGTCGTCGGGGATCGAGATAGCGAGACGCGGGGTTGCCTTCATTCGAGTTCGGGGAGTTCATCCTCCCACGGGTTGAATCCATCCTCGGCGGTCACCATGTAGCGGCCTCGTTCGTCCGACCACACGACGGGGAGATTGTGCCGAGACTGAAGATTCTGGTACTCCTCGGCATCCTCAAACAGTACACGGCTCTTCACCTCGGGAACCCCGTCCATCGTCTCCCGATAAGGTTCAAAAGAGTTCGGGTCGTTCGCGATCGCCTCGGCGTCTTCCCGACGCTTGAATAGCCCGTAACGGTGGGGGCGCTCTTCCCCCTTCACTCGTAGTTCGATAGTCCAGATACGCTTCATGGTGGTGTGTGGTTGGTGGTTAGACAATGGGGAGTAGTGCGTTCTCGCTCGCTGCAGGAGCGCCGAGCACCTTGTCGTTCTCCCCCGGCACCGTCAGACCGACAAGGCCGTAGACTTCAGACTCCCGAATCGGGATGTTCGCGGCGAGATAGTCGACAATGATCCGCGCGTATGACTCGGGGTTCTTCTCCTGTTCGAGCTTGAAACGGAACCGCCAGGGAGCGATTGGATTCCCGAGGTTGGTCAGTGCGTCAGCTTCGACGACCTGGCGCTGAATCATCTTCTCCATCCGGGTCATATCGGTATAGAAGACGTCGGCACTGACCAACTGCATAACCTGTAGCGCGGCGCGGGAGCCACCGTTCGGCGGGAGCTGCGTAGTCCCCGACTGGCCGAGGATCACAACGCTTGTGGCGTCGTCAATCTGCGTGATAAGGTCCTTGTATGCCGTCGCTCCCAAGTAGCTGTCCGGTGTCATCATCTCGTAGTTGACCGCCTTCGATCCGACCGTGAAGTCGTTCGCGAGCATCCCCCGAAGTGATTCGACCGCCGCCTTCTTGTCGTCATCCGTTGCCCACTCTTCGAGCCGTGCGATAATCATTCCCTTCAGGCGCTGCGAGAACTGTGTCCACTCCTGCCAAGCAATTCCCGCGGTGAGCTGCGGATAGAGGAGCGTTCGGAGGAATCCCCCTCGATGGAACTTCTCGTCGACGTCCCACAGGAGAACCCCTGGCGTCTCTGTGTCGAGCGGCATTCGCTGAACGGCTCCCTCTTGCGCCACCTGCCACAACGTGCGCCCCTCCCCGCGCTCTATCTCAACCGGCAAGTATCGCCGACCAATGCTCGGCACCTGAACCGTCCCGTCATACGTCCATTGTAGCTCACAGCAATACACGCCGTACGCGGGCGTATCGGTGTGATAGCTGATCGCCTCGTCAATCACTCGTCGAAGTCGGAGATAGGCAGCAATCAGCCGTTGGTCGTCTTGCGCGATTCCGGGAAGTGGTTCGAGTTCCCAATCGAACGCAGCGAGCGCGGCGCGGCGGGTGCCGATGTTGCCAACGATCCGATGCGACGACTCGGCAACTCGCATGAGGCAAGACATGAGGGGGCGAGTGTCCCGCGCATCGTCTTGCTTATCGGCAGCCTGAACCGCCTTGTTTGCCTCGGGGAACGTCGGGTGCTGCTTCTTGTTGAGAGGAGCGTAAACGTACATGGTGGCGGTTAGTAGAGTGGTGATGATTCAATCGGTCGCGACGCTGTTCGATACGGCCTCGGTCCCGGTTGGTCGGGGTCGTATCGCTCCTCTGGTCTCCGTTGCTGAGCGTCTTCCTGAACTGCTTCCTCGAAACGCTTCGCGATCCCTACTTCGTGGAGCAATTCGATTCCGCATATCAACCCGTCGGGGAAGTCGTCCTTCCGTTTGTCCTTCTTCGAGCTGAAGCCGTAGAGTTGGCGGAGTGCCCTCTCCTTTTCCTCGGGCGGTGCCCACCCTTCAACGAAGACGATACTGCCGGAACTCCAAAACCCCGAAGTATTGGTCGCGCACAAGTCCACTCGATACTTGCACCAATGGATGTTCAGCATCGGGACTTCGTGCCGTCGCGCCCAGTTCCGAATGTGGTTTTCCCACGTCGCCTCTTGCGATACGTGTCCGTCGAATCCCGCGCGAGCCTTCACTCCAGGCAGGAGCCAGATTCGCATATAGTCGTCGATCAGATCGTTAACGTCGGCATAGCTCTTGCACCGCGCCGCGCGCACATAGAACTTTTGAGTCGAAGGAGAGTATTCGATTCGGAGAATCGCAGTAGTGTCGCCCAGGCCGCGAAGCGATGTGTTCTGATCGGCGTAGATAACCGAGATGGTATTCCTCGGCATATCGTCGGGGCGAATGGTCGTGTAGTACGACGAGAGAAAGACAATCCCTTCCGGTGGAATCGGCGACTGTTGGAAGTTGCCTTGCCAATCGGCCTCACTTGAGGCGCGGACCATTGCCCGCATCTCCTCTTCGGACGTCGCCGGAAATCGCTCCGGCCACAACGAGCCGCGTTCGTCATCCCATGCCGACCGAATCGTTACTCGCCAGTGAGCGGGGAGAACCCCTTGCTCCTTCCTCTTCTTCTGAACGTTGGGTGCGCAACGAACGTCGAAGATGTTGCACAACCACAGGAGCGTTCCCGTCGACGTCATCGACTTATAGCACTCCTCTACGAAGTCGATTCTCTCCTGAACGTGCTTGTCGCTCATCGGAGAAACAAGCGTCTCGATATCGTCGGCAAGCGTCCATCCGGGCCGACCGAATCCGTGCGAGAACCCGCGCATCGACTTCCCCTCGGAGAAGGCCGCGCCGAAGCGCCAACCCTTCGGCGTGCCCGGTGCCGTCGTCGTTAGCTGGAACTGCTTGGTATTCGCCTCCCGCAGCACAACCCCGAAGTCCTCTCGTATCCTCGGATTCTCCTGAATGATCTTGCGGATATCAACGAGGAGATTCGAGGCGGTCGGTAGGGTTTGCGAAAGGGTGGCGATGATCGTCTCGCGAGCCGACAGAACTAACCAGGCTGCGAACTTCTTCGCGGTCGCCGTCTTCGCGAAGTCGCGCGGCCCCGCCTGAATCCCGATTCCCGGCGTCAGGGCGTCGGCGACGAGTTGGCGGTGGTACTCCCCCGGTGGTGCGTAACGGTCGTACTGTTCCGGCGCGAAATAGATATCGTCGAACGCGGCGAAGTCGTCGAGCGCCCGCGCCACTCGATCCGCTCGCTTCTCTTCCGACCGCTCCCCTTCAGGCCACGGCTCCGCAGGGCGCAAGGCGGCCCGAGCCTCCGCCTCCCGCTCAAACTCCTTCATCGCGATATCAAGAGCCGAGAACGCCAATTCGGTTCTTCTCCTCTTGATAGATGCGAACGATCTCCGCCTCGCGCGCCTCCGGCATGAACCGCCGAATGATGGAGGCGATAATCTCCGCGTCGACCGTCTTCAGGTGGCCGACGAGGTTCATCGACTGCCACGCCCGCAGCATCTGAGCGACGCGCTCCGCCAGGGGTATGTATTGCCCCGCCGTCAACTTCTCGTCAGCGGCGAGCATCCCAACGGCACGCCGAAGAACCTTCTCGAATGAGACGAGAGGGTCAACGACGCGACCGACTGGAATCTCGTCTCGCTCAGAGGCTTGCAGCTTTCCAGCCTCGTATTGCTTCTGAGCGTAGCGGACTTGTTCGGCGGTGCAATTGAACTTCTTCCCGATATCGGGGCGCGATAGTTCGGGGTGCTCACTGGCAAAGATTCCGACCTCTAACTGAGTGGTCGGGTCGAGCGGGAAGCTCTTCCCCGTCTTAGCTCGGGACATACGTCACCACGAATTGAACGTCGACAATCGTTCGATCCGCATCGCCCCCGAGGAACGCAACCGGGGGAAGCGCCGGTCGAGCGACTCCTTCCCAAAGCCTTGCGAGAGTATCGAACACCTTGCGCCCCATTGCCTCCGCCTTCACGGTGGCCGCCATGCCGTCGTTCACCTGCGGGGACGTCTGACAAACGACAACGCAGGTAGCCGTATACGCCGCGCCGTAGCCCTCGCCGGGCGACGGGTCGCCTGGCACGAGATAAACGTTGACGCACGGCGGAGCCGCATCAATTACCGAAGCGGACGGATCGCCCGCACGAATGCTTCCCTCGGCCACCCCGAGTTCTCCCGCCTTCGCCTTCAGCGCCGTAAGCGCCTCGCCCCACCGCTGTTGAAACGTTACCATGTTGCACTCCCTTCGATTGTTCCGCGCTCAGGTGCGACGCGCCCCGTAGGTGTGGCGATCCTGTGCCGCTGGAGATTCTCAATTGCTATTGTTCGGAGTCCCTCCGCCCACTTCACAACCTTCTCGTCCTTCGACGTTCGTCCGATGTTGGCGTAAACGATGATGTGGGCGGTCGGCTCCTTGCACCAATCGGGCGCTTCCGAGGCATCAGCGGGGATAGTGATCCCGGTTATCTGAACGACGGCATCCGATGCGGCAAGCTCCGACTTCTCGAAGTCGGCCTGAGATTCGCCGGTCCCGAACAGGCTGTCGAACTGAGAAACGCCGACGATCTTCTTCATCTCTGCTTCTGTCAGCAACGGCATACGGAAAACCCTCCTGAGTGGTGATGGCGCACAATCTCGCCCCACCGTCAGGAGGGTTTTTTATATGGATATAGATAGACGAAATGGGTGTAGGGGGTGGGTGAACTTCGCGACAGTTCCCGACCACCATAACCCGAACCACCATGACGCCCGAACAGTCCGCCGCGATTCGATCGCTCGGCATTCCGCCCGAGCATATCGCCGTGTTGGAGCATTGGCTCCCGTCGATCAATCAGCTTGCCGCAGCAGTGGCGGACACCTCCGCAGCATTCGACGAGCTGAACGACGCAACCTCCACAACGTCCCCGGAGGCTAAGTAATGAAGCCGAGCGAATACATCAAGAAGCTCCTCGGCATGGTGCCCGAGGAGCAGCGCGCGGCGCTCGAAGCCGAAGCCGCGAAGCTCGAAGCCGAGGGAACCACCGCAGCAGTTGCAACCCCGCCGGTCGTTGCTGGCGGAGCATCATCGGGGGGCAACACGTCCGCGCTCGAACAGCGGCTCGCCGCTTCAGAGGCGAAGGTTCAGCAGTTGCTCGATGCTCTTGTCGCTGAGAAGACCGAGCGAGAGAGGGGTGTTGAAGCTCAACAGAGCCTGCAGAAGCAGCAGCGAGAGAAGGACATAAAGGACCAGCTCGATACCGCCGTTCGCGAGGGTCGCATCGCCGCCGAGAAGCGCGACTTCTGGGCTGAACGGATGAAGACCGACTTCGACGGTGCGAAGGTGATTCTCTCCGAGCTTTCCCCGAACCCGGCAATTGCGAAGTCGCAGGGACAACAGCAGGGAACCAACGGTCAGCAGGCCGCAAAGACCACCCGACCGACCGAGGAGAGTACACCTGTCAACGTCGATGATCTTGTCGACGATGCAGCGGGAGCCTTCCGAAGCGGTTCGGCCCGCATAGGCGCGACCGCGAAGTAGAGACCGAACCCGACGATCACCACACGTCACCTTTCACCACAACGACAATGAAACTTCAGGGCATTACGAAGGCGTCCGCCTCGCCGACTGGCGACGAGCTGCGGACGCTGGCGCTGGCGGAGGCGAGCGCCCAGGCGCGAATTTTCGACTACGCGGAGTTCTACCAGATCACCGGCAGCGGCGACACTCCGCGCAAGACGGCGGCGAACGACGCCACCGGCCAGGCTCGCGCCGTTGGTGCTGCGGGCGGAACCTACACCGCAGAAGAGGCGGACCCGACGACCGCAACCGTTGCGCTGAAGGCGTACGGTTTCGAGGTGAAGACTGACGTCGCTTGGGAGCGCCGCGGAGTCGATATCGGATCGCAGCGCGCGAAGGACCTCAAGCTCCGCTCCGGTGACTTCGGTCGCTACCTGTTCGACGAACTGATTAATGGCCCCGGATCGGGCAATCGCACAAAGGGGCTGAAGCAGCTCGCTACCGATAACTCCCTGAACGTCGTTCTTGGGGCTGCGGCTGACGGCTACGACGTTCCTTCCGGCGACTCCGCAGGATCGAAGGCGAAGAAGAACTACTTCGTCGAGCAGATTGTCGAGATGGTGAACCTCGTTGACCCGACGGCAATCTTCTGCAATGCCCAGACGATCAGCCGCCTTCAGACCATCGGGCGGGAGTTCGTGCGCACCACGACGGCTCAGGACATTTACGGGAAGGCTCAGCAGCTCTCTACGTTCTTGGATCGTCCCCTCGTTGACACGAAGCAGACCTCGGGCCGTGTGGCTCAGATCATCACCAACGCCGAGACTGTCGGCGAGAACGACGATTGCACTTCGATCTATTTCGTCCGCTACGGCGAACAGGAAGGCGTAACCATTGCTGGCAACTCCGGCATTCAGGTATACGATCAGGGAGTCGTCGGAACGAAGTACGTCACGATGCTGGAACTCGATATGGATCAGGTGATTCTCGACCTCTACGCGCTTCGCCGCCTGTCGGGTATCCGCCTGACGAACGCCTAAGTCGGCACCACCACAGCCGACTAAATCGGAGGGCGCGGAGAATCCCGCGCGACGGCCCGCGCCCTCCGATGCGTATCCCCAACCACCACCACAACGAAAGGTTTTATGGCTCCGCACGCACTTAGCGCCGGTCAGGTCGGCGCGTTCTTCGACAAGGCCACGCACGGCCTAACGCAGATCGCCGCCGTCCGCGCCTTCATGCTGGTTCTCCTGCTTCTGAGCGTTGGCGGAATCGTCGGCTCCCTCGAAGTCGAGGCGCTCGCTCAGTTCGACGCCTTCACCTTCATGTTGGCGAAGGTCACCGCCGGAATCGGCCTTTGGCTTCTCATCGACCGATACGTTCTCGGCGAGATCGACACCATCAACGAAATCAGGAAAGGCAATGTGGCGGTCGCTCTACTTCATCTCGGTTTGCTTGGCCTTATCGGTCTGGCAGTCGGCACCGCTTAACGCAGCTCCGACACCCCGACACCTGCAGATCATGCGGAGTCGGGTTGGTGAGACCGAGACGAGCGGCTACAACTCCTCGCCGCTGATCGACCGGATCAACCGACGGTATCGCGCTCCGCGCCGATCGAGCTATTGCGCAACCAGCGTCTCGGACGCGATGGATAGCGCGGGCAACATCGCCCGGCCTCGCTACCGCGGAGCAATGGCGCGGGGGTTCCTCGAACGCGATTCCCGGATTCCGATTCGCCGAGTCGTTGCCGGACTCGATACGCTCGTTGCTGGCGACCTCCTGGACTGGCAACTCGGGCGCGGATCGCACGGACACGTTGGAATCGTCGTGAAGCAACTCTCCCCCCGGTCGTGGCTGGTTGTCGCTGGCAACACGTCTCCGCCGAGGGGCAAAGGAAGCGAGAACGACGGTGACGGCTTTTGGGAAAAGGTGGTGGTTTATCAACCCTATGCACGGCTCCGACTTACTGACGGCGTGCGAGTGAGCTACAACACATGACCAACGTCACCACATCAAACCGCTTCGCCTTCACCGCCCTTGCCGTGGCGCTGATCCTCGTTCTCATTATGCTCTTCCGGGGCTGTATGGGGTGCGAGTCGACCGGCTCCGACTCTCCACCCGTTCCCGCCCGTCCCGTCGCTCCTGCGGCAACGACGGCGCTCGTAGAGTTCATTCACGATACAGTCGTGAGGTGGCGCGAGAGGATCACCATCCGCGAGGCACCGGCCCGCGTCGTCGCGTACCGCGATACCGTCGTTCAGTGGCGGGACACGTCCGGGGCGATGACCGAGGGGACCCCGTTCACGGCCACCGCCGACACGGTGATTGGACGGGACACAATCACGATGCGGGTCGATCACCCCCCCCCGCGACTGTCGTTAATGCTCCGCTCGGCTCCTGATACGGCAATCACCACGACGCCGGTTATCACGATCACCGTTCGCGAGGCCGCCCCGTGGTGGCACTATGTCCTTACCACCATCGGCGGAACCGCCCTGGGCTACGGACTCGGGCGCATTCCATAGATCGACCTCGGTTCACTCTCCACCAATCACCACACCGAACCAATGACAGAGATGTATTTCTCCGGTGGTGGAAATCGAACGCTCGTCTACCTCGTGACGAAGAGCGGATCGACGTACGCCATTCAGAAGCCGGACAACAGCGGCCCCGCGGTTGATACCGACGACGCGCTTCTCGATATCGCGGGCGGTATCGGAACAACTCAGGTCGCACCCGCCGCCGGGTCTGCCAAGATCACCACGAACCACTACAATCTCGACGACTCGATTATCGAGTACATCGACACGCGAGTCGCGAAGGCGAGCGCGTCGAGTTCGACCCTCCCGGCAGTCACCGAAGAGGACGGCACTGCAGGCGGCAACCAGGCCACCGACGGCGACCTCGCCCTCGTCATCGTTGCGGGTGCCAAGATTGGCACGAAGCGGGCCGCGCTCTTCGCGCTGTGTACCGTCGACCCGAGTTCGGGCGGATTCACTCAGGACTACAACGCCTATCTGCAGCTCCCGCTTATCTGGAACAGCATCAAGCCGGTGTCGCCTATCACCATCCCGGAGGAGCTGTTCCCCGCCGACAAGTTCAAGATCGGCGCGAGCGGAATCGGCGATCAGACCATCGCCGCAAACAAGCCGTGGGTAATCAAGAAGCTGTTGCACGAGGCGTAAGCTCTCTCTCGGTCGGGGATGGGGTCGTCGTAGAAATACGGCGGCCCTTCCCCCCACCGGAGTCCACATTTCACCACACTCCCCGACATGGAAAACCTGTTTCTCACCGACCCCGATACGAAGGAAGCGATCGCCGTCGAGCTTGACGTTCCGAGCATCGACGCACGCGAAGAGTTGCAGCTCCTCGACGAGATGTTTACCGAGGAAGTCGCAGCCTACGAGACCGAGAACGCCACCATCCGAGACTATCAGCGCCTCTCTCCGAAGGATCGTTACGCGGCGCTCCTGAAGGACAACACGCTCGCCGCGAAGAACCTCGCGTACAACCGCGGCCTTCGCTCCCTCTCCGATCGACACCACACGCGAATTGCAAAGCGGGCGATCGACGCCTCGAAGATCGCCGACCCGAAGCACCGACAGAACGTCGAGTCTGACGAGAAGTCGACGTGGTGGCGTCGCCAGGACTTCAACCGCATTCTGGGCGTCGGTGCCCGATTTCGCGTCGGCTGTTTCGGCGGACAACGAGCGGATAGCGGAGATTCGGCTGTGGCAGATTCTGGCAGCGCCGCGCCCACTCAGTAAGGACCCCAACAGCTCCCCCGCAGCGGTTGCCGCGCGCGTCGAGTTCGTGGAGACCCTGACGCCCGACGAGACACACCTTCGACAATGGGCGTGGCGCGTTGCTGGCGGCGATCCGACCGAAGCGCACCGATTGATTTACGACGTCTCGCTCGCGGATGTCTGGGAGCGGTTCGCTTACAGCATCGCGTATTCACGAACGCAGTACGGATAAAGCCACCATGTCTTCGGTCGTTCTCGATATCCTTGTTAAAGCCGCGCTCGATCAGGCGTCCGTCGATACGGCGGTCGCCGACGTCGAGCGCGGCTTTGGCAGTATCGACTTGCCGGAGCTGACACTTCCGCCGATCGTTGTTCCCCCGATCGAGATACCACCGATCGAAGTTCCCCCGGTGGAACTCCCGCCGTTTGCTCCGCCCGACGTCGACCTCTCGAAACTCATATCGGGATACGACGACGCGACCGAGGCCGCAAAGAAGAATCTCGACACGCAGAAGAAGGCGCTCGCCGCGCTAATTGCTTCAGGCGAGGAAGGGGGAGGTGCATACGCCGAAGTGCTCGGGGGCGCGATCGACGCGCAACGTCAGGTTGAGGAACTGACTTCTGTGGCGAAGCGAGCCGAACAACTCCTTTCCCAACCGATCGACTTCGACGTCGACGTGAACGGCGAGAAGGCTATCGCCACCCTCGCCGATTCGTACTCCGACGCTGAGAAGGCCGCGAAGGATTCTCTCGCCTCGCAGACCGCAGCCCTTGCGCAACTGATCCTTGAGGGCAAGGAAGGCAGCTCCGAGTTCGACGAACTGGCGAAGAAGATTGCCGCCACGAAGGACCAAGCCGACGGGTTCGAGGATGCGATGAAGCGGGCACGCGACGCCACCGGCCAGGGAGACGGGGGCGATGGTGGCGGGCTGTTCGATACGCTCCTGAAGAGTGAGGCCGCAGGCAAGGCTGCGGAGTTCTTCGGCGGAATCGCTGAGAAGGGGAACGAGGCGCGGAAGGTGGCGAAGAGCGTTCAGGCTCAGGTCGGCGCGACAACCGAGGAGATGAAGGGGCTGAAGGCTGCGGGCACCGACGCCTATTCGCACGGTATCGGAGAGTCGGCCAACGACGCGCTGAAGAAGGTCGGAATCGCAAATCAGCAGCTCAAGGAAGTTCTCGATCCGAAGGGACTCGAAGACTTCATTCGTAGCGCCGGGGGCATCTCCGAGGTGTACGAATCTGAGTTCGCCGACGTGATTCAGAAGGGGAAGCCCTTTATCCAAAATTTCAAGTTGGAGGGTCAGGAGGCGGGCGACCTGATCGCGCTCGGAATGCAGAAGGCCGGTGGCGCGACGGGGGATTTCCTCGACACGATCAACGAGTATAGTCAGCTCGCGCCGCAGATGGGGTTCGAGGCGACCGAATGGACGGGCCTTCTCATCAAGGGGGTTCAGGAGGGCGCGCGCGACACCGATAAGCTCGCCGACACGCTGAAGGAAACGCAGATCAGATTGAAGGCCGGGGATATCTCTACATCCCTTGCCGGAATCTCCTCGCCGATCACCGCCCAGATTCAGGATATCGTCAAGGCTGGCGAACAGGGGAAGCTCTCCGTAAAGGAAGTTCTCCAACAGAGCGCCGCCGGGATCGAAGAGGCGTTCGATAGTGGCAAGATCACCGAGGCGATGCGGTCGAAGCTGCAAGTCGCAATCTCCGGCACACCCGCCGAAGACCTCGGGAGCGACCTCTACGGGCGCATCTTCTCGACGCCGATCGACACCGCGTCGATCGAAGCCCAAGCACGCCTCGCCGGGAAGACGCTCGCCGACGCGATCGAGCCGCAGGGGATCGGCGAGAAGATTTCGCGAACCTTCGAGTCGCTTGCAACCGACGTCTCGGCGGAGGTGGCTCCGGTCGCTGACGCTGTGAGCACGGGCCTTTCCGGTATCTCTCAGATCGCTCCCGGTATCGGTCTCGCGAAGGACGCGATCGGCGGGTTGACCTCGGCGTTCCCTGGCATGGCGTCCGGCCTCACCTCGGCAATGGGCGTGATGACCGGACCCGTGGGTATTGGCCTCCTCGCCGCGGCCGCAGTAGCTGGCGGCATAGCGCTGGCGGTTCACCTGATGGACCCGATCAACCAGCTCAACGACGCGATCGACGACAGTAAGGAAGCGTTCGCGGAGTACGACAACGCGATCAAGGATCAGCAGGCTGTGAACGCGATGGGGGACTCCCTTTCCTCCCTCGCAGATCGCTACGATGCGCTCTCCAAGTCGAGCGATCCGAAGAGCCAAGAGGAACTGATCGCCGTCTCGAAGCAACTCGCCGAGCAAGCTCCCGAAACCGTCGATGGTCTGAAGCAGGTCGAGTTGCAGAGCGGGAAGAACGGCGACGCCTACGTCGTCGAGACCGACAAGCTTCGGGGGCTGATCGAAGAGCGGAAGAAGGAGGCAGCCACCCGAACCCAGCAGGCCGAGACCGATGCGGTCGACTCGTTGGGGGGTCTCCTGAACGAGCTGGACGACAGCGCCGAGGCGATGAAGAAGCTGAAGGAAGAGAGGGCCGAATACCAGAAGGCCGTCGACGAGGGGAAGGGCGATCAGGTGCTCGGTGTGTTCGACTTCGAGTCCGCAAAGACGAACTTGAAGGATGCTCAGAACGATATCGGCGAGCTGACCGCGACCCAGAGCAAGGCACGGGAAGCGGCGCGGCAGCACGTCGAGGAGCTACAGACTCAGGGGAAGACACTCGGTCAGATCGCCCAGGAGACCCACCGCCCGATCGAGCAGATTCAGGCGCTGGGTAACGTGTCGTTGGAGAGTGGCAACAAGGCGCTGCAACTGTTCGGCCCCGACAAGATACAGGCAACGGAACGGTACTCGAAGAATGTCGAGGGGCTGACGAAGGTCTACCAGGATCAGCAATCCGAACTCGCCAAACTCGAAGAGCAACGGAAGAAGGAGGGAAGCAGCCCCGAACTCGAAAAGAGTATCGAGCGACAGAAAGCGGCGATCGCCAACACCGGCCAGATGTTGAAGCAGCAGCTCGACGCGGGCCGACAGGCTGGCCTCGGAACCGAGCGCCAGATAAAGCAGGTCGCCACCGCGTACCACATCACCGAGCGTGAGGCCGCCGACCTCGTAAAGCAGCAGCAGAAACTTCCCGAAGCGGTCGCCGACTCGAAGCGTTCCGTTGGCACCCTTGCGACCGCGTTCAACGATGCAAGCTCGAAGGCTCAATCGTCGTTCAGCGAGGCGAAGTCGGCGATTGCACAACTCATTTACGAAGGCAAGCAGGGAACGCAAGAGTGGTCCGATGCGATGGCTCAGGTCCGCGACCGAGCTGCCGAAGCGGGTCGGATTGCCGACGCCCAGAAACGAGCCGACGAACTGATTCCTGACCCCGCGCAAGAGCAAGCGCGGCGTGAGGCAGCGGAGCAGAAGCGGCGCGACGGTATCGAGAAGAGCGCGAGCCGTACGCAGCAGACCGAAGAGCGTCGCATCAACGGACTTGAGCGGACGGCAGCGCGGGAACGTGCGCTGATCGCAAACGAGAGGGAGCGAAGGGAGAGGGAGATCAACGACACGCAGAGGTTCGCCGACCTCCGCCTGAAGGCACAGGAGGCGTATCTCACAGCGACGAACTTCGACGGGGAAAAGACTCAGGATATAAAGAACGCTGGCGACGAGCGCAAGGCGGCGGAGGCCCAGCAACGCGCCGACCTTCTCGCGCTCGACAAGGAGTTCGACCGAACCGAAACTGAGAACCGCCGCGCCCGCGTACAAGAAGATGCGGCAATCGAGCAAGCTGCAACCGAGCGCCTGGTTGAACAGCTCCGCACTCGTGGAGCGACGAGCCTCGAAGCGGTTCAGGCGCAAGGCGCGGCGGAGTCCCGTCTCCGCAAGCAACAGCGAGATTCCCAGCTTCAACAGGAAGTCGAAGGGAGTCGCGAGTACCAAGATGCGGTGGCCGAACTGTGGGCGCGAGTCGCCGCCGCGCCCGCTGCGAGTACCTTCACGCCCGACGCTATCGCGGCGGAGATGGACGCGATTACGAACCGGGTTCGCGCGTCTCTCGAAACCGGCACCACCGCCGCCGCTGAAAGCTACCAGACGCTCCGGGAGAACCTTAACGAAACGGACCTCCGCGCTGTAGAAGAGCAAGGGTTCCGTGAGGCGGAGGCGCGAGCACGTAGCATTGCCGACCGCGCCGAGCGAGAGTTCAAGCTCCGTGAGATTGCCGCCGCGCGACAGCAATCGGCGGACCTCCGCGCCGCGGGCACGGATGCAACGGCCATTGCCGCGGCGAAGCTGCGCTACGATCAGTCCCTCGCGATCGCCCGCGAGGAGCGAGAGATTGCGGGCATCACCGACCGCGCCGAGCGAACCCGCAGGATCGAACTACTCGAAGCGAAGAAGACGCTGCAAGCGGCGCTCGACGCCTCGAAGGGAAGTCTCGGCGCGCAAGAGGATGCGTACTTCGCATACGTTCAGAAGAAGCGGGAGATAGATGAAGCATACGCCCGCGACTCAAACGTTCTCGTCGCCGCGGCGCTCGACCTTCAGAAGTACCTCTACACCGGCTTCCTCCACGATATCACAGAAGAGCGCCGCGCTCAGCTCGAAGAGGAACAGGACGCGATAGCGCAACAGACCGACGAGAACATTGCGGCCTATCAGAGCGGGGCAATTGCCCTTGAGGAGTATTACGACAAGGCGCACGAGCTGGCATCTCGTCAGCTCGCGATCGAGAACGAACTCGGCGAGGCGCGGTATACCTGGGCGCAAGCTCTAACCGACCTGAACGCCGGGGCTGCGGCGGCATTCTCGGCGAGTAGCAAGTCGTTCTCCGACTCGCTCGACAAAGCCGTTCAGACCGCTTCAGACCTTCGCTACGCCTCGGACAAGGAACTCACCGAACTCGGAAGCTCCTCGGCCAAGCGGAACGATGATGTGGCCGTTCAGATGGAGAAGGCGTGGACTTCTGCAGGGGCGACCATCGTAGCGACAACGCTGCAAGTGGGGGTCGAGGGGGAGAATATGCTGAAGGCCGCCGCGAACACGACGATCGACGTCGCGGCGAAGCTCCTCACCGCTCAGATTCCAGTGTGGATTGCGGGCCTCTACGGAACCGAGGTGTCGAAGCTCGGACTCGCTGGGATCGCGACGGCAGCAGTTGCAACCGGCGTACTCTACAGCATCGTCGCCGTGGCGAAGTCGGCACTCGCTGCGGCGAAGTTCAAGGATGGAGGATTTACCGGGAAGGAGCGGAACCGCCTGATCGTGGTCAACGACGGCGACGGCGAAGACTTCGAGGAACACGTTGCCTCTGGCCCGCTTACGCGCCGCTACCGCGACCTCTTCGCCGACCTCGACGCCGGGCGCGGACTGTCAGGATACGTTCGGAGGAACATCAACGAGGTGTTGCCGGAGTGGGGGGAAATCTCCGCGACGGTGATCGGCCTCGACGGTCGGATTGCTTGGGCCGAGGGAGCAATCGACGACACTCGCGGGTTGGTCTACCAGGCGCTCGCTGACGCCGGTCGACACGAGCGATACGTCCCGGTGTTCAACACGCCAGAGATGCGGAGCGCAATGGACGTGTCGCAGCTCGTTGAAGTGGAACAGATGGTCGCCGAACAGCGGAACACCACTGCCGCAGTGAATCGACAGACCGAGGTTCTGGAGCGGGTCACTACCGCGCAAAGCGTGATCCTCGAAGAGTTGCGGAAGCAAGCGGTCGACCGCCTCGGCAACCTGCGGGAGCAGAACGAAAGCCTTCCGCAACGGATCGCCCAGGCTATGCCGACACCAACGGCACCACCACCAACACGAAGCGAAATCTACGCTCGCCGATGAAAGGGATTCTGATCCGAGGGAACAGCGTCAACGACCCCGAGGCACCGGGATACGTCGAGGTGTGGGTTGCAATCACCGGCATTGCCCCCCGGCCTCGATACATCGGCGAAGTGTACAAGACGGGAATCAACACGCTGATCGACAAGGCCGATACTGAGATTCAGTATCGGGTCACGTGCTATCCCTTCCGAGTGCGGGGAACTCCTGTTGCGGGACGCGAGCAATCCTTTGCTGTTCAGTGGCGGTTGATGCGCACCGTCTTCCCGAATTACTACAAATGGGTTGTGGCAGTAGTGGAGGATATCACCGATCCCGACGGCGACATTCTGAAGCGTGCCCGATTCGGTGCGGCGGATGCTTTGGAAGACACCTTTTGGGAAGAGGAGATAGCGCTCCCCTTCCCCTTCGTGCTGGATGGTCAGCCGACACCGCAGGAACAGTATGAACAGGGCACGAGCGAGTTGGAGTTCAACATGATTCAGGCGGTGGTGTAATGCCAATCAACACCATCTCGCGAATGAGGTTCTCCGGTGGGTTCGGTATGCACTTCCTCTTGGAAATGGTTCCTCGAAGTGCTGTTGCGCTCGATGATCCCGAGTACGAAGACTTCGCACCTGGGGCGATCACTGTCACGAGTCCCGACCTCTACGGCTGGCGCGACTATCCTATCGGATTCCAGTCGACGCCGGTCGTGAAGATTACAACGCGCTCGTGGCTTCTGACGGCGGATCAGCGCACATACGTTCAGAACTACAGACTGATAGGCGGCGGCACCGTTACGGGGAGCACAGAGTTCGATTATGACCTTCACACGCTGTGGAGGCTATACCTAACCGACGCCGAAGGGACTATCGAGCGCGTGATCTTCGAGGGCACGCAGCGCGCGAATCCCGCGCCCGATATCGAGATAACCGTCGGCTACGGTGCGACGGCCACCTATGAGTTGCACGACGTCGTAAAGACTTCGTTCGAGCAAGTGAGCGGCCAGGCACTCGCCGACCGCATCAAGCAGATGGACCGCTCCGACGTCGACGGTGTGGATTGGTCAATCTTCAAGGCGTACTGTGATATCGCGTGGACAAACAACGGCTACCGATTCGCACTTTTCGGCAACGGTGGGGTTGAGGGGTGCCCGCTGGGATTCCTGTTCGATGCGCTCGCCGACGTCGCGTCGCAGGTGTACGCCGGTCACTGCCGAACCGAAGCGTCGATCAACTTCAAGAGCATTGACGGCGGCGGTGCCGGTTCGACGGTTCAGGCGACGCCGTGGGATCACTGGCGTTTCTACAAACAGATTCCCAACAGCGCCGGAACCGCCGGGGATATCCTCACCGCGCGCGAGGTGGGGTTCATCGGGAGGATCGGGCTTGCACTCGACGGGAGTCGTAACGCCGGGTTGCTGTATCCCGGTCAGGACTCGTTCGGCGGCAAGTGGACCGAATGCTATTCGATGCTTTCACAGATGATTGAAAGCGCGTGGGGGCGTGGTGTAGTTCAACGCTTCGAGGCGGGCGTTGTGAAGGTGTGGTGGCTCGGGCCGAACCAGACAATCGGCGTGCCGCAGACCTTTGACAAGGCGTGGTTGCTCACCGGCACGACCGGGCAACTCGGCAAGTACAAGTTCAAGGGTTCGACGCCGACAATTGGTCAGGTCGACGCGAGCCTCTTCGGTGCTATGTCGAAAGATCAACGGTCGTGGAAGAAGAAGGGGGTCGACGGCGGGAAAAACTTCACCTGTAAGGTGGTGTTCGACAATCATCCCCGCATCTCCGACGATAGCGAGTTGACGACGACGATGGTCAATATGCCGAGCGGACCACAACAGCGACGGATTTACTACTCGAATATCTCGCCGTGGAAATTCGTGTACATCGAGCCGGACGTCCACGGGCAAGAGTTCATCACGCGGGTTCACCCTGCGGTGAAGATCAACGTTGGAGACAACGATATCCCGCTCTATGCGAACCTCGGCGGCTACGGCCCGGAACTTCCCGACTATACGGGAGTAGAAGACCCGTCAATGTTCGACGACCTTCGTTCTCGGCTCGCTCCGGTGCAAGGTGAAGGCGCATACGTTGCCGCGCTGATTTCGACGGCGCTCAGCTACACCGGCTCGCCGCTTGTTTCGACCTACACCTTCTCCGCCCCACTCTCGATTTACTACCTCTACGAGAATGTTGGAGCGGGAATCGGGTGTACATGGATGCTCCCCGAAGACGGCAACGGCAACCGCCGTGCCGGGTCGCTCGTGTCTGAAACCGACGCCTCCCTTCTCTGGTATGGGATCGGCGTACTCGCCACCGTGAAACCAGACCTCGCAGCGGGGACCGCTGAACTCACTTTCATCGCCGTACGATAATGCCTTTCACCGATCCCGAACCCGACTACACGATCCCGCCGCATCGACTGCTTGTTGAACAGGTCGGCGATGGTGGCTCCGCGATTTATCCCGTGACCGCTACACCGGGCGGCGCGGCTGGCGGTGCCCTTGCTGGCACCTATCCGAATCCATCGCTCGCCGACGGTGCGGTGACCACGAGCAAGATTGCTGCGGCCGCAGTGACTGCGAGCAAGCTGGGGGTGGGGTCCGCCACCGAAGGTCAAATACTGTCAGCTCGATACTTCTCACCGGAAGAGGGCGACCCGTACCTCGTGGTGATGTGGGCGAATCCAGAATCGCAGTTCATCGACGACACACGCCACGGTAATCGTGGCGGCGGTGCTCTTCACTCGACGGCAACCACGAGCGCGAGCGGGTTCATGAGCGCGGCCGACAAGATCAAGTTGAACGGCATCGAGGAGGGAGCTACGGCGGGCGGTGGTAGCGGCGCAGCAGCAGAGACCGCCATCGGTGGCGTGCTGAAGACCGGCACACGTATTCCGGCCGTAACCACACTCTACGGGTCCGTGTACGGTGGAGACGAGCTCTATACAACGGCGGCCGAAGCCGCATGCCAGCTCCCAATCGGTGACTACCACATCATCGACCGGATCGTGATCAAGTTCCGCGACGCCATGCCGGACGATGGTGACTTTATCCTCTCGCTCTGCACTAACACCGGCACGGTCTTGCGCAGCTTCCTCATCGGAGCGGAGTCAGCCGCTGGCTTCTACCGACTGATCCTCGATGGCAGTGAAGAGGGGCTGGAGCCGATCATCATTGACACGAGTGTAGACCCCTACGCGAACATTCTCTGCTTCAGGTACCAGTGGTCCGGTGCGGGGAACAGTGCGAGGATTCAGCAGGTTGGGCACAACCTACGGTGATGCTCCGTCCACCACCTAGATGGTGGACGAAGATATGCTAAGAAGTCGCTAAAGATTGCGACCTACTTATTGGTGGTGAAGTTCCAAGAGTTCTTGTGTAGGTTTGCGGCGCCAGTGTGTAGTTGCAACCTCATCACTGCTTGTCCGTCTTTCTTCCTATGCCACGCTCGACGTCCCATAAATACCGCAACTCTCCAATTGTTGAGGCTGTCTGCGAGTTCCGCTTCGCTGCCGAGAGCCGATATGATGTCTTGATTTATGGGCTTGTCTTCGATAAAGTCAAATCGCGGTATCCCAATCGGCGCACCCGCCAACAGATCTCTCTTGAATCGGAAGTCGGCGAAGGCCATGTGCAGCAGCGTATAGGAAACCCTGTAACTACCATTCAATTTGTTAGCGAAGACGAGAAATCTCTAATCCAAATTGACCCGGACAAAGTGTCATTTATACGACGCAGTCCTTACGTTAGTTGGGAGGATTTTCGGCAGGAGATTCGACGCGGGATACAGAACTATTCCTCTGTTGTAAGCGGTCGGAAATTAGAGCGTATCGGCCTTCGTTACATCAATCGAATTGAACTGCCAGAGCGTGAGGTGAAGTTGACCGATTACCTCAAGGCTGTGCCAAGGATTCCAGATCCCCAAGCTCCAGCAGTAATACGCACTTGGGCTCAGCGTCAAGAGATCGTATACACAGAAAATAGCGCTGTGATGACAGTGCAAGCTGGTTCAATTAATGATGAGGAAATTGATGGGGCCGCCTTCCTCTTGGATTTTGATTACGCTACAGCCGAAATCATTCCATCCTTTGACTCAGTCAATGGTCTGATCGAATGGCTTGATATCGCTCATGCTTGCATTGAGATAATGTTTGAAGCGTCTCTTACTGATACAACGCGTCAACTATTCGACTAGGAGTAGGTAATGCCAATACTCGATCTACAATTTGGAGGAGGGACGGGTAGCAGTGTTGATCTTGAGCTAGCGAAGAAACCCCGGATTGTTGCAACGGCGTCTCTGCATCCTTCCGATGACGAGCTTATACTCGTGTCCTCAACGACTGTGTCAGACACAACGGGTGTATCAGGCCAGATGGTAGGGATTATGGCGCGCTTGAACCAGAAGATGCAGCAGAGTGCGCGACTGGCTCAGCCTCGCACGAAGATGCTGCCACCTCTTGAGTTGATTCCTATTGATGAGGATGAGATTGATGTAGAGGACGATATGGAGTTCTGTCCTGAATTGGGAGAGGCATTTGCTGTCGAAGTAACCTGGGTAGATGAGTCGCTCGCATTTCACCCCCTCTCTGATAGTGAACTTGCCGATCTTGATGAGGAGTGATATGCCAGACTCATATCCATGGTATGAGGTTGTCAATGGCGATAGTTTGGAGCAGGGCGACCTATTCATAGCCTGCCCGGTTGTCTATCCTGTTTTCAACGACGCATCGAATAGTGCGTTGCCTAAACCTCGTGTGGAGGGGCGTCATGTTGATCTGATCCTTTTGACACAGACCTGTGATCTCCTGCACGACAAGAAGATCCAAGACCTCGTCCTTTGCCCACATTGGGATCTTCAAGACCAGCTTGATAAGGGGATCCTGAAACAGTCCGGTATGGATGGTGTTCGAAGAGGCCGAACAAATAGATTGTCTCTGTTGGAGGCGTACGATGGAGAGAATGATAAGAAGCTAAAGATGGGAACCCGTGTAGTAGACTTTAGCCGACCGCATTCTGTCCCCCTAGAGTATTTGAAAGGTATCGCGCGTTCTAAGGGAAATCGTCTGCGCTTGCGATCTCCATACAAGGAGCATCTGGCACAGGGATTCGCGCGGTTCTTCATGCGCGTTGGTCTTCCGCAGGACATTCGTTTCTCTTGGGAGGATTCGACACAATAGTTCTAATCCGAACTAACTCACCGCCGATCCAGCGCCTTCCGAACCGCATCTTCCACTTCGTCCTAATCGAGCCGGATGTACGTCTCGATCGTCTTCCGCGTGTTGCCGGTGATCCGCATCACGTCGTCGATAGAACAGCCGTCTGCAACTAGGGCGGTCACGAACGTTCGCTTCGCTGCATGTGTGCTGATTGCCTCCCACAACATCACCGTTTTCTCTTCCCGCTGAACCCCGCGATAGGCAACCAGGCGAACCCGGCGATCGAGGCCCGCGAGTCGTGCCGCGTCCTTCACGTAATCGTTCTCTCGCTGGGCGCTGATAATCGGCGGCGGCCCGCCGTAGCGATCCCAGATTCGCAGGGCATCGAAAGAGAGAGGAACCCGAACGCTCTTCTTGTTCTTCAGGGTCGTAAGGTCGAGAGAGTTCCCGACCCGATGCTCGGGGAGAAGGTTCTCCATATCCCCCCACCGCACGCCAACGTTCGCCTGGAATATCCACGTGTCCCGCGCCCGTTCGAGATGCGGATAGGGTGAGAGATCGAAGTCGCGGAGCTGGCGATACTCAGCCGTGGTGAGAGTGACTGCCGCGCGCGATGGAGCCTTCGGCGTGTCCGGCATCAACTTCTTTTCGGTGCCGTCCCGATAGGAAGCGTCGACGGGAATCGAGCGCTCTTCACACCATGCGAGAAGGGTTCGCACGATCCGCACACTCTTCCACGCGGCCACCGTCGAAATGCTCAGGTCGTGGAGCATATACGACACCATCCGTTGAAGAGCGAGAAGGTTTATCTCTGTGGTGAGGAGTTCCGTTCGGGGTCGATCGAGCGCCGCCGAAACGTGTCGGAGTGCCGTCTCGTAGCTGGCGAAGGTGCGGCCCGTCCGAAGTCCCTTGTGCGCCCTCTTCCATTGCTCGAAGACGGTCGCCAGATTCGGAGCAACCTCCGGCTCCGGTGGGGGAGGTGGTCGAAGCTCGTTCTCCCAACCCGCGCGAAGACTCTCAGGCGTAAGCGCGTTGTTGGCATACAGTTCCTTCAGGAGCTTGCGTAACCTCGCCTCCATCTCTTCGAGGCTATCGTTGACGATTGTCGCGTGCGGTGCCGTCGCGCGGACTCGTTCACGTCGCTTGTCCCAATCCTTCGGTTTGCAACGGTGGCCGGTGGAGATATAGACCTGTTCGCCACCAACGCGAACGATGCACCGGATAACAACCTCGCTCGACGTCTTACCGCCGCGAGGGTAGAAGTGAGGGCGCGGAACCATAGCGGGACACGGTTTGCAGATGGTGGGACACGTCCGGGACACGAAACACACCCGGATAGACCCGGGTCAACCCGGGGTGAATGTGGGGAAAAGTGGTGAAACGGCAAAGAAAAGCCCGGACAGTCATGGACTATCCGGGTCTAAAGTAGCGGGGGCAGGACTTGAACCTACAACCTTCGGGTTATGAGCCCGACGAGCTACCAATTGCTCCACCCCGCGGTCTGTGCCCGTCGTGTCCGACGGGGAGAACAAACATACGACGCTATTGAAGCGAACCCAAGCATGGATAGGAATTGACACAGCGATTACGCCATGCCGTGCAGTGCCAGCAGGCCGGCACCGATCATTCCAGCATCGTTGCCGTAGTGGGCGGGGCGAACGCTGAGGCGAGGACGAATCGAGAGGAGGAGGCGTGAGCGGAGCGCCTCGGCTGCTGGAATAACGAGCGTCTCCCAGGCTGCTGCTACGCCACCGCCGATAACAACTGTGGAGAGGTCACAGAGATTCATCGCGGAGGCAAGCGCCGCGCCAAGCATCGTTCCCCGTTCTGCCAGATACGTTCGTGCGAAACCATCCCCCTCCTGCGCTGCACGATCGAGAAGGTCGGGAGAGAGAGAGAACCCTTCCGCCAGTGCGGCGTGAAGCGACGAGTGAGGGTGATGGGGAAGCTGTGCCAGCGCATGTTCGACAAGCGGACCAGAGCCGAGGTATGCCTCCACGCACCCGATGCTTCCGCACTTGCACCGCACACCGTGCACATCGATCGATACGTGTCCGATCTCCCCGCCGCCGCCAGCGCCACCGTGCCAGATGGTTCCACGGTCGATGATGCAGCCCCCTACACCGGTGCCGAGTGTGATATAGAGGAGGCTCTGTTCTGCTGTATTGTTCCCTTCTGCGTGTGCCTCGGCGTAGGCTGCAACGTTCGCGTCGTTCTCCACAGCGATTGGAAGCGTCCGTTCGAGCAGCAACTGTAGACGCGAGGCAACATCAATGACCTCCCAGCCGGGAAAGTTGGGAGGGTGGCAGATCTCTCCCCGCTCGTTCAGGGCACCCGGCACACCAAGTCCCACTGCTGCGATATCGTCGTCGAGCAACGTGTCGATTGCTCTCGCAACTGTGCGTATGACATGATCTGGACCACGCGACGCCTCTGTTGGATGCGACGACGACCGGAGCAACTGGCCCCGGTCGTCCACAACTCCCACTTTTATATTTGTTCCTCCTACATCGATGCCCAGTGCTCGTCTGCTGCTCATTCCTCCTCCACGAGGTAGACAACTTCTCCGTTGCGCACCATTCCGTAGCGTTCGCGAGCTACCTGTTCCACTGCTGCGGGATCGGTCGAGAGCCGTTGTACTTCGCGGCGGAGCGAGTCGCCAGTGCTGCGCATACGCACAACTTCGGTCTGCATTGCGCTGGCGTCGGACTCCAGTTGGAGGCGCTTGATCAGCCCGTGACCGCTGAAGAGAATCGTGTAGAGACTGGGAAGTGCTACCGCCGTTGCCAGCAGAAGCCAGCGGCGCTGCGATATCGGTCGGGAGTGGAGAAGGGGTCGAAAGAAGGAACGGCGCATGGGCTATGCATGAGGGTGGACAAAGGCGCAAGAATGTGCAACGCTCCAGGGAACGATACGCGAAAATCGCGATCTTTGCCGCGCACTGCAAATGTATCCCGCCAAATGCTCACAGATGATGTTAGGGAGATGAACCGATGAAAACAATGATCGCCGTCGCTACGGTGGCCTGCGCGCTGGCCTTTGGTGCGTGTGGAAAGGAGAAGCCTGCTGATGGGACAGCGGAGAAGAACGACCCGGTACCTGCCGCTTCTGCCGATGCAAAGCTTGTACGCCTTTCGGTGCCCACAATGCACTGCGAGTCGTGCGTGAAGACGATTACCGGAGCTGTGAAGAATGTGGAGGGTGTGGAGAATGTGGACGTAAAGCTTGACCAGAAGTCGGTGTTCGTGACAGTAGCGGACCGCACGCCACAGCGCGTTGCCGAGATTGAGTCGGCAATTGTGAATGCGGGGTACTCGACTGACGCAAAGGAGCGCAACGCCGCTGCCTACGAAAAGCTCCCCGGCTGCTGCAAGGATGGCAGCGAACACAAGAACTAAGAAAAGTACAATCGTAGAGTAGGGCTGGTTCAGCCTGCTCCCGCCCCCATCGACTAGTGGTTAGGTCGCCACCCTTTCAAGGTGGTAGCACGGGTTCGAGTCCCGTTGGGGGTACAAGCCGCCTTTCGAGGCGGCTTTTCTTTTGTCCATACTTGACAATAGTCTGGAAAATTAGAACGAATTGGCCGAACTATTGATTGGCAAGGTTGAGAGAGGTATGTTCCTGTTATGGAAAAACAGTACCACTCACGGGAACACGCTCTTCGTAGCACTGTCCGCTTTGCTCTTCGCCGCGACCGTCGCGACAACAAACGGCCCGCAGCTATCTACGCACGCTTCCGGGTCTTTGGGGATGAACTGGCAATTCCGACCGGAGTAACTGCACGTCCTGACGAATGGGACAACAAGCGTCGCCGCATCAAGCCCTCAAGCCTTCACGCTGTAGAACGCAACGACCTCTTAGCACGTGTGGAGCGGCGGATATTGGAAGCTGTATTATCATTGCAGCGAGAAGAGGCACAAATCACCAAAGTGTCACTCCGTGATCGCTACGAAAGTCTCCGCGTTCAGCACATCGCCACCAAGCGAACATTCTTCGACTTGTTCGATACATGGAGGGAAGAGTGCAGGGAGACGAAAGAACGGCGTACTGTGCTCGGTTATGGGACAACGCGCGAACACTTGAGCAAGTACGCAACACGGCGCGGAATCACGCTAAGTCTTGGGGCGATCACGCCAGAGTTTGTTAAAGCATGGGTCAACGATATGCTTCGCGTTGACCAACTTCAGAACCCGACGATCTGGAAGGATGTCAAGAACCTAAAAGTGTTCATGGGTTGGGCAGTCGAAAAGAACTACACTGATAACCGTTCACTCGATACCGTCACCAGCAAGATGGTGCCGACGCACAAAGGGGTGGGAGTGCGATTGACCGAAGCAGACTTGGAAGCACTGGCAACGGTCGATCTCTCGGACGATCCAAAGGTTGACAACGCTCGCAACCTCTTTGTTCTGCAATCAGTCATCGGGATGCGCTTCAGCGACCTTACCCGCATTGCTGAACATCCTGCACAGTACCGCCACGGTAATCAGTTGTTGATCCGCACCAAAAAGGTGAAGAAACCCGTGATGATTCCGCTGTTGCCGGTAGCCCTTCGCATTCTTGAGCGTACCGACGCGGTGCGTCCAATCTCCAACCAGAAGATGAACGCCTATATCAAGATTGCGGCGAAGCGGGCGGGTCTCACCAACCCTGTCGTTCTCGAAGAGACGCGCGGTATAGAGATTATTGAAAAGGTGGTGCCGAAGTGGGAAGCCGTCACAACGCACGTTGCCAAGCGCACGTTTATGTCGCTGGCAATTGCAAAGGGGGTATCAGTGGAAGTGGTGATGGCAATCACTGGCAACACACGTGCGACGGTTGATCGCTATATCACTCTGACCGAAGAGGAAGTGGAAACCGGGTTGAAGTCCAAACTTGGGGGGATGCTTATCAGTGCCGGAGGCAAGCAAGAGTAGAGAACCGCAGCATCGTTCAATTCATATCACCACAAAACAACGCCGCCCGGCTCACCTGCTACGATGAGCGCCGGGCGGCAAGGAAGTGCATCCGATGCAAGAGCAAGATACTCACAGACAACCGCCGCGCCCTTCATGGATTATTGGACCTGCCACACGCTACGGCAGTGAGGTCTTAATAGCGGATGCTGGACTCTTTGAAGGGAAAATTTGGGGAGAGTTGTGGCAGGGAATCAAGGAGATTGACGGTATACCGAATCTGTACTTCGGCGAACTTAAACACTTGGTCGAAGAAGAGCCGATTCACAAGTCATTCCCGGTGGCACACGTCTTTGGAATGGTGACGAACGCAACCTATGCGTGCCGGTGTGCTGGAATCATCCCCCAAGACAAGGAATTGGATTACGAGACGTTCGAGCAACGTACTGCCTATGATCTGTTGATCTTTGGGGAATTAGGTAGCAATGAATCGTGGCTGTATGAAGCAATAGAGGAAGTAACATCACGCCATTTGCCTGGCCGAATATTAGACGACGATTTCCTTCCTTTCATTGAGCCACTACAAGCCGCTTATCAGGAGTACAAGAGAAAAACGGATTTGGAGAGGGTTCAGGCTCTGGCACTTCGGCTTGTTCTGGAAAGCAATAAGACATATGCCTCTCCCGCATTTACTGACTCACTCTTCAGCCGTGTTGCGGAAGAGAGGCGAACGCCAACGGATAAGCAGGAGCAGACAGAGAACAGGAACGAATCTATCACTCTCCCAAGTGACTCAAGTGACTCTCCGATTTCCCATCCCACTGTGAAACTCCGGTGGCAGAAGCGAACCGTTGATCTGGCATTGGTCCTCTATGCGCTCTATAGCACTGGCTGTATTGTCGCAGTATCGGAACGGCAACTCTGGGAGGCCGCGGCGCACCACTTCGACTTTGACACCACCGCGAAAGACCCCGCTGAAGCATTGCGGCAGGCTTACCAGCAAGTACGCAAGGGAGACGCCGGAAAGAAGACAATGGACCCCAACCGGCTGGGGGAGTTCATCCGCGAGTGTCACGAGGCGATCCCGGTCCTCTCCGCAATCGTCGGAGCTATCGACAGTGACAGCCAACAGGATACCGCTCCCTAACTCTCCTATCGTTCTCGTCTATCACTACCCTCTCGTTGTTGCAGTGGTGATAAAACCACCTTCCGGGTGGTGATAGAGCAATCTGTCCGTGGTGATAAAAAACTTCTGGCGAACGCGCGCGAAAAACAGGTGGTGATACGAAAGTTGGGGCGGTGGTGATACCATAGGGGCACCACCGCCCCGTAACGTTGTACTCGTTGACGCCGGGCACCCTGCCCGGCATTCCTTCACCGTCATTCAACGAGGTACACCGCAATGGTGCAACCACACACCACTGCCACCGGGACGTTCTTGGTGGCACTCTCGCCAGACGATCTTACCACCGTCGTTCGCAACGCCGTCACCGACGCGCTGGCGTCGCATACCGCCGCGCAACCGGGCACCCCCACCCTTCCACCCTCCACCGTTGACGCTGACCTGTTGAGCGTTGCCGAGACCGCGCGGCTGTTGCGCGTCTCCCGGCAGACCCTCCGCGAGATGGAGCGCCGGGGCGAACTCCTTCCCTGCCGTCTTGGTCGCCGCGTGCTCTACCGTCGCAGTGACATCAACGCCGCGCTTGATCGGAGGAACACCGTCGCGTATCGGGGGACCCCATGATGGACCACCCGTCACAGAGAACGCCCGACCCTGCGGCAACAGGATCGGGCGCGAGAACTCCCCGCGCGAGCGGAGAGTGTGTTGAGTCACACGCCCAACATACCACCGGCTCCACCTTCGGCAAGAGTGCCGGACGGCTCACCCGCGAGAGTATTCTACAGGCTACCGGCAACGGCTACGGCATCTTCGCCCGCTACCTCGCCGCGCACTATCCCGGCGGACGGGTCGAAGCGGGGCGGAACATCTCCAACCCCTTCCTCACAGAACGACAGTCTACCCCGTCGTTCAACATCTACGAGACCGGCAGCGGTTGGCGCTACAAGGACTTCGCCCGACCGACCGATGAAGGGGACTGTTTCGACTACACCGCGAGGCTCTACGGCCTCGATGTGCGCCGCGACTTCCCGAAGGTGCTACGACGCATCGCCGAAGATTGCGGCCTCATCGCTCCGGCTCCCCTCCCGCCCCCCGTTCCTCCCACCTTCACCCTGACACCCCGACCATTCACCGCAGCGGATCGGGAGTATTGGGAGCGGATCGGTGTTTCCTCCGAACTCCTCACGCGCTACGGCGTCACTTCGGTTGCATCGTACACCGCGCACAAACAGGACGGCACCCCCTACACCGTGCGAGCTGGTGCCGGGGAACCTCTCTTCGCCTATGCCTACGGTAGTGCAGCGTGGAAGGTGTACCGACCGGGCGCGGCGAAGGGGAAACGCTTCCGCTTCCTTGGCACCAAACCACCCGGCACGGTGTGGGGACTCGAACAGGTGCCGGAGGTCTGTCCGGTGCTGGCGATTACGGCGGGGGAGAAAGACGCGCTTGCCTCGATTGCAGGCGGCGTTCCTGCCGTCACACTCAACAGCGAGTCGGCAACGCTCACCCCGGCGATGGTGGCCGTGCTCCGCGCTCGTGCTGGCGTGGTGGTCTCGATCTATGATCTGGACGATACCGGGCGCGTGAGTGCCGAACGACTCCGACGCGACGACGGCATTCCTGCGGTCGAACTCCCGGCGTGGCTCCAAGAACGTGGCGGCAAGGACACGGCGGATTTCTTCGCGATGGGGGGCACTGCCGAGCAATTCCGCGCACTGGTGGAAGCGACTGTGGCACGTGCTGAACCGCTGGGAACGAACACCACCGCCACTGATCCGCTGTTCGCCATCGGTGCGGAGGACGACGAACCAGAAGAGGAGGAAGCGGACGAGGGGGCGGCGCTCCCGCTCCTTCCCGCTGAAGTCTACACCGCACTGCCGCCGATGCTCGGACGTGTGGTGGCGGTGCTGGAGCGTGACCCGGAGACCGAGCCGCACGAACGCGACGTATTTCTGACCGCCGCGCTTCCGGTGGTGGCTGGTGCGCTGCCGAACGTGGAGACTGTCGGACGGGAGGGCCACGAAGGGGTCAACCTCTACACGGTGATTGTCGCTGAAGCGGGGAGCGGCAAGGGAGCAATGCGGTACGGACGTGACCTGGGCAGGGAGATCGACCGCCGGTTGTACGATGAAAGTGTCGCCGAGCGCGCACGCTGGCACCAGCGGTGCAAGGACGGGGAGGCAGAACCGGAGCCATCGCCCGTCTCGTTCTTCGTCAGCGGCAACAGTTCGGCGCGGGCCATCGTTGACGCGCTCGCGGCGAACCCGTGCGGTGTCATGGTGGAGTCGGAGATACGCACGGTCTCGGCCACGCTGAAACAGGATTGGGGGAGCTTTGCCGACATCCTGTTGAAGAGCTTCCACCGCGAGGCGGTGAGCATCACCCGCAAGAAGAACGAGCGTGTGCGGGTCGAACACCCCGCGTTGTCGGTGTGTCTTTCCGGGACCCCGGAAGCGGTGCGCGAACTCATTCCCGGCGTCGAAGACGGCCTGTTCTCCCGCATTGCGTTCTACCGCTTCGGCTCGGTGGAACGCTGGCGCTCACAACAGCCGCGTGCCGAGGCGTCGGAACTCCACACGGCGTTGATGCTGGCGGCGCGGTCGCTTGATAGTCTTCATGCGACACTCTCGCAACGCATGGTGCCGCTGGTGGTGGAACTCACCCCGCACCAGTGGGAGCGGCACACCGGAGCGTTCACGCGGCTCTTCAGCCTCACCGACCCGGTGTTGTCGGCGTCGGTGAAGCGTTCGGGGGTGATCGCCGTGCGGATTGCCGCAGTGTTGGCGGTGCTGCGGGTGTGGGAAGCGGAGGGGAGCCGGATCAGGGAGCGGGAAGAGGTGACGGTGAGCGACACCGAAGCGGCGGCGGGGGTGATGCTGGCGGCGAGCTACCTGCGGCACGCCGTGGCGATTGCCGCAAGCTTGCCGAAGCGCGGGGGCACGAGAATGCACGGACGGAAACAGGCATTCTTTGACGCGCTGCCGATGGGGGTCTTTCGCACGGCGGCGGCGCTGGAGATTGCCGCACAGCTCGGCATACAGGAACGACGGGCGAAAGTCTACCTGCGCACCTTCACCGACGCCGGGTTGCTTGTCAACAGCGGACACGGGGAGTACACCAACGATGCCAAACAGCACAACGGCACGTTCGACACTATCAGCACTTTCGACACTATCGACCCGTTGAACCCGTGCGCGGAGGCAACCACGAGTGCTGAACGTGTCGAAAGTGCGCAAAGTGTCGATAGTGCAGAAGTGTTGAACGCACCAGTGCGGTCCCACCGTGACCGGAGACCGCTATGAGGTTCACGAGCTTCAGCGAAGCGCTGACGGCACTGGTGGAAATCGGTGGACGGATCGACTACGACGGCGAACAGGTGATGATCGACGCACCGGAGAATTGTCTAACCCCGGAACTGATGGCCGCCCTGCGCGAGCATAAGGGAGCGTTTCTCCACTTGGTGCGGATGCCGCCGCCAGAGCCGGTGAACGCCACGCCGTCGGAATCGTGGGATGAGGAGACGCGGATGCTGGTGGAGTGGTACGCGACGGTGCGGGAGCGATTGCCAGCGGCACCGTTTCGCCTCGCACGGTGGTCGGTGGTGACAGATAGCGTGGGATTTCGCGCGAGCCTTGACCGGGTGATAGCGCAGGGACCGAGCGCCGGACGCGCACCGCTGGCGACACTGCGGACGCACCTTGCAGCGTTGCGGGTGATCCTTTCCGATGAACACCGCCGCGCGGCCTGACACTGCAAAGAACAACGAACTACAGCGATGGGCTACAGCAAAGGGACAAGCGGCAACCCTGCGGGGCGACCGAAGGGGAGCCAGAACAAGAACACGCGCGCAGTGCGCGAAATGCTGCGGGAGATTGTGGAGGGGGAGTTATCGACGTTGCGGAAACGCTTGGCGGCGATGCCAGAGGCGGAACGTGTGGCGGTGGTGCTCAAACTCCTTCCCTACGTTCTGCCCCGGCTCGAATCAACCAGTGAGCAGAAAGAGAAGGTGGAGGAACAATTTTCGTTCTTGGATGGTGTGCTGTAACTGCCTCTCTCGTTATGGGTGCTCTAATTGATGTTCAATGGCTCGCACAACATCTGACGTTTTCATCTCCAAAGCCCTAGCAAGGAGGAATAGCGTTGTCACAGAAGGACGGCGATCACCGCGTTCCAATCGCGAGAGGAAGTCGCGATCTAATCCTGCTTTGATCGCCAAGTCCTCTTGCGTCAGTCCCTTCTGAAGTCGAAGGATGCGAAGAGTCGTCCCAATCACGTGTTCGAGACCGGGGAGCTTGTTGGATTCGTGAAGCGATGCAGTGTGTGGCATCGCCGAGAAAGTGGTGGCTATGGAAGGAAGGATGTGCCGACATTTGTCTTAGTTGAAAAGTTGTTGTAGGTTCCTTGTACGCAAGAGTCCGGTAGATTCTCCTACTTCTTCAAAGTCTTCTTTCCTCTCATATGATGTGTTATGAAGCTTCTTCTACGATTGACAGTGTTGATATTTCTTGTGGTTGCATGGTCCTTGGAGATGGTAGCACAAGTACCAACTGGTGACTCCATCGATTACTACCCCTATCGTGCTGGAGATTTCTGGGGATTACACAGCACCACTGTTGCCGACTTCCCACCCGATGTGTACATAGTAGAACAGGACTCTACCGATACTCTCGGCAATCGCTTCCTCTTCCTTCAGCAGTCACCCTATCAGATCATATCGGGTCGAATGATGATCGATACATCGGGTGATGTTTACGCCGATGTGGGCACTGACTCGGTGCAACTCCTCTACCGCACACGAGCAGGGGTTGGAGAACAGTGGATAGTCAGGCAGACACCAACACGAACGGTGTACGCCATCTGTAGTGCCATCTCTCCTAAAACGTTTGTCATCTGGCCCACAATGTTGAAGGAGTTTCAGTATTGGTCAACGTCTGGTAGTGGTGATTCTGTGTGGGAGGCAACTCGCGTTTTGGCGAGTTCCTTCGGGGAATACTATCAGTGTTTTGATTCCTCGGATTGGAATAGATGGTATTACGCCTCAACCTATCTGACGGGTGTCTGGTTGAGGGGTCAGATGTACGGTTATATCTCTGCTGTTGAGAACCGCGTGAGCCAAAATGCTCTTCGCATGACTCCAAACCCCTTCAATGCGGGGGTGGTCCTCACCTATCAGCTTGACTCACGCCAACACGTCCTGCTCACCCTTACTGACGCATTGGGTCGCATCGTTGCCACTCCTGTTGATGAAGTTCAAAATGCTGGTGAGCACTCCACGAGTATTGACGGCAGCATACTTCCTACCGGCACATATTTCTATCATCTTCGCACTCCCTCACTTGCGGCCTCTGGCACGCTGATACGGTATTGATGTTTTCTCTTCCATCTGTTTTGGAGATGCTACAATGAAGATGTTTCTACGAACACTGCTCCCTCTGATCGTACTGATGAGTTGCACGGTTATAGCACAGCCAACAGGCGACTCCCTCGACTACTTCCCCTATCGTGCTGGCGATACATGGCGATTGCGCACGTATGACATTCCAGAGTATCCACCAGATACCTATATCGTTCTACGAGATTCAGTGGATAGTGTCGGCAATATCTTCCTCTTCTTGAATACACCGATGTGGAACTCCAACACTGGAGAAGTGAAGATTGACACCGCTGGCAATGTCTATAATGATCCGCGCAGCACCTATCCTAACTTGCTCTATCGCCTTCGAGCAAAGCAGGGCGATACATGGAGATTGAGTGATGAGGATTCATTTTCTCTCAAAATCTATGTGACGTGCGGTGAAAGTGGTCCGACCAACTATTTCGGCAAGCTCAGTACAGGAAAAGCGTTCTATTACTGGTATTACTGGCCGAGCACGGGTGACTCTGTATGGCTGTCAACACGCTGGCTTTTTCGTGGTCTCGGCGAGATTACACAAGTCTATGAACCCAATGCCTCGTATGAACTTTCGGGTGCAATCATCAATGGACAAGCCTACGGTGAGATGATTCCGGGTGAGGTGCGCGCTTCTTCTGGGACGTCCCCACTGCGCATTGCTCCGAATCCCTTCATCGCAGAAGCGACCATATCCTATCAGCTCGACTCCCGCCAACACATTCGGCTCACCCTCTCCGATGTACTTGGTCGCATCATTGCCACCCCTGTTGATGAAGTCCAAGACGCTGGTGAACACATCACAAGTATTGACGGCACGAACTTACCCAACGGCGCGTATTTCTATCACCTCCGCACTCCTACGCACACCATTTCCGGCACGCTGATACGGCGACGCTAGAAGCTCACTTCACACGCTGATCTCTTTATCCATCGCAGGCGCTCCCGTCTGCGATAGCCATCCTCATACCCCTTTCATTCTCTACAGGAGCAATAGCATGAATGCTATACCTCGATTCCATGGATTCCTTACGGCAACACTCTTGACACTCGCACTTGCTGTACAATGTCAGGCGCAGCCACTTGCTGGCTTCCCCGCTCTGGGCGTTGTTGATTCGATGCATTGCGGTAGCAACCAAGGAATGCTTCCTATTCAAACGGGAGGTGTTGAGCTTTCTTCATTGGGAACAATTCATTCACTCGTGCTCTTCATCGACTTCCCTGATGATCCTATTGATAGTGGAAATGCGAACTGGCCAGTTGGTGCTGGTCCATCCTACATAGACGACATTATAGACCTCGACACATCAGTGCATTCAGGTAAGCAGTACAACATCACTACGTACTACGATCAGATGAGTTTTAACAACCTGCACGTTGTGGGGCACCCCTACTACAAGCAGGCGCTGCACTCATTAGCGTGGTACAAAGCTGATACTACGTTCGCAAAAAATGTTGCGTACTGGGCCGCTCGGCATGTACTAGAGTATATCGACACGGCGACGGAGTACAATGTTGACTTTACACCCTATGATTCTTGGAGAAGGAACGCAATCTATAACCATTCCAATGTGCCTGATAGCCTAGTTGACGACATCTTCATCATGTGGCGCAATTGGCCACAGGCGCAGGGTTTCATTGCACAGGGTTGGTCAGTTATCGGTCCAATTTTTCCGGTTGATAGTGGCAAACGGTTCATCGGGGATCTTTGCGGTACTAATTCCTTGAACATGCTCTACTATCCTGCAACCTTCAGTACACCAATCCACGAGTTTGGTCATCACCTCCTCGGTCCCGGAGGACATGAATACGATGGTGGCCTCTGGTCTGTTATGGGAACACCGGCAAAGAACACGAGCTACTGCATGAATGCTTTCGAGCGCGAACGTCTCGGATGGATCACCTTTACCGACATTACTGTTGACGGAACAACCGCAACGATCCCCGACTTCGCCTCTACTGGAACTGCCTACCGTTTTACGGTCCCCGGATACCAACAACACGCCTTTATCATCGAAAACCATCAGGGGATTGCGATGTATGATGTGGTAGACCATTCTGCCAGTGGCGGGCATGGCCTCTATATCATGCAACTCCGCAACGCAATGAACACTGATGATAACAACCTTACACTCCTCACCGCTGATGGACGGTGGTATTGGAGCAATCCTGATTCGGTTATCAACCCTTGGGGTTCACAGTACATTCCGCTTTTCCAGCGTGATACCGTCATGCGCAACAATGGACGAACGGATCGCCAGCATTCACGTTACCACAAGCCGCTTGATAGCACGCGATTCAATCCCAATCCACAGCATCAAATATTTGTTTGGCTGGACGAGCGTTCTGGCGATCTCATGCACACAGGACGGCAGGTTGGCGACGGCAAGGATCATTGGACCACTGGAATGATGTTCTCGCCGTGGAGTAATCCTTCGTCGTATATATCTGATGGAATAATACCAACGACGTTTGGCCTTGAGGTTACGGGCGTCAGTGGCACCAACATCAACGTCAAGTTCTACACCACCAATCCAGAGAACGGACCACCATCAGACCCACAGGACTTGCGCGTCTGGGCATTTACTGATTCCACCGGCTCCTACCCTCACCTCACGTGGAACGGCAATATTGAACCTGATGTGCTTGCCGGTGGTGGCTACGAAATCTGGCGGCGGATCAGCACCGGCAGCTCCACCTTCGGGACGTGGAAGCTGATCGACTCGGTGAGCGGCACTATCACGGAGTACGTGGATCGGGAAGTCGATAGCGTCGATACGGTGCACGCCATGTACAGCGCGAACTACAGGATTCGCGCCTACGACTCCACCGAGAAGTTGAGCACCTACAGCGAGGAGCGCGGTATCTACTTCGGCACCGACGATAGCCAGTTGCCGGGCGACGGTGGCGGCGGTGGGTGTTGCATCGGCGGGAAGATCATTGCACGTCGGCAGAGCGTGGAGACGGCGGGAGAGGTGACGCTGTGGCCGAACCGACCCAACCCATTCAGCGGCACCACAGAAATTGCCTACAGCGTGACGCGCCCCGGTCGTGTGATCGTTGATGTGTTCGATCCGAACGGGAAGCGCGTGGCCGTGCTGGTCGATGATGTCGAGCAGGGAGCGGGCACGTACCGCGTGACCTTTGACGCTCGCGAGCTTCCGGCAGGGGTGTACATCTGCCGCGTGATTGCCAACGGCAACGCGGTTGCCGAGCCAATCACCCTGACACGGTAGCATCGCAAAAGCCTGCCTGCGTTCTGATAGCGCGGGTTGGTGAGAGGCCGCCCCCGGTTCAATGTGGGCCGGGGGCGGTGTGCTTGACGATGGGACAAGAACGGGACAATAGGGTGCGAAAGTGGTGCAGGAAACACAAGGATGATTCGCAGGGTGGCACCGGCCAGAACAGTGGGAATACTCTGGGAATGCGGCGCTCACCTTTTTGCCTGGTCTCGGTTGCCGTCACGGCAGAAAGTGCCTGTAACTGCTCAATACCGCCGGTTCGGTTGGTGGTGATGCGTGCCAGATTGGGAATCGAGCGGGGAAGAAGTGCAGAAGATTCCCACACATTCCCACCCCTTCACTGTCGCCCAAGCATGCGAAAAATGCGCTTAAGTGGGGGGAGACTCTGCAAACGGAAAACGGGGGAATTGGGCAGTGTAGCACAACGATCCGTGCCCCCGCTCCGTGGGACATGAGTGTCATTCCAGCGCCGAGTCTTCGGACTTCTCGGACAGTCCTACGCACGCGTGCAAGAGGCCACAGGACTGTTTGCCCCTCCCTCATCTGCTCTGACTACCGTCCGTGTGCTCCTCCGCGATTGCAGGGGACAAATCCGTGCATTCCTTTCTTGTTCTCAACCCTTCTTTCGACAATGGCGCAGCATCCTCCGTGCCCCCTTCTTTCCTCCTCTCCGCTCGATAGCATTGCGGGCAACCTGTTGCGATCCCTCCGGCTCGGTCGCGGCCTCACGCTCACGGAAGCGGCCGACGCTGTGGAGATTCTCCCACCCCTCACCCCGGAGGAACTGCAAGCCTATGAGGAAGGGAGGAAGAGCCTGCCGGTATCACTGCTCTACGACCTTACGCCAGTGCTGGGGCTAACACCGAAGTGCTGGGGCTAACACCGAGCGAGTTCCTGACGACGCTTGACGCGATCTTTCCGACGACGCTGAACGAATGGCGCGCACAGTGTATTGAATACGGAGAGGATTTCGGAGGGGGTGACACCTAAAAAGGAGATATAGGCGGTTGAGATTTCCCACACTTAGCCACATTGAGCGTAGGGAGTCCGAGAGGTTCGGTGCAACGGAAACGGTGTGGGTGCAACGCTTCAGTTGACACCATACAGTTGACACGGCTAACCCCTTATGCGAGCCAGATGGCCGCAGTTGGCCGCCTAAAAGAGCGAGAGGTGGAGGGGAAGCGGCTTCCCTTTTTTTGACCGCCAACCTCCGCCACGTTCTCGCCTCGCACATAAATGTTCAGAGTGTACATCTCTAGGGATCATTGACACTGGGCGTTCTTCTTTTAAAGGTGCCAAGTTCGTCCAACTCTTCCCGAAAAGAGGGGGCTAGATGTTGGGCCAACATGTCCTCATGCGCACACATCATGCTTCTGTAATGCGGTTGTACTTTCATATGTCTAGACAGAGAAGTAGGAAGAGTTCTAATGTTGTTATTCTGATAAGAATTTAGAAACCGGCTATCCAATCCATACCATGATGAACGAAGACTGGCAAGACTTTATTACTGAGCGAACGCTCGAAACTGTTAGAGAACGGTTGGTGCTGATTGCACAAATGAATGTTCAGGAGCTACTACCAAAGAACGTTCCTAAGCTTGATTCATTCTTCTCTCTGCAACCACAACTACTGACAGTCAAGAGGATGGCGATAGAATTGCTTCGCTTTATCGACTCCGTGGGAATACACGCTTTTACTGCATATCAAATTCACAAAGAACCAATAGTTCGCTTCGACAGAGTTCGTAATGAAGTGGCGTCTTGGAATTACAGAGCCGAGCAATCCACTATTGAATCCATATCGAAAAACGATCGTGATACGCTAGCCGAGTCGATCTACATCTGGACGTATGATTTCCTAAATGCAATTATCCCATTGCTCCCCCACCTTGTACTTAGCGCAATCCATACTGATTCACAGACACAGAGCTTTCGAGACCGAATTGAAGAACACTATCATGAGGCAGAGAAAACTTTAGAGGGCATTCAAAGTTTAGCCGCTCAAGCAGTTGCCCGTAAACATCAAAACATCTTTGATGAAGATGCTACCAAGGCACGACACGGTGCATGGGGTTGGCTCGGAGCAACAATCATGTTAGGCTTGGCAGCAATTGGATATGGAATAGCAATTCAGTTCGGTGTCTTCTTTCCTAAGCCAAAGGAGCTTGGTGGCATCATAGGATTTCTTGGGTTTGTTGACCCTCAACTCATCACTTACTGGATTATTGGCAAGGCTGCATTCGGTATTGCTCTTATTCTGGCGTTCTCCTTCGCGTTCAAGTCGTACCGTGCGGCTCGACATAATGCCGTTGTCCACAAACATCGCTCTAATTCGTTCATTGCTCTGGAGATGCTCGAAAAGCTATATGGACGCCGTGAGGCAATACATGAGCACCTCTTATTGCGTGCGGCAGATTCAATCTTTGCTCATCAACCAACAGGATACGCTTCCGATGCCGAGGTTAGCACACAAGTAACGTTGGAGCATGTATTGAAGGCACTCATTGATAAAAGCAAGTGACCCATCTTACTCTCGCTCGGTACATCACTGGAATTTGCGCGATTCCATTGCACTCTTTCACTCCTTTTCACGCTCGGTTCCGGTGGCGGTCGATTGCTGGAGGGGGAGAAGCTGGCGCGTTTTAGCACCCCTAACTAAAAACGACGGTCTGTTCCCCAAGACACTCCACTCACCACACGATGAACGCTCTACAACAGATAGCCCAACAGTTGCACGTCAGCGGGTTTCGGTTCAACCGCTCGGCAGCGGAGAGGCCAACACCACCGCCGCCACGTCGCAAGTGGTGTCCCGACTACAGTGTGCCGAAGTTGGAGCTGGGGGAACTCCCCGGCACCGTACATCAGGAGTTTCGACGCTGCGACAAGGCAACGTGCAAGTGTTTGATCGGACGGGCGGAAGATCAGCACGGGCCGTATTGGGTGCGGCGGTGGCGCGAGGAAGGGAAGCAACGCAAAGCGGTGGTGACAGCGGTAGAGTTGGAGCGGGTACGGGCGGCGATCATTCAGCGGGTGGAGCGGCACGGGACCAACGGGACTGTTCGATGTGGCGGAACACTCTACTCTGTGTAGGTCGCCCGCTACCATTAGGTGTTCAATCTGCCTTGCCTTAAAAGCCAGTTAATCCTAACAGGATTAGAACCAATAGCCAGAGTTGGATTGGATGGGAATTGTACCACTTACGGGAACGAGGTATAGATAATCGCCTATTTCAAATCAAAATCTGGCAAAGTTTTAGTCCCGTTGGGGGTACAAGCCGCCTTTCGAGGCGGCTTTTCTTTTGCCCGTACTCGACAGAAATGCCAGAATTGTATAATTCTGGACAAATCCGGTGCTTGACGGTGTCCAGTGACGTAGGGTTGTGAAAGGCATGTTCGGGTCACTATCCGGACAACATTTATTCGGACCTGTCTATACCCGTCCGTTTCGGAGGCGGGTGATCGGATCGTGCACGGCGATCCCCTCCGCAGAGAGAGAAGCCGTCACACTCTCCTCATCCTGTATCATTCTCCACCGCGCTCTTCCATTTCAATTTTTTTTCGGAACGTTGGTGATTCTCGGGGAACGCCGCGGTGTCTTCAGAAGAGGCAGTTGTGGAGGAGATTGACCGAGAGCGGAAACGGCATTCACGCGACAGCATCTTTCACGCGACATATCATTCACGACAGGAGAGAGACCGTGCCTGACAAGGAAATGACCACGAGCGTCAGCGAAAGTGAGAATCCAGCAATTCCCTCACCGACGCCGAAGCACCAGCGGCCCAGGAACAATCAGGACTGGTGGCCGAATCAACTCGATCTCTCGGTGCTCCATCACCACTCCCCTCTCTCCTGTCCGATGGAGGAGGAGTTCGACTATGCCGAGGAGTTTGCCACGCTCGACATCGACGCGCTGAGGCGTGACCTGATCGAGGTGATGACAGCGTCGCAGCCGTGGTGGCCGGCAGACTATGGACACTACGGTCCCTTCTTCATCCGCATGACGTGGCACGCTGCGGGCACCTACCGCATCGCCGACGGACGCGGCGGCGGGGGTGATGGCCAGCAGCGCTTTGCCCCGCTCAACAGCTGGCCCGACAACGCCAACCTCGACAAGGCGCGCCGCCTGCTCTGGCCGATCAAGAAGAAGTATGGGCAGAAGATCTCGTGGGCCGATCTCCTGGTGCTGGCCGGCAACGTTGCCATGGAGTCGATGGGCTTCAAGACGTTCGGCTTCGGCTTCGGTCGCCCCGACGTCTGGGAGCCGGAGGAGATCTTCTGGGGACCGGAGGACGCGTGGCTCGGCGACGAGCGCTACCGCGGCGACCGCGATCTGCAGGGTCCGCTCGGTGCCGTGCAGATGGGACTGATCTACGTCAACCCCGAGGGTCCGGGGGGCAACCCCGATCCCCTCGCCGCTGCGCGCGACATCCGCGAGACCTTTGGCCGCATGGCGATGAACGACGAGGAGACGGTGGCGCTGATCGTTGGCGGTCACTCGTTCGGCAAAGCGCATGGCGCCGCACCGGCCGTAGGGAACGTTGGCCCCGAACCGGAGGCAGCTCCTCTCGCAGAGCAGGGCCTCGGCTGGACCAATCAACACGGGACCGGCCACGGTGCCGACACGATCACCAGTGGACTTGAGGGTGCGTGGACAAATGAGCCGACGAAGTGGGACAACGGATTTCTTGAGAACCTGTTCAACTACGAATGGGAACTGACCGAGAGTCCCGCTGGCGCGAAGCAGTGGCGCCCGGTCAATCCCGAGGCGCAGGGGACCGTTCCCGATGCGCACGATTCCGCGAAGCGGCACGCACCGATGATGCTGACAACGGATCTGTCGATGCGGATGGACCCGATCTACGGTCCCATCGCAAAGCGATTTCTCGAGAACCCCGACCAGCTCGCCGATGCTTTCGCGCGCGCGTGGTTCAAGCTGCTCCACCGCGACATGGGCCCCCGCTCCCGCTACCTCGGCCCCTGGGTGCCGGAGCCGCAGCTCTGGCAGGATCCCGTTCCCGAGGTCGATCACGAGTTAATCGACGCGGAGGATATCGCCACGCTCAAACGGACGATTCTGGAGGCAGGACTCTCCATTGCCGAGCTGGTCTCGACCGCCTGGGGTGCAGCGGCAAGCTTCCGCTCCACCGACAAACGTGGAGGAGCCAACGGCGCGCGCATCAGGCTCGCACCGCAGCGGGACTGGGAGGTGAACGAGCCGGCACAACTGGCGCGTGTGCTGGACGCGCTCGGGAAGGTTCAGGAGGAGTTCAATGGTGCGGGGTTGGGTGGAAAGAAGGTGTCGCTTGCCGACCTGATCGTGCTGGGTGGATGCGCAGCCGTCGAGCAGGCGGCGCGCAATGCAGGCCATGAGGTGACGGTTCCCTTCACTCCGGGCCGCACCGATGCCACACAGGAGCAGACCGACGCCGACTCGTTCCGGGTGCTGGAGCCGGTCGCCGACGGCTTCCGCAACTACGCGCGGCGTGGTGATCCCCTCTCGCCCGAGACCCGCCTGCTCGACCGTGCCGTCATGCTGAAGTTGACTGCTCCCGAGATGACGGTGCTGCTCGGCGGTATGCGCATGCTCGGCGCCAACGTCGGCGGGTCGAAGCACGGCGTCTTCACCAGTCGATCCGAGATGCTCACCAACGACTTCTTCGTGAACCTGCTCGACATCAGCACGGCGTGGAGACCATCGGCGTCGGAGGAGAACGTGTACGAGGGGCGTGATCGCGGGACGGGAGCGGTGAAGTGGACCGCCACCGCCGCCGACCTCGTCTTTGGCGCACACTCACAGCTCCGCGCAATTGCAGAGGTCTACGCCAGCGACGACGCTGGAGAGAAGTTCGTCCGCGACTTCGTGGCAGCCTGGACACGGGTGATGGACCTGGATCGCTACGACGTTCTGGCCAGAGCACGGAACTGCCCTTCCTGATAGCCCGGAACACTCAAGACCCGTCGGGGTACGAAAAGCCGCCTTTCGAGGCGGCTTTTCTTTGTCCCTGAATCGGCATATTCGACCCCCTAACGTTGATCGAATCCTTGCGGTGGAACGAACAAAACGGCAAGACCATGGGTTTCACGGGACAGATAGCGAAGCATTTGCGCGAAGTGCATTTCGGAGGGAACTGGACCTCCTCAAGTCTCAAGGAGATTCTTCGGGATGTGACGTGGAAGCAGGCTACAACCAGGATCCACTCTTTCAACACGATTGCGGCGCTCGTCTATCACATCAATTACTTCGTCGGTGCGCTCCTGAAAGTTTTGCAGGGGAAGCCTCTGGATACCAAGGATGACTACAGCTTCAACCACCCGCCGATTGTGTCGCAGGAAGACTGGGCAGCGTTGCTGGAGAAGGTCTGGGTGGATGCCGAGAACGCTGCACGACTGATCGAGCAGCTGCCGCAGAGTACACTTGAGAAGGACTTCGCTGATAAGAAGTATGGGACGTACTATAGAAACCTGCACGGCATCATCGAGCACGTCCACTATCATCTGGGCCAGATTGTTGTAATCAAGGCGCTGCTCGCGCAACTCCATGCGCACGAAGAACTGGTGAGCAAGGAGTAATGGGCTTCACCATCGACTCGGCATCGGAGGTAGGGGGTGCGAAGAGGACGGTCCTCCACCTTCCAGACAGTGGACGGTCGCTGGTGTGGGCATTGTGATGCCTGCGGGCGGTTGATGCGTTGGAACCCTCGCTGTTCTACAATCCATCCGTACTCGTGATGCTGCTTAGGAGCACGGAATGTATGGCTTATCAGTAACGGTACTCCGGGAGGGAGTACGCTGTGCCGTGGGAGGCTTGGGGTGAATGGAGGGAGACACGGACGCCCGATGCACGGAATCATCATCGCGGATTTCTTGGTGATGGGAAGGAGCTTCTGCATCTTCCCGATGAGTTCTGCCATCCACCCTAGTGCACCGCAGGACAGTCCTCCGGTACTTCATTCCTTCCTGCATCTCTTCTCTTGAGTACAGAGCTTCTCCTCTCGATTCTTGCGGGCGTCTCCACCGTGCTGGCGGCCATTGCGGTCAATATGGTGTATCGCTACAAGGCGCGGGTGCATGTGCTGAAACAGGACGCGGTGCAGCGTGAGTTCTGGCGCCGCGATCCCCACTTCTCCGCACTGGTCGGTGACCTCTCGAAGCAGACGGAACTGATCGTCGACCCCATTCGCAGCTACACTCTCTACCAGCTTGCTCGTGCGTTTGCGGGCAAGGAGGGAGAGATAGCGGAGGTTGGGGTGTACAAGGGGGGAACGGCGCGCATTCTCGCAGCGGCATCTCCCACGAAGCGCCTCCACCTCTTCGACACGTTTCAGGGAATGCCCTCGTCCGATCCCACCATCGACTACCATCCGGTAGGAGATTTTTCCGATACGTCGTTTGAGCGGGTGCAAACGCTGCTATCGGACTGCCCGAACGTTAAGTTCCATGTCGGGACGTTCCCCGACACGGCCGGTCCCATCGTCGACGCGCGCTTCGCCCTCGTTCACCTCGACGTTGACAACTACGAGTCGAATCGCGACGCCCTTGCCTTTTTCTACGCTCGAATGGTGCCGGGCGGCGCAATCGTCTTCGACGACTACGAGTGGCAGCACACCGCGGGCATCAGGAAGTCAATCGACGAATTTCTTGCCGACAAACCGGAGCGGGTTGTGCGGACAGCGGAGTATCAGGCAGTGATGTTCAAGCTCTAGCGCGCATGGCAATGCGCGAAGAAGGGAGGCCCAGCCTGCCGCGGGACGAGTGGCGCTCTCCGCTTGAGTTGATGGAAGGTGGACGTGGCGGCGGACTCTCACGAGACCTGCGTTCCGAACCACGGATGATCTGTAAAGAGCGAGGGCCTGCGGCTATGAACCGCAGGCCCTCTGTACGATCTACGAATCGACAGTTACTGGAGTGGTACGTCGGAGGGGGTGAGCGTTGCGCCATTTGCAACCGTGCCGAGAAACCCTCCAGCAAGGCTGGAGACTGTCGTGGAGCCAGTGGCGGCGTTGAAGTCCCAGTAGGCTTAGGCTACCAGACCGGGCGTGGAGGCTGCCAGACCGGAGCGAAAATTGTCCTGAATCTCCGCTGCGCTTCGTGCCACGTTCCAGAGGCGTACCTCGTCGATCAATCCTTTGAGCCCTTCCCCCGTTTCGTTGCGCCCTCCGATGTACAGGTTGCGGTTGATCGGCACAGAGGAGCTTGCGCTCATGGCACGGGTGCCGTCGAGCTGACCGTTGATGTAGAGCCGCATCTGTTGCTGCACCACGTCGAAGACCGCCGCCACGTGATACTATTGTCCAGCCGTTGGTCGTAGCGTCCCGGTCAGGTCGTTGGTGATGCTCCGTGCGATGAAGCGGAACTTCCCGTCCGAGATACCGAGGAGGTAATCCATGCCGCTGTTGCCCGGCACGCTGCGGTCGATCAGCCAGTAATAATTCAGGCAACCAGTGTTGAACACCGTGGTGGCCTTGCACCATGCTTCAATCGTGAAGCTGCCGGAACTGAGCGCGAGCGAAGGGTCGTAGGGGACGGTAAGGTTGTCGTTGTCCGAGGAAATTCCGCCGTTGTTGACTCCAAGCGCATTCCCCGGTTCTCCTGACGCGCTCCGTGCCAGTACTCGCCAGTAGCAGGTAGTTCCCGGCTGCAAAGCGGAGGCGTTGTAGGCCAGCGTTGTGAGGCCCGATGCCACCTTCGCCGTGGGTGGATTGCTCGTACCGAGAGAGAGCGTAGGTGGTCGAGCTGCCGTGGGGGCGTCGCATTCCCAGCGCAGCGTGGTTGTTGTGGACTGTCCCTGCGCACTACTGCTCGGTACCGGGTTGTAGGGGACGCAGTTCCCCTGCTCGGCTGCAAGCGAGTCCATGGCGAAGTTTGCCGTGACGGTGACGTCACTCGTGACCGTCACCCGCACTGTTCGGATGGTGTAGCCGAGAATCTCGGCGCGCGCCTCGTACTCGCTCGCCGGCACATCCGCGATGCGGAAGGTGCCGTCGTTGTCGGTGTTGATCGACCGCGACGGCGGTTCGGTGCGGACGAAGGCGTCGCGGAGGGGCTGGTTCGTGTAGAGGTCTGTCACCTTCCCTACGATTATCCCCTTCCCCGAAGGTTGTGAGGGGGATCGTCACCGCAACCGGAGATGAACAGAAGGGAGAGGATGGCAGGGAGTGTGAGGAGTAGGGCTGACCGTCGCAGTTGCGATGAGGGCGTCGTTGAGCACGACACAGGATGTGTTGGGGAGGTGTGATGAACGGGCGCAGGAGGTGAATTATTTTTTCTTGCCGTTGTTCTGCAGCTCCTCCTGCAACTCGTGCATCAGCGCTGTGCGGGGGGCAAGGCGTGCCTCGGGCTGCGCACCGTCGCTGTAGTCACGTTTCAGGATGGTACAGACCAGCCAGGCGGCAAGGTCCCCGACGCAATAGTGTCGTTCGCGGTTCTTCGGTGCGTCGGGACCGAGAAATGTGAGCGGTGCCGGGTCGTCCATCTCCTTGACCAGATGGGGAATTGCTGCCTCGCCGAAGGCAACCAGCGTCTCGCCGAGCTTACCGAGCGAATGTCCCGGCAGACCCCACCAGTTGTGCATGAAGGCTCCAGCAATCGCTTCGCTGTAGACGCGGACCATCTTCGCCTCGGGTTTGCGTCCCAGTGCCAGGAGCAGCTCGTGGGCCAGGACGCGCAATCGGTGGTCGCCCCGTTCCGACTTGACGATTTTCTCCAGCTCCTCCTGTGCGCTCTTGCGTGCCAGGAGCCGCTCGGCGTCACCACGGGTGAAGAGTGCATCCGCCGATGTTCTCTCCAGCTCTTCGCGCATCGTCGTGTGTGCGGTTGCCGCCATCCTAATGTCCCATCCTTGTAGAGGTCTTGTGATATCGTTAATGGCGGGAAATGTACAATGGTCGCTGTGGGATTTCCAAGATGTTGGCAAGATGATTCCAAACCTTCGCAACTTCTCCCCCTACTCTATCTTCTCCCGATGACCTCTCTTCCCTCTGCTCTGCTCCACCGCCACCCAAGAATTGCCGTGCTCGATTTCGAGGCAACGTGCTGGGCGGAACGCAACAGAAACGGGGATGAGGAGATCATTCAAATCGGTGGCGTGTGTGTGGAGTCGAACACCGGGAGCGTTACCAGCGAGTTCGACACCTACGTGCGCCCGGTGCGCTATCCACAGTTGAGCGACTACTGTATAAAGTTGCTCGGCATCGAACAGGAACGGGTGAACCGCGCTCCCGCATTCCGCACCGCCGTGGAGATGCTGGACCGCTGGCTCGATCCCGCTGCCGGAACGCTCTTCGCTGCCTGGGGGGAGTTCGACAGGTTTCTCCTGCGCGCTGGTTGCCGCTTCCACCGGGTTCCCTTCCCCTTCGACGACAGCTACCTTGATATCCGTGCGCTGTTTCGTGAGCGGGTTGCCGGGCGCACCGTGAACATGGAGCGGGCCATGGAGATCCTTGAACTTCCTGCGGAGGGGCGCCGCCACGATGCTCTGGACGATGCGCGCAGCGCAGCGCGCGTTCTTGCCGCCATGCTCCGTCCTGTCCCCTCGGTCGGAATGTAGCGCGCCCGCATTCTGCACACCCCGGTCGGTTCGTCTCCCCGTCAACTTCCTTCCGCCACAACAGCAACTCTTTGTCAGATTCTCCGTTGGTGTCTTTGCTCAACCCAAACGGAGAAGCGGATGAAGACAAAGACACTCAACAAACGAATTGCACTGGTAGCGGGCGGTGCCGGGGAAGTGGGGGAGGGAATCGTCGGTGCGATGCTGCACGAGGGTGCCCGGGTCATTGTTCCATCGCGCGACTCCGGTCGGCTGGAACGGTTGCGCAAACGGATCGGAGAGAAGGGGGGGGCGCTGGTAACGGTGAAGGCGGATATTGGCACCGCCGAGGGCGCCGAGGCACTGCGCGAGCAGATCATCACCGACATGGGGGCGCTCGACATTGTTGTGGTGTCGCTCGGTGGGTGGTGGCGCGGCTCCCCCCTGATGCACATGGGTGCCGGAGACTGGAAGCGGGAGATCAGGAACAACCTGACGGCCCATTACATCGTTGCGCGCACCTTCCTGCCGATGCTGCTCGACCGACCCGGCAGCAGCTACACGATGCTGAACGGACCGGCGGCGCTGACACCGCTGATCGGCAGCGGTGTGATTTCGATTGCGGCGGCTGCGCAGACGATGATGAAGGAGGTGCTGAGCGCCGAGTGCGCCGGAGCGCTCACCCGTATCAACACCGTGATGATCATGACGCCCGTGCTCACCCGTTCCCGTGCCAGTGGTCCTGCCTCGTGGCTCCGTGCCGACGAGGTTGGGGAGTACGTTGCCTGGCTGGCCAGCGATGATGCTGCCGAGGTGCGCGGCGCAACGCTCAAACTCCAGAGTCGTGAACAGCTACCGCTTTGAAGAACTGGCCGACGCGTACCTGCGGCAGAGAAGAGGTGATGGAGGAATGAAGGAGAGGTGATTCTGTCGAACGCAATATCCGCGCCATTCCCTCCGCTTCCCGCCCCGTCCGCTCTCCCGGCGTCCCACCACGCGCACTGCGTACTTCCTCGTTGCCGGCTGTAGATTCGCGCAACCGTCCTCTTCTCTCTTCCACGATGTATGAGCGATCAATCCGCGCTCGAGGAGGAGCGACCCCAGGATCTCGGTTTTGGTGTGCGCAATTCCGCGCTTGGCAGGCTTCGCCAGCTCAACCGCGACGGCAGCTTCAATGTGGCGCGCACCGGATTGGGGGTCTTCGCCTCGCTCAACCTCTACCACCAGCTTCTCACAATGCGGTGGCTCACCTTTTACGCCACCATGTTTGGTGTGTTCGTTGGGGTGAACGTCATCTTCGCCATTCTCTTTGCGCTGCTCGGCCCCGACGCTCTCCACGGCTGGGACGGCCACGACTTTTCCCTCCGCCTGATCGACGGCTTCTTCTTCAGCGTGCAGACCTTCGGCACCATTGGCTATGGAGCCATGGCTCCGGCCACGCCCTGGGCCAACCTGGTGGTAACGGTGGATGCATTTGTTGGACTGATCTTCAGCGCGCTTGCCACCGGACTCCTCTTCGCCCGCTTTGCCCGCCCCACCGCTCGCATCCTTTTCAGCGAGCGTGCCGTGATTGCCCCCTACCGCGGTATCAGTGCGTTCATGTTCCGCATGGCGAACCAGCGGAAGAGCGAGTTGATCGGTGTGGAGGTACTGGTGATGCTGAGCTGGGTTGAGAGTGGCGCGAGCGGACCGCAGCGCCAGTATCAGCGGCTCGACCTTGAGATCGAGCGCGTTGCCTTCTTCCCGCTCCACTGGACAATCGTCCACCCCGTCGATGTCGGAAGTCCGTTGCACGGCCGCAACAGCGAGTGGCTGGCGTCGGTCGACGCGGAGTTCCTGGTGCTGATCAGCGGCACCGACGACACATTTGCCAGCAACGTCAACGCGCGGACGAGCTACAGCCACAGCGAGATTCAGTGGGGTGCGCGCTTCGCCGATATGTTCCTCGATCCCGACGAGCGTGGCATCGTCCGCGTGGATCTGGGACGGCTGCATGCCATAGAGACGGTGGAGCAGTGAGATGAAGATCACCCGCCTCCCCCTCGATGCGCTGCCGGACGATACGATGGCGCTCGCCCGGCTGCGTTCGATGTGCTACCCTCTGGTTCCCTTCCTCAACACCTCTGCCGCGCGCCGGGCGTAGGAGAAGGTGGAAAGTGCGAGCAGGGCAAGAACGAGAGCAATGAGCACCGTGACAGCAATCCCCTGCACCTTCAGGATGAGCAGAAGGAGCAGGACGGAGAGGAGGATGACCGCCACCTTGCCGGCGATGTTCGAGGGGAGTACGAGTCCGGTGCGGGACTTCACGATCATTCCCGCGATCAGGATCGCGACGTCGCGTGCGAGCACGGTTGCCGCAAGCCAGAGTGCGAGTTCGTCGCGCAGCACCAGCGTTATCACTGTTGCCGCAACAAAGACCTTGTCGGCGAGTGGGTCGAGCACCTTTCCAAGCTCTGACTCCTGCCGGAACTTCCGCGCAAGGTGTCCGTCGAGCATATCGGTGACTGCCGCCGCGATGCCGATTGCCACAGCCATCGGGCGCTGTCCGTTCCAGAGCACGGCGGCCATCGGTGCGGCCATCAGCAGCCGCATGAGGCTCATCCCGTTCGATGCAGTGTAGACGAGCTGCCGGGCACGGTAGACGGTAAGCTCTGCGTCGGGGTCGAGCTGGGAGGAGGGAGACATGTCGGGCTAGGGGGGTAGAGGTCTGTGAACGCGAGGGTCGAAGCGGGCGAACGACGGCGGATGTTCCATGAGAGGAACGCGAAGGAAGACAGGCCGGGCGAGAGTTCAGAGAGCCTTTGCCGTTCTCTCTCCGAAGATTGCCGAGCCGATCCTGACGATTGTTGCTCCCTCCTCGATGGCGATCTCGAAGTCGTCGGTCATCCCCATCGAAAGGTGGGGCAAGGGGAGGGAGAGCGTGGAGGCAATCGTCTCGCGGAGTTCGCGCAGCGCGCGGAAGGCCGGGCGGGATGCTTCAGGATGGTCCGCTGGCGCGGGAATTGCCATCAGCCCTGCGGGTTCGACGCCGGGGAGCCGGGTGATTGCCTCGACGAGGGGCAGCGCCTCCTCCGGCATCACTCCAGACTTCGTGTGTTCGCGCGAAACGTTGACCTGCACCAGCACGGGAACGCAGCGCCCCACAAGCACCGCCTGTCTGTCGATCTCCTTTGCCAGCCGTTCGCTGTCCACCCCGTGGATCATCGTTACCCAGGGAACGATCTGCCGCACCTTGTTCCGCTGGAGGTGGCCGATGGCGTGCCAGCGAACGGGCAGGGTTGCCAGCACCTCGTGCTTCTCCACCATCTCCTGCACATAGTTCTCCCCAAGTTCGGCTGCCCCTGCTTCAAACGCCTCGCGCACCGCCTCGACCGACTGGGTTTTGCTCACCGCCAGAAGCAGCACATCGCCCGGCGTGCGGCCTGCGCGCGTGCAGGCTGCGGCAATCCGCGCGCGAACCGCAGCGAGGCGGGAACCGATGGAGAGTGGAGTGGAGATACGGCTCTATGGATGGGATGAATGACAGTGCAGGGAGGGTTGTGCCTTGGCGGCCGGTCCTGCCCGGCCTTCCCCTTCAGTTGCCGATCTCCTTCAGTCGGTCCTGCACATCCTCTGCGAAGATGTTCTCCGCCTCGCCCCAGTACTGTTCCGAGGGGATCAGCACAATGGCGCCGTAGGTGGCCGGTTTTGTTCTGTCGAAGTTCTGGCCGGTGGTGACAACCGTCGTCTCAATCGGACGGTACGCGTTGTCGACATCGTAGACGACGATTCCCATCCCGAACTGCACGGGGCCACCATCTTCGGGGAAGGGTGGCGTTGTATAGCCGAACATCGCGAAGGGGAGGCGGAGTTTGACGGTGTAGCCCGTGTCGGTGCGGATGGCCACGGCCTTCATCGAGCGGGCTGCTGCCGTCTGTTCGGGATCGAACGTGTTGCTGCTGGCGATGCGCACCTTCGGTGCGTCGTCGATGAAGTCGCCGAGATTGATCGTGAACCCGTAGATGTTCGAGTCGGTCTTCATCCGAAAGTCGCGTGTGCGCCGCCCCACGTGCATCCGGTCCCCAAGGTTGTACATGTCGAGCCACAGCTCCAGCCGGTCGGCGGTGGTGTCGCCGGGGGCGATGTCGTTCGGCGTCACCTGATCGTCGCGGACGATGATGTTCAGGTAGAGATACTTGTCGTCCCACGCCGAGCGTGTGAAGAGCGTGAGGTCGCGCTCGTCCTTCCAGTAGTAGCTTCCGCGCTGGATGTACTTGGAGCGCACGACGGCGGCGGTTGTCTGGTAGCCGCTTCCCACATCGCGGCCGCGGGCGTAGCTGGGAATGGCCATGAAGTCGTTGCGGAACACCACCTGGGTGTCGGCGGTGCTGATATAGCGGTCGTAGGCTTCGAGCGTCTGGAAGTTGCGGTAGGTCTCGTAGGTCAGGTTGCCCTGTGCCTCGGTGGTGAAACGGTCGGCCAGCATCACCACGCCGTCGCGGTAGCGGTATCCCATGATCTCCCACTTCCCCGGTGCGAGCTTCCGTGCGTTGATTGCCCGTCCGTCGCTAATGCCAACGCCAACCTCGATGGGGAGATCCAGGTATTCGCACTGCGTCTCCTTCACCAGCGTCAGCACGCCGTCGATATCGACGAACATGCACGATGTCATCCGCTTGCCCGGTTCCCCCCGGCGGTGGAACACCACGGCGATATCGTTGGCGTTATCCCCGGAGAAGTCGCCAACATCGTAGCCCCAGATGTCCAGTTGTGTCTGCGGCAGCGCGTCGCGGATGTCCTGCACCAGTTCGGGCGCGAAGAACGGGTCGATCCGCTTCGCCAGATCGTCGAAGGTGATGGCGGTCTGGGCGCGCAGCGCAGTGGCACTCAGCAGGAGGGCCAGTATCGGCAGAAGTCGGAATGGTGTGGGGTGGATCATGGCGGCCAAAGTTAGCCCTGCATTCTGCTACCACCAACGCGGTGTTGACGAAGAGTTGTTTCTGGCGTGATGCGCTCCCAGTCTTCCGGTTCCGTACTTTCGCGCCGTGACTACGCAATCCCCTGCCGTTTCCGGGCAGACCTCCCTTCAGGGTCCGCTTCCCACGTGGGTTCTGCTCATCCTGAGCGGCCTGCTGCTGGGGCTGGCCTACCCCCCGAATCCAGTGGGGTGGCTCTGTGCTGCCGTCGGGCCTGCTCCGCTTCTCGTCGCCGTCGAGCGTTCGCGTGGGTTCTGGCAGACCGTTCGCTGGAGCTACGTTGCCTTCCTCCTCTTCTCGGCGCTCAGCACGTGGTGGGTGGGGAGCTGGCAGGCGCGGGCCGACCAGTTCCTGATGATCAGCTGCGTGCTGCTCGTCATCGTCCACCCCCTCTTCTTCGTCGTCCCCGTTGCGCTCTACCGTCTCGTTCGGCGGTGGCTGCCGCTGGTCCCGGCGCTTCTCTTCTTCGCCCTCCTCTGGTGTGGCGGAGAGTATCTCCACTCGCTCGGCGATCTCAGCTATCCCTGGCTTACGCTCGGCAACACCACTACCTACGATCTCCCCCTGATGCAGATGGCCGACCTGACGGGAGTGTGGGGATTGAGCCTCGTGCTCCTGCTCATCGCCGTCACGGTTTCGTGGATCTGGCTGGGGTGGAGCGATGGCGCGCAGCGGCGCAGGCGACTCGTGCGTGGCGGAAGCGCCCTGGCTCTCCTGCTGCTCGTTCCGCACACCTATGGCCTCGTCCGTCTGGTAACGTCGCAGCCGTGGAACGCCGAGAAAATGAAAGTGGTGGCGATGCGGGTGGCAATCGTTCAGCCGAACGTGAACCCGTGGGACAAGTGGAAGACGACCGACACCACCGATCAGATCCGCCTGAACGTCGACCTCAGCCGAGGTGCGCTCGCTGTGAAGCCCGACATGTTTCTCTGGGTGGAGAACGCCATTCCCTATCTGCTGACCGCGCCGAACTATCAGGCGCGTGCCGAACAGATGCGTCGCGCCGTGGACGAACTCGGTGTGCCGGTGCTCACGGGCTTCCCCGATTACATCGAGTACCCATCCGGCGCTGCGCCGGCGAGTGCGCGGAGGAAGGTGGATATGGTGAATGGCCGGCTCGACACCGTCCGCTACGACCACTTCAACAGCGCGGGGATGTTCCTGCCGGGGCGCGGACTGGTTGCGGCCTACCACAAGATGCAGCTCGTCCCGTTCGGTGAGCGCCTCCCCTACGCCGACGAGTTCCCGTTCCTGATGGATATGCTGAGCTGGGACGTTGGCATCTCGACGTGGGGGAAAGGACAGGGCGTGCGCGTGCTGCCGATGGAACTGCGTGGACAGGTGCCGGTCAATATCGGCGCGGTGGTCTGTTTCGAGAGCGTGTACCCCCGGAACGTGCGGCAGTTCGTGGAGCACGGAGCGAACGTGCTGGTGGTCATCACCAACGATGGGTGGTATCTGGGCACTCCCGGTCCGCTCCAGCACGAGCGGTTCGCAATGCTTCGCGCAATCGAAACGCGGCGGCCCGTGGTGCGCGCGGCAAACACCGGCATCAGTTGCGCGATCAACATGAACGGGGAGATTCTTGCCGAGACCGAGGAGAACGAGGCGACGGTGCTGAACGTCGCCGTTGTGCCGAGCAGCCAGGAGACGCTCTACCTGGCGTGGGGGGAGTGGGTGCCGGTTGCCTCGCTTATCGGTGCGGGAGTGCTGCTCCTCTTTGGCCTGGTGCGGAGAGGAGGAGAACACCGCGGGGCGGTTCGCTCGACGTAAAGCTCTTCCACTGGAGGGAGCCTGTGCCGGCGTTGGTGTGCCGTGTCCTTCCCTGATTCCTTCACCCCACTCTTCGCTTCTCCCGTAGCCGCCCGGTGCTGAACGCTCTCTGCTCTACAGGCATGGCAGCCGTGCCATGCACACGTGTGGAACGGAAAGTTTTCTCCCGCACTGCGGTAACATCTCAATAGCGGCTGTGTTGTAGTGCCCGAGCACGTCCTTCACCCTGCCCCGAGTCTCCCTCGCCTCGTCCTCACCCCGGTACCGTTCTCGCCGTGCCCGACACGGTAGATCCCTTCCAGCATTGATCTCTCACTCCCCTTGTCCGGGGGAGGCTTCTACTCACCAATCTCCTGCATCGCGATGACACTTTCCACAATTCGACGCTGGTCTCTCCGGCTCTGTCTTGCACTGCTGCTTGCGGCTCCTGCCGTCGTCTCGGCACAGACGACCTACACCGTCACGACTGTCCCACCCGATGGAGACCATCCCAACCCCAACGCACACGATCCCGTGTACGCGCTCGGCGGTGTACAGGGGAGGGATATCCTGGTGAAGCGGGGAGAGACGTACATCTTCCAGATGGAGAACGTGGCGAGCACCCACCCGTTCTATCTCACGACGAGTGCGGTTGGAGGTGGGGCTGCTCCCTACACGGAGGGGGTGACCGGCAACGGCGCCACAGGGAACGAGGCGCTCACGTTCATCCCTTCGGAGAACACGCCCGATACGCTCTACTACGGTTCCACGAACGATCCAAACATGGGCTGGCGTATCCTCGTTACCAAGGAGATAACGTTGAACATCGGCTTTGCGGTGACGGTTGTGACGCCGAACGGCTCCCATCCGAACCCGGACGCCAATCCGCTCTACGTCTACGCCATCGATGATCTCCAGGGAGCGGAGATAACGCTGGAGCGCGGGGAGACGTACACGTTCCACATGAACAATGTATCGGCAATTCACCCTTTCTACATTACGACAAGTCCCACAGGTGCAGGTTCGGCGCCGTATAACGACGGGGTGACGGGAAATGGGGTGACGGGGAACGATGTGTTGACCCTGGTCACCTCGAACACTACTCCCGACACCCTCTACTACGGCTGCATGGTCCACGACAACATGGGCTGGCGGTTGCTGATCGTGCCGAGCCTGACCGGAGGAGTGAAGGACAATGCGGCGAATGCCGGCATCCTGTCGGTTGTTGCGCCGAATCCGGTGCAAGGCCGGGGAGAGTTCACTCTCACCCCTCCGCGCAGCGGCGCGGTGCGCATCGCGCTCGTTGGTGCTGATGGTCGCGAGGCACAGGTGCTCCACGAGGGGACGATGGCCGCTGGCGTCAAGCGCACCTTCCAGATCGATGCTGCAACGGTTCCCGCCGGCACCTACCGTCTCCAGGTAACCGGAGCCGGATTCAATGTTGGACAGAACATCTCGGTGTCGCGCTAGTCGCGAGGATGACTTGCGTTTGGCAGCAGTCTACTTCTGTAGATTGCTGCCGTTCTCTTTTCGTACTGGGCCAGCGCGCTGCGCTGCAAGCTCGACGGTGAGGGCGAGAAGAACTCCGCAGGCATAGCAGAGGAGATCGCTCCAGAGAAAGCCCTGGCCGAGAATGAGCTTCCCCGGAAGTGTCGCGCGCAGAGCGTCGATCCAGGGAGCGTGGTAGAGCTGGCTGCACTCCACCACGAAGGAGAGAAGAACGGCGAGCACAGCACGTTGAGGCAGCGGGAGCCGTGGTCCCACTGCCAGGCCAATCAGGAAAAACAGTGCTGCCGCCCAGAGAGTGTCCCCTCCATACTCCGCGAAGAAGGGCCACGTCTTGGCCGCCACGGATGTGCGGGACAGCAATCCGAGCGCGACGGTGGGAACGAGGAGGGCGAGGTGGATGGAGCGTGACACGCCTCGATTCGCGGTTGCTGGGAGTTGGTTGTTGCTCTCCGTCGCCTCTGTAGTGCTCTGCTGTGCTATCATCGCTTCGGTAGCGTCGTTGTCGTTCCGATTCGTTGGTGCAGGCGGCTGACCTGCACGGATGACCTCAACTCCATGACTGTCTTCTACTCCGATACGTACACTGTCCCTCTGCCGGAGGGACACCGGTTCCCGATGCACAAGTACCGCATGCTCCGCGAAGCGTTGCAGCAGGAGGACGTTGTTCCGTCGGGAGAGTTCCGCGAGAGTCCGCCGATTGAGCGGGAGGCGCTCCACATCGCCCATGACCCGGAGTATGTCCGGGCGTTCTGCGAGGGGACAATCGATGCAAGGGCCGTGCGCAGAATCGGCATACCCTGGAGCGAGGCATTCGTTCGGCGGACGCTTGCCTCTGTGGGTGGCACGCTTGCCGCATCGCGCGTGGCGCTGGAGGAGGGGATTGCTGGAAACATCGCCGGCGGCACACACCACGCGTTCCGGGAGCACGGCGAGGGCTACTGTGTGTTCAACGATATCGGCGTTGCGGCGCTGACCCTTCTGGCAGAGGGAGGGGTGGAGCGGATTGCCGTTGTGGACCTCGATGTGCACCAGGGCAACGGCACCGCCGCGCTCCTTGGTGAAGATCCGCGCGTCTTCACCCTTTCGGTGCACGGCGCGGCGAACTATCCCTTCGTCAAAGTCCCCTCCACTCTCGACGTTCCCCTGCCAGACAACACCGATGATGCCGCCTACCTCGCGCACCTGGAGCAGGTGCTGCCACAGGTGTTTGCCTTTGATCCCGACATCATCTTCTACCAGGGAGGGGTGGATCCGCTGGAGTGTGACGTGCTCGGTCGCCTCTCGCTCACCCACGCCGGTCTTGCCGAACGCGACCGGCGTGTGATCGAAGGGGCACACCGTCGTGCCGTTCCGCTGGTGCTGACGCTCGGCGGCGGTTATGCCCGACCGATCGAGGAGACGGTGCGAGCGCACGTGAACACCTACAGGGTTGCCGCGGAGATCAAGGGTGCAGGGGCGAAGGTCGGGGATTGAGGGACGAAGGAGAAGAAGCAGAGGTGATCCGAACCTTTCCGCACCTCCGTGCGTTGCGCTTTCCATGAAGCAGCGCGATACGAAACTCCCGTTCGACATCGACAGGGTGATGGAACTTATCGCCAGCGCGGTGGAGCCGTACCCCAAGGCGGCGCTCTTCGAGCTTGCCGAGCGGGGACATACCACGGCATTCGAACAGCTTGTGGCGTGTATCATCTCGATCCGCACGCTCGACGAAACCACGCTGCCGGTTGCGTCGGGTCTGTTCGCGCACGCCCGCACACCCGAGGCAGTCGCCGGTATGGATGAGGAGGAGATCGACAGGCTGATCGATCCCTGCACCTATCATCGGCAGAAGGCGGGGACGATCCGGGAAATTGCGCGGCAGGTGGTGGAGGTGCACGGCGGCGCGCTTCCGTGTGATCGGGATCTGCTGCTCGGGCTGCGAGGTGTGGGGCCGAAGTGTGCAAACCTTACGCTCGGCATCGCCTGTGGTGTGCCGGTGATCAGCGTTGACATCCACGTGCATCGCATCACGAACCGCTGGGGGTATGTAAGCGCCACAACGCCCGAACGCACGCTTGCCGCGCTTGAGAAGGTTCTGCCGGAGCGGTACCACGTGGAGATCAACCGGATTCTCGTCCCCTTCGGCAAGCATATCTGCACCGGGCAGGCGCCGAAGTGCTCGGTGTGCCCGGTGCTCTCGTACTGCGCCCAGGTGGGGGTGGGGCGGCATCGATGACCGCAAACGAAGGTGGGGAGCGCGGAGGAAAACAGCTGGAGCAGAGGGAGGGGAACTGAACGGGGGCCAGGGGGCGCAATGCATCTGGCCCTATCCTCAAACCTTGTACCAGGAGCCGACTGCCAGCAACCAATCCCCGTCTCTTCTGTACATTCGTGCCACCCCTGCGCTCTGCAGGCGCTGTGGCGACCCGCATCTCTCGCATTATGCGGCGTCCTCCCCCACCTGTTCCTTCTGGTATGAACGAGCCTTGCTCTCGGCAGCGTCCTCCGCAACAACCTCTCCCTTGTGTCCCGCGTTCGTCGGTGTGTGATGGAGGACGCGTGCCGTTATGACCGATCCGATTCTCGGAACGCTGATTACCATTGCGCTGGTGCTTGCCAACGCCTTCTTCGTTGCGGCGGAGTTTGGCATTGTCAAGGTGCGCGGTTCACAGATCGAGGTGAAGGCACAGTCGGGAAGCCGCACCGCGCGGATGGCGCAGAACGTTCTGAACCACCTCGACTCCTATCTCTCCGTCTGTCAGCTCGGAATCACTCTTGCCTCGCTTGGCCTCGGCTGGGTGGGGGAGCCGGTTGTTGGCAGCATGGTGATCGCCCTGATGGGCTTGTTCGGTCTCGACACCTCCATTGCCGCCAACCAGGAGCTGGCGCACAGGATTGCGCTGCCGGTTGCCTTCGTCCTCATCACCTTTCTCCACATCGTTTTCGGCGAACTGATCCCGAAATCGTTTGCCATTCGGCGGGCAGAGTCAACAACGCTCGGCGTTGCCTTCCCCCTCCGGTTCTTCTACCTGATTTTCAAGCCGGCCATTCTGGTGCTGAACGGGCTTGCCAACGCCATGTTGAAGGCGATAGGGATCGAGCCGGCAAGCGAACACGAGGAGGCGCACTCCGGTGAGGAGTTGCGGCTGCTCCTGGAGCAGGGGAAGGAGGGGGGAATGATCGAGCAGGAGGAACACGAACTGATCGAGAACGTGTTCGACTTCCACGAGACGGTGGTGAAGCAGGTGATGATTCCCCGCACCTCGATTGCCGCACTCGAAGTCGATGCCTCGCGCGAGGACCTTGTCAAGTTCGTGGTGGAGGAGGGCTACACCCGGATGCCGGTGTACAGCGGCTCGATCGACAACATCATCGGCGTGGTGTACTCGAAGGACCTGATTACCCTGTTCGAGCACAACTCCCTGATCATCCTCCAGGACCTTCTGCGTCCGGCGCACTTCGTGCCGGAGACGAAGCAGATCCACGACCTCTTGCGCGAGTTCCAGCGGATGAAGATCCAGATGGCAATCGTGGTTGACGAACACGGCGGCACCGCCGGGCTTGTCACGATGGAGGACATCCTTGAGGAGCTGGTGGGGGAGATTCAGGACGAGTACGACGAGGAGTCGATTGACATCGAACGCGTGAGCGACGGCGCGTGGGTGGTCAACGCTGCCCTTGCCATCGACGACGTGAACGACAGGATCGAGGGATTCGTTCTGCCGGAGGGGGAGGACTACACGACCATCGCCGGGCTTGTCACGAAGTGGTTCGGCCGCATCCCCGTCGACAACGACGCGCTGGAACGCGACGGTGTGCGGATGACGGTGCTGAAGACGGTGAAGCGCCAGGTGGTGCAGGTGAAGCTCGAGGACCTGAACCGTGAGAGCAAGCTCAACGGCCTGGATGCGTTTGCCGCAGAGGAGGAGAGCGAGGAGCGGGAGGCGAAGAGTGAGGAGGAGAGCTGAGCGCCAGAAAGGATAACGATGTCTGTTCCCAGCGCGCCCGTGCCTTCCGGTTCGGGCGCGTTCCCGTAGAACCGGATTCCACAATCGCGACAAGCCGTCTCACAGACGGCCAGTCCGGTGGACACAGGCGTCTATCGTTCTATCTTGGATCCGCGCTCGATTCAAATGGATTGAGTCCTATCGTATTGTATACTCCCTTCCATGAGCCATTTCTCCCGCACACTTGTCACAAGCGCTCTGCCGTACGCGAACGGCCATATCCACCTCGGCCACGTGGCCGGCGCATACCTTCCTGCGGACATCTACACGCGCTGGCTGCGCATGACCGGACGCGACGTGATCCACGTGTCGGGATCGGACGAGCACGGGGTGGCGATAATGATTGCCGCCGACCGCGAGGGAACAACGCCGCAGGCGATAGCCGACAAGTACCACGCGGCAAACGAGGCGGCCTTTCGTGCCCTCGGTATCGACTTCGATGTGTTCGGGCGCACCACGTGGCCCGAGCACCACGAGACGGCGCGGGAGTTTTTTCGGGTGCTCTACGACCGCGGCTATCTGGTGGAGAAGAGCGAGGAGCAGTTCTATGACGAGACGGCCCAGATGTTCCTCCCCGATCGGTTCGTGGAGGGTGTCTGCCCGGTGTGCGGATTCGAGGGGGCGCGCGGGGACCAGTGCGACAACTGTTCGAGCACCTACAACCAGATCGAACTGAAGAACCCGATCAGCAAGATTACCGGCAGGCCGCCGGTGCTGCGCGAGACCCGCCATCTCTACTTCCGCTTCGGTGCCTTCCAGGAACGGCTGGAGGAGTATATCGACGGGCACGCGTCGGAGTGGCGCGACCACGTCGTTGGCCAGTCCCGTTCGTGGTTGCGCGAGGGGCTGGGGGATCGCGCCATCACGCGCGACCTCACGTGGGGGATCGACGTGCCGGTGGAGGGCTACGAGGGGAAGAAGCTCTACGTCTGGTTCGATGCGCCGTTCGGCTACATCACGAACACGCGGGCGCTCTGCCGCGAGCGCGGCGAGGAGTGGCGCACGTGGTGGCAGAGTCCCGAAACGCGCTATGTGGCCTTTATCGGCAAGGACAACATCTGGTTCCACACCCTGATGTTCCCGGCGATGCTCACCGGCTGGAACGATGCCGGCGGTGAGCAGTATATCCTCCCCGACAACGTTCCGGCCTGCAACTTCCTGAACCTTGAGGGACGCCAGTTCTCGAAGTCGCGCAACTGGGGGATCGACCTCCGGGACTATCTCGCCCTGTTCCCGCCCGATCCGCTGCGCTACACGATTGCTGCGAACCTGCCGGAGAACAAGGACGCAGATTTCACGTGGCGCGAGTTCCAGGCCCGGACGAACAACGAGCTTGCGGACATTCTCGGGAACTTCGTCAACCGCACGGTCCAGTTCGCTGGCCGCGCCTTCGACGGTGTGGTGCCGCCGATTGCAGAGGATGAAGCGGAGATGCGCGAGCGTCTCTACGAGGCGTTCGGCTGGATCGTTGAGCGAAGGCTCGACGAGGCAGGAGCGGCAGAGCTGCTGGAGACAACGCTGGGTGACGCGTTCGACGCGAACGACCGCGCCATCCTCGCCGTGCTTGCACGTGCACCCCGCGCCATCGGCGCGCTCTATGAGAGCTTCCGTTTCCGCGAGGCGGCACTGGAGACGATGAACGTTGCGCGCGCGGCGAACAAGTACTTCAACGACGCCGAGCCGTGGCGCACCCGCAAGGTTGATCCTGCACGCTGCGCCCGTTCGATCAACCTTGCGCTGCAAACCGTGCGTGCGCTCGCCGTGCTCTTCGAGCCGATCATCCCCTTCACCGCTGCTGCAATACGCCGGATGCTCGGGCTGGAGGAGCGGGAGACGCTTGGGTGGAACGAGGCGGGGTCGCTGCCGATGGTGGCGGGGCAGAAGCTTGGCGCGTCTGCCATTCTCGTGGAGAAGATCGAGGATGCGGTGGTGGAGCGGGAGATTGCGAAGCTCGGTGTGCCGGGGAGCGAGGAGCCAGGAACCAACAGGGCCGAGCTGCCTCCTGTAGCCTTCGCCCCGAAGCCGGAGGTTACCATCGACGACGTGCTGAAGCTCGACCTGCGGGTGGCAACGGTGCTCGCGGCGGAGCGGGTGAAAAAGTCGGCAAAGCTCCTGAAGCTCCAGGTGCGCATCGGTGACACGGAGCGGCAGATCATTGCGGGGATCGGCAAGGGCTACGAGCCGGAGGCACTCGTGGGGCGGAAGATCGTGGTGGTGGCGAACCTGAAGCCCGCAACCCTGATGGGGCAGGAGTCGCAGGGGATGCTTCTCGCTGCGAACGATCCTGCCGCCGAATCTGCACAGCCTCCGATTCTCGTTACTCTGATGGACGAGACTGCTGCGCGCGACGGGTTCGATGTGCGTTAGAAGTGCAGCCTGCCCCATGCGCAGTGGGGGAGACTGATTCTGCCGGAGAGCGGAGCGATGCCGTGAACGTCCATCCCTCATCTCTTTCTCCAATGCCACGCTTCTTCTCCCTTGTTGCTCTCGCCTGTCTCGCTGTCGGCTGTGCCGCGCCGCGCGTGGTGCAGATCGCAGCGCCCTGCGCTGCGAAGACCACACCCCAGATCATTACCGCGCTGGCCGGTCTGGTGGCTGCGGAGGGGATGACGATAACGCTGCTCAACGAGAACGTTGGAGTGCTGCAGGCGTCGGGAGCGCTGCGTCAGACGGATCGTCGCAGCGGGATGCAGCAGCAGTGGCAGTTCTCGGTGCGTGGCGACACGGTGTTCGCCTATGCAAAAACCGTCTACACGTCGGGGGCGCTCGTCACGGCCGAGCTGACGGCCGACGATACTTCAACCGAGCCGGAGGAGCGGTGGTACTGGAACGTGCGGAACGGGTTGCAGAATCTGTGTGGCGGGGAGAGGCTGCTCTTCATTCCGCAGTAGACGGTGGCAGGCTGTGAGTGCCGTTCCGGCAGATGGGGCACCGTTCGGTGGACTATCCCCGCTCCACACGAATCAGGTTCGCGATGCCTGCAACGAGAAAGACGACGTTGGCGAGCCAGGCTACGGCTGCCGGGTGGACGTCGCTGCCGGCGCTGATCGCCTTGGTTGCCTCCGATAGAATCAGGTAGACGGCGCTGATAATCGCCGTTGCCGCCACCTGCATCGCCACACCGCTCTTCCGCTGACCCGAACTGAACGAAACGCCGAACAGCGCCACGATAAAGGCGGCGAAGGGAAAGCTGTATTTCGCGTAGTAGTCCACGCTCAACCGCCGCACGTCGCGTCCGCTCATCCGCTCCTGCTCGATGCGCTCCCACAGCTCGTCGTTGGTGAGTTCGCGGGTGTTGCGTCCCGCCAGGTTCATCTCGTCCGGCGTCAGTGGAATGGGGGGCGCGTCCTGCTGCGTGAAGGCCGAGTCGTTCACCAGGGGGAATGCCGTGCTGTTCCGGGCAACGCCGTCGTGCAGCACCCATGTGCGGCGCGCGCTGTCGTAGGTCATCCGCTTTGCGTCGATGCGCTCCACGATTCGCAGGGCGCGCACCGTGTCGCGCGTGAACTCGGCGCGTGCGGGGTCGGGACGCGACATCCTTCCCAGATCGACGGGAGCAGCAAAGTCGAACTTCTCAATGGCGACCAGGTTCGCCGTCCCGGTGCCGGGGTCGAAGTAGTCGATGAGCAGGTTCACCCTCGATGAGAGCCTGAGCGCAATGTTCCGCTGGCCGCCTGACGAGTTGCCCGGCAGGCTCCCCCCCATATACTTCTTGTCGATCATGTAGCGCGACTTGCTCGCCATCGGTGCGGTCCACCCGGTGAAGTAGACCATCCCCCCACTGATTGCGAGCGCTGCGGCAAGGATGGGTGTCGCGATGCGTCGCATGCTCCACCCCCCGGCCCGCATCGCCGTCAGTTCGTTCGACGTGTCGAGTCTGCTGATGGTGAAGAGGCTCGAAAGCAAGGCCCCGATCGGGACGATGATCGTCAGGATATCGGGGAGGGAGGTGAGATAGTAGAGAACGATCTGGTCCCCCGGAACCTTGCGGTCCAGGAAGTTCCCGAGATGCTCCATCAGGTCCACCACAACGTAGATCACCACGAACGCCAGAATTGCGAAGACGAAGGTCGTCACGAACTGCCGAAGGATGTAGCGGTCGAGGCGTTTCACGGGAGGGAGCAGGGCGAACGTTGGATGGGGGGCGCTACGGTGAGTGCCGTTCGTGGCAGGAGACCGCGGAATTGTCTCGTCGGGGGGCTGTTCCTTTTCCTCTATCCTCCGTTCACTCTCCTTGCTTCCGCATCTGGCATTCCTTCGGACTGGAGCTTCCACGACTCCAGCGCCCGCAGCGTCTCGTCGTCGGTCAGGCGGTAGTGAACCGGGGTGATGGTGATGTACCCGCGCGTGAGCATCTCCTCGTCCGCATCCTCCGGGCCGAGCAGGACGTTGCGTCCCGTCAGCCAGTAGTAGGTGCGCCCCATGGGGTCGGTGCGCGAGTCGTAGGTGTCGTCCCAGTAGGAGTGTCCCTGCGGGGCGAGCCGCACCCCACGGATCTCCTCGGCGGGAATTGCCGGGATGTTCACGTTCAGCAGCACGCCGCGCGGCAGCCCACGCTGGAGCACCAGCGGCGCGAGCCAGCGCGCCACACGTGCGGCAGCGGTGAAGTCGGCGTCGAGCGCAAAGCTGTCCAGTGAGAAGGCAATCGAGGGGATGCCGAGCAGCGTCCCCTCGGTGGCGGCGCTCACAGTGCCGGAGTAGATCAGCGAGATGGCGGCGTTGCGTCCGTGGTTGATGCCGCTCACCACGAGGTCGGGCGCTTCCGGCATCAACGTCTTCACCGCCAGCTTCACGGCATCGGCGGGGGTGCCGCTCACAGCCCAGGCGGTGGCTCCATCGTTCCGTGCGTGCTGCACTGCGCGGAGCGGGAGCGCAACGGTGAGCGCGTGCCCCACCGCCGACTGCTGTCGGTCGGGCGCTGCAACGGTGACCGTGCCAACGCCTGCCATCGCGCGGGCAAGCGCGTCGATGCCGGGTGCGTCGATGCCGTCGTCGTTCGAGACAAGAATGCGAGGCATGGGGGCAGGAGCAGGGGGGTGAGGGTCGAGGAGGAAGAGAGAACTGCCGGTGCTTCAGCCCGGCCAGGTTCTTGAGCACAAGGGCGCGGATGCTGTGCGCTCGTACTCCCCTCCTCCGTTCTTACTTCCCGAACAGCTTGCTGATGTCGTTGTAGAAGATGAAGACGAAGAAGCCGAGCAGGACGAACACGCCCACCTGCTGCACGATCATGCGCACCTTCATCGGCACCTCCCGGCGAATGATTCCCTCGATGATGATGAAGACGAGGTGACCGCCGTCCAGAGCGGGGAAGGGAAGGATGTTCATGCAGGCGAGCGAGATGGAGACGATGGCCATGAGTGCAAGGAACCGGACGGCGTCGCGAGAGATCGCCCGCTGCGCGATCTCCGCAATCTTTGTCGGGCCTACCACCGACTCCTTCAGCTTTGCCTCGCCGGTGATCAGCCGCCCCACCATGGCGAACGTTCCAACGCTCGCCTCCCACGTCTGCCGCACTCCCTGCACAAGACCGGCACCCACGCTGTAGCGGTAGCGTGTGCGGAGCGCCTCGTTCGGCGTGATGCCGATCACGTTCTCCTCGTTGGTGCGCACCTCGGCAACCGCCACCCCGCCGCTTCGCTGCACGCTGATCGTCATCGGTGCGTGGTTGCTGCTGCGGATGCGGCTGATGAGCGAGTCGGGGCTGGTGACGTGCGCGCCATTGATGGCAAGGACGGTGTCGCCGGAGCGAAGTCCGCCCTTCTCCGCAGGACTCCCCGCCATCACCTCATCGATCACGACTTCGCGCGGTTCCGGGAGCGCGGTGCGCGCCATTGTGCTGTCGGCGGGAACTGCGAGTTGCAGGGTGACGGGGGCACCACCGCGACGCACCTCGACCGGAACGGTGCGGCCACGCGCTGCAAGGAGCGCCGGAACGAAGTCGGTAAACTCCTCGATCCGCACGTTGTTGATGGCGGCAACCGTGTCGCCGGTGCGCAGTCCTGCGGCCGTTGCCGCGCTGTCGAGCGGAGTGATGCGTCCCACCGTCGGAGTTGGTCCCTCCACGCCGTGGAAGATTGCCAGCCCCGCAAAAAGAAGGATTGCCAGAAGGAAGTTCATGATGACACCCGCGCAGATCACGAACGCCTTCTGGAGCGTGTTCTTCGAGCGGAACTCCCACGGCTGCGGCGGACGCCCGGCGAACTCCGTATCGAAGCTCTCATCCACCATGCCGGCGATCTTCACATAGCCGCCGATCGGGAACGCGCTGACGCGATAGTCTGTGTCGTCGCCCAGTTCCAGACCCTCCGGCAGCTTGCCAAAGGTGAAGCCATTCTTGCGATTCCAGCCGAAAAGGCGCGGACCCATCCCAACGGCGAAGACGTCGGCGCGGATGCCGCACGCGCGCGCGGCAAGGAAGTGCCCCATCTCGTGAACGAACACGAGGATTCCTACGAGCAGAATGAAGGCGAGAATCGCTTCTATGACAACCATCGAATGTCGGGAACGTTAAGAGGAGAGATCGGAACTGTGGAGTCCTGGGGCCGCGACGTCGAGAGGATGGGTCCTTTTCCCGACGTTCTTCGCCGGAGCATCGCGACTCGAACGACTACTGACCGGCAGCAATCGGCCTTTTTCCGGTGCGGTCAAGATACGAACGGACATCGGCGCGCGTTCGTGTATCGGCCTCCACGATCTGTTCCAGCGTTGGCTCGTCGATCACACAGTGTTCCGTGAGTGCCCGCTCGATAGTGCGGGGAATGTCGCAGAAGCCGATCTGTTCGGCCAGAAACGCGGCAACCGCCACCTCGTTCGCCGCGTTGAGCACGGCTGGCGCGGTTCCTCCCCGTGCAAGCGCGTCGTAGGCGAGACGAAGGCAGGGGAAGCGTACCGTGTCAGGTTCTTCAAACGTAAGCGAGCCAATCGTCGGGAGCTGTGCCCGCTCGAAGGTGTTGGGAAGACGATCCGGCCAGCCGAGGGCAAAGCCGATGGGGAGCCGCATATCGGGGAGGCCGAGCTGGGCTTTGATCGACCCATCCACGAACTGCACCATCGAGTGGATGATCGACTGGGGATGGACCACGACGTCGATCCGCTCCGCCGGGATGTCGAAGAGCCACCGTGCCTCGATCATCTCCAATCCCTTGTTCATCAGCGTGGCGCTGTCGATGGTGATCTTCGACCCCATCGTCCAGTTCGGGTGGCGGAGCGCCTGCGCCGCGGTGATCGTCTCGAACTCCTCGACCGGTCTTGAGCGAAACGGTCCTCCCGATGCCGTGAGGAGCAGGCGCTCCACACTCTGCGAATTTTCTCCAACGAGGCACTGGAAGATTGCGCTGTGCTCGCTGTCCACCGGGAGCAGCTCGGCACCGTGCTCCGCTGCCAGCCGGGTAACGATTGAGCCGCCGGCGACCAGGGACTCCTTGTTCGCCAGCGCGATTCTCCGTCCGGCACGTGCGGCAGCGGCGGTGGGGAGCAGGCCGGCAAACCCCACGAGCGCGCTCACCACCACATCCACGTCGCGCTCCCCGGCAAGTGTGCAGAGCGCTTCGCTTCCCCAGTCAATCGCCAGCCCGGAGAAGCGCGCGCGGAGCAACCGTGCGTCGCTCTCTTCGGCAACAACCACGTGGCTGGGCCGCATCTCTTCGATCTGCTCGGCGAGGAGCGCGACGTTCCGTCCAGCAGCAAGCCCCGCCACACGGAAGCGTTCGGGTTGCTGCCGTACAACGTCGATCGTCTGACGGCCAATGGAGCCGGTGGAGCCAAGAATGGTGATCGAGCGCAAGGGAGGGGAGGATCAGTCAGAAGGAGGTCATGAGGGCAACTGCCGATTCAGTGGTCTGCTCCGCGGTGATGGGAGGGGAGCGCAGGTGCTTCCTCCCATCACCGCGATTGCTACTGCGGAGTTTCCGCTTTTGTTCCGCGTGTGCTTTTGCGCGGTGCACGTTTCGTCGTGCTCTGCTTCGGTTCGTCGGAGGGTGCTGCCGAGGCGTCGCCGCTGGGACCGGGCACCTCCGGCGTCTCAGCTCCCTTTTTTGCTCGTGAGGATGCCCGGCGCTTTGGCTTTGCCTCTGCCGGAGATTCGGGCTGTGCGTCAACCAGTGCGGACGGTTGCTCGGGTGCCTGCTCCTTTGGTTTGCGTCCGCCCCGCCGCGTCTTCTGCTCCGGTTGCGGCTGCTGTTCTACAGGTGCCTGCACTGGCTCGGCATCCTTTTGGTTCCGGGCTTTTGTCGCTCGACCTCTGGGCTTTGCCGGCTGCTTCGCTGTCTCTTCGGGCGGCATCGGGCTGGGCTGGGGAGCTGCCGCTGGCTGCGGCTGCTCTGCCGGAACTGCTTCTGCGCGTTCCTCCGCGGCTCTCCCCGCACGCCCATCGCGGCGGGTGGGGTGGTGGCGACGCTCATTTCGCGGAGAGTGCCTCTGCTGCTGCACCTGTTCAACGCTCTGCTCCGCCTCTGTGGCTGGAGCAGGGGATGCCGCCGTTGCTGGCTGTCCGGTCTGCTGCGGCGTGCGCTGCTGGTTCCGGCGGTCTTTCTGGTGCCGTGCGCCTTGCGGGGCGCGCTGCTCGTTCGGCTTCGCGCGCTTCGTTCCCTCGTTTCGGTCCTCCTTCTTCGATGGAGCGCCGGTGCCTGGAGTGCCAGCCTCCTCCCTTCGCTGCTCTCCCCGGTTTCTGCCGTCGCGCTGTTCCTCCCTCCTCTCCTCACGGCGCGCACGCTCCTCGCGCGGACTCTCCTCGAGCGGTGCCACGCCGGCGGGGAGAACGTAGGGCGGAAGCGGCGTGGCCGATGCATTTCCACGCTTGTCGCGGGCAAACTCGCGGGTGATATCGGTGCCGTTGCGCACCGACAGCAGGTGGAAGCTGTCAAGCCCGAGCGCTCCATCGGGAACGACCACGAGATTAATGCCGGTGCGGCGCATGATCTCGGTGAGCCTGCTCCCCACTCCCTCCCCCTCGCTCAGGTAGGAGACGAGGTCGTGATGGGCGCGAAGGGTCAGCTGCCGCTCGCGCGAGCCGGCGCGAAAACGCTCCAGCCAGCGCTCCAGCGCACGCGCCGCAACGCTGCGGCTGCGGAGCGAGCCTGTGCCGTTGCAGCACGCGCACGGCTGTGTGAGCGTCTCCACAACCTGCTGCCGAATCCGCTGGCGCGTCATCTGCACGATGCCGAACTGCGTCATCGGCAGCACCACGGACTTCGCCTTGTCGTTCCGCATCTCCCGCTTCAGCTCGTCGTACACCTTCTTCCGGTTGCGCTCGTCGTCGAGGTCGATGAAGTCCACAACGATCAACCCTCCCACATCGCGCAGGCGAAGCTGCCGGGCAATCTCGCGCGCGGCCTCCAGGTTCGTCTTCAGCGCGTTCTGCTCCTGATCCTTCTTGCCAACGAAGCGGCCACTGTTGACGTCGATCACCGTCATTGCCTCGGTGCGGTCGATGATGATGTAGCCGCCCGACGGTGTGTAGATCTTCGGCTCCATCATCCGCTCCAGCTCGCGCTCTACGCCGTACTGCTCGAAGACGGGCTGCGGGCCGGTGTGGAGATGGACGTTCCCCACCATCCACGGCGCAGCCCAGGCCACGTAGTCGGTGAGCGCGTCGTACATCTCCCGGTTGTCGATCATGATGCGCCCAACGTCGCGCGTGAGAAGGTCGCGCATCATCGAGCCGGCAATCGAACTCTCACGGTAGAGCAGTGCGGGTGGCTCGGTCTGGCGCACCCGCTCCTCCATCATCTTCCACCGCTCGACAAGCGAGGTGAGGTCCTGACGGATGACTTCCTCATCACGTCCCTCGGCCACGGTACGGATGATGCAGCCGTGGCCTTCGGGAAGGATGCTGCGGGCGATGCGGCGGAGACGGCGGCGCTCCTTCTCGCTCTGCACCTTGCGCGAGATGCCGATGCCCGGATCGAGCGGAAGCAGGACGAGGAAGCGTCCGGGGAGGCTGATCTTGCTGGCGACGCGCACGCCCTTGCTGGAGTAGGACTCGCGCGTGACCTGCACCATGATGTCCTGGCCGCGCTCCAGCGCAATGGTAATGGTGCCGGAGCGCTTCGTCTGAAATGTGGGGAGCGCCGAGGCAACCGTACCCGAGCGGACTGGTGCGTCGCCGTCCTCACTCTTCTTGCTGCGCGTTGTGCGGCGCCTGGTGGGTGCCGGAGCTTCGGCTGATTCGGGCGCAGTGGTTGCCGTACTCGCTGATTTCGAGCGTGTGGAGCGCCGTGCCGGCGTTGCCCCGACAATCGTCTCTGCCGCCGTGTGGGCTACCGAGTCCGTTTCGGGTGGAGAAGACTTTTTGCGGGAGGTTCGCTTGGGTGCGGCGGCAGCCTCCTGGTCCGTTGCCGTCGCCACTTCCTTCTTTGCGGCACGGCGTTTGGTGGGCGCTGCCGGAGACTCAACTGCTGGAGCGGACTCTCCAGCAGCTTCTGCCGCTGCTCCCCGCTTCGCTGCACGCCGGGGTGCGGAGGCTTCGGGCGCTGGTGTTGCTGCGGTCTCGGCAGGTGATGCCGTCTTTACGTTCCTGTCGCGCAGCAGAGGCGGGGAGGTCTCGGCTGCTGCCGGGGCTACCCTGGGGCCAGGAGCAACTTCGACTGGAGATTCGGGCGCTCGTTGTCGCTGCTCCGCACGGTGATCGCGGTCACGGCGATTGTTCCTGTTGCGGTCGTCGCGTCGCTGCGGTTCCTCCTGCGCTGCTGTGGGAGCCGCATCCTTCCTCTCGTCCCCGCTCAATTCCTCCTCTCCCTCGCGCTGCTTGCGCCGCCGCCGTCCGCCGCGCCGTCCGCGCCGCCGCTTCTTTCTCCCTTCACCGTTCTCGTCGGCCAGTTGGTCCGCTGTCTGCGCGCTGCTCTCCGCTGCTTCATCGGGTACGGGGGATTCCACAGGCGAATCTGCCATTGCCGCTGCGGTGTCCGGCTTCCGTTCGCTAGCACTACGGTCGGCAGGTCTGGCCTCTGCCTTCCTTTCACCATCGTCTCGCTTGCCCTCGGATTTCCCCGCATCGCTGCGGCGCTCGTTGCTGCCGCGCGCGTCGGTCTGCTTCGCCTCGTTCTTCTGCTCGGCCGCTCGCGACGCTTCCTTCTTTGCGGAGCGCGGTCCCTCTTTCCTGCCACCGGCTTTCTGTTCTGCGGGAGCTTTCTTCTCCCCGGCTTCCGCGGTCTCCCCCTTCTCATCGTCGTCATCGTCGCCGTCCAGGAACTCGCGGAACTCGTCGAACGCGCTGCCAACGTCGCTGAAATGGAGGAACGCGTCCTGCTCAAGACCGATGTCCACGAACGCGGCGTTCATCCCCTGGAGCACCTTTTGAACACGCCCGAGGTAGATCGAGCCAACGGTGCGCTGCTTGTCGGGTACATCGAGATAAATCTCGGCGAGGCGCCCCTCTTCGATGAGCGCGACGCGCAGTTCATTCGGCGTGGCGTTGATAATGATATCGGCACCGGGTGCCTTGGGGGTGCTCGTCTTTCCGCTGGTGCTGGGCTTCATGCAATCTTCTCGGTGATCGGGTGGCCGCTCGATACGGTCTCTGGTGCAGGACTCCCCGAAATGCGACACGCCCGCTGCCGCGACGCTGGTGCGTACGGCTGCGGGCGTTGTACTGCTGAACGGTTGGGGCAATGCGCCATGGGCGCGAATCCTGTGCGGGAGGCCGGTAATTGCCCTCTCCTGCGGCGCTCACTCCTGGCGCCTGGCGCGCAAAGCTGTGCTGTGCGGCGGCTGCCGGTGCGGCGCGCTTGAAGGGCGCAGCCGGGGTTACAAAAAAAAGGGCCAAGCCGACTGCATCGCACCGTAGAGGTACTGACCGCTGCTTCCTTCCGGACCTGACGGGGTTGGGTACATTCGGTCGTGCAGGACTTGACCCCGGACTTTCAAATCAGGACAAATATAGTTCCGACCCCCTTGTCCGTCAAGCGGAGACCCTTCGATTGTGATGCCGAAGTGTAAGCCACAAGGCAGGTGCGCGCGTCCGGGGCTAACTTTGTGCCTCTCATTCCCCGGCACGCCTCTGCTTGCGTATCGGCGGTGAGTGTTGTCGGCAGTGACTCCACAGGGTTCGCGGTGTGTCGATACACGCGCCCCTCGGCGTGCGGTGCTGGGTGGCACCGAGCGGTGTGTTCGGCGAGGGAGAGCCGCCCTCCTTCTCGCTGGCTGTTGCACTTCTCCGGCAGGTATCGCGGGCCTGCACGACCACACCGATGCCGGGGGATGCTAGGGTACTATACTCCCGTCCACCATGACGTTTCAGGGTTGATTGCCGGCTGTCTCGATCTCTTGTCATCTGCTCTATGGTCACCCTCGTCCTCGCCTTCCACAACCATCAACCCGTTGGCAACTTCGACTGGGTGTTCGAGGACTCGTATCGCGATGCCTATCTCCCGCTTCTCGAGGTGCTGGAGCGATACCCGGAGATTCGCTTCGGACAGCACTACACCGGGATACTCCTCGACTGGTTCACCGAGCACCACCCGGAGCAGATCGAGAGGATTGCGCGGCTCGTGTCGCGCGGGCAGATCGAGCTTATCTCCGGGGGCTACTACGAGCCGATCCTCGCAATGCTCCCGGAACGCGACAGACGGGAACAGATCGAGCGGTTGAACCGGCGGATCGAGATGACGTTCGGTGTGCGGCCCTGGGGAATGTGGCTCGCCGAGCGTGTGTGGGAACCTTCGCTTCCTTCCACCATTGCGCCAACCGGACTCCGCTACACCTTCCTCGACGACACGCACTTCCTGGCCGCAGGGCTTCGCCCCGATCAGCTTCGTGGCTGGTTCCTCACCGAGGATCAGGGGATGCCCCTCGCGGTTCTGCCGATTGACCGTCGGCTCCGCTACACGATTCCCTTCGAGGATCCCGAGGCAACGATTGACCATCTCCGCTCGCTCGACACTGGCGAGGGGGAAAGTGTTGCCGTCTTTGCCGATGATGGTGAGAAGTTCGGTGTGTGGCCCGACACGCACAGGAGCGTGTACGGCGAGCGGTGGCTCGAACGATTCTGCGAGGCGCTGGAGCGGAACCGTGGCTGGCTCCGCACCGCACATCCGCGCGACGTTGTGGCGCATACAACTCCAGCCGGTCGTATCTATCTCCCCACCGCCAGCTATGCCGAGATGGGACACTGGGCGCTCCCCGACGCCGAGGGATACGAGGGGTATGAGCGCTTCGAGCGTGCACTGAAGGAGAAGGGCTTGCTCCCGGAGAATGAGCGCTTCGTTCGCGGCGGTTTCTGGCGCAACTTCATGGTGAAATACCCCGAAGTGAACGCTCTGCAGAAGCGCATGCTCCGCCTGAGCGAGCGGTTGCACCGCGTCCGTCAGAGCGGTGCGGCGGGTGACCCGCGCGTCGAGCACGCCGCACGGGGTGTGCTGGCCGCACAGTGCAACTGTCCCTACTGGCATGGGGTGTTCGGCGGCATCTACCTTTCAAATATCCGCGCGGCGATGTACCGTTCGCTGATCGACGCTGCGGTGCAGCTCGACGCAGTCGAGGGAAGGAGGGAGGGACGGATAGAGGTTTCCGACTACGATTGCGATGGTGCGGAGGAGATACTCTACGATAATCCACACGTTGCGGCAGTTATCCGTCCGGCTGCCGGTGGGACGATCACGGAATTTGATGGCAAGGACGTCGGCCATAACTTCTGCGACCTTCTGGCGCGGCGTCCTGAAGGCTACCACGCGCAGTTGCGCGATGCTGCCGGGACCGGAGGCGGGGAGGAGGCCGAGGCGCAGGGCGCGCGCAGCATTCACGACCTCGTGCGCGCCAAGGAGCCGGGGCTGCAGCGTGCGCTCCGCTACGATGCCGTGGCTCCGGCACTGCTGGTTGACCGCTTCCCGACGCGCCGCCCGGCTGCCCGTGCGCTCCATGCCGGGACACTGGGTGACCGTGGTGACTTTGCGGGTGCGGTCTACACCTCCGAGCAGCATCGCTCCGGTCCCCTTTCAATCGTCGTCATGCGCCGTGATGGCGTTGTGGGAAAGCGTCCCGTGCGCCTGGAGAAGAGTCTCGCCTTCCACGACCAGAGTGCCGACATGATGGTTGGCTACGCGATCACTGCGCTCGACGGGCGCCCGCTGAGCGGCTCTTTTGCCGTGGAACTTGCACTGACGATGAGCGCCGGCACCGAGCCGGATCGCTACTATCTGATCGACGGAGTGCGGACTGCCGAGAACGGTGGACGATTGAACGGCGTGGGGGACGCGACCGGCACAACCCTGTCGCTCGTTGACGAGTGGCTGCACGCGCGGATCGATGTAGAGTTTGCCGGACCAACACATATCGCGCGTGCGCCGGTGGAGACCGTCTCCCTGTCGGAGGGAGGGTTCGAGCGGAACTATCAGGGGTCGAGAGTGCTGGTGTGGTGGGAACTGGAGGAGGTTCGGTGGGAGACACGCTTTACGCAGCGCCTTGCGCGCCTATCAGCAGATTCATGATTCAACTCTGTCGAGTTCCTCTCCGGCTTCTCCTGCTGGGGCTGCTCCTTGCAGCCCCGACTCTCTATGCGCAGGGAGGGGGAGACACGACGCATCCTGAGGGTCCAACGGGACTCTCCTCCTCGCAACCTGCCACCACGTCGGGAACGGCGTCGGGGAGTGGGGAACTTCCATCGTCGGCTCCGTCGTCGCTTCCATCGTCAGGTGCTGCCCCCGCTGCTCGCGGTGGCGCTCCGGTTTCCTCGGCTCCAGCCGGAAGTGGTGTGGGGGAGCGAGTGCCCGCGCCGCTTTCAACCGAGCCAGCATATACCCCCCCGCCAACGACCAGTTCGGCGGACGCTCCTCCCTCCTCGAACGGCATTGTTCCCGCCTCCTCCCAGCCACCGAGCACCGAGCCGGGGACGCTGCCCTCGGCAGTGATCCCACCCGCACCTTCCACACCCCCGTTGCCGGTCCAGAATGCAGCAACCGCATCGCAGCGTGCAGCGGGGACGACGCAGGCCACGGGGGATTCGCTAGCGTCGCTTCACGATGCAGTTGACCATCCCCGCCTTCGTCCAGAGGAGTATACCTGGGCGGGAAGTCCGCGCTACACGCTCACCGGCGCCATGCCCTACCGCGAGACGCATATCTCCACCGGCACGATTGCGGCGTATGGTGGAGCGCTGCTCGGACTCGCCGGACTTATCACCCTCTACCAGCAGGCGTGGTATCCCGACAGCACCCAGGGGGCGTTCAACTTCAAGGAGGACTGGACCTACTCGAAGCAGTTCGACAAGGGCGGGCATATGCTCGGCGGCTACATCAGCAGCTACTGTAGTTATGAATCGTTCATCGCCTGTGGTCTGGACCCTGACGACGCAGCGCTGTGGGGCGCGCTTGGCGGCCTCTTCTTCCAGACGACGATAGAGGTGCAGGACGGCTTCCACACGAACTACGGGTTCGACTGGACCGATGAGCTGGGCAATGCCATTGGAGCGGGGTACTTCTACCTACAGCAGCGGATACCCTTCCTCCAGAACTTCGAGCCGAAGTGGGGCTTCACCTTCACGAACCCGCGCGACAGCGCGCGTGAGGCAGCGCAGCAGCACACCCGCCTTCTTGTCGATGACTACGACCGACAGGATGTGTGGCTCTCGGTGCGCGTGCGCAATCTTCTCGATCTCAACTGGTGGCCGAAGGGCGTTCAGATTGCGTTCGGCGCGGGCGCGCGCGACGTGGAGCTGAACGGCTACAATCCCTATCGAGTGGTGCACGTTGCGCTCGACTGGAACATCAAGGGTCTCCTCTCCGACTTCGGTATCGACGACCTGGGGTCGTTCGGCAACTGGCTCGTGCAGGGGCTGAACAACTTCAAGCTCCTCCCCGCACCGGCACTCCGTGTCTGGCCCGATGTTCGCTTCGAACTGATCTACCCCTACCAGTTCTAGTGCCTGGGGCGGGATGTGCCCGGATACCTTGCCCGGCACGACCGACCAACAGCAGCACCCCGTACTTCAGCCTATCGATCAACGCGCGTGAGAGAACCCGCAGCAACCACACTCCCCCGTTCCGTCGCCGATCCGCTCGATCTGGTGGGGCGTGCCGATGGGGCCGGGCAGCGCGGTGTCGGGTCGGTGCAGAATGCTGCGCTGCACATGGTCAGCGTGATCGTTCCAACGCTCAACGAGGAGAAGCTCGTCGAGCAGAGCATGGCACAGCTCGTCGCGCTCTGTAGGCGTGGAACCGAGCTGGGGGTGGCGATGGAGCTGATCGTGAGCGATGGCGGAAGTCGTGATCGAACGGTGGAGCTGGCGCAGGCCTATGCCGACTCTGTTGTGGAGCATACCGAGTCCCGCCGCCAGACGATTGCCGAGGGGCGCAACTGCGGCGCGGCGCGCGCACGTGGGAACCTCCTCGTCTTCATCAACGCGGACACCGTGCCGCGCAACCCGGAACAGTTCGTGCAGGCGCTCGCGGAGCTTCATCGTGTGGTTGGCGGGGGGAGGATGCGGGCCGCGGCGGTGGCGTGTCCGGTGGAGGTGGCGCCAGAGGAGCGTGGGTGGAGCGACAGACTCTTTCACGGCTTCTTCAACCGCTATGTGCGGTTGCTCAACGCCGTTGGGATGGGGATGGGGCGCGGCGAGTGCCAGATCGTCCGGCGGGACGCGTTCCTCCAGGTTGGAGGCTACAACGGGGCAATGGCGGCAGGCGAGGATTTCGATCTCTACACGCGTCTCGTTCGCCTTGGGCCTATCGCCCACGAGCCGGCCTTCACCGTCTACGAGTCGCCCCGCCGTTTCCGGCGCTATGGCTACCTGCGCGTCCTGGCGCAGTGGACAATGAACGCGCTGGGCGTGCTGGTGCTGCGCCGTTCGATCTCGCGGGAGTGGGAGGAGATACGATAGCCGCCCCGTTCGCTCAACCTCTTGCGGTTCAGGGTTTGCGATGGGGAGGGCCGGGTGGGTGCGAAACCTGGAGCGTTGCATCGGCATCCCTCGTTTGTCATTCCCCGCACGCTGTTCTCCGCACAATCGATCTCTCTTTCGAACACTCATCTCCATGAAGATCCTCTCCCTTTTTGCGGCCCTTCTCCTCGCTACGGCAGTTGTTGCCTGCGACGACAGTTCTGTCAATCCCGGTGTTGGGAGCGGCACGGAGTTGAAGGCGGTGGTCAACGGTATAGCTCTCACCTTCCCCGTGAATACGGACGTTGCCGGTGCCCCCTCGTACGACGCAACCACACACCGCGCCAGCTTCAGCGGCACCATCGTTGGCGCGCCGTCGCGCACACTCAGCCTGGCCTTCACCTCCGATATCTCCGGCGGGACGTATCCTCGCACCGTCTCCGGCGATGCAATGATCACCTACGTCGAGGCGACAACGTCAAGCACCACAGGCTACATCTGCTCGATGGATAGTGCCGACTGCCGCGTGACCCTTACGGCGAGCGACGGCACCATCGTCGACGGTACCTTCCAGGCAACTCTGCGCAACCCGAACGACACCTCGAAGACCGCCAGCGTCGTCGATGGAAGGTTCAGCATCAAACTGCGCTAGCGTCCACCCCGTGCTGGGGGGGACCCCCTTCAGGCGGCGATACTTCAGGTGAGCGGGCAGGCGCTGCTGCGCCGCCCTCTACAGGAACCGATACTCGATGGACGAAGAGGGGTTCCTGGTCCCACTCGAAGGACGAAGGGCGTGCGCGGCGTCGCTCCGGGAAGCCGTTGATAGGGTCGTCATCCAAAATGGCGGTAAGAATATCACGATTTCCGGGTTGAAGTGCTCCGGTTGATCGGCCAAGTTTGTGCGTGGCGCCGCGTTGCAGCGGTTGCAGCGTAACGTCCGCTACCAAACACAGAATACGCCCATCGGTGCAGAGCGAGCCAATCGCTGTAGACTCGGCAGCCACACAGGCCAGTGGTCTTGTTCTCCATCACCCGTCTCCTGCACCATTTCCCGGAACCGACCCCGTATGCGTTCGATTTTCTCAGCACTGCTCGTTCTGGTGCTGCTTCCCGCTGTACTCTCCGCGCAGCCCCGGTCGCTTGCGCCAATCGACTTCGCCAACCGTCCGCTGATCTTCACCAACGATGCCACCGCAACAGGGTGGGGGCCATCGGTGCTGGGTATCAATGCAAGCGGCATCGACCTGGTTGGTGTGTACAATCGTGACGAGCTTGCCACCGGAAGCATCAACCTCGCCGGCGGCTTTATCAAACTGGGTCCGCTCGGTTTCGGCACCACCAGCTATCTCGATGACTCGCTTCCCGACGGCTCGCTTGCGCCCCGCAGACTCTACTACCTAGGAGTTGGAAGTCCGTTGATCGAGGATGTCTGGGTCGGTGCAGGGGTGCGCTGGCGCGATGCCGGAGGCTTCGTCAAGAGCGGGCAGTGGGCGGCGTCGGTTACGGTGCGTCCCGAGGCTTCGGTGCTTCTCTCCGGGACGGCGGAGAACCTGACGAATACCGACTCGGCTGGTCTGCGCTGGAATCTGCTCGGAAGTTATCGTCTGTTCGATGCCGTTGCGGTAACGGGCGGCCTGCGCTCCGATCCCTCCGACACCGTGGGTGGACGCAATCCGCTCGGCTTCACCGTTGGTGCCGTTGCCTCGATTGGCCGTTCACTGCATATCGGCGCTTCCTACGATCTCGGCGGCAAGGCAACGCGGTTCGGCATCGAATACTTCTTCGATGCGGGGGGGGATGACTTCCGGGTCGGAGTTGGAGCGATTGGCCAGCTTGGAAACGGGACGGGCCTGGAGCGTGCGGTGGGGCTTCTGCGCTATACCTCGATTGCAGCGGATGCCACCCGGCCCGGAGTTGATGATCCCTTCACGCCAAGCTCATCCGGCACGCGCGACCGCCGTGGCTGGGCGCCCGAACGCTCCTATACGCCCACCGGACTCAACTACCGTTACTCCACCACCGACGCCGACGTGAACGCCGACGCGCTTCGCCGCCCCTGTTCCATCGGTGCGAGCGACTACGATACCCCTATCGGCCTCTCGCGCAAGGTTGCTTCGGGCGGATCGGTCTACCGTCCGCTTCACGAGCATCTGCGCAGACTGACGAGCAATCCTTCGGATATCTACGGTGCCATCCGCCGCGAATTCTACAGTGCGCGGGTGCGCAACCGTGAGCTGATGCGCGGCGACTCGCTTGCTCTCGCCACGCGCGGCGGGTACACGATTGGCATCCAGAGCGTTGATCTGTCGCGGCTGCCGGAGGCTTCGGTCGTTGTGCAGGTGACCGACGCCAATGGACGGAACGTGACGGGGTTGAAGCAGAACGACTTCTTCTTCCGCGACACCTCGCTGAAGATCACGTCGGTAAGCTCCATCGACAGCGGACGTGCCGTCCCAATCGACATCGTGATGATCGTGGATTGCTCGGGCAGCATGCGCGACGAGATCGAGGCCGTGCGCCGGAACGTTGAGAGCTTCGTTGCGGCCATCGAGCGGCGCGGTGCCGATGCCCGCCTGGGTGGCGTGCTCTACGGCTCGATTGTCTACGACACGCTCCATCCCACCGACGACCTGAACCGCTTCAAGGAGTTCGCGCGGAACGCCGAGGCAATCGGTGGAGACGAGATCACCTCGCTGGCGATCCAGGAGGCTGCAACGATGGACTTCCGTCCCGATGCGCAGCGCCTCTTCGTCCTGATCACCGATGACTGGGCGGTACAGGACAACGCGCGGCTCGGCGAGGCAGATCTCACCGAGATGCTGTGGAACGCTGGTGCACGATTGTATACCATCGGCGATCCCTGCAAGAACAACGGTGCCGTGATGACGCGCCTCACCCTTGGCCGTGAGTACAATATCACAAGCCCCTTCAACTCGATTCTTGACGACATCGGCACCGACGTTACCACGCTCTACCGCGTCACCTATCAGTCGAGGATCAGGCAGGAGGAGATCGTGCGCCCAACGCTGCTCCGCGGCCGTGTGCGCGACGAAACCGGGCGTCCGGTCGATGCCCGCTTCGTTCTGCGCGGACCGAAGGGCAGCCCGGGGCGGATCGCGATCAATGGGACGACGGGCGCCTACGAGACCGAGATCGAGGACCCGGGTACGTACAGCGCAGAGATCACGAGCGATCGTGCCGAGTCGTTGCGCGAGAGCGTTGACCTGACGGGGGTGAAGAAGGGGGACACGGTCGTGCGCGACTTCACGCTCCGCCTGCCGCCGACGCGCGTTGCGGGCACGGTACGCACCGAGACCAACGCGACGATTGCCGCCGAGGTCCGCATCGACGATGCGGAGACCGGGAGGCGCATCGCCACGCTTCGCACCGGGTCCGACGGAGCCTTCGATACGCTGCTCGCCGAGGGACGCCGCTACCGCCTGAGCGCCCACGTCCCCGATTATATCCCCGATGCCGCGGAACTCGACGCGCGCGGTGTGGAGCGTGGGGCGCGCATGCGGCAGGACCTGCGCGTTACCTCCATCGACGCGGCGATTCGCACGGGCGCAACCTTCCGTGTGCGCAACATCTTCTTCGATGTGGGGAAGTGGGAGCTGAAGCCGGAGAGCTACGTCGAGCTGGATCGCGTCGTTGCACTACTCGGCGAGTATCCCACGATCAAGGTGGAGATCGGCGCGCACACCGACGCGACAGGAACGGACCAGAACAACCAGATCCTTTCGGAGAATCGCGCCCGCTCGGTTGCGGAGTATCTTGCCTCTCACGGCGTTGATGCTGCGCGCCTGCGCAGCCGCGGCTACGGCGAGTCGGTGCCGGTGTCCAGCAACGACACCGAGGAGGGCCGGGCGATGAATCGCCGCGTGGAGTTCAAGCTCGTGAAGTAGGTGGGAAACGTCTCCTCATTGTCCTCTGCTATCCAAACAATGCGCGTCGCTGCTGCTCCTTTCTGGGTGACGGTCCTGGTGTGTGGTGTCCTCTCTGCCGGGTGCAGGGAAAAGGTGCAGCAGGAACCTCCTCCTGGCAGAGACTCTACAACTGTAGAGTCGCCGGGAGAGGTGGAGCATCCCGAGTGGGGAGCGCTCTTCAGCGAGGTCCGTGCTGACAGCGGCTGCGTTGTTGTGGTGGAGCAGCCGTCGGGGCAGATCCACCTCTTCAACCGTTCCCGTGCCGGGCTGCGCTACACTCCCGCCTCGACGTTCAAAATCTTCAACTCCCTTGTAGCGCTGGAATCGGGAGTTGCCGACAGCAGCACCTTCCTGCTCCGCTGGGATGGTGTGCGCCGTGGTGGGGCGTGGGATGCCGACCAGACGATGGCCGAGGCATTCCGCAATTCCACCGTGTGGTACTATAGAGAGCTGGCGCGGCGCGTGGGACCTGAAGCCTATCGGGTGGCGATGCGGCGCGAGCACTACGGCAACGCAACGATTGGCGGCGCGGTGGATACCTTCTGGCTCGACAACAGCCTTCGAGTCAGTGCCCGTGAGCAGGTGGACCTGCTGCAACGGTTGCAGGCCGGATCGCTCGCCTTCTCGGAACGCTCGCAGCGGATCGTGCGGGAGATCATGGTGCAGCGCGACACGCTCGGTGCGGTGCTTCGCTGGAAGACCGGCTGGGGAAACGACGAGAAGGGGCGCAATATCGGCTGGATCGTCGGCTGGGTGGAGCGGAGCGAGCGCCGATGGTTCTTCGCCATGAACCTCCAGGCTTCGAGTAAGGAGTATCCGATGAAGGAGGCGCGCCTCCGTGTTCTCGACGGCGTGCTTCGTTCGCTTGGAGCGCTCCCCGATGGGTGGCGGTAGCAACGGCGAACGGGGAGAAGGAGTACTATGTGCCGCTCGACGATTTGAACACTCCACAGATTTCCTTTTCATGCGCAATCGCTTCCTTCTCCGTCCCGACGTTGCTTTTCTGAATCACGGTTCATTTGGTGCCTGCCCACGCGAGGTGTTCGATGAGTATGGCCGCCTCCAGCGCGAGCTGGAGGCCGAGCCGGTGGATTTCATTGGCCGTCGCCTGCCGGCGATGACGCGCGCCGTGCGCGAGGAACTCGGGGCGTTCGTTGGCGCCGACCCGCTCGATCTGGTGCCGGTGCCGAACACTACCACCGCCGTCAATATCGTTGCCCGTTCGCTCCGGCTTGGTCCCGGCGACGAGGTGCTCACCTGCGATCACGAGTACGGGGCGTGCAATCGTGTCTGGGCCTTCCTTGCCGGCCGCCAGGGCTTCACCTACCGTCCCGTAGAGATTCCCCTGCCGGTGGAGGATCCTGCGGAGTTCGTGGAGCGGATGATTGCAGAGTTCACCCCTGCCACGCGCGTTCTGTTCCTCAGCCAGATCAGTTCCCCCACTGCCCTCACCTTCCCCATCGAGCCGGTTGTGCGCGCAGCGCGCGAGCGCGGCATCATCACGTTGATCGACGCTGCGCACGCGCCGGGACAGGTGCCGGTGGACCTCGACGCAACGGGTGCGGACTTCACCACCGGCAACCTTCACAAGTGGCTCTGTGCGCCCAAGGGTGCCGCATTCCTCCACGCGCGGCGCGACGTGCAGGATCTGCTCGAGCCGCTGATTGTGAGCTGGGGCTGGGAGCCGCCCGGATCGGGTGCGCAGAGCTTTACGGGCGAGTCGCGCTTCATCGATCTGTTCCAGTATACCGGCACCGTCGACCCCTCACCGTTCCTCGCCGTTCCGGCGGCGCTTCGCTTCCACCACGATCCCGAGTGGCAGAGCGCAGTGGCAGGGAGCCGCGATCTGCTGGGTGCCGCGCGGCCGCGTATCGCCCACGTGTTGAAGACCATGCCTGTTGCGCCGGACGGTCGTGGCTGGTTTCAGCAGATGAGCGCATTTCTGCTGCCGGAGGGGATGAATGGCCCGGAACTCCACCGTCGGCTCTTCGAGGAGTTCAGCGTGGAGATACCAACGATGTTCTGGAATGGACGCGCGACGATTCGGATCAGCGTCAACGGCTACACCGAGCCGTGGGAGGTGGATCGATTGGTGGAGGGGCTGGAGGCGCTGTGCTGAAGCCGCAAAGCCGTGTCCGGTCAATAAACTCTTGTGACGGCGCTCTGGAAAATCGAAGGCTATCTTCGCTCCGTTGTTGATGGACCATGGCTCGTTCTTCCTACCATCTCGTTCGCGCAGCTCTGCTGATCCTTGCCGCATCGGCGGCACGGGCGCAGCAGCCGGTGCCTGCCGGTGCGGACAGCGCAGCCTTCGCACAGGCAACGGCGCTGATCGCCGGGTTCAAGGCCGAATCCTACGACAGGATGACGCCGATGCTCGACCCGATGATCGTCCGCTCAATCGGTGGCATCGCCGGCATCCGGCGTGTGCTGATCGGTGCGCTCGACCGCGAACTGCGGAACAGCGGGCGCGGCGGCAGGGGAGAGCCGGAGGTGATCGATGTGTGGGTTGACAGCCTTCTCTCCATCCTCCGCACGAAGAAGGAGGTGCAGTGCACGCTGCCACTCCACGTCGTGGTTGCCGGCGGTGACCCCTACTACTGCGGTACCTCGACGATTGCGGGCTACTCGTCCGATAACGGCGTCTCCTGGCGGTTCATCATCGAGTCGATAGGGACGCTTGAGTCACTGCGCTCGATGCACTCTGACTTCAGCAGCGCGCTTCGTACGGTGCCGGTGCAGGTAGGGGTGTGCGATGTGGCAAGGAGAGAAGCGCCGAAGCGGGAGGAAGAGGAGGAGTGAGGTGGTGGTAGAGGCGGACGCAGCGATTTGATAGTGCATCAGAGATTATCCTCTAGCCCATGCTCGACCTGAAATACATCCGCGACAACCTCGACGCTGTGCGCGAGAACATCCGCAAGCGGGGTGCGCGCGCCGACGCCGACCGTGTTGTTGAACTCTACGCTGGCCGCAATACCGAATTGCAGCGCCTCGAAGCGCTCCGTGCCGAGCGGAACGAAACCTCGCAGCGGATGAAGGGGAAGCTCGAACAGGAGGAGCGCCAGACGCTCATCGAGCGCGGGCGTGCCCTGAAGGAGGAGATTGCCGAGGTGGAGGGGACGGTGATGCGGCTTGAGGAGGAGCTGAACGCCGCGGCACGGGCTATTCCGAACATGACCCACCCCGACGTCCCGGTCGGTGGCGAGGAGGATGCGCGGGAGATTGCACAGCACGGCGCGGTTCGCACCTTCGATTTCGAGACGAAGGATCATCTCGCACTCGGCGCGTCGCTCGACCTCATCGACTTCGAGAGCGCAGCGGGCGTGGCGGGCGCAAAGTTCTACTACCTCCGCAACGAGGGGGCGCTCCTCGAACTTGCGCTCGTGAACTTTGCCCTGCGGGCGATCATCGAGCGTGGCTATATCCCCCACCTCACCCCCGACCTTGCCCACCACACCGTGCTCGACGCCATCGGCTTCAATCCGCGCGGCGAGGAGACGCAGGTGTACAGCGTTGCCGAAAGCGACCTGTGCCTGATCGGTACGGCAGAGATCACGCTCGGCGGTATGCTGCGCGACAAGGTGTTCCGTCGCGATGAGCTTCCCCTGCGACTCGGCGGGTTCAGTCACTGTTTCCGCACCGAGGCGGGGTCGCACGGCCAGGAGTCGCGCGGACTCTATCGCGTCCACCAGTTCAGCAAGGTGGAGATGTTCGCCTTCACCACACCGGAGGAGAGCGAGCGGGTGCACGAGGAGATGCGGGAGATCGAGGTCGAAATCTTTACCGCGCTCGGTCTTCCGTTCCGCGTGATCGATATCGCCACGCGCGACCTTGGCGCACCCGCCTACCGCAAGTTCGACCTGGAAGCGTGGATCCCCTCGCGCGGCACCTGGGGTGAGGTGACGAGCACGAGCAACTGTACGGACTACCAGAGCCGCCGACTCAACATCCGCTACCGCGACGAAGAGGGAGCGCTGCGTCTGGTGCACACACTGAACGGTACGGCGATTGCGGTTCCGCGGGCAATCATCGCCATCCTCGAAACCTACCAGCAGGCCGACGGCACAGTTGTCGTCCCCGAGGTGCTCCGTCCCTGGATGGCCGGGCAGGAGGTGATTCGTCCTGAGAAGGTTTGGGGACGGCTGGCCGGCAAGTCGGGAGATCGGTAGGCCGGAGCGTCATGAAGGGGTGAACGCCTCGTGACAGCGGCGCAGCATTCCAGACGAAGTGCCGTGGGCGAGAAGGGATGTGCGATTGCCGTCTGGAGCGTAGAACGAGAACACCATGCTCGTCAAGTGAGAATCGGAACCTAGCCTCTACTTCATGTCTGACCAGCAGCTGTACGACGAACTGAAATCTCTTGCGGGAGCGATGGGTCTGGAGGTGCGGAGCGACATCGGGGACTTCGAGGGGGGGATCTGTACGGTGAAGGGGCGGCGTGTTCTCCTCGTCAACCGCCGCCACACGATGGCCCGGCGCAACGCGGTGATTGCGCGAGCGCTGGACCGCGAGGGGCTTGAGAACGTCTTCGTCCTTCCGGCGCTTCGCGAAACGATCGATGAGCTTGTTGCTGCGCGCTGACGTCCCCCTCCTTCACCAGCACCATCCCACGAATCCTCCAATGTTCACCGGACTTGTTGAAGAGATCGGCACCGTTGAAGCGGTTGCAGAGCGTGAGGGCGCGCGCATCCTCACGATTGCCGGAGAGCGTGTCATGGATGACCTCGGCATCGATGCCTCGGTCTCGGTGGATGGCTGCTGCCTGACAGTTGTGGAGCGCACCGAAACGACCTTCACCGCCGTGGCGGTGGAGGAAACGCTGATGAAGACGATTGTCGGGGTGTATACGCCCGGCAGGCGCGTGAATCTTGAACGCGCGATGCGGCTCGGCGACCGGCTCGGCGGGCACCTCGTGCTCGGCCACGTCGATGCCGTGGGAGAGGTGGTCGGCGTCGAGGAGCGCGACAGCTCGTGGCTCTTCACCGTCTCCTACCCGGAGCGTTTCGAGCGCCTCGTCATCCCCGTCGGCTCGATTGCCATCAACGGTGTGTCGCTCACCGTTGCTGCCGTTGAGGGAGCGCGTGCCACCGTGTCCATCATCCCCCACACCCATACTGTGACGACGTTCAACGCGCTCGGTGCCGGCGACCCCGTGAACATCGAGTTCGACATGGTCGGCAAGTACGTGCTCGGCTGGCGGGGGTAGAACGCGTGCGTGCAGAGACAACACGGCCCCGCTCGTACTCTCCGAGCGGGGCCGTCTGGTTGTCTCGCTATCCCTTCCACTTACGGGAGCGTACCGAACACCTGGAACGAAAAGGCTGCGGAAACGTTCCTGCCGGCGCTGTCGCGAACCTGGATGTAGAACGATTTCGGATCGAATCCGGCACTGCCGGCGATTGGACTCCACACCCCCACCCGCAGAACATTGTTGTCCTGGCCGCCAACGAGCGCCGTTACCGTTGCCGACATCTGCGGATACTGCTGGCCGCTGATCACCGCCGTCTCTATCGGACGCTGCATGTATACGCGGTAGAGGTACTCAATACCCGACCCGCTGACCACTACAACAGAATCGATGCCGAAGCTGGCAGCGATCTGGGGCGGTCCCCCTGTGGCGTTCGGCACCACCGTTCCCCACGCTACGGGAACGTTGTCGCGGTAGAGCGCGCCGCTGGCAGGCACCGTCCCCTTGGTGCTCTGCGTTACCACCACGTAGCCGTTCACGCTGTCGATCCCCTGGCTGACGATTGCGTAGGGGGTGCCGCGCACGTGGAGCGCCGCAGTGTAGTCCTTGCCACCGCCAGCCACACCGTTGGTAATGTCGAGCGTTGCGGTCCTGTCCCGATCTCCCTCGCCGAGCTGCCACGGAATCTTCGCGGCGCTGTCGGCGAGCAGGGCGTTGCCGGCGCTGTCGGACCTGCCTGCGTGGAACGTGTAGGGGGAGGCGTGGAGTGCGTAGCGTGGCGTGAACTCCGCTCCGCCGTTCACCCCCTGGATCGTGATGCCAACCCAGAGCGGACGGTTGAAGAGTTCGGGGGGGATGCCGCCGGGGGCGTTCGCCCCGATTGCCATCGCGAAAACGCCGCCGTCGGTGAACTGCACCGGCTGCGTAACGTCGGTGAACAGGAGGGTGCCGCCGGTTGCGGCGTCCCAGATTTTGATCGTGACGTCGCGTTGACCAGTTACAGGAGCCGTTGCCGTCTCGGCCCGTCCCTGAAAACTGATGGTGCGCGGTATCTGCGCCACGGCGGTTGCCGATGCGAGTGCTGCGAGCAGTGGAAGAAGAACAAGGGATCGCATAGTCCTGCTTGGTATCGTGCTGTCGGTGAAGAAAATTCTCAGTGAACAAACTGGAGGGGAAGGGTTGACCCCTCGACGCCATCAACCGTGAGGCGGGCGATGTACTGGCCTGGTGGAAGCACCCCGGGGCGCCAGCGTATGGAGAAGACCCCTGGCTCGTGCGTCCTGTCGATGGGCACCGCAACGGTTCTGCCGAGCATATCGTACACGGCCAGGTGGACTACACCGGGGCGGGCGAGCGTCAGGGTGAAGGTCACCTCGTCGGAGACCGTGGTGGGGGCTGCGGAGAGCGATGTTATTGCGCCCCCGGCTCCTCCAATCTGATGCTCCTCAACGTCGCTCAGGTCAGCGTCGGGGTAGAGCGCCACGATGCTGCCGATGTAGAGGTCGTCGATATCTATCGAGCCAGTGGCAGAAGCCGTGGTGGTTATCGGCTCACCGATAACGGCCCACAACATTGTTCCTCCGGTTTCCGAGGCACCGCCGCCGTTGGGCGTTGTTGCCCCGTTGAGGGTGGCCTGCGCCGCAAGTCCGGTTGGCAGCGTGAGCAGGAGGAGGAGCCCTGTTGCGAGTATGCCGCAGATGCCCAGCGGTATGGTTGATCGGTTCTGCATGGAATGTATACTCGCTGCTGTTCCTAAGATTTCCCTAAAAGGGGGTTGGACCGTTGAAATCTGTTGTTGGTGGCCTCTGCTCACCTTACTCGACCTCTTCGCCCGCCACCGTCTCGCCGGAGCGCACGCGGTCCATCAGCTCCGCAATCCGGCGGGTTGGGCGGGCGTCGTAGGCGTCGAGCGCCGCCTCGTAGCGCTTGTACCACGTAAAGGCCTCGCGCCGTGCGCCTCGTGCTGCGGCGCTGCGGATCAACGCCTCGTACGCCCCGTCGTGGAGGTCGTCCAGCGCCAGGAGCTGTTCGGCCAGTGGTGGCACCGCCGTGAAGTTCTCTCTGTCGATCTCCAGCGCGATCAATCGCTCGATAGCGGTGGCAAGTTCGCCGCGCAGCGTCTCGCGGGTGGTGTCCACCCACTCGGCGTACATCCCTTCGAGGAAATCCCCCTGGGCGCGCTCGATGGCGTGCCGGTACGCCACTGCGGCGCCAAAATAGACTCCTTCGTTGTAGAGTCGGTTGCCCCGGCGAATGTTCTCTCGAAACTCCACCGCGTCGATTGCAACATCCTCCCCGAGCGAGTAGACCCCATCGGTCTGAAGAATCGTCGTCGGTCCCCCCAGGAAGCGCCGTGCGTAGCTGAGGTTTGCGTGGAGATTGTTCACCGCCTTCTCCAGCGGCATGTCGGGCCAGAGGAGGTCGGCAAAGCGGTCGCGCGTCAGCTTGTTGAGCGCACGGTTGTCCCCGAGCTGGGAGACCACCAGCGCTGCGACGAGAATACGGGTTTTCGACTCCAGTTTTGCTCCCGCCTCCTGCGTTCCCTCCACACGCAACGCACCGAAGGTGCGAACCGTCCGCGCCGACTCCATCCCTTCCGCTACGGGGGCCGCCGCCTCGCCTTTCTGCACCTCGCGGGCGCGTCGCGGATCTTCTCCCACGATCTGCCGGAAACGCATCAACCGCGTCTTTGGCAGATGGGGGGCAAGTCTGTCGAGCATGTGGTGTGCGAGGCCGGGCAGTTGATTGTCCGGCCGTTGCAACCGCGTCATCAGAATCTCGATGATGTTGTAGGCGGTGTCGCACAGTGTGCGGCGTTCCGTTGCCGGTGCGTCCGCGGAGATTGCCAGCAGAAAGGCTGCCGCGCGAATGCCGTCGCTCTCGTCGTCGATCTGTTCCGGGTCGCTGTGTTCCTTCAGCCAGAGGTAGATCGGCTCCGGGCTCGCGGCGATAATTGCGGTGGCCACGGTGCAGAGCAGCGTCACCATGTTGTGGCGGTCGGTGCCGGGGGGAGCATACGTTTCCCCCATCCTCTCCACCTGCTGCTGGAAGCGGTCGAGCGCCGTGGCGATCTGCTCCTTCTCCCCCGTGTCGATGGCGCTCCGGAGGTGCTCGCGGGCGAGCATATAGCGGTGAAGTTGGGAGAGCGAGTCATCGCTGTCGAGGTAGTCGGCAGCAATGGCGTTGGCCCGGTCGGGCTGGCCGAGCGTGTTCCAGCCGATCTGAAACCGCAGCGCCACGCCGATCCTGGTGTCGTGCGTTGTGATCGGCGTGTGTGGCGTTGCGCGGAACGTCCGCTCCAACTCCTCCAGCTCGTTCTCGTTCCCCTCCAGTGCAGCCACCGAGGAGAGATACTGGAGGGGGCGGATGTCGTGGCGGTAGAGCGGGAATCGTTCCGCAACGCGGCGCAGCTCCTCGCCATACCGCCGCGCGGCGGGCACGTCGATGTTGACCAGCGCGTTCATCGCTGCCCAGCGAAGGCTGATAAGCTCGGTAAGAACGTCGGCGTTGCGGCAGAGGTGGAGCGCTGTGTCGATTACCTGCGCGGCCTCTGCCGTGCGCCCTGTGCGGTGGAGTGCGGGGATCAGCACCGGGAGCAGCGCGGCAATCGCTTCCGGCTGCATCCTGTCCATCTCGGCGATGTAGGGGGCAACGTGTTGCAGTCCCCCGGCAAACTCGCCACGGCGATAGGGAGTGTTGAGGAGCAGACGCAGCGCCTCTGCTGCACCGCGCAGCTCGCGGTCGCTCTGTTCAGCAGGTGGGGGGAGCGTCGCGAACAGTCTGTCGAGCAGTTGTGGCTCCTGCTGGTTCTCTCCACGGAGCAGCACGTTCTTCCACACCACTACCGCGGCTTCGAGCAGCACGATGCGGCGTTCCGGGTCGGCGGATTCCTCGGGGGGGCGCGCGTCGAGCAACTGCGACAGCTCTGTTGCCAGGTCGTTCAGCCGTTCGCCCGCTCCAATCGCGTGGAGCCGTTCACCGTAGGCGGTGAGCGCCGACAGGTAGAGGGGGAACAGTGAGTCGTGTATCCCTGTTGCCGTCACGGTGCGGCGCATCGGGTCCAGCACGGCGGCACAGAGCGCGGCGAACGACTCGGAGTAGATAGCGTTCAGCTTCGCGCCGACCCCGACCACCCAGCGCAGCAGGCGGCGCTGGGTTTCGATCTCGCTCGGCGTTGTTGTTGGTCCATCCTCCAGGAGCGCAACGCTGTAGAGTTCGCCGGTGCCGCGCGTCAGCGCATCAAGCGCTGCAAGGGCAATCTCCTCCCGGTTTGGCTCCGAGGGGGACGGAGCGGCAAGCGTCGCCTTCCAGAGCAGTGTGTGCAGGAAGGCGAAGCACACCCGTCCCTCTCCGTCACGCAATCCCAGCCGCACCGAGGGGGTGCTGATAGCGATAAAGCTCTTCAGAATCAGGTGCTCGAAGGCGTGGTCGTCCCAGCCGATAGTCCGCTCGCACACGGCGCGCAGAAGGTCGCGGTTGAACTGTTCCCCCAGCGCGGCGGCGACGCCCAGCACGTTCCGGTGATGCTCCGGCAGCGAGGCAAGCCGACCCGAGAATCCGTGGACGCGGTCCCCAACGGCGCGGAGTTCGGCATCGCCGAGAAGGGGTCTGCTCCAGCGCCAGCTGCTTGCGCCGTCGGCAACCAGGTGCTCGCGCTCCATCAGTTCCAGGAATACTTCGCGCATCGTCAGGGGGAGGCCGCCGGAGAGATCGGCGATCTGCTCCAGCATCCCTTCCGGCGGCGCGGTGCCGAACAGCGCTTCAGCAGCTTCAGCGATCCCGGCGCCGTCGAGCCGCCCCACCTCGATCTCAACCGGCGGGATCGAGCTGGTGAGCGCCGCGCGGAAGGCGCGCGGTGCGGGATTGTCACCGGGACGGCTGGTGCAGACGAGGAGGAGCGGTATCTCCTCGATTGCTCCGATGAACCGTTCGAGCGTCCGCGCGCTTCCCAGATAGTGCAGGTCGTCCAGTATGATAATGATGGGGTAGTGGCGTGCGGCGATCTGCACCGCCTCCACTGCTGCGTCCACCGTGGCGATGGCGCCGTCGCGATAGATCCGTGCCGCTACCGGTGCGGCCATGGCCGGACGGAGAACCTCCAGCGCGTTGCCGAGCGGACCCAGTTCCAGTCCCTCCCCCTCGTACCACTTGGCGTGGACCACCATCGACCGTGCGGGGCTGTCCGCCGCGCGATGCTTCAGTTCGTCGAGCAGGCGGCTCTTGCCCGCACCCGCTGCGCCGGTCATCCACACGGCGCGCGCCTCCCCCTCCAGCAGACCCGCAAAGGCGTCGAGCAGGACGTGCATTTCGCGCTCGCGTCCTACAAGCGGCATCATGCCCCGATTGATGAAGTCGCGAATCTGCGGTGTCATGGAGAGTGAAGGGAGGAGTAAAGGGACGGGGAACCCTACCGAGTGGGCTGCTCGGTGCTGTGTGCAAGAGGATGCTTCAGAGCCGATGGCCTCGATGCCGCGTGGGGTGCAACGTACGGCGCGTTGCACCGGTGGCAGTCCGGGTGAAGCGGATTGCGCAGCGGCGCTCCGCAGGCATCGCAGGTGTGCTGCATGTCGCCGGAGAGGCACAGATCGCAGTGCTGTGCCTGGCTGTCGTTGACAGCGCCGCAGCAGCGGCAGCGGGTAAAGGATTCGGCTCGCATCGGGTCGGACTGGATGAAGATAACGAAGAGGTGGGGGCGATCCGGCCCGTCCACACTCTCCACCATGTTTATACTCGCCGGGCGACTTAAAGAATGGCTAATGTGGTGACTCGGCGGTGCGCTTGAGGATCATCAGGGCAGCGAGCGGGCTGCGGTGATCCGGCAGTTGTCGAGAGTGAGGAGTAGGCCGCAACACCCCTGTCCTTAGCGTCCTGGCGCCTGCTTCCGCACTCCAGCCCTTCCATTCTGAACAAGATTTCAGCGAATTGCGTGCGCTGGTGCAGTGTGTGGTCTTGTGTGGGGCGGCAGTGCAGCGTATTATCGTAATTCATCCCATGCACCCCGTGGGAACGTTCCCTTCAACTCGCCGGCTCCGGCAGGCTCCCGAAACCGTGGCTCCCTTCTTTTCCGACAGTTCTCACGTTGACGGTCCTCGCCGTCTTCCCGTGCCGGTGCATGAGGAGAGGCAGGCGGTATCCCCCCATCGCTACACGATTGGTGCGATTATCTGGTTCGGGATGCTGCGGCTCCTGGTCGTCATCTTCGGTGCGTGGTATCTGCGGGAATTCGTGGTCAACGACCGATTGAGCTACGGTGAATGGTGGGCCTTTACCATCGTGGCGATCTACGGCGTGGCAATCTATCCGGCGCAGATCCAGTATCGCTGGTTTCAGCGTAACAGCCGCAGGATCGTCGAGGGAACGCTCTGCTCGAGCTGCCGCTACTTCAACCCCGACAATCTGCACTGCACCCAGCTTGACGAGCATGTGAGCGAGACGTATCTGCCGTGCGACGGCGAGGGGTGGCAGCCGCACGCCTTTGCCGAGGCGCTGGAGGACGAGGACTAGAGCCGAGGAGCGAAGGATGGGATGAGGAGCGAGGGATCGCTGAACGGGTGCACGCCCCTCCGCGCATTGTGCCGGTGATCTTCTCGCCGACAACGGACCACCGACAACCAGACCCAACACCCCCGCCTCCATCTATCCGATGCCTGTGCGTTTCCTTCGCATCCTTTCTGCCTTCATCCTTGCGCTGCTTCCGGTTGCTGCTCTTCAGGCACAGCCGAAGCGTCCTGCGCCCTCTTCCACCTCCACTTCATCATCGAAGCGTACGCTTCCAAAGTCCGATAGCGCAGCCGCTCCGAAGCGGAAGCTGAGTGCTGCCGAGATCATTCGTCCCGACAGCACCGTAAGCCGTGCGCTGGCGGAGGGAATCACCCACCGCTGGATTCGCACGATGGGGGGGCAGGTTGTTGACGTTGTCACGCTCGACCTCGACGCCGGAGCGCGCCTGCGCGCGTGGAAGGCGGGGGGACGGTGTGATGGTCTTGCCTGCGCGTGGGATATCGCCGCCTCGGCGGCGGCGGAGATTGGCGACACGGTGATTGCTGCCACGAACGCAAGCTTCTGGCGCGCCGGTTCGAACACCTCGATTGGTGCGACGGTGATCGACGGTCAGGTAGTGGAGATGCCGGGCTACAAGAGCTGGTCGTCGCTGATGATTTTCGACGACGGCAGCGCCGCCATCAACCGCATCTCGCTCGAAGGGTGCGTTGTGTGGCGCGGCAGGGATATGAACGTGCAGTCGATCAACCGACGCGAGGATGGCAGGGGCGTGGTGGTATACAACCGCTACTACGGCGACAGTCTGCCGCGCGGCTCCCGCCGGAGCGACAGCTCGATCATCGCCGAGGCAATCGCCAACCGCGTGACGGCGGAGATGGGGGACGACACCGAAGGGCCGGTGGACACCGCCGGACTTATCCGTGCGTGGCGGCAGGAGCGGCTGCGCGAAGATCGCGAGCACGGCATGCTCAAGCTTGTCTGCGTGGTGCCCGAGCGCCGCCGTCGCGTGCGCGCTCGAACGCTGGCGCGGCCGGTGTGGAACGTGGGGGACACCATGCGTCTCGTGGTGCAGCGGGTCGACAGCGGCGTGGTGCAGGTGCCGGAGAATGGCGTCGTCGTCTCGCTCGGCACCGACAACGCCCTTCTCCGCGACTCGATCCGCATCGGCGACACGGTCCGGCTCGTCTACGAGATCACGCCGAAGCCGGGGCGTCCGGTACGCGAGGTGCTGACGGGGACGCCGCGCATCGTTCGTGGAGGGGAGGCCGACCCCGAGTACGAGGTGGAGGGATCGAAGGCGCGAAGGTTCATCTCCGGTCAGCTTGCGCGCACCGCTGTGGGTATTTCGCGGGACGGACGAACGCTGATGCTCGCCACCGTGAGCAGCGGCAGCCGCTCGATGAACCGTATCGGCATGACGCTCGCGCAGCTCGCCTCCTTCATGCGCAATCTTGGTGCGTGGGACGCCATCAACTTCGATGGTGGCGGTTCGGCAACGATGGCGATTCGCGGACGCACCCACAGCATGCAGGGCACGGGACCAACCACGCGACGCGTCAGCAACGCGCTGCTCGTGGTGCGTCCGGTTATTCGTCGCGCTCCGGCTGTGCCCCCCACCAACACCGAGAATACTGCTCTGCCATCCGAAGATGTCGGAACGCTGGTTCCGCCGGCTGGCGCGCCGTACGAGTGAGGCTGCCCGCCACTCTTTCCTCCACCTATCCTCACTTCCCGGCCATCTCCATGCGCTCGCTCTTCGATCTTGCCGGCCAGTGTGCGCTCGTTACCGGCGCGTCGCGCGGGCTGGGGGAGGCGATGGCGCGTGCGCTCGCCGCGCACGGCGCCGAGGTGGTGCTTGTTGCCCGGTCGTCGGGCGATCTGGAGCGTGTGCGGGGCGAGATCGAACAGAGCGGGGGGTGTGCGCACGCCGTGCCGTGCGATCTGGGCGCAACCGGTGCGCCGCACCTGCTCGTCGAGCAGGTGGAGCGGGAGCGTGGGGCTATCGACGTGCTGGTGAACAATGCGGGAATCATTCGTCGCGCTCCTGCCGAAGCGTATCCCGCCGAGGCGTGGGATGCAGTGCTGGCGCTCGATCTGGGGGTGCCGTTCCGTCTCGCGCAGAGCGTTGGTCGTGGAATGCTCGAACGTGGTCGGGGATCGATCATCAACGTTGCCTCGCTCCTGAGCTTCGGTGGCGGTGTGAACGTTGCCGCCTACACTGCGGCAAAGCACGGCGTTGCCGGCATCACCCGCGCGCTCGCGAACGAGTGGGGCGCGCACGGCGTGCGCGTCAACGCCGTTGCGCCCGGCTACTTCCACACCGATGCCACCGCCGCACTCCAGAAGGACTCCGAACGCTACGAGTCCCTTCGTCGACGCATTCCGATGGGACGGTGGGGTGAGCCGGAGGACCTTGCCGGGGCTGTTGTCTTTCTCGCCTCGCGGGCCTCGGCCTACGTGAACGGCCACATCCTCGCCGTCGATGGTGGCTGGCTGGCGGCGTAGTCAGTTGCCCGATGGCCGGCAACTGGAGGATCGACGCCCATCGATGGCTTGCAGGCCGCCACGCTCGCAATCCGTCACCGAATAGATCGCCACCGTCCAGCGCCGCCTGTTGCTATTTTTGCTCTCTTCACGATTTGCAAACCCCCACATGGCACGCCAGCAGCGTACGCCGCTGATGCGGCAGTATCACCAGATCAAGGAACGGTATCCCGACACCATTCTGCTCTTTCGTCTCGGCGATTTCTACGAGACGTTCGAGGAGGATGCGGGGATCACCGCGCGCGTCTGCGGCATCACGCTGACGAAGCGGGGAAACGGCACCGAGGAGGAGACGCCGCTGGCCGGGTTCCCGTGGCATCAGCTCGACAGCTACCTCCCCAAGCTGGTCCGCGCAGGCTATCGTGTGGCGGTGTGCGATCAGCTGGAGGACCCGAAGCTCGCGCGTGGTATCGTCCGGCGCGACGTCGTGGAGGTGGTCACGCCGGGCGCGGCGATGAACGAACGGCTGCTCGACGCCGGACGAAACAACTTCCTCCTGGCGGTGATCGAGGAGCGCGGCAGGGTTGGTGTGGCCTTCTGCGACGTCTCCACCGGAGAGTTCCAGGCGACCGAGGTAGCGGAGGGGGAGCTGCCCGACGTGCTGGAGGCGATTGCTCCGGCGGAGATTCTGGTCAGCCGGGCGCAGCGCGACCGCTTTGCGTTCGACAGGCTCGCCTCCCAGCCCTGCATCACGAAGCTTGAGGAGTGGATCGTGGAGTACGACTTCGCGTTCGACAGGCTCCGCGAGCACTTCAGCACCGCCAGCCTGCGCGGGTTTGGCTTCGATACGGATCGGCTGGCGGTAACGGCTGCCGGTGCCGTGCTCCACTACCTGACCGAGACGCAGCGGAACAAGCTGGGCCATATCCGCAAGATCTCCCACTACGCCTGGGGGGACTATCTCCCGCTCGACCGCGCCACCCGACGCAATCTTGAAATCCTCTTCGCCGGCAGCGACGGTGCGCGCCACGGCTCCCTGCTCGATGTGATCGACAGAACGGTGACGCCGATGGGCGGTCGGCTGCTGAAGCGCTGGATCGTCAGTCCGCTCCGCTCGCGCGACGCCATCGAGCGGCGCCTGGAGGCGGTGGAGACGCTCCTGCGCGAAGTGTCGATTGCGGTGGAGTTGCAGAAAGAGCTGCGAACGATGGGGGACATCGAGCGGGTGGTGGGGCGCGTTGCCACGGGCCGCGCCACGCCGCGCGATCTGGGGGCGATGCGCGCAGCGCTGGAGCGCGTGCCGCGTGTGCGGGAGCTTCTGGAGCGCTGCGGCATTCGCTCGCTCGTGGCGCTTGCCGGCGCGATGGCACCGCTGCCGGAGCTGTACACCATGCTGTGCAACTCCATAGCCGACGAGCCGCCAGCCGCGCTCGCCGATGGCGGCGCGATTCGTGCAGGCTGGGCGCCCGAACTCGATGAGCTGCGCGAAATGCGCGCCGGTGGACGCAGCTACCTGGATGCCTTGCAGGAGCGCGAGCGGACGCGCACCGGCATCGGTTCACTGAAGGTCGGCTTCAACAACGTCTTCGGCTACTATCTGGAGATCACCAACGCCCACCGCGACCGCGTTCCTGCGGACTACATCCGCAAGCAGACGCTGACCAACGCCGAGCGCTACATCACGCCGGAGTTGAAGGAGTACGAGGAGAAGATCCTCCACGCCGAGGAGAAGATTGCCGTGCTGGAGCGTGAACTGTTCGGTGAGGTGCAGGCGCGTGCTGCGGAGTCGGGGGAACCGCTCCAGCGTACGGCGCAGGCGATTGCCTCGCTCGACTGTCTGCTCGGCTTTGCCCAGACCGCGCGCGAGGGGAATTACTGCCGTCCCGTGGTGGAGGAGAGCACGCGGCTGGAGATCGAGGGGGGACGACATCCCGTTGTGGAGACGCTGCTGCCGCCGGGCGAGCGTTACGTTCCGAACGACACGTGGCTCAACGGTGAGGCCGAGCAGATCGCGATCATCACCGGTCCCAACATGGCAGGGAAGTCCAGTCTGCTCCGGCAGGTGGGGCTTATCGTGCTGCTGGCGCAGATCGGTTCGTTCGTTCCTGCACGGCGCGCGGTGGTGGGCATCGTCGACAGAATCTTCACGCGCGTGGGGGCGCAGGACAACCTGACGGCCGGGGAGAGCACGTTCCTGGTGGAGATGCACGAGGCGGCGACGATTCTGAACAACGCAACGGATCGCAGCCTGATTCTGCTCGATGAAGTGGGGCGCGGCACCAGCACCTTCGACGGGATTTCGATTGCGTGGGCGATGACGGAGTATATCCACGAACGGATCGGTGCCCGAACGCTCTTTGCCACCCACTACCACGAGCTGAACGCGCTGGCGGAGCGCTACCCGCGCGTGCGCAACTTCAAGGTGGAGGTGCGCGAACATGGGGATCAGGTCATCTTCCTGCGCACGCTCGCTCCGGGCGGGGCCGACCACAGCTATGGCATCCACGTGGCGCGGATGGCAGGATTGCCGGAGGAGGTGACGAGCCGTGCCGAGGAGATCATGGCTCGGCTCGAACAGAATGCCGAGCATAGAACGCCGGAACTTGAGCAGATTACAAAGAATTCACCCGGAACGTCAGTAACCATTCACCGTGATGTTGGGTTCTCTGATGTGTCATTGCAGGAAGAAGAGGGGTTGGAAGGCGAAAAATCTGTAGTTTCGTCCCTGTTCGATGCGTCAGTAGTCGAGGCACACTCCCTTCCACACCCTTCGGCGGAGCCTCCACTCCGCATGTTCGTGCCCGGCAATCCCGTTGATGAGTCCCTGCGCAACGAACTCCGCGCCCTTGATATAAACAGTCTCACCCCGATTGAAGCACTCATGGTGCTTGATCGACTGCGGCGCCTTATAGAGGAATCGCCACAGTCAGAATTCTGATCCCCTCCAACCCGATGCGCTGGCATCGGGTGTGCCACACATCCCTCAGTTGCCTCCCGATACGTCGGAATAAGCCCCAATTCCGTGTGCCTGCTGCTACCATCGCGTCTCTTTTCATCGGTGCTGCTCCTGCCTCCGGCCGGGGGCGCTGCTCTGCTATTTCCTGTCCCAATTCCCACATACTTCACCCAATTAACCCCACTGGTATGTCAATGAAACGATGGTCAGCCCTACCCCTGGCGATTCTGGGAGCGTTCCTGCTCCTGCTCGCGTCGGCTCGTGCCGACATGGTCGACTACGGATTTGAAGTCAGCGACGGCGAACTCACCGACATGGGAGATGCCAAGCAGCTGCTGGGCCTTGAAACCGATGAAGGGTCGTCGAAAGTGATCGAGATCGGCTTCGCATTCTACTTCGATGGAGAGCCGTACAAGCAGTTCGCTGTTTCTCCAAACGGACTGATGCAGCTCGGCGAGTCGGGTATCAAGGAGAAGTATGGTGACATGTCCGGTTTCTATGACGGAAACTTCCCCCAGAACGGTCCGCTGATCTTCCCGTGGGCCAGCGATCAGATTCTGCTGGATGATGGTGTCCGTTATCTGGTCACCGGCAAGGAGGGGAAGCGGATGCTCGTCGTCGAGTGGAGCAGCGTGTATGCCGGTGTCTATCGCGGTGAGACCGAGGGGACGAAGTATCGCTACCAGGTGCGGCTCTACGAAGGCTCGAACCGCATCGAGTTCGTCTACGGCGAGGATATGCAGGAGTATGGCGGCCAGGATTTCGGCACTGTCGGAATTGCAGAGTATATGGGTGATGGTAAGGACATGGTGAACCTCGACTTCTATATCGGGAAGAAGACCTTCGATCACCGTCAGCCCAACCTCTACTACGATGCGGTCTATCAGAACTACCTGAGCAACGAGCCGATCGATCGGGGAACGATGTATGTGTGGGAGGCAGGCGAGGGTGGTGGCGGTTCGTGCGAGCAGCAGATTGTGGGCGACGAGGGTCAGGGGTGGCCAAGCCCCGGCCGCGGCGACACCCTCTTCCTCAACACCGGCACCACCGAGGTGGGGCAGTTCACCAGCTTCACCCCCTTCGCCC
>Ga0206107_1000063_pt1 | contig 115990 bp, 115 predicted proteins | sample 2B0metagenome_FD_148652 | JGI IMG/M metagenome (GOLD analysis project Ga0206107, IMG submission 148652) | Enriched microbial communities from leaf-cutter ant dump, University of Wisconsin, Madison, United States - 2B0 | ecosystem: Environmental > Terrestrial > Nest > Insects nest > Nest dump...
CATATTTTGTACCTGGGGGTAAGGGGTGATAACCCCGGGAAAAATTCAACTGAAACTAAATAAATTTAAGGCCCTACTAAATATTCTTCAGCGCAAATTTTTGGTTCCAATTTTTTAAACCCATATTTTGTAACTGGGGGAAGGGGCGGCAGCCCCGGGGGCATGAAACTGAATAAATATAAAGCCACACTAAATTTTCTTTAGCGCAAATTTTTGGTTCGAAACTAGTACTGTCCGGTAAAAAACATATTATAAACTGGCCTTGGAAAAATGGCGTTACGAAAATTGGCTTGAACGGCGTGAAAAGAAAAACGCCATATTCAACTGTTGGGTAATGCAATTAGTTCAAAAGTTGTACCACTGCCGGGTTTTACCTAATGCCGGAACTCGTTTTTATTAGCCGGGAAAGACAATTTTTAGCCATTTTTCCGAAGCCTTGATTTTTTGCTCCACTTTTTTATCAAGAAAAAAGTGGAAAAAACAGGGGCAGGAAGGGGATACTGTGAATTTTAATGAAGTTTAATACAAAAATGGATTGAGCTTTTCGGTTAACACTTTAACCGGGTACCAAAGGTTCGAAATTTTTAATTGAATATTTTGTACCTGGGGGCGGGGAAATACAACTGAAACTGAATAAATATAAAGCCCCACTGAATTTTCTTCAGCGCAAATTTTTGGTTCGAATTTTTAAAATCCATATTTTAAAGTTGGGGGTAAGGGGCGGCAGCCCCGGGGGTATGAAACTGAATAAATATAAAGCCTCACTAAATTTTCTTCAGCGCAAATTTTTGGTTCGAATTTTTAAAATCCATATTTTGTACATGGGGGTAAGGGGTGGTAACCCCGGGAGAAATACAACTGAAACTGAATAAATATAAAGCCTCACTGAATTTTCTTCAGCGTAAATTTTTGGTTCGAATTTTTAAAAACCATATTTTAAAATTGGGGGCAAGGGGCGGCAGCCCCGGGGATAATTGGGAAAATGAATCTTTAACTCACCACCTAATAATCCCAAACCAAACCTAACCATGCAAAGACTCTCAAACTTCTAAATAAAATTCTTTCAACGCCAAACAACACTGTATAATCTAAAACAGCGGAACAAAAAATCTACGACATAAACCCGGCAGAAGAAAGAGACAACCAGCGCAGCGCATTTTCTGAAAACAACTTCCTCTTAACGCCAGTATCAAATGTCATCGTATCAATTAATGATCCAGGTTTCAGTTCACCTAACGGAAAAGGATAATCGCTTCCTAAACATATTTTATCTTCACCAACAACATCCAAAATAAATTTCATAACAAGCGGGTCGTGCACGAGGCTGTCGATCCAGAAATGCCCTAAATACTCCCGGGGGTTAACCTGGTTATCAACAGCCACCAGATCGGGACGCACATTAAAGCCATGCTCAATCCTTCCAATGGTTGCCGGAAAAGATCCACCGCCATGTGCGAAAGCAACCCTGAGTTTTGGAAATTTTTCAAATACACCGCCAAATATCATCGAACAAATTGCCCTTGATGTTTCCGCCGGCATACTCACTAACCAGGGCAACCAGTACTTTTCAATTTGTGCATGACCCATCATATCCCAGGGATGAACAAATAATGCAGCATCCATTTTTTCCAGGGCTTCAAAAAGGGGAAAAAACCTGGTATGGCTGAGGTTATCTGCATTTACGTTACTGCCAATCTCAAACCCGGGGAAATGCAGCTCTTTAATGCACCTTTCCGCTTCCCGAATGCTTGCATCAATATCCTGCAATGGTAAAGTGCCTATCCCAATAAATCTTTTTGGATATTTTGATACGGTTTCCGCAATATGATCGTTAAAAAACCTGGCGGTTTCTAATCCATCTGCCGGTTTCGCCCAATAATTAAATAATACGGGAATGGTAGATAACACCTGAACGGAAATATTCGTATCATCCATTTCGGAAATGCGAACCCCTGCATCAAAACAATTTTCTTCAACCACTCGAAACATTTTGTCGCCCTTCATCATACAGGCTTTACAGTTCCGGTGTTCAAGATGTATGAAATCGCCATACCCGAACTTTTTCACCCAATTGGGCATTTTACCGGGCATGATATGCGTGTGAATATCAATGCGCATCAGGAAGCTATCCTTTTTTTATGGGAGCCAACATTACGGTTCCGCATTTTTTGCAAGTACGTTTATCAGAATCAGCATAGAACCCCTCCATTACCGGAGGAAGTTGTTTTACAATATCAGAAACATGCAAATGTTCTTCGTACAATTTGTTGCCGCAATTTTCGCAATACCAGAGAAACCCGTCTTCTTCTTCGTTACGAACTTTTTCTATTACCAATCCCACCGTATTGGAGCCCCGTTGCGGAGAATGTGGCGTTCGGGGAGGAAGCAAAAACATATCCCCTTCCCGTATATCAATATCTCGTGGCTGGCCATTATCAATAATCTTTAACACAATATCCCCCTCCACCTGGTAATACAATTCTTCAGATTCATTAAAATGGTAATCTTTCCGGGAATTGGGCCCTCCCACAACCATTACAATAAAATTTTCGGCGTTCTTATACACACACTGATTGCCAACCGGAGGTTTCAGCAGGCTTCGGTTATCGTTTATCCATTTTTTAAGGTTGAAAGGAGCGGCTATTGACATCGGCAGGAATATTTTGAGCAGAAAATTACGATTTTTTTTTAGAATGGTTACCTTTAACCCATGCATCATGAGATTCCATTTAAACTGGAAAACTTCATTAACGGACAGTTTGTTCCACCAACTTCAAACACCTATATTCCTTCCTTTAATCCTGCTACGGGAGAGCATATTAATGATATCCCAAATAGCGATGAAACAGATATTGAAGCTGCTGTTCTTGCCGCTTCCAATGCTTTTCAGCAATGGAGTAACCTCCCTTCGGAAAGCCGTTTTAAAATCTTAAACAGGATTGCCGAACAGATACAGGACAATCTGGATTTTCTGGCATTGGCCGAAACAAACGATAATGGTAAACCACTTTGGTTAAGCAGGCAAGTAGATATTCCGCGTGCATCTGCCAATTTCCGCTTTTTTGCCACCGCCTCCATGCAGTTTGCTTCAGAAAGCCACCAGATGGAAAATAAATCCATCAATTACACCCTGAGGCAACCCATTGGAATAGTTGGTTGCATTTCTCCGTGGAATCTTCCACTCTATTTATTTACCTGGAAGATAGCACCCGCTTTGGCCGCAGGAAATTGCGTTATTGCAAAGCCTTCAGAAATAACCCCGTTAACAGCATACCTTCTCGGGCAGATTTGCAATGAATCGGGCTTACCACCCGGAGTATTGAACATCATTCATGGTATTGGCCCCGTATGCGGCGAAGCCATTGTAAAACATCCCCAAATTAAAGCCATCTCATTTACCGGCAGTACCCGCGCAGGACGACAAATCGCCTCTATTGCCTCGCCCATGTTCAAAAAAATATCTCTTGAACTTGGCGGTAAAAATCCTAACCTGATTTTTGCAGATTGCGATTGGGAAAATATGATGAAGTCAACCCTGCGCTCTTCGTTCTCGAACCAGGGGCAGATTTGCCTTTGCGGAAGCCGGATCCTGATAGAAGAAACGATTTATGAAAAATTCAAAACAGAATTTTTAGAAAGGGTGAAACAATTATCAATTGGCGATCCGCTTCAAAACGATACCAGAATTGGCGCCATAGCCAGTGAATTGCAATTTAAAAAAGTAATGAACTGCATCTCTATTGCCAGAGAGGAAGGCGGTAAAATACTTGCAGGCGGTAATGCCATCATTCCCGAAGGAAGATGTGCTAAAGGATATTTTATTGAACCAACCGTAATTGAAGGATTGGGTCCATCGTGCCGTACAAATATGGAAGAGATCTTTGGCCCCGTAGTAACCCTTCAACCTTTTAAAAACCTGGAAGAAGCCATTCTCCTCGCCAATACATCTGAATATGGGCTTGCCTGTTCCATTTTTACACAAAACATCAGCAAGGCCAATATCATTGCCGCTCAAATACAAGCCGGAATTGTTTGGATAAACTGCTGGCTGCACCGGGACCTGCGTACCCCATTTGGCGGTATGGCAAACAGTGGTGTGGGCCGCGAAGGCGGATGGGAAGCAATGCGCTTTTTTACAGAGCCTAAGAACATTTGTATCGCCTACAACAACTAAACTCATGTCAAAAGCAGTTAAGCAACCGATCACTAAAAAAAAATCACCTAACCGTATCGTACATACGAAATCTGCCGCCCGTCCGCTTGGCGCATACCCACATGCCCGCAAAGTCGGAAACCTGCTCTTCTTATCCGGTATTGGCTCAAGAAATGCAAAAGACAATAATATCCCGGGGCTGTTATTAGGTAAAAAAGGTGAAATCAAATCCTATGATATTGAAGCGGAATGTCATTCCGTTTTTGCCAATGTAAAAGCAGTACTGGAAGCTGCTGGCAGTTCATGGGATAAAATTATTGACGTTACCGTGTTCCTCACCAATATGAAAAAAGACTTTCCGGTTTATAACAAAATTTATGGCGAATATTTTAAAAACGTGGAAGCCTGCAGAACAACCGTTGAGGTGAAAAGCCTGCCCACACCCATCGCCATCGAACTAAAAGTAATCGCTACCATAAAATAATTATGCAATTTGAAAATACCATCGCATTTGCGAAACAATTGGATGAAGAAGACCCGCTGAAGAAATTCCGGGGCAAATTTTATACCCCGTTTTTACACGGAAAAGATGCCATATATTTTACCGGGAACTCACTGGGGTTACAGCCCAAAACCGTTCAGGAACATGTGCTTGACGAACTGGAAGACTGGGCGAGTTATGCTGTGGAAGGCCATTTTTATGCAAGAAACCCCTGGGTAAGCTATCACGAAGTTTTCCCACACCTGCTTGCCCCAATTGTAGGAGCAACTGAAAAAGAAATAGTGGTGATGAACCAGCTTACGGTAAACCTGCACCTGCTGATGGCCAGCTTCTACCACCCTACCCCGCAACGCTACAAGATTATTTGCGAATCAAAAGCATTTCCTTCCGATCAATACGCCTTCGATTCCCAGGCTCAATTGCATGGCTTCAATCCAAAAGATGCAGTGATAGAAGTTAGCCCTGCTGAAGAAGAATCAGCAATAGGGACACAAAGGATTTTAGACGCTATTGCAAAACATGGAAATGAAACTGCTCTTGTGCTGTTTAGCGGCGTAAACTATTACAGTGGCGAAGTATTTGACATGGAAGCCATTACCAAAGCAGCTCACGCAGCCGGCGCATATTGCGGATTCGATCTTGCACACGCTGCAGGAAACGTTCGGCTTTCTCTCCACGATTGGGATGTTGATTTTGCCTGCTGGTGCTCGTATAAATACCTGAACAGCGGCCCCGGCGGCGTATCAGGGGTTTTTATACATGAAAAACATGCTACTGATAAAAACTTTCCCAGGCTGGCAGGATGGTGGGGACAGGATAAAGAAACCCGCTTTACCATGAACCGGACATTTAACCCTATTCCCACTGCAGAAGGCTGGCAGCTTAGCAATGCTCCAGTACTCAGCATGGCGGCACATAAGGCTTCCTTACAGGTTTTTGAAGAAGCAGGTTTTGAGCTTATCCTCGAAAAAGCAGCTATGCTTAGCAGTTACCTGCTCTTTATTATTGATGAAATTAATACATCTCAAAAAGAAAAGATCATCCACATCATCACCCCCAGGGAAATGAACCGGCATGGTTGCCAGGTATCTATGCTGATGCTGAAAAGAGGAAAGGAGATATTTGAGAAATTGAAAACGGAATCGGTTATTGCCGACTGGCGCGAACCCAATGTAATCAGGATTGCACCCGTTCCATTGTATAACAGCTATACCGAAATATTCCGTTTCGGTGAAATCATCTCAAAATTACTTGCTGATGAATAAAAAGAAAGTGACGATTATTGGCGCAGGGCTTGTTGGCTCACTCCTTGGAATTTTTCTTGCCCGGCGTGGCTACCGGGTAAGCATATTCGAAAGAAGACCGGATATGCGCAATCTGAAAATAAGCGCAGGAAGATCCATCAACCTCGCACTAAGCGACAGGGGCATCAGGGCCCTGGAAGAAGTGGGCATCATGGATTCCATCAGGGAAATTACCATTCCTATGCATGGCAGAAACATTCATAATGCCGATGGCAGTTCCGCTTTTCAACCTTATGGAAAGAAAGGACAATTCATTAATTCCGTGTCGAGAGGTGAGCTTAATGCCCGGTTAATGAACCTCGCCGAAGAGCTTGGAATCGACATCTTCTTCAACCAGCGATGCACACACATCAACTGGCAGAAAAATCTCATCCACTTTTCCTCCGAAAATTCATCCAGCGAAAATGAAGTGTATGCCGACCTCATTTTTGGCGCCGATGGTGCATATTCCGCAGCAAGGCTTACCCACCAGTTGCAACACGACCGATTCCAGTACCAGCAATATTATATCGATTACGGTTATAAAGAACTGGCCATCTTACCCGGAAAAGATTCATCGTTTCTGTTGGAAAAAAATGCATTGCATATTTGGCCAAGGGGAAAATATATGCTGATTGCTTTACCCAATATTGACGGCAGCTTTACCTGTACCCTGTTTTTCCCTTTCGAGGGCAATCCTTCATTTGAAACCCTCAACAATCCGGTTGCAGTTAGAAAATTTTTTGAAGAACATTTTACAGATGCAGCAGCCCTAATGCCCAACCTGGAAGAACAGTTCTTTAACAACCCCACCTCATCGCTGGTTACGGTTAAATGTTACCCCTGGATAAGAGGTGACCGGTTTACCCTAATTGGCGATGCCGCACATGCCATCGTACCTTTTTTCGGACAGGGAATGAACTGCGGATTTGAAGACTGTGCTGTGCTGGATAAACTTATGAGTACACACAACGACGACTGGCACTCCATTCTTACCACCTTCCAGGAATTAAGAAAACCTGATGCCGACGCCATTGCAGATCTCGCCCTCACCAACTTTATTGAAATGCGCGATAAGGTTGCAGACCCAGCCTTCTTACTCCAGAAAAAAATTGAAGCCGGCTTTTCTAAAAAACATCCCGACAAATGGATCCCGGCCTATTCGCTGGTTACTTTCAGCCCGCAAATCAGATACAGTGAAGCATTACAGCGTGGCAACAACCAGGAAGCCATCATGAAAAAAATTATGCAGTTGCCAAATATTGAAAATTCCTGGGATTCACCTGAAGTGGAAGAAAGCATTTTACAATTGCTTAATGCCTGATAACCGATGTATAAACTCAGCCACTTTACTGAAACCGACATGCAGAAGATAAAGGAAATTATGCTGCATTATCCTTTTGCACTTATTTCAGGAACCGGTACTGATGGCTTTCCGGTAGCAACTCAGTTACCGGTTGATACCATACACAGAGGTGATGAATTATTTTTAAGAGGACACCTGATGAAGGATACAGATCATCACCTGGCATTTGAAAAAAACAACCGCGTAATGGCCGTATTTACCGGCCCACAACATTACATAAGCGCAAGCTGGTATGTAAAAAAGAAGGTAGCCAGTACCTGGAATTATATTTCCATTCAGGCAAAAGGAATAATTCAATTTTTAGATTTCTCAGAAACCATTAAAATTCTTGAAGAAATTACCGACAAATATGAAAACAAAGATTCCCCGGCATCATTTTCGCAACTGGAAAAACCTTATGTTTTAGAATTGGCTAACTATGTTGTGGGTTTTGAAATAAAAATTGAACACTTAGAGAACGTTTTTAAACTTAGCCAGAACCACTCAGTTGAAACTCAAAAAAGCATTATTGCTGCACTTGAAAAAGATGGATCTGATAACGCAATGGCCATTGCCCGGCTTATGAAGCAGCGGTTGTAACCGAGGCCTTGCCGGGATGCTTCCCGCAAAGCCCTTAGAATTTACAAATATTTATATTGCACCCGGAAAGGATCTCCATATTTTAAAAGAAATGGAAAAAAACGAATTAACTGAACAGATAAAGAAAAAGAAAACATTTTTATGTGTAGGCCTGGATACAGATATTGATCAAATTCCGGAGCATTTAAAAAAGATTCCGAATGCGGTTTTTGAATTTAACCGGCAAATCATTGATGCCACAATTGACCATTGTGTGGCTTATAAAATAAATACTGCATTTTATGAAGCCCTGGGAGCGAGGGGATGGGAAATAATGGAACAAACGGTAAATTATATACCCGGCACCCACTTAAAAATAGCTGATGCAAAGCGTGGAGATATTGGCAATACCTCTTCCCAATACGCAAAGGCTTTTTTTGAAACGCTTGCTTTTGATGCCATTACCGTTGCACCCTATATGGGTGAAGACAGCATCAGGCCGTTTCTTGAATATGAGCATAAATGGACGATTGTACTTGGCCTTACCAGCAATAAAGGGGCAACTGATTTTGAATTAAAAAGACTACAGGAATCGGGGATGTACCTGTATCAGCATGTACTTGAAAAAATAACCACATGGGGAACAACAAATAACCTCATGTTTGTAGCAGGCGCCACCCAGGCAGAATTATTTTCAGAAATAAGAAAAATTGTTCCCAACCATTTTCTGCTGGTTCCCGGGATCGGCTTCCAGGGAGGAAACCTTACAGATGTATCGAGGTATGGAATGAATAAGGATATCGGTTTGCTGGTAAATGCATCCAGAGCAGTCATTTATGCAGGAGAGCGTGAAGATTTTGCAAATGAATCGGCAATTATTGCCAAACAATATGCTGTGGAAATGAGCAGGTTGATGGAAAAGTTTGCACAATAACTAAAAGCGCCTCATCACTTCCTCAAATAATTTATCGGCCCATTTGTTATACTCTTTTCCCGAAGGATGCAAACCATCGGGCGCAAGGTATGCTTCCTGGTTTCCAAATTTTCGTTGTTCGGTAGTGATGTCGATAAAATGACATCCCCTGTTTTGAGTTATTGATTGGGCACAGCGGTTAAATTCATCAATCTGCAGGGCAATTTCTTCTTTATTACGATCGTGAGCAAATGGGGTTATGCCCCAATCGGGAACGGAAAGCACATATACGTTACCGTTAATCCCACGGGCAAAATCAACTGCCCTTTGCAACAATACAGAGAACTGTTTCTCATATTCTTCCACTCCCCTTCCGCGGTATTGATTGTTCACCCCTATAAGCAGGCTAACCATATCATAACCGGACCCGTCAAAAATCCAATTATCCATACCGGCAGAAAGTTCATCGGTTGTCCAGCCGGTTTTTGCAACAATTTCAGGCGCTGCAAAAGAAATTTGCTTTCCGGATTGAATGGTGTACTTACGTAATTTACTAATGAACAGGTAGGGGAAATTATGCGTAACCTGTACCTGTTCGCCAATGGTATAACTATCGCCCAGTGCGAGATACCTGAAACTCTGCATATTTAAATTCTTTAAACCGCCAGCAGCAATTCAATGATGATATTACCTGGCGGGGTTTGTACTGCCATGAAGTTACAGGGTAAAAATGATGAAATCGGGTTCAATGTTGGAAAATCTATATTGATGGAAATTCCTGAAATGAACTCCTACCCTTATTCACATGAAAAATATTAAATTTAAACAACCGGCTGTAAAAAAAGATGTTCACTGATTGCGGGAATCAAACCCGATTCCAATGTAGTTCTATGAAAAGTGAAACGAAAAAAAGAAACAACAATAAATGAAGGCAGAAGTCATTCAAACTTTACAACCGCAACCCGGTAAATCGGGGAAAATAATATCACTGGAGAAATACTTGGTAATTAGAGAAAATTTATTAGCGATTTTATAGAAAGCAGAGCTGACCCATACTGAGCTGATGAAGAAAATGTACTTAAAGGTAAAGGCTAAATTTGACGGGGGCATGCAGTAGTAAGGGGAAACCATAAAGCCTGATTTGGAAGCCGGAAAGAGAATAGGGCGAACCAAAACCAAACCGGAAAAATATAAATTGATTTCAGCAGCCCGCTAACCACAGCTTTTTGAGATGTAAACAGGAAAGCAGCTTCCAATAATCCGGCAAATTCCCTACTGACCGGATATGAGGTGATATTGAATTTTGTTTACAAATTGAACAATTTTTTAAGCTGTTTTACCTGCAAGCTTTGCCGCGGAGCATTATCTTTGCCGCCACGGGAAAACCTTCCGGTTGAATTGTTTGCTATCGTACAAGAGTGCGACGCCAATGCCGCCGGGATATGTACAACTGCCCGTTTAAAAAATAAAAACATGGCTGTAAAAACCGACAATTTTCAATCGCCCGATTATTTTAATGTAGATGAACTGCTCTCTGAAGAACATAAATTAATACGGGAATCAGTTCGCCAATATGTTAAAAAAGAAATTTCTCCTGTTATTGAAGATTTTGCACAACGGGCGCAATTTCCGGAATTTATTGTGAAGCAACTGGGCGAGCTTGGATGTTTTGGCCCTACGGTTCCGCAACAGTATGGTGGTGGCGGGCTTGATTATATCAGTTATGGTTTGATGATGCAGGAACTGGAGCGCGGCGATAGCGGGGTGCGATCTACCGCGAGTGTGCAGGGCAGCCTTGTGATGTTCCCCATTTATCAATACGGAAGTGAAGCGCAAAGAAAAAAATACCTGCCTAAACTGGCCAGTGGCGAATGGCTCGGATGTTTTGGGCTTACCGAACCGAACCATGGAAGCGACCCCGGCAGTATGCTGAGTAACATCCGGGATGCCGGAGATCATTATATACTAAATGGCGCTAAGATGTGGATTTCAAACGCGCCGTTTGCACAGGTGGCGGTAGTTTGGGCAAAAGATGAAGAAGGGAAAATAAGGGGGATGATTTTGGAGCGGGGAATGGAAGGATTCAGCACGCCTACTACTCATGGAAAGTGGAGCCTGAGGGCAAGCGCTACCGGTGAGTTGGTTTTTGACCAGGTTAAAGTGCCAAAAGAAAATATTCTTCCCAATGTATCGGGATTGAAGGGACCGCTCTCCTGCCTTACAAAAGCGCGTTACGGAATTGCCTGGGGAGCGGTTGGCGCAGCAATGGACTGCTACGATACGGCGCTCAATTACAGTAAGGAACGCATCCAGTTTGATAAACCCATTGGCGCTTTCCAGTTACAACAACGCAAGCTGGCTGAAATGGTTACGGAAATCACCAAGGCACAGTTGCTTAACTGGAGGCTGGGTGTATTAATGAATGAAGGCAAAGTAACTCCGCAGCAGGTGAGTATGGCAAAGCGTAACGCTTGTGAAATAGCCACCAATATTTGTCGCGATGCCCGGCAAATGCTTGGTGGGATGGGCATTACAGGGGAATATTCGGTAATGCGGCACATGATGAATTTGGAAAGTGTGATCACTTATGAAGGTACCCACGATATTCATTTACTGATTACGGGAATGGATGTTACCGGTTTTAATGCATTTAAATAATTCTAATTTTTGAAAATGGCAATTGAAAAAGTTTCGGTGATTGGTGCAGGCACAATGGGCAATGGAATTGCACACGTATTTGCACAATCCGGATTTAAGGTTACGCTTATAGATGTAAGCCCGGCTCAATTGGAAAAAGCGCTGGCCACCATTGCAAAAAACGCCGACCGGCAGGTGGCAAAAGGGTTGCTTACGGAAGAGCAAAAAGCAACATTGCTTGCAAATATCAAAACCCATACCGATATGCCCACCGGAGTTTCGGACGCGCAGCTTGTGGTGGAAGCCGCTACGGAAAGGGAATCCCTGAAACTGGAAATCTTTAAACTACTGGATGAGGCTGCGCCTGCTGCATGCATCCTGGCTACAAATACATCTTCTATATCCATAACCCGGATTGCGGCAGCCACATCGCGCCCGGGAAATGTGATTGGTATGCATTTTATGAACCCCGTACCGGTAATGAAACTGGTGGAGATCATAAATGGATATTCTACCAAACGTGAAGTAACGGAAACGATTATACGCTTAAGTGAGCAGCTTGGAAAAATCCCCTGCGGGGTTAACGATTTCCCCGGCTTTGTGGCCAATCGAATTTTGATGCCCATGATAAACGAAGCCATTTACTCCTTATTTGAAGGAGTGGCAGGGGTTAAGGAAATTGATACTGTTATGAAACTGGGCATGGCACACCCCATGGGGCCGCTGCAACTTGCCGATTTTATTGGGTTGGATGTTTGCCTCAGCATTCTGCGGGTTTTACATGAAGGTTTTGGAAACCCCAAATATGCTCCCTGTCCGCTACTCGTAAATATGGTTACTGCCGGCAAGCTGGGGGTAAAATCGGGCGAGGGTTTCTACAGCTATACAGCGGGAAGCAAGGATATGGTGGTTAGCGAAAGGTTTAGCAGGTGATATTTCACGGAGGTTTGGAAAATTGAATGTTTTACTGCGTAACCGGTATTGAGTGGCGCTGTTGTTTCCTGTTGGATGGATGTTCATCATTATGGTTTATTTCCTGTTTTCTTCTTCTTTGCCACCAGCTTGTAAGAATCTTCAATCATTTCCCTGATGATTTTAGCAGAAAGAGTTCCGTTTAATTTTACGGTATTCCAATGTTTTTTATTCATGTGGTAGCCGGGAAATACCGCATCGGGAAATTCTTCGCGCCATAATATGGCCTTTTCAGGATCGCATTTGGCATTGAAGCTACCCGGGCTTTCATTTAATGAGAGCAACAAAAATATTTTTCCGTAAACTTTAAATACGAGGGTGTCATCTCCAAATGGAAAACATTCTTCTACCTGCGGAAAACCGATTGCCCATTCCCTAACCATTTCAGGGTTCATCTATATGGTGTTTTGAGGATATATAGTTTTGATATGCCTGTGTTCAAACCTACGTTATCCCAATCAAAAAAAAGCCTGCATTTCTGCAAGCTTTCACACAATTTAATTTTAATGATGGTTACCTCAATACCGTTACGTCCTTTTTAACAGTAACTACTTTACCATTAACAAGGGTAAAGGTAACCACTGCATAGTAGGTGCCATCGGGAACGGGTTTTCCTTTATAGGTTCCATCCCATGTATTATGATAATCTTTCGATTCATAAACGGTATGACCGTAGCGGTTAAACACTTTTGCACTTACTGTTTTGAAGCAGGCGCTGCTGCGATAAACCAGCCAGTAATCGTTTATGCCATCACCGTTAGGAGTGAATGCGTTTCTAACTTCAATACAAACAGGAATAACCGTAATGGTTACTGTATCGGAAGCTTCACAACCCTGTTCACTAACTGCATTGAGGGTATAAGTGGTAGTAGTTTCGGGTGAAGCAACCGGATTGGCTATGGTAGCAGAACTTAACCCGGTAGCCGGAGACCATAAATAGGATTCCACCGGAGTTGAGCTTGAAGGGGTTAATGTTACGGCATCTCCAATTACGATAGTAGCAGGATCGCCGGCATCCACGGTAAATGGAGGCAGAAGAGTTACGGTTACCGGTTTTTCTGCAGAACATCCCAGGTTATCGGTCACAACTACATTATATGTTCCTGCATCAGATACAGTAAACACATTACTTTCCTGAGATTCTCCCTCTCCAAGTGCATAGGAGAAAGGTTCATTACCCTGTGAGGTGGTTACCGTTAAGTTAGCGGTTTGGGAACAGGCCACTTGTTCGGCAGTTACTGAAAAATCAACGGCATCAATGGTAACGGTTACCAGCGCGGTATCGCTACAACCTCCTAAATTGGTTCCAATAAGTTGGTAAACTCCCGGTTCTGAAATGGCTTCGGGGTTATTAACCTGGCCTTCATTTAACGTCCATTCAGCATTAATATCGGTTAGGTTATATAAAGAATTCAGGTTGATGGTAGAATTCTGGCAGGCCATAACCGAAGTATCACCTAATACCGGTGCAGCTAACACGGTAAGTTTAGTTGTATCGGCACAACCTGCGCCGTTTCCATCAGAAGCAATGACGGTATAAACATAAGTACCCGGTTGTGTAGGTGCAGTAACTTCTGTTGGGTTTTGATCGGTACTGGTAAAGCAGTTAGGGCCTGTCCATGCATAAGTTGCATCCTGTACAAAATCACTTCCCAGGTTAAATACAGCCCCCGGGCAAACAGGGCCTGTGTTGGTTGCATTTGTGGTACAAACCACATTACAACTGGTTGATCCGGTTCCACCGGTTTGTTCATAAGTAATGGTACCCGGCTGGTTGCTATAATTGGTAACTAAGAGCAGATAGTATTGCCCTGGCTGGCCATTGGCAATATCAACATATTCGGTACCAGATGTAGAATAACTACAGTCAACTATATTAGCAGCATCTATGCCATCACAGGCTGCTGTGAGGTCGTTAAATGGTCCCCAAAGTACAAAGTCAACATCTACAAGGGTACCTGATAAATTATGTTGTTGTATCTGAATGGTAATATCTCCTGCATCCTGAATCTGCAAATAATAATAGGTTGGGTTAGGGATGGTAAATAAACATCCGTAAGGTCCGGATCCATTGGTATTTGGCTGTCCGGTAATATTGGGTACCGTAAATGGTGCAGATGTACAGAATGGTTGTGCGGTAGCACAGTTTGATGCGGGTGGTGGCGGTGGTGGAATGGATGCACAGATTCCAAAATCGCCCGACTGATAATTACCATAAGCCCAGAATCGAACCCACATTGTATCGCCGGGGTTTAGGTCTGTTGCATTAATAAGCGGCATCAGATTGCCGGCACCATCATCGTTGCAGGTTACAAGTGTCATATTATCACAGGTGCCTGAATAAAGTGCCATACCGCCATCTGTTACACCGATTCCGGAAGTTGATATAAGAATAGAACCGGTACAGGGAATAACCACTTTAAACCAAACGTCTCCTCCCTGGTAATTTGCGCAACCCGGAGTTGGAATATTAGGGTTAGTAGTAGGCGATGCTGAAAAGTTGGAATAAGTACTAAAGTTACATTCTCCATCCTGAGCCACATATAAATCGAATGCGTTGCAGGGATCATCATTAGCCGGAGCTGGTGGTGCTGCCATAACACAAAGGCCAAAAGTTCCGTTATTATCTCCACCATATTCCCACATACGAATCCAAATGGTATCTCCGGGTGTTAGTCCGGTGCGAATAATCATCGGCATCAGTCCATTTTCACTGTCATCATCGTCGCATTCAATCAGAGAAAGATTATTACAGGTGCCGCTATAAATAGCCATTCCACCATCAGTAACTACCCCTTGCTGGGTATTTATAATTAATCCACCGGTTTCTGTTACTATGGTTTTAAACCAAACATCGCTACCCTGGTAATTAGCACAACCCGGAGGAGGAATTCCAATAGATGAAGTTGAACTCTGGGTAGTAAAGGTCTGATATTGGCAGGATTGCTGAGAAGGTAAAAAAATTGCACCACAGGGATCATCATTTTCGGGAGGAGGTGGAGGCGTACCTATACAAATATCAAAATTCGCTCCATCCGTTGTGGTGGTGGTGGTCCATACCCTTATAAAATAGGTATTGCCAATAGTTAACCCGCCAATAGAAAAATTATTTGAAGTAAAACAACCTTTAGATACCAGGTTATTGCAATCGCCTTCATAAACTTCATTGGCCAGGCCAGTTGCAGCTCCGGTAACATTTAAGAAGCGAATGTTTTGAGCGGTAGAAGTGGCAACAAAACTAAACCATACATCATCATTTGCGCCTGTTGCACTACAGGTAGGGGCAGGAATGGAAGCTCCTGAAGGAAGAGCAGCAACAGTGGTTCCCGGTGTGGTAACTCCACAGTTTAAATCGGGATTCACCGTAAGTGAAATGGCTCCCGTGCAGCTATCATTTGCCGGAGGAGGTGGAGGTACAGTGGCACAGATACCAAAGGTTCCACTTACATCTCCGCCATATTCCCATATTCTAACCCATAGTGTTTCACCAGGAGTGAGGCCAGCCAGCGTAATTTTGGGCATCAACCCGTTAGGGCTTGAAAAATCATCGCAGGCCAATTCAGTAAGGTTATTACAATCGCCGGCATAAATTGCCATATCAGCATCCGTCAATTGCCCTTCAATACAATCTACAATTACTGCTCCACCTTCGGGAACGGTAACCGTAAACCAGACATCCCCTCCCTGATAGAATCCGCAGGAAGGATCGGGATAACCGGCTGTAGCGGTAGAAGCTTCATTGGTGTAAGTTACATAGTTGCAGGTTTCCTCTACAGGAAGTGAAATGGCATCGCAGGGTTCATCGTTTATTGGTGGCGGAGGAGGGATAGAAGCACATATCCCAAAAGTTCCGTTATTATCTCCACCGTACTCCCAAAAACGAACCCATAAGGTTTCCCCTTCGGTGAGGCCGGTAAGGGTTATTTTAGGCATTAATCCGTTAGGACTACTGTCATCATCACAGGCAATCTCGTTTAGGTTATTACAATCACCAGAATAAACTGCCATAGCGCCATCGGTTACCACTCCCTGAATGCAATCAAGCACCAGGTTTCCACCTGCAGGAACGGTAACAGTAAACCACACATCGCCACCCTGGTAGTTCGAGCAGGAAGGATCGGGATAACCGGCTGTTGCCGTGGCGCCTTCATTATAATACGTTTCGTATGTGCAGGAGGGGTTAACCGTAAGTGGGATCGCATCGCAGGGTTCATCGTTTGTTGGTGGCGGAGGAGGCATGGATGCACAAATACCAAAAGTTCCGTTATTATCTCCACCATATTCCCAAAAACGCACCCATAAGGTTTCACCTGGAGTGAGGCCGGAAAGCGTAATCTTGGGCATTAAGCCATTGGGACTGCTGTCGTCATCACAGGCAATCTGGTTAAGGTTATTACAATCGCCCGAATAAACTGCCATACCACCATCGGTAACCACCCCCTGAATACAATCGATGATTACTGTTCCACCATCAGGAACGGTTACCGTGAACCAAACATCCCCCCCCTGATAGTTTGCGCAGGTAGGATCTGGGTAACCGGCAGTTGGCGTAGCACCGGCACTTGTAAATGTTTCATACGTACATATCGGATTCACCGTAAGCGGAATGGCATCGCAGGGTTCATCGTTTGGCGGCTGCGCATAAGCGCTTCCGGTAAACAACAACATTGCAAAAACGATCAACGTGCTTATTACCGACTTTAAAAAATGAGCAGGTAAAAATTTATTCATTTGCATTGTATTAATATTAACCAGTTGAGGATTAGGTTTATTGGTAGATTATTTTTTCTTAAGGTCAACAATAAGAGAAATTTCATGTGCACCTGTTCCTCCTGAATATACACTTATTGGGGTTTCATAATAATCGTAAGAATAGGCTAAGCGTACGCGTTGCAGCATTTTAAATCCGGCCTGAAGGCTCCAGGATTGTTCAACTCTCCAATTAACTCCCCACCATACCTTATCCTGATAATCCATTCTTGCACCAAAATCAAATTCTGAAGGAGAATGCGCAATTACCCTTGCCATTGCATTGGGTATGATGGTAATGTTATCACCAGCCGGAATGCGGTAACTACCCATAAAAACAAAATGACGATACAACCTTCCCGATTCCTGGGAATTAGGCACATCGGCCAATTCCAGTTTAGATTGAATTAACTGACTTACCGCGGCACCAACAGAAAGTTTATCATTGGTCCAGTAAACACCCGCTCCGGCATCAATTCCTAATTTTTTATCTTTTCCACCCATCAGGGGGTCGTTGGGGCCAAGAGCATCTGAAATCTTATTCTTATCCACCGCATATTGCAGCCCACGAACCTCTATACCTAAGCCCAGTTTACTGTTTGCACCTGTTTTTACATGATAGGAATATCCCAGTTGAATTCCGGTACGGCTTGTAGGACCGGTTTCATCACGATAGATATAGGTGGAAATTCCGGCATTTAATTTTTTTAGTGAGAAGTCGCCAAAAAGCATATAAGTTTTTGGATTCCCGGGAAAACTGGACCACATATTTCTATAAGCAAGCCCTACTTTGCTTTGACCTGTAATGCCTGCAGCAGCCGGATTATACATCGCATTGTGCTGCATATACTGGCTCATAAAATGTAGTTGCTGGCTATAACCCGCAAGGGATATGATCAGCATAAAGAAAAAAAGGTAGAATTTTCTCATATTCAAAAATTGAAGTCGCTAAAATTACTATTTATTTAACAACATGGAGATACCAAAAGTAAAATATTTCTGCTACTCATCGATCAGAAAATTCAATCCTTTGTCTTTTAGTTTATGTATCACTTCATCATAATAACTTAATGGTATTGAAGCATTAACCGTACAAAATAATTGGATATCTCTGTTAGAAATAATGGCATCGGCCTGCTTAAGTATGAGCATGACTTCATTTTGACGCTGATAGTCGAATTCTATGGTAATACCTGTTCTTACAGGTTTTTGTACTATAATGGTGGTTTGCAGTACCAGCGAAGCCGCTGTTTTATAAGCTTTTATCAACCCCGAGGCCCCCAACAGGGTTCCCCCAAAATACCTTACCACAATCACCCCGCACCGGGTAAGTTCCCTGCTGTCAATTTGTCCTAAAATCGGTCTTCCTGCGGTACCTGCAGGTTCCCCGTCATCATTTACCCTGAAATCATCTCCCGCCTGGCCAATACGATAGGCAAAGCAGTGATGAGCCGCCTTTGGGTGAGCTGCTTTAAGCGCCTGTAATTTTTGTTTGAAATCCGCTTTGGTTTCTACTGGAAATACATAAGCAATAAACCGGCTGCCCCTGTCTTTATATTCAGCCACCCCTTCCTGTTCAACCGTAAAATAATGGTAATGCGCTGCTTTTCTTTTCATTTAACCACCTTGATGTTGGTAAAAATAAATCCTGTCGGAACCGGCAGATTCCACCAGCCCGGGAACCAGGTTAATAACCGGGGCTGCGATGCCATCCCCGATAGATCCAGGCGATACAATTCGTCGTACTTCATCAAAACAGCCGGTTTTTATAAAATGGTTTATTAAAATGGCTCCTCCTTCTACCAGCACGGAAATTAATTCATATTGATAGAGCGTAAACAGCATGAAAAGAATCAACTCCTCCCCTTCCAAATCTGTTTTCACAAACCGAAGGTTAGCCTCCTCTTTTTGAATTTTACGGTTAAAGATGATGGTATTTACCTGTGTATTCATGATGTGGGCAGAAGATGGAATATCCAGGTTTTTATCGATAAACACCCTTACAGGGTTATTTCCTTTCCAATGCCTTACGGTAAGTTCCGGGTTATCGGTACGCACGGTATTTGTACCCACCATAATGGCTGCTTCCTCACTTCGCCAGCAATGCAGCAGCCGTTGGGCAATATCTCCTGAAATTTTTGTTTGTACACCTCTTTTAGAAATATACCCGTCTTCCGATTCGGCCCATTTAAGGATAACGTATGGGCGCTGCTTTTGATGGAAACAAAAAAACCGGCGGTTAAGAAAGATACATGCTTTTTCAAGTACCGGTTCTATCACCTCAATTCCCGCCTCCTTTAAGTGTTGTATGCCGCTGCCATTCACCTGCTTAAAGGGATCACGGCAGCCAATTACCACACGGGGAATTTTTTTTGAAATAATCAGCCGGGTACAGGGCGGGGTTTTTCCAAAATGAGCACAGGGCTCAAGCGATACATAAAGGGTTGCTAAAGGAAGAAGATGCTGCAATGAAGCAGGTACACTTTCGATGGCATTTACTTCGGCATGAGAACCGCCATATTTTTGATGAAAACCTTCGCCAATAATTTCCCCTTCATAAACAATTACGCAACCCACCATCGGGTTTGGCGCCACATTACCCGCACCCATTTCCGCCAGCTGAATACAACGCTGCATATACTTTTCGTGCTTCCGCATCCTGTAAAATTAACGATGGAAAAATAAACCTAAGTTTGCCGCCTGTTACTGAAAAAAGCATATAGAAATTTTATTACCGGGTTAAGCAGCATGTACAGCGCCGGTGAAGCAGCAGCCATCACGGCATTGCTGTTTAAAGAAATAGCCAATGCTGAGAAAGCTGATTTTATTCGCGATCCTCTAAAAGAAATTCCGGAAGAAATTTCCAACAAATTGAATGAGGCTCTTCAAAAACTTTTGCTCCACGTACCGGTTCAGCATATCATTGGCCGGGTAGATTTTTGCGGATTGAAATTTGAAGTAAGCAATGCAGCGCTTATTCCCCGGCCCGAAACCGAAGAACTCACCATGATGCTGATCAATTCCATACCTAAAGATAACCCGGTAAAGGTTTTGGATATTGGCACCGGAACCGGGTGTATACCCATCAGCATAAAAAAACATTTCCCTGAAGCAAAAGTGTCAGCCATCGAAATAAGCGAATATGCGATGACGTTAGCGAAAAAAAATTCCACTTTGCTTGATGCTCCAATTGAATTTTTGCAAATGGATTTCCTGGATGAGGCCAATTGGGTGGAACTTGATAAGTTCGACATCATGATAAGCAACCCACCCTATATTTCAGCTTCTGAAAATGAAAAGCCCGATAAAAACGTACTCCTTCACGAGCCGCACCTGGCTTTATTTGCACCGGGCAACGACCCGCTCATCTTTTACCGGAAAATTGCATCTTTTGCTTTACATCATCTCCAAAAAAACGGAGTATTATGGCTTGAGCTAAACACCCATTTAGCCGTGCAAACAAAGGAAATATTTGAAACTTCAAATTTTAATGCAGAATTGCTGAAAGACCAGTTTGAAAATAACCGGTTCTTAAAAGTTACTCATCGCTGCCGGTAACGGTTGCTGAAGTAGAGGCGCCAAGTTTACGCGCTGCTTTCATCACTTTAACCACTTCCCCCCATTCCGTCATGGCATCGGCATTTATCACCACTGCGGGCTTAATACTATCGCCCTCATTGATGTATTTACTTAATTCGGGAAGGAGCGAATCAGCCACTATTTTTTTTGAGCCGATGTAGAATTGTTTTTGTTTATCCACGCTCACCACCACGCTTTGCTTTTGTTTGGTGTCGCTCTTTGCTTTGGGTACACTCATTTTAATCACATTGGGATTGGCGAGCGTAGATATCATCAGAAAGAACATCAGTAATATAAACAGGATATCGTTAAGCGGACCGGTATCCACTTCACCATGCGACTCCCTGAATTGTGCTTTTCTCAGATTCATGTTTAGCGTGTGGGTTCCTGCAATACATCAATAAATTCGCTGCTGGCGGCTTCCATCCGGTTTGCGGTACGGCTGATCTGCCCGTCGAGATAGCTGTAGCCCAAATAAGCCAGCATACCAATAATTAGCCCGGTGGCGGATGTGATCAGTTTAATATACATGGCATCTGCAATCTGGCTGATTGACGGATTGCTGATGGTGGCAAACTCTTTAAGCAGGATCACCAGCCCTACAATGGTTCCCACAAATCCGAACAGTGGAGCGATGCGGGCTATTACCTGGAGAATGGCAAGGTTTTTCTCCATCTTATACATTTCCAGCTTGCCAACAATCTCCATACTGTTTTCGATGGCATCGATGGGTTTGCCTATGCGTTGAATTCCCTTATCGATCATTCGGGCAACAGGGTTGTTGGTATTTTTTGCGAGGCTCCTGGCAGCGGTAACATTACCACTGGTAATCTGATCGCGGATGATGCTCATAAAATTTTCATCCATCTTTGATGCTTTGCGCACCACCAGCAGCCGTTCAATAAAAAAATAAACGGCAAGCGCAAACAAAATACCTAATGGGATCATCAGCGGCCCGCCTTTTGTGAGCAGGCTCCATACCGATTCTACTTTTGCTGCCTCTCCTGCGGCATTCACAGCCGCTGTGCTGTCAACCTGCAAAAAAATATCAAACATGTAATCTCAATTTGCGGAATTAAATTATTCTTTATGAGAACTCAAGAGGATGCAATAAAAAAAACAAATTTTGCAACACCGCTTAAGGTTCTGTTAATCTTATTATTCATCATCCCGGTTTGCAGTTTCCGGGGTAAAGGCCGGAATACAAACACTCCAGTAATTGCAGGGTGCATCAAAAGGATTGCTGTACCGCACCCTGCTTCCTTTTTTCACCAGAATGCTTTGCCCTGCCAGTAAGGTAATTTTTTCACCATCCACTTCTATCATCTTTTTCCCTTCACTAACCAGCGTAAATTCATCGAACCCCGGTTGCTGGTAAGGCTCGCTCCATCCCGGCGGTGCTACCATGTGTGCAATGCTTAACTCCCCTGCATGCGCAGAAAGCTTTCCAAAATGTTCTTCAATTATTTTATCATCTCCCGTAGGGATCCTTACGGGATTGTCCTGCTTAATGTATGCCATCTTTTATTCGGCGGCATGCAATTGCTGCATACTCATCAGTTGTTTAATGGTTTTTTCCATCCCGTCGCTGCTGCCATCTAAAAAGATCACATTACCTTTTCCGTATTCGGCAAAATTCTTAATGGCTTCCACCCACATGCTAAAGAGAATCACATTGGTATCTAAATTAGCCTGTTTCATTTCGGTTGCGGCCATGGTCATCCCCTTGGCCACTTCTTCCCTGAAAAGAGCAACCCCCTGCCCGCGAAGCTGGGCGGCCTGTCTTTCGGCTTCAGCAGCAATCTTAATCGCATTCCCTTCCGCTTCGGCGGCCTTGGTTTTGGTGATCAGTAATGCCTGGCCTTCATTTTCAGCGGCAGCTTTAAGGTTATTGCTGGCTACCACCTTACTCATGCTGGTCATAATCACTTCATCAAAAGTGATGTCGTTAATTTGAAGATCCTGTAAATGATAACCCCATTCCTCCAAACTCAGGTCAACATGTTCTTTTACAAATTCCACAATATCTCTTCTTAACCCTAAAATTTCTGATTGCCTGCGGGTGGCCACAAAAGCCCTTATGTTTCCTTCAATGGTGCGTACCAGCGCCTGCATCAGGTCTTTATCGCTGATGAATTTAAAAGCAACTTTCTGGATGGTTTCTTCTCTTTCGTTTTGCACAGAATACAACAGCATCGATTTAAAATACACATTTGCCTGATCGATGGTAACCGCCTGGAATTCGAGTTCCACAGAACGGTTTTGAATGCTCACTTTTTTATAAATCTGCTCCAGAACGGGCAATTTAAAATTGAGGCCGGGGCGGAGTATCCGGCGGTATTTTCCAAACATGGTTACCACTCCTATATACCCCTGGTTAATGGTAACAAAACTTCCTACAAAAATCACGATAAGAATAATCAGCCACCAATAATTAGCGAAAAAATTCATGATTTTAAATTTTACTGAAAGATAGGTTTAATTCCCTTTCGGCCTAACTGCGTTCTTCCCAAATTGCAGCGAGGTTTACGAGTGTTTGCGTTGCTTTAACCATATCCTCTACCCCAATCCACTCCAGTTTACTGTGAATGTTTTGCATTCCTGTAAAAATATTCGGACAGGGTAATCCCATATAGCTAAGCCGGCTTCCATCCGTTCCACCCCTGATGCTTTCGGTTTTCACTTCCATGCCCGCCCTGCGAATGGCTTCCCTGGCATTCTCCACCACCTGCGGGTATTTATCAAGCACCATTTTCATATTCCGGTATTGTTCTTTTGCCTGGTATTCCATTGAAGCGTCGGGAAATTTTTTCAGCACATCTTCAGCAATTTTTTTCAACCGGTTGTGGTGTTCCGAAAGTTTGTTTGTATCAAAATCCCGAACAATAAAAGAAACGCTTGCTTTTTCTGCAATGCCATTTACGGAAACCGGGTGTACAAAGCCTTCCATTTTTTCAGTGGTTTCGGGGCTCCATTCGTTTTTAGGAAGAGCAGCTAAAATTTCGCCCACAATTTTAATGGCATTTACCAGTTTATTTTTGGCATATCCCGGGTGGGAAATCACGCCATTCACGATAATGGTAGCCGCATCTGCCGAAAAAGTTTCATCTTCAATATACCCGGCTTCTCCGCCATCGAGGGTATATCCAAAATCAGCACCTGTTTTTTTCATGTCAATTTTGGCGGTACCCAAACCCACTTCCTCATCGGGTGTAAACACAATCCGTATTTCACCATGTTTAATTTCCGGATGTTCAACCAGGAACCTGGCGGTTTGCATAATAATGGCTACGCCTGATTTATCGTCAGCTCCCAATAAAGTGTTTCCACTTGCCGTTATGATGTCTTTCCCAATATGATTTTTAAGATAGGCCGATTGAGATACCGTAAGCACCTGTGAAGGGTCATCGGGCAACACAATATCTTTTCCATCATAGTTGCGGTGGAGAATGGGCCTCACATCAGTTCCGCTACAGTCAGGTGCGGTATCAACATGGCTGCAATAACAAATAACCGGAACTTTTTTCTCCGAATTGGATGGAATGGTAGCATATACGTAACCGTAATGATCAGCTTCCACGTTTTCCACTCCAATTTTTTTGAGTTCATCGGCAAGTATATGCGAAAGGTTTTTTTGCTTTTCTGTAGTAGGATGGTTTTCACTTTCGGGATCGCTCTGTGTATCGATGGCCACATACCGCATAAACCTTGCTGCCAAATCCTCTTTATCTATATTAATGTTCATAACTCAGTAAAATTTTCTAATCATTAAAAAAGCAGCCTTCATGCTGCTTTCATTATGCCGTATTAAATAATTTCCACCAGTTCAATATCAAATACCAGCTCCTGGCCTGCAAGAAAATGATTTGCATCGAGTACCACCACATCAGGTCGTAACTCCACTACCACAACCGGGAAAGGCTGGCCATACTGATTACTTAATGTAAGCGACATTCCCGGCTCAAGTTTTACATCGGCAGGAACATTCTCTATCGGAAAGTTGATGATGGCATCATCCGAGCGTTCGCCATATCCTTCCGAAGCCGGAATACTGATGGTTTTTTTATCACCCACTTTCATTCCCGGAACAGCAGCATCAAATCCTTTTATCATCTGGCCTGCGCCTACGGTAAATTCAAGGGGCTCGCGCCCTTCCGAAGAATCAAATTGTTCGCCATTGGTAAGTTTTCCGGTATAATGTACTTTAACGGTATCGCCGGTTTTAACAGTTTCCATATTGTTGATTTTATGCCGTAAATTTTTCCGGCAGTTTTTGAATGGCACAAAGTAAATAATAAATGGCCGAACGTTATGAAAAGATTTGTGCAACTTCGTAATTATGAGAACAGCACTTTCTGTATTAACACTATGTTTTGGATTTTTGTCCTGCGCACATTCACAAAAAATCTCCGTAAAAAATGAAGTGATTACAGGGGCCGAAAGAACCGAAGTGTACTTCCCGCTTTTACAGCATAAAAAAGTTGCCGTTTTTGCCAATCAAACCAGTGTGATCGGAAAAACGCATCTGGCAGACACCCTGCTTTCATCCGGAATAAATATTGTAAAGATTTTTAGCCCGGAACACGGCTTCAGGGGAAAAGCAGATGCAGGTGAAGAAATTTCCAACAGCAAAGACCGGAAAACCGGGTTACCCGTCATCAGCCTCTATGGCAATCACAAAAAACCAACCGCCGCCGATCTGAAAGATGTTGATGTAGTGTTGTTTGATATACAGGATGTGGGGGTTCGTTTTTATACCTACATTTCCTCTTTGGAATACCTGATAGAAGCCTGCTTAGAACAACATAAGCCGTTGCTCATTCTCGACAGGCCCAATCCGAACGGGTTTTATGTTGACGGCCCCGTACTGGATACCGCCTTTCGAAGTTTTATCGGAATGCAGCCGGTGCCTGTGGTTTATGGCATGACGATTGGCGAATATTCCATGATGCTAACCGGACAAAACCGGCTGTCGCAAAAAGCCAATGCCATCAATGCATATAATTTAACAACACAACCCACAGCCGATACTCCTTTTCATTTAATGGTGATTAAGTGTAAAAATTATAGCCACAAAACAATTTACCGCCTCCCCATTGCGCCATCGCCAAACCTGAAGGATATGAAAAGCATATACCTCTACCCTTCCACCTGTTTTTTTGAAGGCACGGTGCTAAGCGAAGGACGTGGTACCAGCCATCCATTCCAGGTTTTTGGATATCCCGGTTATCCTAAGGATATGTTTAGCTTTACTCCGATGCCAAACGAAGGAGCAAAAACCGGGAAATGGTTCAATCAGGTATGTTACGGGTGGAGCATTAACGGAACGGAAGAAGAAATTCTGCACAGGTTGGATGGAAAAATCCGGCTTAATTATTTATTGGATGCATATCGTTTGTTTCCGGATAAAGACAGTTTCTTTTTAAAAAATAATTTCATCAATAAATTAGCCGGCACAGATTTACTGGCTAAGCAGATAAAGGAAGGAAAATCAGCAGATGAAATACGCCACTCATGGGAACCGACGCTAAACGATTTTAAAAAGATCCGCAAAAAATATTTATTGTACGAAGATTTCGAATAACGATGAAGCTGAGTAAACGCTTTGAAGATTTAAGGATAATTTTTATGGGCACACCCGAATTTGCGGTAGCCTCCTTAAAAGCCATCCTGGATGCGGGTGGTAATGTGGTTGCGGTGGTTACAGCACCCGATAAACCGGCAGGCAGGGGTATGCAGTTAAAGATGAGTGCCGTAAAAGAATTTGCATTGGCGCAGGGATTGCTGGTATTGCAACCGGAAAAATTACGCGCTCCGGAATTTATTGAACAATTAAAAGCATTTAACCCCAGCCTGAATGTGGTGGTAGCATTCCGTATGCTTCCCGAAATTGTTTGGAACCTTCCTCCATTGGGCAGTATAAATTTGCATGGCAGCTTGCTGCCACAATACCGCGGAGCCGCGCCCATTAACCGGGCCATCATGAACGGGGAAACCCAAACAGGAGTAACCACCTTTAGGCTCAGCCGGCAAATAGATACCGGCAATATTCTTGATTCAGAAACGATAGATGTTCCTTTTGAAGAAACTGCCGGTGAATTACACAACCGGATGATGCACATCGGCGCAAATCTTTTGGTAAAAACGCTGAAAGGCATTGCTGATGGAAGCATTTCTGAAAAACCGCAAACATTTAGCAGCGATCAGAAACATGCGCCTAAAATTCACAGTGCCGATTGCGAGATAAACTGGAACAGAAATGCGATGGAGATCTATAATCTTATCCGCGGGCTTTCCCCTTTTCCCGGTTCTTTCACTCATTTAAATGGAAAGAAATTAAAAATCCTTAGTGCCGGATACAGCAACAGATTGCTTCCTCTTCCTCCGGGAAGTTTTGATACAGACCGGAAATCTTATTTAACCTTCGCCTGTGCAGAAGGGCATATCAATGTAAAAACATTACAACTTGAGGGGAAAAAGATTATGGAAGTTGCTGATTTTTTAAGGGGATATCATTTTATATAACGGTTTTCCCGCATCACTAAAATCAGCATTTTCATGCCTCTTTTGAATCAGTAATTAATTACACAATCAAAAGTATCGCCCGAAACCCCAAGCTCATCAGCGCCGGCATTGCTCAGTCTTAAAATCATGCCCACGTTTTGTTTAAGATCAGGAATTAAATCGAGTACCCTTGCATAAATCACTTTATTATTTCCTTCGTTGGTGATTTTTACAATTGCACCGGCGGGTGCAGTATTAGAGAGACAGTAATATTTCCCGTCTTCCCACCCACTTGTACTTTTAAAAATGCCGGCCTTTCCTTTTTCAGAAACCACATCGCGTTGTGCTATCTGGTTTTGATAAATGCTTTTAAAATTTGTACCCCTGGCATCTTTTACCACAGCCACAGGCGCTGTGGGTTCGGGTTTGGGAGCTTCGTTAATAACAGGAGTAACCGGCTCTTCTTTTTTCACTTCTTTTACGGGTGCAGAAACCACCTGCTCCTGTGCCTGGTTTTCCACTTCAGGCTGATCGATTTTTTGGGGAATCTCTGAGGGGTTATCGCTATACCCCACAATCAGGTTCATTCCTTCACTTAAACCGTCTCCTTCAAGATTGTTCCATTTGCGTATGTTCTCTATGGTTAGATTTGGATACATCTTGCTAATGCGGTACAGGGTTTCCTTTTTTTCCACTTTATGATACATGGGATATTTTCCTTTTTCGGCTGCTGGTACAGCGGCAACCTTAACCGGTTCTGTTTTTTTAGTTTCTTCTTTGGGCTTTGGTGCCTGTGCAGCTTCATTGGCCGGTGGAAGAGGTTCCATGGTGGTTTTTTCCGGAATTTTAATGATTTGCCCTATCTCCAAACTGGTATTAACCGGAATATGATTAAACGCTGCAAGCTCCCTCGGATGCACATTATACTTTCTGGCAAGTGAATACAATGTTTCTTTTGGTTCAACCTTATGCGAAATTTGCGCATCTGCAAATACCGGTAAGATAAACAAGAGCAGGAAAATAAATTTCATAGCAAAGAATTGTCTTGTAAAATTGCTGCAAATATACGGTATGCCAAACCTTTACCTGTTAAGAATCCTCCAGTGTTTGGGGTAATAATTGTTGATCCTGTTCGGCAAAACTTTTACCCAGCCGAGAGGCAGGTTATTGCAGGTTAAAATTTTCCATCCCGGTTTGGCATCTAAATGAAAATCTGCCCGGCGCAGGTATTGCAGGGCATCTTCTGTAGGAATGTTAATTTTTTCGGCAAGGGGATGAACGCACTGGCTCAGGGCTAATGCATGATGAGGTACCAATTCATTTCTAACCATTTCGCCTATTGGGGTACCAGCCTGCTTAACGTAGAACCGGTTGATCGCCCATTCCAAAAATCCTACATAATGATCCGGAAACGAAACCAGCATTTCCTCATGGGTAAACAGCGTATATTCATCCGGGTTAGTGATAAAACTTTTCAGCAGGGTGCTCATTTTTGCAGGCACCCGTTCAATTCTTTTTCTACCCGAAGCTGCAAGGCCGGCACTGGTTCCATTTTTTTGAAATGCCGACAGGAAAAACCCTTCACCCCTTAGTTTATCAGGGAAGAAACGGTAGCCATATCCTTTCCCCGGTAGAGTTTCCACAATATTCCAGCCGGTATCTGTAATTATTCGTACAGGCTCCATCCCTTTATCCATTAACCAGGAAACAATGTCTTCATTTTCAGCCGTGGAAAAAGAACAGGTAGCGTAAATTAAAAATCCATCTTCCTTTAATGCAGGAAGACTTTGCTCCAGTATTCGTTTCTGCCGCAGGCTGCAATGCGCTACCTGGCTTTCGCTCCAGTGCTCCAGTGCTTCTTCATCTTTTCTAAACAGCCCGCTGCCACTGCATGGCGCATCCACAACCAGGAATTCGCAAAATGATCCTGCCTGTCCAAAATGCGCCGGGTCGTTTTGTGTAATGATGGAATTACCGGCACCCCATTTTTGCATATTTTCCTGCAAAATATTCACTCGTGTTTTAATCACTTCATTGCTTATAAGCATTGATGAGGAATGTATAACAGACTGGATCAGGGTTGATTTTCCTCCGGGTGCAGCACAGAGGTCAACGATTATTTTACCCGGACTATCAGCCCCCAATTGCATCAATACATGATGTAAGAACATGCTGCTGGCTTCCTGTACATAATATGCGCCTCCATGAAAAAGCGGATCGGCGGTAAAGGAAGGTCGCCCGGAGAGGTATAAACCATTGCTGCACCAGGGTACCCGGCCATCATATAAAAACAATGATTTACCTTCCCATTCCTTAAATGGATTCAGCCGGATTGAAACAGGTGGAGCGCTACCGGTTTGGGTACGCACAAACGCCTCCTCGTTAAATTCTTTAATCCCTCGCAGAGATTCAATAAATCCGTTGGGAAGTTGCCGTTGCAAAAACTAAATTTGATTACGCCAAAAATACCAGCTTCACATGAAACAATTATTATCCTTCATTATTTGCCTTTTTCTTTTTAGCGAAAGCCAGGCACAAAATTTTCCTGATAGTTGGACCGACGGAAAATATTATACCGTAAACGGAGCCAAAATTTATACCGTTACCGTAGGAAAGGGTGAACCATTATTTATTATACCGGGCGGTCCGGGAGGAGCACATCCCGGATATCGGGGGCTTGATTCCCTTTCGGTGAACAGCAATATCCAACTGGTTTATTTTGATGCCTTCGGCCGCGGAAAATCGGATACTGCAAAAGATGTAAAGGAATATACCATTCAAAGAGACATCAACGACCTGGAAGGATTGCGCATAGCCATGCATTATGATAAAATATCGGTACTTGGCCATTCATACGGATCGGTGGTGGCACAGGGGTATGCCATCCAGCACCCCGATCGTGTTTCGCACCTGATTATTGCCAATGGATTTCACAGCTACCTGATGTGGCAGGAAAATGACGACAACTGCAACCGCGAAATAAAAACCAATTATCCTGAAGTGTGGGATACATTAATGAAAGTTCGGGAAGAAGGTTATGTGTCGCAGGACCTCATTCACCAGGAAATATACGGACGTGTGCCTTATGGCTTTTTATATGCTTATAACCCCGTGTATTTTGAATCGAGAGGAAAGTACCGCAAACCTTACCCCAATGCATTTAATTCCAAACTGTATTACCAGATGGTAGGGAAAGACGGCGATTTTATTGTGGGTAATGAAATAGGAAATTTCGATTACCGTAAACAGTTAGCCGGTTTAAAAATGCCGGTACTGGTTATTGCCGGAAGGTTCGACAGGGTTGCGGTTCCCTGGATGCAGGTAAAATACAAAGAATATTGCCCGCAGGCAGAGTTTGTGATGTTTGAACACAGCGGGCACAATCCGCAGGTAGAAGAAAAACCTGCCTATTTCAAATTGCTGAAAGAATTTCTTTCCAAATAATCAGGAAGATTTTATTTCAGTAACCAGGTCCTGCAACACTTTCTTTGCATCGCCAAACAGCATGGAGGTTTTAGGCTGAAAGAACAACGAGTTTTCGATTCCGGCATAGCCCGGTTTCATGCTACGCTTGTTTACAATAATATTTTTTGCAAGCTCCACTTCCAAAATGGGCATTCCATAAATGGGAGAAGCCGGATCTGTTTTAGCCGCCGGGTTTACCACATCGTTTGCGCCAAGCACCAGCACCACATCGGTGGTTTTAAACTCATCGTTGGCAGCATCCATTTCGAGCAGCTTATCGTAGCTAACGTCTGCTTCGGCCAGCAGTACATTCATGTGCCCCGGCATCCGGCCGGCAACCGGATGGATGGCATATTTTACATCAACGCCTTTTTCAGTAAGAACTTTTTCAAGTTCATGGCATACGTGTTGCGCCTGTGCTACCGCAAGTCCGTACCCCGGTACAATCATCACCTTATTTGCATAGCTCATCACCATAGCGGCATCACTGATGGTAATTTCTTTATACGCGCCTCCTTCCGATCCGGATCCGCCTGACGTAACAGCATTTCCGCCAAAAGAACCAATGAGCACATGCCTGAGCGAACGGTTCATGGCTTTGCACATGAGTATGGTAAGCAGTGTACCTGCAGCGCCTACAAGGATACCACCGGTTAGCATTACTTTATTATCGTACAGAAAACCGCCGCAGGCCGCTGCCACCCCGGTAAACGAATTAAGCAATGAAATCACCACAGGCATATCGGCGCCGCCAATTGGCATAACAAACATTACCCCATACAAAAGAGAAGTGGCAAGAATAATATAAATCAGGAATGAATATTGGGGATTAAAGATTACCCAGGCACCAATACACAGCGTAACAAAAAGCAGGATCAGGTTAAGGATGTTCTGCCCGGGGAAATTAAAATCTTTCACTTTCCCATTTAATTTTCCCCATGCCACCATACTTCCGGCAAAAGAAACAGAACCAATAATTAATCCGAGAACGATAATGAGTACGGTTTGCCGGTTATTTGCGGCATCGTGCAGGTGGCCAAATTCAACAAGAGAAATTAAGGCAGCACATGCGCCCCCCATGCCATTAAACATGCTGACCATTTCGGGCATGGCAGTCATTTTTACCTTTTTGGCCACCAGGGTACCTAAAAAAGCGCCAATGGCCAGGCCGCCAAAAATCCAACCGTAGTTATGCAGGTAAACGCCTTTGTAAGGAAGAAAAATGGTACCTATGATGGCGATGCTCATACCTGCAGCCGCAATCAGGTTTCCCTTACGCGCTGTGGCAGGATGCGAAAGCATTTTCAGCCCTACAATAAAGGTTACTGAAGCAATGAGATAACAGATGGTTAGGATATGTTCCTCCATGAAGCAGTGATTATTTCTTTTTTACTTTAAACATTTCCAGCATCCTGTCGGTAACCACAAATCCGCCCACCACATTCAGTGTTCCCAGCACCACAGCAATAAAGCCAAGAATGAGGGCGGGATAGTTTTCCGGATCGGCGTTGCCCATTACCAGGATGGCCCCAATTATCACCACACCATGTATGGCATTTGCCCCACTCATAAGCGGGGTGTGCAACACACTGGGCACCCTTCCAATCACTTCTATCCCCACAAAGATCATCAGGATCACGATGTAAATCTCTTCCTGATAAAGCGATATCCAACTGAGGGCTTCTTCCATTTCGTTTATTCGTTTAGGTTAGAGATGAAATTCTATCATTAGTAATCTTCCCTTCATGGGAAATACATGCCCCTTTTACCAGGTCGTCGTTGAAGTTGAGCAAAAGCTCACCTTCCTTATTTATGATAAGCTTCAGGAAATTAAATATATTTTTTCCATAGAGCCTGCTGGCATCGGCAGGCATGGTTCCCGGCAGGGCAGAGTTTCCGATGATGGTGATTCCGTTAAAGCTCACCGTTTCACCATTTTTGGTTTGATCCGTATTTCCGCCGGTAGAAGCGGCAATATCCACTATTACAGAACCGGGTTTCATGCTCTTCAGCATGGTATCGGTAATGAGTACCGGTGCTTTCTTTCCGGGAATTTGTGCGGTAGTGATCACCACATCTGCTTTGGCAACCGCTTCGGCTATCCGTTGCTGTTGTTTCAATTTATATTCGTCTGTCTGATCCACTGCATATCCGCCGGCTTTTGATGCATCTGCAGCACCTTCCACCTCCACAAATTTTGCTCCGAGGCTTTGCACTTCTTCTTTTACAGCAGGTCTTGTATCAAAAACCTCAACCACGGCCCCCAGCCTTCTTGCGGTAGCAATAGCCTGCAAACCGGCAACACCTGCACCAAGAATAAGCACTTTAGCGGGAGGCACCGTTCCGGCTGAAGTCATAAACATGGGAAAATACTTTGGGAAATGAACCGCGGCAAGAAGTACGGCTTTATACCCTGCAATACTGGCCTGGCTGCTGAGCACATCCATGCTTTGCGCACGGGTTGTTCGGGGCAGCATATCCATACTGAAAACGGTGACGCCTTTAAGCGCAAGTTCTTTAATTTTTTCAGGATGATACAGCGGGAAGTAAACGCCAAGCAACACTTTCCCTTTTGATATTTCATCGGCAGGCTGGCCGATGGAAAGGATGACATCCGATTTTTGAAGCACTTCATTCCTGTTAACCAACTCCGCCCCGCTCTGCTCATACGCTTCATCAGAAACAAAAGAATTTTCTCCTGCGCCACGTTCCACGCAAACCGAAACGTTCATTTTCTTCAATTGGGCAATGTGTTCAGGGAAAAGCGATACCCTGTTTTCTAAAGAAGGTTCTTTCAGTACTCCAATGATCATAAGCAAAATATCCTCCCGAAGGTAATCAAAATCAGTATTTGATTTTTAAATGTATGGGTTCTTTAAAATCGGGAGATATGAATATCAAACCCATAAAAAACAGGTCGATGCTTGCAGTTACCGCCTGATGTGCCTTTAACCGCTCCCAGGCCGATTCCATTTCGGAACTCCAGTGAACATCATCAAAAATAAAAATTGAACCCGAATGAGACAGTGGCAGAAGCCGGTTAAAGTAACGGATCGTTGGCTCCTCCCGGTGATTTCCATCAATAAACAGCACATCAATGGGATCCTTCGTTTGAGCAACAAATGGCTCAAGCGTTTCATCAAAATTTCCTTCGGTGAGTATAATATTATGCAACCCGGCTTTTAAAAAACTTTCTTTCGCCTTTGCTGCAATTCCGGATATTCCTTCAAATGTAAACAGTGTAGAATCTTCATTTGTACCGGCCAGGTAGGTGCTGGTTACGCCAAGCGATGTACCTAACTCCAGTATCCGTTTTGCATGGTAATGTTTTACGATCCGGTAAAGCAGCTTTGCATATTTGGGTTGTTTAAGCGATGTTTTTGCGATGGAGGCCACCGTTCTCCTGGTTGATTTAAGCGCTTCTGAGCCTGCCCCAAGCTCATTTACTTCAATTACCGACCGGTCGTTCTGCAATTCAGCTCTTCTGCTTTCCAGTTTTTCGAATAACATCTTTTCTTCCCTACCAGGTTTCTTTAATAATACCTCCCTGATAAATTCATATACAAAAGGTGAATGTACCCCATGCCCCTTTCTATTGGCAGCTTCTAAATAAAAACTAACATATTTCCTGAAAAGCTGAAACGGAGAATACAAATGGTAAATTATTTTTTATTTTTTATCCCAAACCTGGAAAGAATAAGCATACGCATGTTTTTCATCCGGGGCAAAATCAAGGTTGGAAACGAGTTTCCATTCATGGTCATCGATCACGGGGAAAAAAGCATCCGCATCTTCGAAGTCAGCGTGTACACGTGTAAGGTATATCCTGTTTGCGCTGTTTAACGCCAGTTTATAAATCTCTCCACCGCCTATTACAAAAATCTCCTTTGTATTTACCTTTTCTGCTTCCTTATAGGCCTCTTCCAAATTTGAAACCCGGATTGCGCCATCCGCATTCCAGTTATTATTCCTCGTGATCACAATATTCACACGCCCTGGCAGAGGACGCCCCATTGCTTCAAACGATTTTCTCCCCATGATCACCACCATTCCCCAGGTTGTGTTTTTAAAAAACTTCATATCGTTGGGGAGCCACCATAACAGTTTTCCATCCCTGCCAATGGCATTGTTTTCGGAAGCAGCAACTACTAATGATATCATCATAAATTTAAACGGCAACAGGAGCCTTTATGGCCGGGTGACACTGGTAATTTTTCAATTCAAAATCTTCAAAATTAAACTCGAAGATATTTTTAACGTTGGGGTTAATCTGCATTTCGGGTAAAGGGAAAGGGGTTCGTGTAAGTTGTAGTTCAGCCTGTTCAAAATGATTATTATATAAATGCACATCGCCAAAAGAATGAACGAAATCTCCCAAATCCATATCGCATATCCGGGCAATCATCATGGTAAGTAAGGCATAGGAAGCGATGTTAAAAGGTACTCCCAAAAAAACATCGGCGCTACGCTGATAAAGCTGGCAACTCAGTTTCCTTCTTCCATTTTCACCGGGAGCGGATGTATAAAATTGAAACAGGCAATGGCAGGGCATGAGTTTCATCTTCGGCAGATCGGCCACATTCCAGGCGCTCACAATCAATCGGCGGCTGTCGGGGTTAGATTTTAACTGGCTGATTAATTCTGAAATCTGATCCGTTTCCACAGCATCAGCTCCCTCCCAACTGCGCCATTGTTTTCCATAAACCGGGCCAAGGCTTCCATCTTCATCAGCCCATTCATCCCAAATGGAAACCTTATGCTCTTTCAGGTAAGCGATGTTCGTATCCCCTTTCAAAAACCACAGCAATTCATAAATTATGCTTTTCAGGTGGGTCTTTTTTGTGGTAACCAATGGAAAGCCATCAGCAAGATTGAACCGCATCTGGTAGCCAAACACGCTCCTGGTGCCCGTTCCGGTGCGATCCTGTTTATCGGTTCCGGAATTGATAATATGCTTCAGTAAATCAAGATATTGTTGCATGGCTGCAAATTAATTGAAAAACAGCCAGCGATGTTTTTCGCAATATTCAGTTTTTCCCCATTCAAATAATAGCCCCGGATAATGTGTATCCGGGATTTTGGGTGTTATTGATAAAAATCTCTGTAATCGCCTCCAACCTGCCGCCGGTTTGAGTATTATCTTTGCATAATGAGCAGAAAGGGAAAGGTTTTGATGGCGATGAGTGGCGGGATAGACAGTACCGTAGCCGCACTTATGCTGAACCAGCAGGGTTATGAAGTGATCGGCATCACCATGAAAACATGGGATTATGCCAGCAGCGGAGGTTCCACATCTAAAAAAGAAACGGGTTGTTGCAATATCGACAGCTTCAACGATGCGCGACTTGCTGCGGTACAACATGGGTTTCCACATTTTATTCTCGACATCAGGGAGGAGTTTGGCGATTTTGTGATCGATAATTTTGTAGAGGAATATATTGCCGGACGCACCCCAAACCCCTGTGTGCTGTGCAATACCCATATTAAATGGAGGGCGTTGCTGAAAAGAGCCGATGCCCTGGATTGCGATTATATTGCCACCGGGCATTATGCCCGGGTAGGAAAATCTGCAGAAGGAAGATATTTCATCAGTAAGGGGGTGGATAACAATAAAGACCAGAGTTACGCCCTTTGGGGGCTTCAGCAGGATTTGCTTTCGCGCACCCTCCTCCCGCTGGGCACTTACCGCAAGCCGGAAATCAGGCAGATGGCGGTGGATTTTGGCTACCCCGAACTGGCAAAAAAGAATGAGAGCTACGAGATCTGCTTTATTCCCGATAACGATTACCGCGGTTTTCTAAAAAGGCGGGTTCCCGGCCTTGAAGAACAGGTTGCAGATGGAAATTTTACAGATCCTCAGGGGAATATCCTCGGAAAACATAAAGGATATCCTTTTTATACTGTTGGGCAGCGAAAAGGCTTAGATATTGCGCTCGGAAAACCGGTATTTGTAACACAGATCATACCCGAAACCAACACGGTTGTATTGGGTGAAGAGGCCGATCTCATGGAGCAACTGATGCGGGTTGGAAAAATTAACTGGCAAAAATATGAAGGCATGGAAAAACCGATGGATGCTTTGGTAAAAATCAGGTATAAGGATCCGGGAGCCATGGCTTCGGTTGCTTCATACCAAAAAGGGGTGGAAGTGCGTTTTTATGATCGTGTGAAGGGGATTGCGCCGGGCCAGAGTGCCGTTTTTTATGAAGATAACGATGTGATTGGCGGTGGGGTTATCCAGCGTCTTTCCCTGTAAAGCAACATAAAAAGTTATTTTGCAGTTTTACCGTAGTAATTACAACCATGAAGAAAATATGCTTTCCGGTATTATTATGCTGTTTAATTGCCGGCATCCTCGCCTCCTGTAAAAAATCGTCGCAGGATTTTCTTACTCCTCCCATCAGCCAGTATGCGCCCCTGGAAGTGGGCAAATATATTGTTTACCGGCTCGATTCGCTGATTTATGTAGATTTTGGCACCGATACCGAAACCCACACTTACGAAGTGAAATATGAAGTGTCTGATTCACTAACGGACAACCTTAACCGAAAAGGATTCCGGATAACCCGGTTTATCAGAAACAACAGTTCCGAAAACTGGATGCCAGACAATACCTTCATGGCAATTGATTACGGTACCGGTTATGAATTTGTGGAAAATAACCTCCGGTTCATAAAACTGAAGCAACCTATCCGGGATGATTATTCCTGGAAAGGAAATTCTTTTATTGATACTTATTCAACCGGGTCGCCGGTAAGGTATATGGATGATTGGGATTATGTTTACTCAAATGTTGGCGAACCTTTGCAACTTATGAATTTCAGTTTAGCCAACACCATAACAGTTAATGAGCGCGATGAAGTGATCGGAAATCCTGATGATCCGCAATCGTATGCGGAGAAAAATTATTCGCAGGAAATTTATGGGGAAGGAATTGGGCTGGTATATAGAAATTTTCTTCACACAGAATACCAGCCACCGGTTATGGGATCACCCGGCCATTTTGTAGATGGGTCGTATGGGATCACCATGGAAATGATCGACCACAATTAAGTTTTCTTTTTCCTTAAGAAGTAAATAAAATCGGTAGCGGGTATCTCAGTAATTTCTAACTGCCTCAATATGGTTACAAGTTGTCCGCGATGATAGCTTTGATGAATAAAAAGATGTTGCAGCACCTCTGAAACCGGTTGCTTATACCTGTTTTTCTTCGAATCCCTGTAAATAAACTCATGCGCAATAGCTGCTTCTGTAGCGCTTTCCAGCCAGTTGATCCATTGCTTCGACTGCAACTTCCAATTGTTTACCAATTCAAACAACGATCCATCAAATTCCTCAAAAGGCAGGTGAATATTTTCTTCCGGTTTAATTCGTTGCCACCAAACGGATTCAGCATTCCACATGTGCAGCAAGGTTAGCCGCAGGCCCGGGAAACTGCTGATTATTTCCCGGTTAACCTTTTCCTCAGGAAGACTTAAAATAAGATCAGCCAGCCTGGAATTTGCCCACAGGTTATATTGGGAAAGCACAACATAAATTTCTTTCATTCTGAATAAAATTAAACCTGATAAATTGAATAAACCTTAGCAATATAAACGGAGAATGATTATACTCCTCTAAAATATATAGCCTCTCTAAATTTTCGTCAGCGCAAATTTTTGGTTCGAAATTTTTAATCACATATTTTGTACCCGGGGGCGGGGGCATAGAACTAACCAAACATAAAGTCCCACAAAATTTTCTTCAGAAAAAATTTTTGAACCAACCATCCAGATCATATTCTTTACACGGTAAATACTTAATTAATTTTAATAAAATACTTCTTTTTCAGTCAATTAGGAATTAACAATTATTAAATTAGTGATTGAGGATATTAATTTAAAAATTCCATTTTATTTTTTTAAAAAAATAATCCAGAAAATGCATATCATCATCAGGGAAGCCGAATTAAAAGATTGTAAAAGAATGATGGAACTCATTAAGGAACTTGCTGTTTTTGAAAAAGAACCCGAAGCGGTAACCGTAAAATTTGATCATTTTGTGGAAAGCGGATTTGGTCACAACCCTGCCTGGAAAGCGCTGGTAGCCGAAGTGGGAGATACGGATGAAAACCCCAACCACACATGGATTGCCGGTTTTGCCCTGTATTATACCAGGTACAGCACCTGGAAAGGAAAAAGGCTCTACCTCGAAGACCTCATTGTTACCGAAAAATTGCGCGGTAAAGGATTAGGAAAACTTTTGTTCAACAAATTGCTGGAACGGGCAAAACAACAAGGCTTTACCGGAATTACCTGGCAGGTACTCAACTGGAATGAGCCCGCCATTCAGTTTTATAATAAATACCATGCATCATTTGATGAGGGCTGGCTAAATGGAAACATCAATTTCTAATACCGAAACCATTAATTCAATAACAATTATCTGCAACCAGACATTTAATTTCCCGGTACTTACAGGTTTTCCCTTACAGAGAAAAAAAATCAATCTTTAAACTACCCCAATTTCCCGCATAAAGCAGGGTGGATAACGTACTTTTGCGGCACTTTAGAAAACTTTATTCAAAAGGATGAAGAATAAAATAACCATGGGGCCTGATGGAAAGCTGGTTGTACCCGATCAGCCCATCATACCTTTCATTGAAGGCGATGGAATTGGCCCCGATATTTGGAAAGCAAGTGTAAGGGTATTTGATGCGGCAGTACTTAAAGCCTACAAAGGGAAGAAAAAGATCAACTGGATGCAGGTTCTGGCAGGCGAGGAGGCATTTAGAAAAACCGGATCCTGGATGCCCGCCGAAACCATGGAAGCTTTCCGGGAATTCCTTATTTCAATTAAAGGACCGCTTACCACCCCTGTTGGCGGCGGTATCCGCAGCCTGAATGTTGCCCTGCGCCAGGAACTCGATCTTTTTGTATGCCTCAGGCCGGTAAAATATTTTGAAGGTACCCCATCCCCCATGTGGCATCCGGAAAAAGTGAATATGGTCATCTTCCGTGAAAACACCGAAGATATTTATGCCGGTATCGAATACATGACGGGCACCCCGGAAGCAGAAAAACTACTGCATTTTCTTACTGAAGAAATGAAGGTGAAAAAACTCAGGTTTCCCAATACCACTTCTTTTGGCATCAAACCGGTAAGTAAAGAAGGAAGCGAACGACTCATCCGCTCAGCCATTGAATACGCCATCGCCAACAAACTCCCCTCAGTTACCATTGTGCATAAAGGAAACATCATGAAATTTACCGAAGGTGCTTTTAAAAACTGGGGATACGAGCTTGCCGAACGCGAATTTGCCGGTAATGTTTATACCTGGCAGCAATGGGAAAAAACAAAAAAGGAAAGTGGTGAAGCGGTTGCCAACGAAGAAATGAAAATAAGCGCCATTGGTGGAAAAGTAATTATAAAAGATGCCATCGCCGATAATTTCCTGCAACAGGCTTTGCTTGCACCACAGGATTATTCGGTAATTGCCACCTTAAACCTGAATGGAGATTACATCAGCGATGCGCTTGCTGCCCAGGTTGGCGGAATCGGAATTGCACCCGGCGCAAATATAAACTACCATACCGGCCACGCAGTTTTTGAAGCTACTCATGGCACCGCACCCCGCTTTGCGAATACCAATACCATGAACCCCAGCTCGGTAATTTTAAGCGGCGTAATGATGCTTGAATATATGGGTTGGAGAGACGCCGCCGAACACATCAACAATGCAGTAGGAAGAACCATCAGGAATAAAACCGTTACCATCGATTTTTATAACCTGATGAAAGATGCCACCCTTTTAAAAACCAGCGAATTTGCCGATGAAGTGATCCGCAACCTTTAGTAATTAACACAAAAAATCAAAAAAAAATTATTGACACACAAATAACCGTTTATGGCTAAGATTAAAGTAACAAACCCCGTTGTTGAACTTGATGGAGATGAAATGACCAGGATTATCTGGCAGTTTATTAAAGACAAACTCATTCTGCCCTATATTGATGTTCCCATCCGGTATTACGACCTCGGTATTGAACATCGCGATAAAACAGACGACCAGGTTACCATTGATGCTGCCAATGCCATTAAAGCCTGCGGCGTAGGCATTAAATGCGCCACCATAACCCCCGATGAAGCAAGGGTTAAAGAATTTAAACTCAAACAAATGTGGAAAAGCCCGAACGGCACCATCCGCAACATCCTCGATGGCACCGTTTTCCGCGAACCCATCGTTATAAAAAATGTACCCCGCCTGGTTAGCAACTGGACGGCCCCCATCATTGTAGGAAGACATGCATTCGGCGACCAGTATCGTGCAACCGATACCGTTATATCCGGAAAAGGTAAGCTCACCATGACCTTCACCCCCGAAGACGGTAGTGACCCGCAAACCTTTGAAGTATTCAATTTTAATGGAGGAGGTGTTGCCCTTTCCATGTACAATACCGATGAAAGCATTGCCGGCTTTGCCCGCTCATGTTTTAATATGGCCCTGAGTAAACAATGGCCGTTATACCTCTCTACCAAAAACACCATCCTTAAAAAATATGATGGCCGCTTTAAAGATATTTTTGAAAAGATATACCTCGAAGAATTTAAGTCCCAATTTGAAGCTGCAGGAATAACTTATGAACACCGCCTTATAGATGATATGGTGGCAAGCGCACTTAAATGGAACGGAAATTTTGTATGGGCATGTAAAAACTATGATGGCGACGTACAAAGCGATTCCATCGCTCAGGGATTCGGCAGCCTCGGGCTGATGACCTCAGTACTGGTTACTCCTGATGGAAAAACCCTCGAAGCCGAAGCAGCCCATGGTACCGTAACCCGCCATTTCCGCAACCATCAGGAAGGTAAACCAACTTCAACCAACCCCATCGCTTCAATTTTTGCCTGGACGAGAGGCCTTGCATTTAGAGGAAAGCTCGATAACAACCAGCCCTTAATCGATTTTTGCCATAAACTGGAAGAAGTGTGTATTGAAACTGTGGAAAGCGGCAAAATGACTAAAGATCTGGCCATCTGCATCCACGGAAACAAAGTAAATCATGGCGAACATTTCCTATACACCGAAGAATTTCTGGATGCCATTGATGAAAACCTGAAGAATAAGATGAAATAATCAACCCCTACTAAATTTTAATGCCGGGTAATCACCCGGCATTTTTGGCTAAAAGCACCCCAATTCAGCCAATATTTTGAGGATTTTTAGCCCTTTTTCGCAATTTTTCACCAAAATGGGGTACTTTTCATCATAACATTGATAACTGATTTCCTATCTTAGCTGCCCCGTTTTGGATTCCATTTTAAAACACAAACCATCATTATGGACATTAAACAAATCCAGGAACTAGTTAAACTCATTAATAAAACCACCATCGGCGAAATAACCATCGAAGAAGATGGGAGGAAAATAACGATTAAACAGAAAAAAGATCCGGTTCAAAATATTGTTTCAACAACCCATCTGGCTCCCACTCAGCCATCTGCAGCAGCCCCCATTGCCGCTTCCCCAGCCGCTCCCGCAACGCCTGCCGCACCAAAAACACCCGAACCTCAAAAAGATAACCTGATCACCATTAAAAGCCCAATGATCGGAACCTTTTATCGCCAGGCCGGCCCCGGAAAACCTCAGTTTGTAAATGTTGGCGATGAAGTAACACCGGGAAAAGTAGTTTGCATGATAGAGGCAATGAAATTGTTCAACGAAATTGAAAGTGAAGTAAAGGGAACCATTGTAAAAGTACTGGTAGATGATGCCAGCCCGGTGGAATACGACCAGCCCCTGTTTTTAGTTGAGCCGGCATAATGTATATTCATCCGGACCTCAACGGAGTTTTTCATTCCAAAACAACAAGATGTTTAAAAAAATACTAATTGCCAACAGGGGCGAAATCGCACTTAGAATTCTTCGCACCTGCAAAGAAATGGGCATTAAAACGGTTGCCATTTATTCTACCGCCGATAAAGACAGTTTACATGTAAAATTTGCTGATGAGGCTGTATGTATTGGGAAGCCTGCAAGCGCCGACAGCTACCTGAATATGGCTCACATCATGGCAGCAGCAGAAATCACCAATGCAGATGCCATTCACCCCGGTTACGGCTTCCTCGCCGAAAATGCAAAATTTGCCAAAATTTGCGGCGATCACGGTATAAAATTCATCGGGCCAACCCCCGAAATGATAAATGCCATGGGCGATAAAATAACGGCAAAGGAAACCATGATAAAGGCCGGAGTGCCCGTAGTTCCTGGCGTGGAAGGTTTACTTGAAAGTGTAGATCATGCAAAAAAAGCCGCAAAGGAAATTGGTTACCCCATTATTCTAAAAGCCACGGCAGGCGGTGGTGGTAAAGGAATGAGGGTGGTTTGGGATGAAGCAGATATTGAAAAAGCATTTGAAACGGCTAAAATTGAAGCCGCAGCTTCATTCAAAAATGATGGCATTTATATGGAGAAATTTGTGGAGGAACCCCGCCACATCGAAATCCAGATAGCCGGCGATCAATACGGAAACATCTGCCACCTCAGCGAGCGCGACTGCTCTATACAACGCCGGCACCAAAAACTGGTAGAAGAATCTCCCTCCCCTTTTATGACCCCCGAGCTTCGGAATAAAATGGGGCAGGCTGCCATTAAAGCCGCACAGGCCATCAATTACGAAAGTGTGGGAACCATCGAGTTCCTGGTTGATAAACACCGTAATTTCTATTTCATGGAAATGAATACCCGTATCCAGGTAGAACATTGCGTAACCGAAGAAGTTATTAACTACGACCTCATTAAAGAACAAATAAAAATTGCTGCCGGCGAAAAAATTGTGGGTAAAGAATATTTTCCGCAAATGCACGCCATCGAATGTCGCATCAATGCAGAAGATCCTTACAACGATTTCCGCCCCTCACCCGGACGGATAACGGTATTGCATCAACCCGGAGGCCATGGTGTAAGGGTTGACAGCCATGCCTATGCAGGCTATGTAATTCCTCCATATTACGACAGCATGATCGGTAAACTGATTGCCGTAGCGCAAACCAGGGAAGAAGCCATCAATACCATGTACCGTGCACTTAGCGAATATGTTGTTGAAGGCATCAAAACAACCATCCCCTTTCATCTTCAACTGATGCAGGACGAGCATTTTAAAAGTGGAAATTTTACCACCAAATTCCTCGAGTCCTTTAAAATGCAATAAAAAAAGCAAATAATTTCAGGCCACTCCGGTGGCCTTTTTTATTCCCGGAAACAGTAACGTAAATTGCGCCCGGAATATGACCATAGATACAGAAATTTTATTGAAGGCGTATCGCCTGATGTGCCAGGCCAGGGAAATGGCGGAAACCTACGAGCAAAACAGGCAAATCTGCAAATATGTGCACAGCACTTCCCGTGGCCACGAAGCCATACAATTAGCCACGGCATTTAACCTGCAGGAAATTGATTTCGTAAGCCCCTATTACCGGGATGAAAGCATCATGCTGGGCCTGGGTTTTGAACCCGCTCAACTGATGATGCAATTACTGGCCAAAGGAACCGATATATTTACCGGAGGAAGAGAATATTACAACCACCCCAATTTCAGGGGAGCGGGAAAACCAACCATCATCCACCAAAGCAGTGCTACCGGAATGCAGGCCATCCCCACCACAGGAATTGCCCAGGGTGTAAAATTTCTCCGTACCATACAATCCCCCCTTCTTCATAAAAATGAAAATGGCGAACTTCCGGTAGTTGTTTGCTCGCTTGGCGATGCTTCGGTAACAGAGGGCGAAGTGAGCGAAGCCTTCCAGTTTGCAGCACTTCACCAGCTACCCGTTATTTTTCTGGTGCAGGATAACAATTGGGGAATCAGTGTAACCTCAAAAGAATCGCGCACTTCAAATGCCTATCGTTATATCAAAGGCTTTAAAGGTATTAAGCGTGTAAGCATAAACGGTAGCAATTTTGAAGAAAGTTATATTACCATGAAAAAGGTAATAAATAAAGTAAGGGAAAAACAAATTCCATATTTAGTACATGCAAAAGTTCCTTTACTTGGCCATCATACCAGTGGTGTTCGAAAAGAATTTTACAGGGATGATGAAGAATATGCCCTGCAGTTAACTCACGATCCTTTACCGCTTCTTAAAATTGAACTAACGGTAAGGGGTATTGCAGACGATGTTTTGATATCCATTGAAGAGGAAGCGAAAAATAAAGTTTCTGCCGCTTTTGCTGAGGCGGTTGCAGCGCCGGAACCGGATCCGGCAACAGTTTCTCATCATGTGTTTGCCCCTCCGGCCATCACCGAAGAAAAAGGAGAGCGCTCACCTGCCGGAAATCAAAAAGTGATTATGGTAGATGCCGCACTCTTTGCCATAAGGGAAATCATGGAAGATTTTCCGGAAGCTGTTTTATATGGGCAGGACGTAGGGCGCAGGCTGGGCGGTGTATTTCGCGAAACTGCAACCATCGGTGAACAATTTGGCGATCACCGGGTTTTTAATACCGCCATCCAGGAAGCTTACATCATCGGTTCTACCGTAGGAATGAGCGCAGTTGGCGCCAAACCCATTGTTGAAGTTCAGTTTGCAGATTATATTTATCCGGGATTTAATCAACTGGTTACCGAAATTTCTAAAAGCTGTTACCTGAGTTGCGGAAAGTTTCCCATACAAACCCTCATCAGGGTGCCAACCGGCGCTTATGGAGGAGGCGGACCTTATCACAGCGGAAGCATTGAAACCACCCTGCTCAGCATTAAAGGCATTAAAGTGGTTTACCCCTCCAATGCAGCCGATATGAAAGGTTTGATGAAAGCCGCTTTCCTCGATCCCAACCCGGTGGTTATGCTCGAACACAAAGGGCTATATTGGAGTAAGGTACCCGGTACAGAGGAGGCCAAAACCATTGAGCCATCACGCAATTACGTAATTCCCTTAGGTAAGGGCAGGATTGTGCAGGAAGCGGAAACAGAGCTTATTGAAGACGGCGATTCCTGTGTGATCATAACTTATGGAATGGGCGTGTACTGGAGCCTTGAAGCAGCCAAAGCCTATGGAGGAAGGATTACCATTGTTGACCTGCGCAGCCTTTTTCCGCTTGATGAATCACTCATATATGAACAGGTAAGGATACACGGAAAATGCCTGGTGCTTACCGAAGAACAGCAATCAAATTCTTTTGCCGAAGCGCTTGCCGGAAAAATCAGCATGAATTGTTTCTCCTATCTCGATGCTCCGGTATCTGTTGTTGGTGCCCTCAATCTTCCTGCAGTTCCCATGAACACCGGGCTGGAAGCTGCCATGCTTCCCAATGCGGAAAAGCTTTCCATGAAATTAGACGAACTGTTGCGTCAATAAGGAGGGATGCACTTTTTATTGTTCGATGATGTTCCCGTCTTTCATGTGCAGAATCCTGTCGCTCATGGCTGCAAGTTGTTCATTATGGGTAACAATCAGAAAGGTTTGGGCAAACTGATCGCGCAGCCTGATAAAAAGATCGTGCAGGTCTCTCGCGTTATTTGAATCGAGGTTGCCCGTAGGCTCATCTGCCATAATAATTGATGGTCTGTTTATCAGCGCTCTGGCCACCGCTACCCGTTGTTGCTCTCCACCCGAAAGTTCTGAAGGCTTATTATGTATCCTGTTTTCCAACCCCAAAATATGAAGCCATTCTTTAGCGGCATCCTCCACTTCTTTCCTTTTTCTTTTCCCAATCCAGCCGGGTATGCATACATTTTCAAGAGCCGAAAACTCGGGCAGCAAATGATGAAATTGAAAAATAAATCCAATATGCCCGTTGCGAAATTTAGCCAGGGCTTTTCCCGAAAGTTTATCTATACTCCTGCCCTCCAGGATAATACTGCCACTATCTGGCTTATCCAGCGTGCCCAAAATGTGAAGCAATGTGCTTTTGCCCGCCCCTGAAGAACCTACAATTGAGGTTATGGTGGCCTTTTCTATGGTAACATCAACCGATTTTAATACATGTAGATTTCCGTAATATTTGCTTATGCCCCTGCCTGCTAACATAATTGCAAAATAAGCAATTACTATGGCTCCCGAAAAAAGCACCAAAATACGGCATGGGTTATGTGGTAAACCACTTAAAATTCCACTTAAAAAATCTCATTTGGTTATTTCCGCACAACTTATACTTTTGCAAAAATTAAAACCTGAAGCGCAGATGTTTTGGACACTAGAATTAGCCTCGCACCTTGAAGACGCACCCTGGCCCGCAACAAAAGATGAACTGATAGATTACAGCATTAGAAGCGGGGCGCCAATTGAGGTTATAGAAAATCTCCAGGAACTGGATGATGAAGGCGATTTGTATGAAGGCCTCGATGACATCTGGCCCGATTACCCGAGCCAGGAAGATTTCTTCTTTAATGAAGATGAATATTAAAAATAAATGGCCTGCCTTGCGCAGGCTTTTTTAATTCCACATTAAGCCGGGAAATCTAAGTGCAGATAAAAATGCAAATATTACCCTTCGGCTATTCGGTATCCGCTTCACTGTAGGAGTTATTCTCCTCATCTTCCTCGCCAATTTCCTCATCCCTGTCATCAAGCTCCGTACCGGGAACATCCAGGTCGGAACCCGATTCATTTAATGTGGATGAACCTTCATTAAGCAATTCACCATCTGTATCCGTAGCATCTAACGCACTTCTTAACAGGTTTTCATCGTCGGCTGTTAATTCCCCGGATTGATCGAGAAGCCGTTTTTCTAATGGTGAAATATCATTTCCCTGGCCCCCGTTGTTGGGCTGTTTATTTTTATTCATGATCTTTTCTTTTATTCCAACAAAGCCTGTGCCATTAGAAAACCCCTGCCAAAAATGGTTAATTTAATCTTAACAGTTTTCACGATTAAACTTCATACCCCATACCGTGTCAATGGCGCTCAAAATTAAAAAGATATGAAAAAGTATGCCGCACTCCTGGTTTTAGTTGCATTCTCATTTTGCGCCACAGCCCAGGAACCACAAAAAGTTGAAAAAAAACAAATGCACCAAAAGCAATTCCGGAAACAAAAAATGCACAACAGAGGACAGCAATTTAAAGACCTTAATTTATCTGAAACCCAGAAACAGGCTATGAAAGCCAGCCGGGAAGACTTCAGAAAGAAAAATGAGGCCCTTAAAAATCAGCCCGGTATCACCCTGAAAGATTATCAGGCCGGAAAAGCCCAACTCGAAAAGGAAAGAAAAGAAAAAATGTTAAGCATCCTTACACCGGAACAAAAAAACCGGATGGATCAACAAAAAAAGGAAAGGAAGGAACAGATGGAACAAAGGCAACAGGCAAGAATGGACAGGATGACCAAAGACCTTTCTCTCACTCCCGATCAGGTATCGAAATTAAAATCGCAAAGAGAAGCTACAAGGCAACAAATGATGGCCTTGAGAAATAATGATAACCTGAGTACAGAACAAAAAAAGGCTGAATCCGCCAGAATAAAGAAAGAAGCAAAACAACAGAGAGAAGCCATCCTTACTAAAGAACAACTTGAAAAGCTGCAAAACAGGAGGCAGCATAAACCCCAAAAAACAATAAAATAAAATTCAGCAGCAAATAAATGCAGGGAGCAGTAGAAATCTATTGCTCCTTTTTTATTTTCCGGTTTCGGCATTCGGTATCTTTGCCCTAATTTATTTTTCATGAGTCAGTCGCCCTTTCAAAAATTTATCGGGAAAAAGAAAAACAGCGTTGTAAAAGAAGAATACCGGAAAGAAAAGAAAAAATATAAACAGGAAAAAAGGGCTTTTTTTGAAAAGCTGAAAAAAGAGGAACTGGAAACAAAAACTTCCAAAAGAAAAGGCATCAAAGCATCGGAAAAGAAACCTGTTGAAAAAACCGATTCGGTAAAACCAGCAGCAGGCAGAACAATTTCTGCAATGCCATTAAATAAATTTCTTGCACATTGCGGGGTATGCTCGCGAAGAGATGCTGTTGGGGTTATTGAAGAAGGAAAAGTAAAGGTGAACAAAAAAATAATCACCGAACCCGGGTATAAAGTAAAACATGAAGATGAAGTATTTTTCAATGGAAAAAAACTATTTGTTACCAAAAACCTGGTGTACATCCTCCTAAATAAACCTAAAGATTATCTTACCACAACCAACGACCCGCAGGGAAGAAAAACTGTTTTGCAACTCATAAAACCCGCAACCAGTGAAAGGGTTTATCCCATCGGCAGGTTAGACAGGAACACTTCAGGGGTGCTTTTACTTACTAACGATGGAGACCTTACCCAGAAACTTTCTCATCCCAGCTATGAAGTGAAAAAAATTTATGAAGTGCGTTTAGATAAGCCGCTTACCAAAATACATTTCGAAAAAATTCTTACGGGGCTGATCCTGGAAGACGGCCCGATTAAAGTGGATAGCCTGGGATACGCTGATGCTAAGGATAAATCGATTATTGGTATTGAAATCCACAGTGGCAGAAACCGTATTGTAAGGCGAATTTTTGAACACCTGAAGTATGATGTAAAAGGGCTCGACAGGGTAATGTACGCAGGCTTAACCAAAAAAAATGTGGAACGTGGAAAATGGCGCTTTCTGTCCGAAAAGGAAATACGAATTTTAAAATACCTCAACAACTCTCGCAAAAAAGACGGTGGGGAAAAATAATATCCAGATTGTTTTTGAAAACAACAGCTATGTTGCTGTAAACAAACCTGCAGGAATGCTAACCATTCCCAGCCGGAAAGGGGAATACTCTTTAAAAGATTACCTCGTTGAAAAATATGGGGAAGTGTACACCGTACACCGGCTTGATAAAGACACCAGTGGTATTGTTTTATTTGCCAGAACCATCAATTCCCATAAATTTCTTTCCATGCTTTTCGAAAAGCGCCAGATACAGAAATTTTACATCGGATTGGTAAAAGGAAATCCTGCAACATCAAGTGGAGAAATTGATGCCCCCATTGCGGAACACCCTGCCAACAATGGAAAAATGATGATTCACCGTAATGGAAAACCATCATTAACAACTTTTGAAGTTATTGATGCACACCCCGCCTATTCGCTCGTTAGCTTTCAGTTGCATACCGGCCGAACCCACCAGATCAGGCTACACAGTAAACATATTGGCCATCCGCTTGCCTGCGATCCCATATATGGCGATGCCCTCCCGGTGTTTCTTTCTTCGGTTAAAAGGAATTATAAATTTTCAAAAACGGAAGAAGAAAAACCGGTAATCAACAGTTTGGCTTTACACGCCTTTTGCCTGAAATTTACTGATGAAGATGGAAAAGAAATTACTTTGGAAGCACCGGTTCCTAAGGAGTTTTCTGCATTAATGAAACAACTTCATAAATTATAACTTCTCCTGCTTTCTTTAAGCCCTTAAAGAGGGTACCTGAATTATAAATAAATTTCCAACAATCCATCCGGAATGTTTACATACACTTTTTTATGTCGGTTATCAATTTTTTGTAAGTTATCATCATGCACGGGTATCAAAACTTCCTTTTGCTGGTACATGATGACACAAATTAATTGCCCGGGTTGTTCAATCACTTCAATAATTTCTCCAAGATCTTTTCCATTGCCAAACAGGATATAGCCCAAAAGTGAAATTGGTGCAGATTTTTTTACAAAGCGGTCAAAATCTTCTTTGGTTACCCAAACTTTTTGTGGTGTTAGCTTTCGGGCCTCTTCTTTATTATCTATTCCTTCAAGCTTTATCAATACTTCATCGGCTGACCGCCCCGTAGTTTTGGTTATGAAATAAGGGAAGAAATTATCTTTTTCTTTTTCAATAAAAATGGTTTCCAGGTTCTTTAACGAAGCCGCCTTTCCAAGGTTATGCTGAAGAATAAGCTCTCCCTGCAAACCATGGCTGGCAGCCAGTTTCCCAATCATAAAATAATGCAACATCCTGCAAATTAAAAGGGATAACAGATACAAATGAAGTTCATAAGCCGGAAACCAGGGATTTTTTTGCAAACATTAGGATTACCCGGAATCGCTATAACAAAAATGGCTCCCCGGTTTGGAGAGCCATGAATTCGTTGTTTGGAAAATTATTATTATTCTCCTGCCGGTGCGGCTTCTTCCGAACTCTTTGGTTCTTCTGCTACCGGTGCTTCAGTAACTTCAGGAGCTTTTTCAGCCACTTTTTTTACTACCGGAGTGTGTGCACGATCGGCACGGGATTTTTTGTGTGCACTTTGGCGGCGGGAAACATGGGCTTCATGTTCCTGGCTCCATTTAGTGAACTTTTCCATTGCTGAGGCTTCATCAAACAGACCAAGGCTTACACCGCGAAGCAAATGCTTCAGGTACAAAACACCTTTAAATGAAAGGATACGGCGTACAGTGTCGGTAGGTTGAGCACCTTTTTGCAGCCAATCCAATGCTTTCTGCCGGTCAACCTGAATGGTTGCAGGAACGGTTAAAGGGTTGTACGATCCTAATTTCTGGATAAATTTTCCGTCACGAGGACTACGGGCATCGGCAATCACGATGAAGTAAAATGGCCTCTTCTTTGAGCCATGTCTTTGCAATCGCATTTTAACAGCCATAAAAAATAGAAATTTTCTTGGTTGTGAATAAATAGGGTTTCTCCTTAAAAAAGGTTGCTCAAAGATAGGTTTAGTAGCAAAAAATACCAAATAATTTCAAAAAATTCATTGGAAATAAATAAGTTACGAGGGTATGGGCGATTGGGGAGTATTTAAGAAGCAAAAATTCTTCTGAAAAATCGGCTCAATTTAAAATACCGGGAGAATTGTTTTACGCCATTAATATTCAGGTACAAATCGGTAACGGCTAAGGTATTTTCAGGAAAAATAGCAGTAAGCAGAACTAAATCAATAGGTTATGATACATATACCGGGCAATAACATCTTAAGTTTACCGGTAGCCTTTTATTTTTAAGCATAAGATTCACATAAGAGAAATTCCTTTATTCAATTAGCCCCTAACGCCTCTTCCGGGCATCCTGCCGCCGGGCATTTTGTTCATCATTTTCATCATGCCCTTCATTTGATCAAATTGTTTCAAAAACTGGTTTACCTCATTGATGCCGCGGCCGCTCCCCTTCGAAATTCTTGTTTTTCTTTCGGGGTTCATCATATCGGGATTCCTGCGTTCTTCGGGAGTCATTGAATTGATGATGGCTTCAATACCTTTAAAAGAATCGTTTGATATGTCAATGTCCTTTATTTGTTTTCCGATGCCGGGTATCATTCCAAGCAGGTCTTTAATATTCCCCATCTTCTTAATTTGCTGAAGCTGGGTTTTAAAATCTTCAAAATCGAACTGGTTCTTCCTGATCTTTTTTTCCAGCCTGGCTGCTTCTGCTTCATCAAATTGTTCCTGTGCTTTTTCTACAAGGCTAACAATATCGCCCATACCCAGGATACGTTGTGCCATACGTTCGGGGAAGAACACATCCAGGGTGTCCATTTTTTCACCACTGCTTGTAAACTTAATGGGCTTTTGAACGGTGTATTTAATGGATAATGCCGCACCACCCCTGGTATCGCCATCCAGCTTGGTAAGCACCACCCCGCTAAAATCGAGTCGCTCATTAAATGCAGCAGCAGTATTAACTGCGTCCTGCCCGGTCATGCTGTCCACCACAAAAAGTATTTCCTGGGGGGAAACCGCCGATTTAATATTTGCCACCTCCGTCATCATTACCTCATCTACAGCAAGACGACCTGCGGTATCGATGATCACTACATTTTTATTTCTCTTCCTGGCTTCGGCAACTGCATTTTGAACAATCGAAACAGCATCTTTATTTTCTCTCTCGGCATAAACTTCTACATTAATCTGGCTGCCCAATACTTCCAGTTGATCGATGGCTGCGGGCCGGTATATATCTCCCGCAACCAATAAAGGAGATTTTCCCTTTTTCGTTTTGAGATAATTTGCCAGTTTACCGCTAAATGTGGTTTTACCGCTACCCTGTAGCCCTGCAACTAAAATAATGGCCGGGTTTCCCGAAATATTGAACTGGCTTTCGGTTCCGCCCATTAGTTCGGTAAGTTCATCCTTTACAATCTTCACCATCATCTGGCCCGGGCTAACGGCCGTGAGAACCTTTTCGCCTAACGCTTTGTCGCGAATTTTATCGGTAAATTCTTTGGCAATTTTATAGTTCACATCGGCATCAACCAGCGCTCTTCGTATATCCTTTACCGTATTAGCGATATTAAGATCGGTTATTCTTCCCTGGCCCTTAAGGTTTTTAAATGCGCCTTCAAGCCTTTCACTTAAACTTTGAAACATGGTTATTTAATAAAAAAGCAATAATGAATAAATCAAATAGAAAATGCGGTATTAATTACATCGGCCTGCTCTCTGGCATGGATCTTTCCAAAGCCACTTGCAGATGCTGCACTTGGCGGGCGGCTTATAATGTAGAAATTGATGTTTCGCAAATTCATTCTTAAAAATGTAGCCGCTCCCATATTCTGGGGCTCTTCCTGTACCCAATACCAAATGGCCTTTTTATATTTCGCATACAACGCATCTAATTGTTTTTGGGGGATGGGGTATATCTGCTCAAGCCGGATAATGGCTACATGATCGGCTTTTTCTTTTTGTTTATGTTCCATCAAATCAAAATACACTTTACCGGAACACATGATTACTTTGGTAATTTCATCGGGCGTAGTAACGGAAACATCATCAAACACTTCTTTAAACCCTTCCTTTGTAAACAAAGAGATATCGCTATAGGCAGCGTGTAAACGAAGATTGGCTTTTGGTGAAAAATTGATCAGCGGTTTACGAAATGGCCAGGCCAGCTGGCGACGCAGCAGGTGAAAAAAGTTTGCGGCGGTGGTAACATTGGTAACCACCATATTCAACTCGGCACATTGCTGAAGAAACCGTTCCATTCTTCCGCTGCTGTGCTCCGGCCCCTGCCCCTCATAGCCATGCGGAAGCAACATCACCAACCCGTTCATATTTTGCCACTTGGTTTCAGCAGCCGCAATAAACTGATCAATGATGATTTGCGCCCCATTACAGAAATCGCCAAACTGGGCTTCCCACAATACGAGCGCATTCGGGCTGGCCATCGCATACCCATATTCAAATCCAAGAACACCATATTCACTCAACAGTGAGTTATAAATTCTGAAAGGATTCTGGTTTGGCTTAAAATGATTGAGCCGGTTGTATTCTTCGTTGGTATTTTCATCGTAAATAACTGCATGGCGGTGGCTAAAGGTTCCCCGCTGAACATCCTGGCCGCTCATGCGTACATTTTTTTCTTCCAGTAATAAACTGGAATATGCAAGCAGTTCGGCTGTGGCCCAGTCAATTTTTTGTTCGTCATGAAATAACTTTATCTTATCGTTCAATAATTTCTCCACTTTACGAAGTGGTTTAAAATTATCGGGCCATTTCATCAATCCCTCAAACATCATGTTAAGGTCATCCATGGAAATAGCCGTAACCGGGGAACTGTCAAAATCTTCGGAGGTTGCCTTTCGAAGGCTTTGCCACCATTTTTCGGGTAGCTGGTACGAATAAGGCAGGGGGTGTTGTTTCACTTCATCCAACCTCTCCTGGAGGTCGTTCAAAAATTTCTGCTCCATTTCCTTGGCCAGTAATTTGGCATCGGGTTCTCCATTCTGAATCAGGTACTGGGTATATACTTCGCGGGGATTGAGGTGTTTTTCAATAAGTGCATATAAATGCGGCTGGGTAAATTTAGGCTCATCGCCTTCATTATGACCATGACGCCGGTAGCACACCATGTCAATAAAAATATCCGTATTAAATTTCTGCCGGAATTTCACTGCAATTTCAGCCACTTTCACCACCGCTTCCGGATCATCGCCATTCACATGAAACACCGGCGCATTTACCAGTGAAGCAATTGAGGTGGCATAATCCGAACTTCTTGCATCATCAAAATCGGTTGTAAAACCAATTTGATTATTAATTACAAAGTGGATGGTTCCGCCGGCATAATACCCATCAAGATTACTCATTTGCAACACCTCGTAAACTATGCCCTGCCCGGCAATGGATGCATCGCCGTGTATCAGGATGGGAAGTACCTTATCGTAATCGCTGTTGTAAAGTACATCGGCCTGGCTTCTTACCAAACCAAGCACCACGGGATCAACAGCTTCGAGATGCGATGGATTCGGGCAAAGTTTCAGGTTCACATTTTTGCCACTGAAGGTTTTCACTTCACTGCTAAACCCAAGATGATACTTAACATCTCCGCTGCCCATTGTGGTATCGGCAGGCGCAGTGCCTTCAAACTCGGTAAAAACCTGTTCGTAGGTTTTTCCAAGAATATTGGCAAGTACATTCAGCCTTCCGCGATGAGCCATTCCCATCACCACTTCCTTCACCTCATTTTCGGCTGCCGTATTAATGATGGCATCAAGGGCTGCAATAGTGGTTTCCCCTCCTTCCAGGCTAAATCTTTTTTGCCCGATATATTTTGTATGAAGGAATTTTTCGAACATTACCCCTTCATTCAGTTTTTGAAGTATTCTTTTCCTTTGCTCCAGCGATAATGGATTGAAAAATTGCTCTTCCACCTGGTTGTATAACCAATTAATTCTTTCCTGACGGCGTATGGTGCCATATTGTATTCCTACATGGCCGGCATAAACCCGTTGCAGCTTGGTAAGAATTTCCCTGAGCGTGGCATTTTCCAGTTTTATAAACTTTCCGGCAACAAAAACGGTATCCAGATCAGCTTCCGATAATCCGAAATCAGAAAGATTAAGAGAGGGGTTTCTGTCCTTTCTTTCCCTGATGGGATTGGTTTTCGCAATTAAATGCCCCCGCTGCCGGTATGCCTGGATAAGCCCGAAAACACCAAACTCCTTATCCAGGCTGGTAACAACGGCTTCTGTAACATTTGCACCGTTGCCATTCATTTTAGGCAGGGATTTACCCCGGGAAACAGCAAAATCAAAACCTTCAAAAAATTTCCTCATCTCAGGATCTACCGATTCGGGATCCTGTAAAAAATCGTTATAAACACCCTCAATATAACCGGGGTGTGAGTTAGTTATATATTGAAAATCTTTCATTTAACTATGGTTTTCGGAAACGCTTTTCTTTCGGAAGGGCAAATATCGATATTATATACCAGTTAAGCTAATGAATAAGACGGCTTCTGGTTTGATCCGGGGCATATCTACCGGCGGGAACTGCTAAAAAAATTATTCGGCAGGATTAAACTAACTAAATTGGAAATTCCCCTATCTTTGCAGCCCAAAAAATATTTGCATGGCAAACCATTCAGCAACTAAGAAAGACGTAAGGCAGAGCACCAAACGTAATGAACGTAACCGTTATTATGGCAAAACAACCCGTAATGCCATTCGCGATCTTAGGGCTATGACTGATGGCAAAACGGCTTCGGATAAGCTTACAACCGTTTCATCAATGATTGATAAACTGGCTAAGCGTGGTACCATTCATAAAAATAAAGCGGCTAACCTGAAGAGCAAACTGGCTAAAAAGATCAACGGCCTTTCTAAATAATTATCCGTAATCAAATGATATTTTGTTGCCCGTCAATTCCTGTTGATGGGCTTTTTAATACCTGATCAATTTTACTTTTTTTAATTCCGGCTTCTTAACTTGCATTTATTATTATGAAAAACATATTCATCTTTATTGTTCTGGCAGCCTGCGCAAAGGGTTCTTTTTGCCAGATTCCTCCGGGATATTACGATGCAGCAGAAGGCCTCTCCTGCCAGGCGCTAAAAACCGAGCTTAAGAATATTATTTCCAACGGGCAATTAACGCTTGTTTATGGCCAGTTAGATGATATTCAAATACCCATAACCGATACCATCAGAAACGATGCGGGTACCGATGCAATTACCTGGGATATTTATTCGAATAACATTTCGGGGCCGGAGCCATTTACATTAAATATGGCACAATCGGCAGCAGGTGGCTTTTGCGGAAGTTCAACACCTTCTACCGAAGGAGTTTGCTGGAATAAGGAACATACATTTCCCCGCGCTTGGTTTAAAAATTCTGATGGGTCTTACCCTTCACCCACCCAGGCTGATTTGTTTAATGTAAGGCCTGCGGATTCTAAATTAAACTCACGCAGGGCCAATTACCCTTTTGCCAATATATCTTCTCCAACTTTTTCATTTCCAACTCCAGGTCAATATAGTGGCTACCCAATGCCGCCAAATCCCGTTTTAGGCAAACTGGGGCCGGCTAATTATCCGGGGCTTTCAATACCTATTGCCTGGGAACCTGATGAAGGGATGAAAGGCGATATAGCAAGGGGATACTTTTATATGGTTACCCGGTATGAGGACGAATTAGCGGGATGGTTCAGCAATAACCCCGTTTCTGGTATTGAAAAAGTAATTGACAACAGCAACTCAATTTATCCTTCGTTACAATTACCTTACCTGAGCATGTTGTATAGCTGGCATCTTGCCGACCCGGTTGATGCAAGAGAGGTACGCAGGAACGATTTGGTTTACAGCCAGCAAAACAACCGCAACCCATACGTGGATCACCCGGAATATGTGGAGTTGGTTTTTCAGTGCACAGGAATTATCCCGGTTACCATTACCGGTTTCTGGGCCGACCTGAAATCGAAGGAAATCCAACTTACATGGAATGCCACACACGAAACCAACTTTAAGGAATACGAAGTTGAAAAATCATTAAACGGAACTAATTTCTCGCATATAGGAACTGTTAGAGGAACTAACGCTGCTTCGTATATTTTTCATGATGAAGACATTCCTGCAGGTGGAATCATTTACTACCGGTTACGGATGGTTGATATTGATGGTAAAGCACAATACAGTTCGGTTGTTGCGGTTAGAATTTCCGGAAAAATTTCAAACTGCTTTGTGTACCCGAATCCCACAAAAGGAAATATTTCTATACGATTAAATTCCTTACTCGCCGAACCTTCTGCAATTCACATTTATGATATAGCTGGCAAACAGGTTGGCTTTGAACAAACTGCTGCCGGCATCAGCAAAATCAACATAAATGTTGGCGGTTTGGCTCCGGGCAGGTATATGGTGAAAATTCAAAACAGCCGACAGTTATTTACCGAAAGTTTTATTCTGATCAAATAATTTACAGCCCCATTTACGGGGCTTTTTTTTTGGAATGAACCAGCATTGGAAACGTGGAAACTAAAATTTTCCCTTCCTGGTAAACCCGCAGGGGTTTTCATCAGGCATCCCCTTTTCAAAACGCAGTAACTTTACCCTCATAATTTTTGAAACCAAAATATGTTTCACAATGAATGAACGAATGAATGTATTCCAACTGGAGCCAAAGCCGCTGGAAGTAATGTTAGAAATGGAAAAATATATTGCTTCTACCCAAATAAATCATACACTCAGGGAACTGATTAAGATAAGGGCCTCACAAATAAACAAATGTGCCTATTGCCTCGAAATGCACACGGCAGATGCAAGAAAGGCAGGAGAAACCGAGCAACGCATTTATGCATTACCGGCCTGGGAAGAAAGCCCGCATTTTACCAACGAAGAAAAAGCTGCCCTTGCACTTACGGAAGAAATAACCAGGATTCAAGAGCAGGGTGTGAAAGAGGAAACTTTTCAGCAAATGAGAAAATATTTCACTGATCATCAGATTGCACAGGTCATCATTATTATTAACCAGATCAATTCCTGGAACCGCATTAATGTTACAACCAGGCAGGTTTATACTTCTCCACATTAAAAATCCAACAATATAACCGTATAAAAAAGATAAACCACTAATAATCAATTAAATGCAATTGTTTTAGATTTTTACCTGCCGATACGGAAAACCATCTGAAATACTTCATCAATTCACCGATTTAGGTTACCTTTGCTGCCCGTTCAAAAAACGGGAAATTATATTATTCACAAAAACGGTAAAATGAACAACTACGAATTGATGGTGATTTTTACCCCGGTTCTGTCTGACGAAGAATATAAAGCTGCTCAGAAAAAGTACGAATCCTTCGTGAAAGAAAATGAAGGTGAAATAGTGAACAGTAAACCGTGGGATTTAAAATCACTGGCGTATCCGATTGCCAAGAAGACTACCGGTCTTTACTGGGTAATGGAATACAAGGCGCCATCCAGCTTCAATGAAAAGTTGAAAATTCAACTTTTACGTGACGAATCAGTTATGCGTCACATGTTCACTATACTCGACAAATACGCCGTTGAGTATAATGCAAAAAAGAGAAGTGGCGTATCATCTGTAACCGAAAACGCGGAGGTATAACATGGCAAAATCGAATGAAATTAAATACCTCACTGCGATCAAGGCCGAAAAGAGACCTAAGAAGTATTGCCGTTTCAGGAAAATGGGGATCCATTATGTGGATTATAAAGACGGAGAATTCCTGAAGAAATTCCTGAACGAACAGGGAAAGCTGCTTCCCCGCCGCATTACAGGTAACTCACTTAAATTTCAACGCAAGGTAAGCCAGGCTGTAAAAAAAGCACGCCAAATGGCCATACTGCCTTACGTAACTGATCTGTTAAAATAATTTAGTAACCACCCTAATCCCCGATGGGAGAAAGCCTTAATTATAAAATTTAAGGTTGGGTAAAAATGCAAAAACATGCAGGTAATATTAATCCAGGATGTAAATAACCTTGGCGGAGCCAACGAAATGGTTACCGTAAAAAATGGTTATGGCCGAAACTTCCTCATCCCTAAAAAACTGGCGATAGAGGCAAGCCCGAGCAACATCAAACAAATGGAAGAAAAGATTAAGCAACAGGCTAAAAAGGAAGCCAAACTTTTAGCAGAAATCAACAACGTGATTTCTGTGCTTAAAGAAGGCGCACTTAAAGTTGGAGCTAAAACCGGTACCAGCGGAAAAATATTTGGAAGCGTTACTTCTGTTCAAATTTCCCGTGCCATTAAGGATCAGAAAGGATATGAAATTGACAGGCGCCGAATTCAGATTCTGGATGAAGTGAAAGAATTAGGCACTTTCAAAGCAAAAATTGATTTCGGTAACGGCCACGAAACCGAAGTTGAATTTGAAGTTGTAGCTGAATAAAGAGTATAATTCAATCAATAAAAATCCCGCAAATTGCGGGGTTTTTTATTTTAACGATAAGCGGTGTTCAACTAACAAGTGCTATACTAACTTTCATAATTGATTCCGGCTTAAAGGGTTCATTGTTGATATCGTTTCTATATTCAATCCTGCCTCTCGTATAAGAATCATAACCTTTCGCTTTAAATCTTTTCCGCTAAGGTTCAAACACGGAACCGTTTCTGTGTAACCTTCTCCCTTTGCCGGTTACACGATCCGTACAAAGCTCTATGTACCATCGTAACAATTAAAAACTTAATTGAGTATTCCACTCAACGGCACTTCTTTTATATACACAGCATCACCGTTTCTGATCTCATCGTTAAGGAAGCCGATCTCCGGTAATCCTACACCCACATTGGTTTCAAAAAAAAGCCGTATTATATTTTTTGATGACAATTCCTTAAGGGCGTTATAGAAACTGTATTGTACAGAAGCTGCCGCTTTGTTACAGGCAAGTATTGTTTTCCAGTTGGGGTTTTCTTCTGCAGCTTTTCAGGCAATTTTCGGCAATTGATCCGTTATGCCTCCCATAACAGAAAGCCTCACAATAAGCTGTTTTTTTGAGCTGCGGATTCCACAATGCCGGCAACCCTAATTATATGTTCTGCACTTACTACGGAAGTGCCTCCGAATTTTAATACCTGCATAAAAGGGAAACAAAAAATAAATAACTGATAATGAATACAATAACTAACCCTGGCGGGGGTGTGCTTTAGAATACGGGATCAATTCTTTAAGATTTTCAGAAAACATGGTAATTAAAAAACGTTGCTACAATTTATACCAATCTATCAAAACAAGCTGCACTGCATCCGGGAGAAGATTAAAAACGGGTGCTAAAACGGGTGCTTTTAAGTAGTATAATTCCCTCATGGCTTGGTTTTCATTTGTTTTTGATGAGTTTAAAATAATTCTGAAGTTTTGGGATATTTTCTTCATTTTTTGGGAAAAATATTACCTTTACGCTGCTTTTAATGGTTTTGGTATTACTGTTGGCTGATCTTGATTTTCATTAAGGTGTTCAGTTCATTGTTTCACTAAAGACATTATGGGTATTTATATTTTTTTTTAAATCTTTTTGTACAATGAACATTTATGTTGGTAATTTGAGCTGGTCGATGACTGACCAGGATTTGCAAGATCTTTTCACTACTTATGGTGAAGTTGGCAGCGCTAAAATCCTTAAGGATAAAATGAGCGGCCGCAGCAAAGGTTTTGGTTTTGTTGAAATGGCTGACGATGAAGCTGCAAAGGCAGCCATCGCTAACCTTAATGAAACTGAAATTCAAGGTCGTAAACTTATCGTTAACGAATCACAACCCCGCCCTGCAGGCGAAGGTGGTTTCAAAAAACGCTCCGGAGGTTTCGGTGGCGGCCGTGGTGGAAACCGCGGTGGTTACGGTGGCGGAAACCGTGGCGGCTACGGTGGTGGTCGCGATTCTGGAGGTTACAACCGCGATTTCTAATCTTATTATTATTTAAAGAAATGAGGCTGCTTCACAATTTAGAAGCAGCCTTTTATTTTTTGGTAGAAGATGAAAAAAATCGCAGTAACAGAACTAAAAACGTTCATTATATTTCAAATCCATCCGCGCTGTATTCATCTAAATTCATTATACCTCGTTAAGGAAATATTTTTCTTATCCAGCGTGCTGCAAAGTTATCGTAATAAGGAGTTTTCAGTTTTTTTAGCCCTTTAAGGTATTCTTCATTTCCGGTATCGTGCAATACATTACCCGCCATCTGGCACGAATGATTGCCCGTTGAAACACATACTACCTGAACCCTGTTCCAAATATGATCGAGTTCACCGAGCATCAGCGATTTTTCGGCAGCTTCCTGTAATACCGGAGGTCCGGCAAGCCCCATTACCTCGTGTTTAACTTTAATCGGTTTTTCCGAATTGCAAACTTCGAGTTTGTTATCCTTCAATTGAAATCCAAAATATTTTGCCGAATACTTTTTCTGCCGGATGTTTTCAAGCGCTTTTTCTGCCGCCCTTAAAAAGATTGGATTCCCGGGTTCCGTAATAATTAACCACTGGCAAATATCCCGGTTAATGCCTATTTGAGTAGTTAATGAAGATTCAGGGTTAATCCATTTAGACAAAGGCAGGTTGCATTTACAATCCAAATCGGAATAAACACCGCCATACTTATATACCATCAGGTAACGCCATAAATCGGCTTTCGAAGCACCATATTTAATACTTTGATAGGCTTCGAGATAAACGGGGAAATATCTATTAATAAATTCAACTATATCTTCATCATCCAAAAATCTGTATTCATATTCCGGATTCAGGTTAATCCAGCTATCAGCATACTCTTTCATTAAAGGAGGTACCAGATTTGATTTCATGGTTTGCCAAATAATACGCGGAATTTTTTGAGAGACATTTACCTGTACCCTCGGGGCAATAATTTTTGGAATAGTTACCAGCTCAGGCATTTAAGTAAAATAGAATTGGCAAAAACTGTTAGGTTGAATAAAAATCAGAATTCAAAAATAAACTAAACCAAAATAGCAAGCAACCCTTATATCAAATTTTAGAAACCAATTATTTAAACATCAAAAAAAATAATATACCTGGTAATCAGGCAGATGTTTCAAATAATTGAAAAAAAATAAGATGATTTTTTCCTAAACCAGGTTCAGAATCCGCGTGCCACACTTCACTGGCAGCTATATTTATATAAAAAGCCTCAACCAAAGAGTTGAGGCTTGAGTAAAATCGCCTGAAACAGACTGGTACCGGAGAGCAGACTTGAACTGCCGACCTTCGGGTTATGAATCCGATGCTCTAACCAGCTGAGCTACCCCGGCAAAGGGCTGCAAAAATAGATAAAAAACAGGCTCGTTGCAAAATAACAACGGCGCTTTTTTTCAGTATGCCGATAAGCGTTTAGTTATTATCATGCCTGAGGCCATTGGTTTCATCAGGTTCTTGCATGCCAGGGAATTTCAGTTATGCCTTCCAGTTTCCCAATATACCGGCTAAGCATAAACAAATAATCACTGAGCCGGTTAAGATAAACCAATACATGATCCGGAAGTTTATGCTGATTCGATAGCGCTACCACAGCTCGTTCGGCTCGGCGGCAAACACATCTTGCAATATGTATCGTGGCTACAGATTTACTCCCTCCCGGCAGAATAAAAGATTTCATTACCGGGAGATCGCCATCCATCTGATCGATCCACTTTTCCAGCAAATGAATATCTTCAACATACAGCCCCGGCAATTTCATCCTGATCTCTTTATCGGGGTCGCAGGCAAGTAAAGATCCAATCGAAAATAACCGGTCCTGAATTTCACGGAGGGCATCATTGGCTTGTTGGTAAGTGATTAATTCAATAATCAGGCCGATATACGAATTCAATTCATCTATGGTGCCATAAGCATCAATACGCAAATCATTTTTAGGCACTTTTGTTCCACCTATCAAACTGGTATTTCCCTTATCGCCGGTTTTGGTATAAATTTTTAAACTCATGAAAGTTCAATTTGAGATTCACTAAGGGTGGGGTTTTCATTCTTCAGGTCAGATTCAAGAATGCCATCTTTTAACCTGATGATCCGGTAAGCAAATCTAGAAATATCATCTTCGTGAGTAACCAGCATCACGGTATTTCCTTCGTTGTGAATTTTACTCAGAATGTCCATGATCTCATACGAAGTTTTAGAATCCAGGTTTCCGGTGGGTTCATCGGCAAGAATAATTGCCGGATCATTTACCAACGCCCTGGCAATTGCTACCCGCTGACATTGCCCTCCTGAAAGTTCATTAGGTTTGTGGTGCATCCTGTCTATTAACTTAACCTTCTCCAGCACTAATTCTGCTTTTTCTATCCTTTCTTTTTTTGATGTTCCGTTATAAACCAGTGGCAGTGCCACATTTTCTAATGCACTTAATCTCGGCAATAAATTAAATTGCTGAAAAACAAAACCAATTTCCTTATTTCTAACCTCTGCAAGATCATCATCGGGCATCCTGCTCACATCCTGCCCGTTGAGTATATATTTTCCTTTTGTTGGAGAATCCAGACAACCGAGGATATTCATCAGGGTAGATTTTCCAGATCCGCTAGGCCCCATTAAAGCAACATACTCATTTTTAAACACATCAATTGATATACCTTTCAGCACAGGAAGCTCCTGTTTTCCCAGAAAATAACTTTTCCTGATGTCTTCCAAATGGATGATTCCCTGATTCTCTATGCCACCGGTTTGTTTATTCATTTGCTAATCACTTTGGGAACTTTAAAATATGAAGAATCCGGAAACCCAGAATTTTTCATCACGTCTTTTATAGGAATACCTTCAACAGATTCATCCTTTCGCAGCACATTTACATTGTCAGAAATATATAACAGAGGCGGGGTGCCTGAAGTGTCCAGCTCATTCAATTTATTTATAAATCCCATCATTTCGTTCAACCCGGCCATAATTTCAGTTTTTTCCTCCGGCGAAAACTGAAGCCTGGCTAAATGTGCCAGCCTGTCTATCAGGTTGTTGTTAATTTCCATCCAGCAAAAGTAGCTGATTCGGGATTAGATAAGTATGGATTTACAGGAATGGATGTTGACTGCCTCGGGTGATGGTTGTATATTCGCAGCCTTAATTTTTGAATTATGGGTTTAGCGGAAATGGAGAATAAAAAAAGTGTTCAGCAGAAGCCTGTTGTAATGAGCGGAATAAGACCCACCGGCTTTTTACATCTGGGGAATTATTTTGGAGCCATGCAGAACTACGTAAAAATGCAGGATGAATATGAATGTTATTTTATGGTGGCCGATTTACATTCCCTTACCACCCATCCCGATACGGCTCAACTAAAATCGAATGTTTTGCGGGTGCTTGCCGAAAATATTGCCTGTGGGCTCGACCCTGAAAAAGCGGCTATTTATTGCCAGAGCCAGGTATTTGAAACTTCCGAACTTTATTTGTACCTCAATATGCTCGCTTACGTGGGGGAATTGGAAAAAACGGTAACCTTTAAGGAAAAAGTAAGACAAAACCCCAATAATGTAAATGCCGGTTTGTTAACTTACCCTGTACTGATGTCGGCAGACATCTTATTGCACCGGGCAAGATTTGTACCCGTTGGGAAAGATCAGGAACAGCATCTTGAAATGGCCAGGAATTATGCAGTAAGATTCAACCACAGGTATGGGATTGTTTTTCCCGAACCTGAGGCTTTTAATTTCAACAGTAAACTGGTAAAAGTGCCTTCGTTGGATGGTTCGGGGAAAATGAGTAAGAGCGAAAACCAAAATGCCACTCTTTACCTTTCTGATGATAATGATACCATTCGCAGAAAGCTGATGAAAGCCAAAACCGATTCGGGGCCAACCACAAAGTATAGCGAAATGCCGGATTATATTCAAAACCTGTTTCAGTTGATGGAACTGGTTAGTGATAAAGAATTTATCCGGCAGCAAACAGATGCCTTTAACACCTGTAATATTCGGTATGGCGAGTTAAAAAAACAATTAGGTGAAGATATGATCCGGTTCATTGAGCCCATCCGCACCCGAACGGAAGATATTTTAAAAGATGTACAATACCTGAATAAGGTAATGATAACTGGTGCAGAAAAAGCCCGGGAAAGCGCTTCAAAAACCATGGAAACCGTAAGAGAAGCTATGGGACTTAAGTATTTCTAAATTTCCTGAAAAATGGAAGTTCTGCTCCGTATTTATTCGATACATTCGCAACCAAGCCAAATTTTGCAAGGCCAATGGCAAAATCAAAAAAAATAAAACACATAGCGGTAGCGGGAAACATTGGTGCAGGGAAAACCACCCTCACCGAAATGCTTAGCAAACATTATAAATGGATTCCCCAGTTTGAAGATGTTGACCACAACCCCTACCTCAACGATTTTTATGAGGATATGCCCCGATGGAGTTTTAACCTTCAGATTTTCTTCCTGAACAGCCGCCTTAATCAGTTGCTGGAAATTGAAAGGGGTACCGAAACGGTTATTCAGGATCGCACCATTTATGAGGATGCCAATATTTTTGCCCCTAACCTTCATGATATGGGATTGATGGGTAAGAGGGATTTTGACAATTACTACCGGTTTTTTGAGACTTTAAAATCGATGGTAAAACCACCCGATCTGCTTATTTATTTAAAAGCATCTGTTCCCACACTTGTAGGGCAGATTCAAAAAAGAGGAAGGGAATATGAAGAAAATATCAGGCTCGATTATCTTAAAAAACTCAACGAACTCTATAATAACTGGATTGAAAATTACAAAGAAGGTCCGTTATTGATTGTAGATGCCGATACCAATAAATTTGCTGAAAACGACGAGGATCTGGGAAAAATCATCAACTCGGTAGATTCTACCCTGTTTGGGTTGTTTTAATCGATCAATTGATTTTTCATAGCATAAAATACCAGTCCAACTGAATTTTTTACCCCAAACCTTTCCATTAGCCTGTCTTTAATGGCTTCCACTGTGCGTGCGCTAATATCCATTTTCTGGGCAATTTCAGTGGCTGTAAACTCCATGCAAACCAGTGTAAGCACTTCCTTTTCGCGTTCGCTTAAAACAATTTCCGAATTCAGGCTGTGGTTGAATTTCTGCTTGGAATAATTTTTTTTGATGAGTACTTTATTCACAAATGGATTGAGGTAGAAGCCTGTTCTCATCACATCCATGATGGCCTTTTTAATTTCTGCCGGTTCTGTATTTTTAAGCAGGTACCCGGCAGCGCCGCAATCCATCAGGTGGCCTACAAACCGCTCATCCTCATACATGGTAAGAATAATAACCCTGATGCCGGGGAACTGTTTCGTAATCAGCTTAGTGGCATCAATTCCATCTTTTACCGGCATCCGAAGGTCGCATAAAATAACATCCGGCATGAACTCCGGTATTTGTTGAATCAGTTCTTCTCCATTATCGGCTTCCATAACAAATTTAATGTTCGCATAGGGGCGCAGGGACAGGATTACGCCTTTTCGGAATATTTTGTGATCATCGGCAATTGCAACTTTAATTTGATTGGGTTCCATATCAGATATTAGCAAATTTAGAAAAAAGGAATGGCTTAAATAAGCGGAAAACTACCTGGAATAAATACCTAAAACCATCAGGCCAACTGAGTTCTGGGTACTTCAAGGGTTATTTTATAGTAGGTTTGGCTGGGGTCTATTTCAAAATATATACGTCCATTCAGCACTTTAATACGGCTGGCTATATTTTTAAGGCCAAGACCATGGGCAGTATGGTTCAGTTTATCAAATTCAGCCTGAACAATTCCTTTACCATCGTGGTGAATACGAAGATAAATTTTATTGTTGTTGGAATTTTGGGTAAGATGAATAAAGCCTGCATGGCTGTGTTTGATGATGTTGTTAATCAGTTCCTGAATAATGCGAAAGATCAGCAATTCCTGTTCCACTTTAAGGCGTTCCCTGTAATCGTGAAAGCGGGCGCTGGCATTAAGGGTTCCGCTGCCGCTGATTTTCTGAAACATATCGGTGGTTGCGCTTTCCAGTCCAAAATTCTTTAGGGTAGGCGGCATAAGGCTATGGCTGATGTTTCTGATCAGGAGAATGGCATCATCAATGATTTGTTTGGCGCTATATATACTTTGAAGTTGCTGTGCTTTTTCCTGGTTCACTAAGTTTTCATTCAGGTAAAGCCGGGCAGTAGCCAGTAATGGGCCGGCATCATCGTGCAAATCGGCCGCAATGCGCTGGCGTTCTTCTTCCTGGAAACGAATAGAAGCATCCAGCAGGATTTGTTGCTTTTCAGCCTCCAGCTTCTTCATTTGAAGCTGATAGCGAATAACCTTACGCTGATGAAAAATAACAAACACGATAATTCCTATTGCAAGCGTGAGCATACCCAGGGTACCCATAAACATGAGCCTGGAAATCCCCGTTGTATCAGCCTGCAATAAGAGCATGTGCAAATTAGTTTTTGGTAATATCTAATTTAATCCGGGTTAAATCCCTTTAGGAAGGGGATATTACCTTAAATGGATCAGTATTTTTCAACCCAAGTAACGTAATACTTATTAAAATATTTTTTGAAATAATTACAATCATAAAAATGAATTAATTATCAGAAGCTGATTTTTGAAAAGAATCAAGGCTTAAATTTTCGGGAACCTTTATAATGTTGTCTTCATTTAAAGATCCAGTACTTCCAAAGAAAGAAAGTGAGAAAACAGTATTTTTTAGTATAGTAACAAAGGAATAAATTAACCTAGCTAAATTCGCTTCACTAGGGGTTTTAGTACTATTATAAAAAACAAACATGAAGAAGTTCCCTGCAAAAAATAATAGACATCCTACCACCAACCAAAATTCTACAGTTTGATAAACAGGGTATACAACTTCTGAATTCATTACTTCAAAAAAATAAAAAGTAATTAAAATAAGAAATAGAAAAGACTCAATTAAAGAGGGATAATTAGCGAATCCACCTTTTTCTGATAAAAAAATAAAAAAAGAAATTATTACGAAAATTGGAATACAAATTCTAATTCCAATTTTGAGAATTTGTGCTTTAATCAATAGATAGAAGAATATACCAAATAATATAGACTCAGATAGGATATTAAAATAAATAATATATTTTCCAAATTGTGGGTAATTCAATACTCTTATAACCACATAAGCAATAGATGTTATAAAGGCAAGTTGAATAGCATAGATAAAAAAAACCTTTAACCTTAATGTATTAATTTTCTTTAAAAAAATTAATGCAAAGATTAAAGGAAGGAATTCTGAAATTAAGGTTATATAGTAGATATAATTGTGAATTTCTTATGATTTTCACAAAAATAAAATAATAATAATTAACCCACTCCAGAAAATTTGGTAACCCTTAGAAACCCAAAAGCTTCATAATTAATAGCAACATAATGCAATAAGATTTTAGTGGTTTACGATTGATTGTAACTGCTAACTTCCAAAATCGTAGTTTTACGAACAACTCACAAGCTTTCCATCGTAAGTTTACTATGTTGTAATACTATTAAATTCAGATAGTTAGATCAATTTTAAGAGGTGTAAATAAATAATAATAAGGTAAATATACGATATTGTATTCGTAAAATTACGATTAATTTATTTGACATTTTTCGGTAAAAATGTGATACGAAAAGATTTTTTTTGATAGTTTATCCACATATCCACATTTTTGAATATTGAGTAGGAATACGAAATGAGGTTATCGTAAATTTACGTAGTTATATTTTTGAATTTACTGATATTCAACATTGTACAACAGATTATAAGTGCAAATTTTCAGTAAAAACCAGGTATCAGCCTGAAAATCTTAGTATCTTGAATGCTCTAATCCAATAACAGCTTACATGTCCACAGAAAATCAAATAAAAATTGCCATTGCCGACGACCATAAGATTTTCCGTGATGGAATCAAAATGGCTCTTGCAGGAAAAGTTAACCTTAAAATGTTATGGGAAGCAGAGGATGGAAAGGATATGATGCACAAAATTTCCATCAAAAAACCTGAAGTGCTGTTGATGGATATCCGGATGCCGGAAATCGACGGAATTAACGCCATTCAGCTTATCAGGAAAGAATATGAAGGCATAAAAATTATTGTACTTACCATGTACGACGATCAGCAAATGATCAGTAAAATGATGGAAATGGGCGCCAATGCTTATCTAACCAAAACCACCGACCCCGAAGAAATTTACGAAGCAATTCTCACCTGCATGAATGATGATTTTTACTTTAACGAACTGGTTAACAAGGCAGTGATGGGTAAGCTCATGCAAAAAAAGAATGTTCGGCAACACTATGGCGCAAATATGCCTGTTCAGTTTAGTGAAAAAGAACTAAAGATTCTTCAATTGCTCGCTGAAGACAAAACGACCGAAGAAATATCGAAAGTAATTTTTTTAAGTCCGCGAACCATTGAAACCATCAGGCAGAATATGAAAACAAAGGTGAATGCCAAAACCATTGGAGGGTTAATAATGTATGGAATGCGAAATAAACTGATTGAATGATCAGGTGCTGATTAGCCCGTTTTTTAATGCGAAAATGGCTAACCCTACCCTGCTTTTTACTTCCAGCCGGGTAAATAAGGAATCCCGGTAACCATCTACTGCTCTTGCCGAAATTTTCATTTTCCCGGCAATTTCTTTGTAGGTCATATCTGTACTTGCCAGTTTCAGAAATTCAATATCCATATCCGAAAGCATTACCCGTTCTACTGATTGTTTATCCTGAAAACTTTTTTGAAACAGGGTGGCCAGCTTTCCGGTAGTACGATGCGAATAATAATACCCATTATCCATAACGGAGGAAATTGCCGTTCTGAGTTCAAAAGGGTGAATATCTTTTCGCAAAAACCCGCGAACGCCCAACTGCAGTAACCTGATTAGCGCTATCTCCGAATCGTACATGGTGAGGATCAGGGTTTTTACCTGAGGATAGCAATTGAACAACCATCCTGCAGTTTCATAACCATCCATCACAGGCATATTCAAATCAAGCAGTACCAGATCGGGAACATTGCCCCTCTCCATTATTTGTTGCATTTCCCGCCCATCAGAAGCAACGCCGGTAACCTTACATTCATCAAAGTTTTCGATTACTTCCGCCAGCGCATCACGCAACAAAATATGGTCATCAACCAAAAAAACTTTAATCATAAATAATCTTTTTTGTCCTTATTCTGATTTTTGTTCCCTGCCCTGGTGCGGATATAAGCTGGTAGTCGCCACCTAACAGCTTTACCCTCCTTAAGATATTATTTAGCCCAATTCCCTGACCGGTTATTTCATCTGTATTAAACCCAATCCCATTATCGGAAATTTCAAAATAAATATCGGGGGCTTCTTCTTTTAAGGAAATTTCTACTTCATTTGCTTTAGAATGTTTAAGAATATTACTCTCTGCTTCCTGAAAAATCCGGTATAAAATGATCCCGATTTGTTCATTTAATTTTATTAACGATTTGTCTACTTCAAAAGAAAACCTGATTTCTGTAACGGATTTTAAAAAATCGATGTCTTCTTCAATAGCATTAATTAGTCCGATCCTTTTGATCCGGGTAGCACTCAGGCTCCTGCTAAAACCACGCAATTCATCAAGTAAATTTTCAACCAATATCAAAGAAGGTTTAACCGCTTCTGAAATGATTGTTTGCAACTGAAATTTAGCCAGTGTAAGGCGCTGCCCCCAGTTATCATGAATTTCTCTGGCTATCTGTTCAAAGGTTTGTTCCTGTACCTGAAGCTCTGATTGAAGCATCCGGGTATGATTCAAAATTTTCATGCCGGAAACCTCATTTTCATGTTCAACCTTATGGTGAAATAATTTAATTGTAGAGAATATGATCAGCAGGAAGCATAACGCAACTATAACGGTAACAACAATAATCGCAACAATCAGCCAACTGATATTATCCTGGTGCATTGAATTGCCTTTATAAATGATAAATACATTACAGAAAATGAGATGACTCCAAAATCGAGAAATAATTGTGCATGTTCGTGGTTAATAATTTTGAAGAGTTGCTTTATCGTCGCAAAAAGCGGCAGGCTCACACCCTGCCCCAATACAACACCAACTACTATCCAAAAGCCGGGATCCTTGCGCAAATTACCAATAGATACATTGCTCAATAAGGATCTAAAATAAAAGAGCGCCAAAATTACCAATGGAAAGTTTGCTGCAAACTGCGAATTAAAATTCTCGGTAAAGATTCCTTCACTGAATAAAATGAAGAAAAAGTAAACCCAACCGGCAACAATCACAATAATTTGAGCTACTGAAAAAATCCTGGGCTTTTGAATCCGATAAATTATTGTACTTAAAATAAAAAAATGAAAAAGTTTCGAAACATTATTAATTGCATATATAACATCATAATTCCAGCATTCGGAAAAGATTGCAAAGGCACAAAGAACTGATGTTATACATCCCAATAAAGGGTAAAGTAGAAAAAACTTCATGTAAGCAGGATCTACATCTTTAAACCATAGCCTTAAGGAATATATAAAACAGGCTGCGATGATCAGTACCTGAACTATATATAAAATAATGTGTAACATGAATACAATATTAGCCCATAATAATGGCTCGTTTACAAGGAAAACCCCATCATTTTCCGGCTTTTTTCTCAAAAAAAACTCCCGAAATATTCCGGGAGTGTGAAATTTTTAAGTTAAACTGTTTATTGATCGGTTACCACAAAGGTTATGGGTTGACGGCGGTAAGCATTTACATTTCGGCCATTTTGTACGGCAGGGGTCCATTTGGGGCCCTTTTTAATAATCTTCACCGCTTCTTCTTCCATACCATATCCATGCTTGGTTTCAGGAACCACATCGCTTATTTTACCATCTTTACTTACAATAAACCTCACAATTACCTGGTAAGTTCCGGGAGGCGCCCCATTATCGATAGGGGTATTGGCATCCAGGTTATTTTGCAGGTACCTTCGCCATGCAGCTTCTCCACCCGGGAATGAAGCCTCAATTTCAACTTTGTTGAAAATGGTATTCTCATAATCGATCTTGGGTTGTTCTACTACCTGTGTACCTTTTTCTTCAATTGGCGCCTGTACAATTTGTACTTTATTATCGCTTTCAATTGTTTTATTACTTATTGCCTGATCTTCCTTAATTTCTTCAATCTTCTCCTCAGGTTTCACCTCTTCATCTTTTACAATTTTTGGAGGAGTAAATTTTACCTGGTTCACTTCAGGTGGTGGCGGCGGTTCAGGTGGTGGTGGTGGGGGGGGCGGTGGTGGCGGGGGTGGCGGTTCATCTTTAATAGTGGCCAGTTGGGTATCCACCGTATTCAATTCTTTTTTCGCAGCATTTAAATTTAGTTTGTTTGCCAGTGCACTGCCAAGAAAAATAAGTAACAGCGCAATACCGGTAACAATAAGCGCTTTTGTAAGCCTTTGCTGATATTCTTTCCGTAACTGGTATGCACCATAAGCTTTATTCTTTCCTTCAAATATGATATCCAGAATATCGGCACTTAGAATTTTATTTACGTCCATTATACTTACTTTAATAAGGTGATTTCAAAATGGGTAAATTCCATAATTATTTAACCCCGTTTGCCAGTTCGGTTTGCCTGATCAATTCCTGCTCCTGGGGGGTAATATCCGCTTCGGCATAATGCCCGGGAGGAACACCGCAAATGGTCATTTCGTCCAGGATATCGATGGCATTTTTAAAAGTAGAGGCAGAGTCCGATTTGATGATATACATCAGGTCATCAATGTTAGTCGCTTTCTTCTTTGCAACTATCAGCCCCCTGATTTCTTTAAAAGTGGATGATTTAAACTGCTCACTCAATTTATCGGCTTCAAGCTGCCCATAATAATAATATACCTGGTTTGCTTTACCAAGCAGGATGGTCATTGCGCCGGAATTCTTCACCTTCATCACATTCGTGGAGTCATTCTTGGGTTCATTCATGTTCATAGCAGTTTGCTGAGACATGGTTGTAGTGAACACAAAGAAGGTGATCAGCAGAAACCCAAGATCAACCATTGGAGTAAGATCTACACGAGTGGATTGCTTTTTTTGTTTTTTAACGCCGGGCCCTTTTTTATGTCCGCCACCCGATGAGGTATCCATTTCAGCCATCGCAAAAAATAATTTAGGTGCTTAATTTTTTTTCTCAGAATTATACAACTCGGAACCTACAGGAGGAGCCTCTCCATCGGTAACAATTCGGAATTTATATATCTCATTGTCTTTAAATGCATCCTTAATTGATTTAAAGATGGGGTAATGAGCATTTATATCTCCTTTTACAAGCAACATCTGTTCAAGTTTACTCTGTTCGGTACCTGCATAGGCATTGCTAATGCTTTTCAGCCAGTAAACCATTTCATTATTGGCAGAATCGATAGGGATACCGGGCATCTTATCTGCAGGTATGGTACCACTAATGTTCAACGATCCCTTTAGTTGATTTATAGGAAAGCCAATAAATTCTGCCTTGGCAAGTTTATTGAGTTCTGCCTCACTAAGCCCGAGGTTCCTGGTATCATTCAGGTTTTTTACTACCGCTTCTTTCTTGGTATCATCGCCTAAAGCCAGAAACGTTTTACCATCGGCTGTAAAAGTGATGATGATCGATTTATCGGGAACAGCCTTTGCGGAAACCGAAGTAGGCGTTTTAACTGCCAGGGCTTCGGGTGGCTTTTGTTTTGTGGCCAGGATAAAGAAAGAAAGTAGCAGGAATGCCACATCGCACATGGCAGTCATATCAATATTCGTGCTTTTTCTTGGTATTTTAACTTTTGGCATGATTAATTATTTAGGATACTGAGTTCCGGTTTTACAGATTCACTTTTCCTGTACATTCCACAAATTTATTTGTAGAGCGAGGCGAAAGTTTGGGTTAAAGTAAATCCGGACTCATCAATTCCGTAAGTAATTGAATCAATTTTGGTTGTAAAAATATTATAGAACACAATGGCAAATGCCGATGTGCCAATACCTAAGGCCGTGTTGTACAGGGCTTCAGCAATACCGATCGACAACTGAGCTGCTGCGCCGCTACCACCTGCATCTGCACCTAAGTTATAAAAGGCCCTGATCATACCTACCACCGTTCCCAACAACCCAAGCAGGGTGGCAATAGAAGCAATGGTTGAAAGGAATACCAGGTTTTTCTCCAACATTGGAAGCTCAAGCGATGTTGCTTCTTCCACTTCTTTCTGAATGGCCATAACCTTTTGCTCAGTTGTTAATTCAGTATTGGTAATCATTTCCCTGTAGCGGAAAAGGCCGGATTTCATTACGTTGCCTACAGATCCCTTTTGTTTATCACATTCGGCTAATGCAGCATCTACATTTTTATTGGCAAGATGATATTGCACTTTCCTGATAAAATCGGCATTATTGCCTGTACCCCTGGCTTTAGAAATGGTGAGGAAGCGTTCTACCACAAAAGTTAACATGGTAAGGAACGTACCAATAAGCACCGGAACGATAATGCCACCAAGGTACATTTTACTTATTGCTGATTTGGGATCATCCCTATCAGGCCAAAAGCCGCCGTTTTCTTTACCTACGCCAAAATTATCGGGGCTGCCCAATATAAAACGCCAAATTACATACCCCGCTACCAAACACAATACAGGAGCAAGCAGTGAAATAATGTTACTGGATCTTTTGGCATGCACCGTAGTTGCTGGTTTTACCGTTTCAGTTGGTCGTGTTTCTGCCATGTGGACTTGATTTTAAAAAGTGAAAATTGAAATTAGTGGTTGTATTAAATTGAGTAGCAATGCTATGAAAAATTGGATTGAATCACAAATATATTTAAGTGTTTATCAAACGGGATTACCATGTTAAAGATAATTTCAAAAGGTACTACCGGGTACTTTAGTTTTTATCAAATTATTCCCACCGAAATTAGGAAAATAATGTTATTCGTAGCGCAGGGCTACAATTGGGTCTAATTTTGAGGCTTTTATTGCCGGGTATAACCCGGCCAAAAGTCCTACAATGGTACAAACCACTATTCCTCCGGTTACCCATCCCCAGGGAACTACAAAACCGGTTTTTAACAGCAACGCAACAATATTTCCAATCAGAACACCCGAAATAATCCCCACAACAGCCCCCATAATGCTTATCAACATCGATTCATACAAAAATTGCCGCCGGATATCGGCACTTTTTGCGCCTAAAGCTTTAGCCAGCCCAATCTCCTTTGTTCGTTCATTTACAGCAACCAGCATAATATTCATTAGCCCGATTGCCGCACCTATTAAAGTTACCAGGGCAATACCCAGCGTCCCGGTTTTCAGAAATCCCAGGCTGGTAAGCATCGATTCTGCTATGCTGTCGCTTTTGTCAATATAAAAATTATTATCATCCTTTACCGTTAACTTCCGGATTGGCCGGAATGTGGCAATTGCTTCTCCTGTAGCTACATCCATTAATCCAACATCGGGCACCTGCACGGCAAGGGTATACGACGGGGTTTGATTTGTCAGCAATCTCCGAACCGTATTTACGGGAGCTACCACTATTTTACTGGTATTAAAAAAAGCGCTGGAACCTTTATCTTCCAATACGCCAATTACCCGGTAAGGTCTGTGATCCACACTCACAATGGCATCAATTGCTTTTTGAGGTTTATCGCCAAACAATTTTGTTGAAACCGCACTTCCCAAAAAGCAAACATTTCTTCCTGTTTGAATTTCATTATGCGAAAAATTTCTGCCTGCCTGTAGCGTGTACCCGTTTAATTCAAGATAATTTTCATCACCTCCAAACATATTTAAATCGGGATTGGTTTTTTTCGAATTGGTGTTTGCTACAATTCCGGATACCCCCCTGATGCCAATACTCACCTTGGAATCAGGAAAATGGTACAGGTTTTTAAATTTCAGTGCATCATCGTAGGTAATCGGAATTCCCATTGTTGATTTTCGTTCCCTTGCCCCTTTCTTTGATTTTGTGGTAGATGGCTGACGTCCGCCAAAGTGCATATTTCTGTCTTTATACCTTATGCTGAAAGCATTTGCGCCAAGTGTTGAAAAACTTGATGTAAGTGAATTGCTTGCTGCGGTAATCGCGGTTATTATAAGAATGAGCGCAAAGATGCCCAAAGCAATGATGACAACGGTAATGGCAGATCGCAGTTTATTTGACCGGATATTATTCCATGATAAGGAAAGTGTGTCTCTCTTTTCCATCTTATTTCAGGCTAAAGTTAAATAACCCGGAGTTGATTTGGCGGAAAAAATGAGCAGCGGCAATTACCAGTAATAAAGCCAGCCAAGAATCCATTCGGGGTAAATACCAATAATGATGGTAAGAGAAGCCAACAGCAGAAGAACAAATTTGAACCATCCGTTAATGTTCCAAAATTCAACAGGTTCTTCCATATCCGGTTCTTTGAAATACATGGCCTGTATAACCCTGAAATAATAATAAGCACTAATTGCTGAAAACAGCACTGCCACAATAACCAGCCATATCTGGTTGCTGTGTTCTACCACTGAAGTAAGCATGTATAACTTACTTTGAAAACCGGCAGTTAGTGGTATCCCGGTAAGCGACAGCAGGAATATAGTGGCCGTAAATGCCAGCACCGGATGCGTTTTACCCAGCCCGTTAAAATCGCTGATGGTAAATTCATTCATCCTGGATACTATTCCGAATAAACCAATGACGGCAATACTGTATGCTGCAGCATATAAAACCATACCTTCCTTTGCGCGATCGTTAAGGGCAAACAAAGCCAGCATCATAAACCCTGCCTGGGCTATTGATGAATAGGCCAGCATCCTTTTTACGCTTTGCTGAAAAATGGCAGTTATATTTCCAATAAACAAAGTGGCAATGGTGATGACAACAACCAGATTCTGCCAGTCTTTATGTATGCTTCCAAAAGAATTTTCGAACAACCTGATGAAAGCGAGAAACCCGGCAACCTTTACTATGGTGCTCATAAAGGATGTAAATACCGTAGGCGCTCCATCATATACATCAGGCGCCCAGAAATGGAAAGGTGCTGCCGAAACCTTAAACGCAATTGCCACCAACATCAGCACAAGGCCAATAATAATAAACACGGAGGTGGAGGCATTTTCAACAATAATATTTGAAATGTAAAATGAAGCATTGGGAGAACCTCCATAAATCATGGCAATCCCCAATAACAGTATGCCGGTAGAGAAAGAGCCCATTAAGAAATACTTAAGCGAAGCCTCCACACTTAGCAGGTTTCGTTTACTGCTTCCCGTAAGTATATAAAGCGGAATGGAAAGGATTTCGATTCCCAAAAATAAAAATAGCAACGTATTAAACGTAGCACAAATGGCCACCCCGCACATAACAAAGAAAATAAGCGCAAAATACTCACCAACATTCTCCCCCACCCTTTCCACATCTTCGCCATTAAGGAGGAATAATAAAATAAGCGCTCCAATCATCACTGCAAGGAAACCCAGGCTGTAACTGCTTGTTATCAGCATATCATGCATATTGATTTGAAGCAGCGGATGCCCCTTCACCAATTCATGCGCATTTGCCACAAAAAGTAAAACAGACCCGGCTATAGCAAGGTAACGGGGCACAGATTTGCTTTTCACAAATGCCCCTGTGAACATCAATATAATTCCCATTAAAGCCGAAACAACTATTGCATTCATCGTAATTCCAAATATTTACCGGTTTACATTCCCAGTTTTCCCAGAAGAACGGAAACCGAATCTTTTGCCAGGTTTAATACAGGTTGAGGGTAAATCCCAATCACAAAAATCACCACCACTATAACGGCAAGGCTCAGTTTTTGAGAGAACCCGATTTCTTTTACGGATGCCGAAATATTATTATTCACTTCACCATAAAATACTTTCTGTATCATATTAAGAATGTATATCGCCGCAAATACAATTCCCAAACCGGCTACTGCGGCATACCACGGACTCACTTCAAATAACCCTGTAAACATCAGAAATTCCCCGGGAAATGCATTGGTAAGGGGCAACGCAATATTTGCCAGAGCAATTATCACCAGAAAAATGGTTAATACAGGAGCACGGTTAGCAATACCCGAAAGCTCAGATATTTTTTTCGCTCCGGTTTGCCTTTCCACAATTTCGAGCACAATCCATAAGCCAATCACATTTATACCATGGTTAAACATTTGCAGCATCATCCCTTCCATGCTGTTGATGTTTAGCGCAAAAACAGATGCACACATTAACCCGATATGCGCAATTGAGGAATATGCCACAAGCTTTTTCAGGTTATCCTGTATTACTGCAAGCAGACTTGCATAGATGATTCCAATTATAACCAGGGTGATGATTAAATGGTTATACTTATGTACGGCTTCCGGAAAGAGGGGCAATAGCCAGCGCAACACACCATACAATCCCATCTTTACCATAATACCGCTAAGAATCATTGTAGCAGGCCCCGGCGATTGATCGTAAATATCGGGCTGCCAGGTATGAAACGGGAATACCGGCATTTTAATGGCAAACGCAATAAAGAAAAGCCAAAACAGCCAGCCCTGTTCGCCGCTGGTGAGGCTTGCATTCGAGAACGCAGAGTAGGCAAAAGAATGTAAGGTTTGTGCCCCGTTTTCAAAAACTTTTGGCGGCGTGTGCAGGTACACATAAATAATTCCGGTAAGCATCAGCAGAGAACCGGCAAAAGTGTAAACAAAAAATTTAAACGTTGCCTGTATGCGGCGTTCACCTCCCCATTTGCTGCAAAGGAAATAAATGGGAATAAGCGCTACTTCCCAGAAAATATAAAACAATAAAGCATCCAAAGAAACAAAAACTCCCATTATCCCGCATTGTGATAGCATCATTAACCCGAAAAATGAAGAGGCGTTTTTAAACTGGTTCTTTTGGATGGTTAATAAAATAAGCGGATAAGCCAATGCGGTAAGCAGCGTTAAAATTCTGCTCGTACCACCAAGCCCCACAAAAAATGTATTCCCGATATTATTCGGGTAATAATAATTTACCGTATTGTAAGTAATAAACTTTGGATCGGTATAAAACAACGATGCTACTGAAACTGCTAAAACAGCTAAAGAGAAAACAAAAGACAGCGTCCACGAAGTCCTTTCGTTTTTCAACAGAAAACACAATAAGCCTGCTATCAGCGGAAGCCAAATCAACAACTCAGGAAATGTAATAAATTCACCCATGGGCTACAGGAACAATTGAATAATGAATAAACCAAGCATACCAAGCACCATCAACAGAATATAGGCTCCCACCTGCCCGCTTTGCAACCACCGCAATTGCCGGCTGCCGTAATTCACCAGCCTGCCTGTACCATTTACCAAACCATCAATTCCTTTTTTCTCTACCACATTGTTCAGAAAATTTCCCAATGCATACATCGGCTTTACAATGATGGAATTGTACAGTTCATCTACATACCACTTATTAGCCAGCAGTTTTCCCAGCCCCGATTCGGCGCTATCGGTTTTTTGATACGCTGCAAATTTCTTCCAGGCAATTACCAGCCCAATAACAGCACCCACAACAGAAACCGCCATCAACGCATATTCTGTACTATGGGTTAGAGAATGATGAGCTAAAATTTTATTGCTATCCCGAAAAACAGGTTCAAGAAAGTTGTTGAGGTGGTGGCCATTTGCAGCAAACACTTCAGGAATGCCCACAAACCCACCAATAACCGATAATATGGCCAGCACAATTAGTGGAATGGTAATTAAAGATGGACTTTCGTGAAGATGATGTTCCTGCTCGTGTGTGCCCCTGAAATTTCCTTTAAACGTCATGGCATATAACCGGAACATATAAAAAGCGGTCATTACCGCAGTAAGAACTCCAATAATCCAATACACAGGGCTTTTCGCAAATGCTGCAGCTAAAATTTCATCTTTAGAGAAAAACCCTGAAAAAGGCGGGATACCCGCGATTGCAAAACATGCGAGTAAAAAAGTAATATGCGTTATGGGCATGTGTTTTTTCAGGCCGCCCATATTCCGCATATCCTGCTCTCCGCTCATGGCATGAATAACGCTACCTGCCCCAAGAAACAGAAGGGCTTTAAAAAAAGCATGAGTCATTACATGAAAAATGGCTCCTGTGTAAGCTCCTACCCCCAGAGCAAGGAACATGTATCCCAACTGGCTGATGGTAGAATATGCCAGCACCTTTTTAATATCGTTTTGTTTAAGTGCAATGGTTGCTGCAAGTACGGCAGTTGCCAAACCTACAATAGCAACTACAGTTTGACTTAACGGAGCCATACTGTATAAAATATTGCTACGGGCAATCATATAAACACCCGCGGTTACCATGGTTGCTGCATGAATTAATGCACTAACCGGTGTGGGGCCGGCCATTGCGTCGGGCAGCCAGGTGTAAAGCGGTATCTGTGCACTTTTACCGGTGGCACCCACCAGCAGAAGCAGTGTTATGGCAGTGATGTCAACATTCGTTAACGATTTTATGGCTTCCGGAGCAAACACCTTATCAAAACTTACCGAACCGGTTTTAGAAATAAACCAAAATGCGGCAAGTAAAAATCCAAGATCGCCAATGCGGTTCATAATGAATGCCTTTTTGCCTGCATTGGTATAATCCTTATTCTTAAACCAGTATCCGATCAGGAAATATGAACAAATACCCACACCTTCCCATCCGATATACATGATTGCAAAGTTTTCGGCCATTACCAGGATCAGCATCGAAAAAACAAAAAGATTCATAAAGGAGAAATACTTCGCAAAATCAGCAGAAGATTCACCGTGCATGTAGGAGATGGAATAAACATGTATCAGGAAACCGATTCCGGTTATAATGAGGAGAAAAAGGGCAGAAAGCTGATCGATTTTAAACCCGAATGGTATGGATAATTTACCCACATGAATAAAATCGAAATAATTTACGGTGCCCGTATTACCGGATAAAACCTGTAAAAATACCCATGCGCTCAGGCAAAATGCCACAAGCACCACAACACTCCCTAAAAATCCGGAAACAGATTTTGAAAGCTGTTTTCTACCTAACCCATTAATCAAAAATCCGATTAACGGAAGGATGGGAATTAACCAGGATATCTGCAATACATTATTCATAACTCAATCTGGCTGTTATCAGTTTTTCAGCCTGTTCAAAAAATTAATATCAATTGATTTTGTATGCCTGTAAAGCATCACTATAATGGCAAGCCCAACACTCACTTCTGCGGCAGCAACCACCATAATAAAGAAAACAAAGATTTGCGCATCGGCAGCATAAGTGGGCGAGGCTTTTACTGCGGGTGAAAGTGCGTGCATTTTTGAAAAGGCAACCAGCAACAGGTTCACCGAATTAAGCATTAACTCGATACACATAAAAATAATGATGGCATTTCTGCGTATCAGCACTCCTACAATTCCTGTGCAGAAAAGTACCATAGCAAGTGTTATATATGCTTTAATGTCCATCTTTCCTTAATCTTTTTTACTAATTACCACAGCTCCCACCATTGCACTCAGAAACAATACGCTGCTAAGTTCGAAAGGAACCACATAATAAGTGAACAATGTTTTTCCCAGGTTTTCTATTAATCCTTCCGTACCTGTTTTCATTTCCATCGGAAGCATGGTTTGGGTTTTCATAACTGCCGATAAAAGTACCAGCAATAATAAACCGCCCGATATTACCCCAATTAATTGTAACCTATGGTTCTTAACCGGTTCCGTTTCTGCATTCAAATTCATCAGCATTACCACAAACAGAAACAGCACCATAATTGCTCCGGCATATACAATAATATTTACAATGGCCAGAAACTGGGCATTCATTAAAATATAATGACCGGATATGGCGAAGAAAATTACAATCAGCCAGAGAATGCTATGGATGGGGTTCCTGCTCAGCAGCATCATAATAGCGCTGCCTACAGCAAGAAATGAAAGAAAGTAAAACAGAATGGTAATAATACTCATAAGTTGGTTAACTTTTATTCCCCGGCTTTGCCCTGTTTCCCAATGCTTTTTTATACTCTTCAGGTTCATTAACAGGGTGAGGTATTAATAAATCCTGCTTGGTATAAATAAATTGTTTCCTTTCGTAATCGGCCGGAGAAAAAGTTTCGCTTAAATAAATGGCATCTTTTGGGCAGGCCTCTTCACAAAGGCCGCAAAAGATACAGCGCAGCATATTTATTTCGTAACGTGCTGCATATTTTTCTTCCCGGTAAAGCGATTCTTCGCCAGGTTGCCTTTCGGCGGCTTCCATGGTAATGGCTTCTGCAGGGCAGGCTACTGCACAAAGACCACAGGCTGTACAATTTTCGCGCCCTTCCGCATCTCTGTTTAACACATGCAGACCACGAAATACCGGACTGAATGGTTTCTGCTGTTCCGGGAAATTTATGGTTACTTTCTTCTTAAAAAAATGACGCAGGGTAATGGCCATACCCTGAAATATAGCGGGCAGGTAGAGCCTTTCAAGAAAATTCATCGGGCTCCTGTTAACCTGTTTTACTCTATTTGTTAGTGCCTGCATTTTAAATAGGATTTGCAAAAATAATGTTTATCATACAGCTTACTTATGGAAATATAGTATAGCTGCCCCTGTAGCCAGCATATTAAACAAAGCCAGTGGTATCAGTATCCGCCACCCCAGGTACATCAACTGATCGTACCTGAAACGCGGAATCGTCCATCTTACCCACATAAACAGGAATATAAATCCAAACACTTTGGCCATTAATGCAACAATTCCCAAAATTGCTGCAAAGTTTGGCGACAAAGCAGATTCATCAACAAACGGAAAATCGTAGCCGCCGAAAAACAGTGTGGCCATAACTGCGCTGCTGATGAACATATTTATATATTCTGCAAAAAGGTAAAATCCAAGTTTCATGGATGAGTATTCTGTATGATACCCGCCAATTAATTCATTTTCCGCTTCGGGAAGATCGAAGGGCGTACGGTTACATTCTGCAAATGCGCAGATCAGGAAAATCAGGAAGCCGAGTGGCTGATATACCACATTCCACCAGGCGCCGGTTTGTTGCTGAAGCACCATCTCTTTAAGGCTAAGCGAGCCGGTAACCATGAGCAGGGCAATAAAGGAAATGCCCATTGCAAGTTCATAGCTGATAATTTGAGAAGCTGCTCTAAGCCCGCCCAAAAGCGAAAATTTATTGTTGCTTGCCCAGGCGCCGATCATAATGCCATAAACGCCCAGGCTCAGTACGCCAAAAATATACAGCATCCCGATATTTACATCGGCTATCTGCAGGTTAACCGATCTTCCGAAAATTTCAATATGATCGCCCCAGGGAATTACTGCGCTGGTCATTATTGCAGTAAGCATGGCCAGGCAGGGCCCCATTACAAACAATAATTTATTCGAGAAATTAGGAATGATCTCTTCTTTAAAGAAAAGTTTTAAACCATCAGCAACCGGTTGTAAAATTCCGAATGGGCCGGCACGGTTCGGACCGCGCCTGTCCTGCATAAAGGCAGCTACTTTTCGTTCCCCGTAAGTGGCATACATGGCAATACCCAGCGATGCAAAAACCACCACTATAATTAAAACAAGTTTTTCAATAATCAGTGCCAGGTTGATGGCCAATAAAAAATGGTTCAAAGCTTTTAGCTTTTATTGGGTTATTCTTTTACTTCCTTATCCGATTTGGTTCCAAACTGCAGGGTTTCATCGTAAGGTACCTGATGTACTCCTGCATCTTTAAAATCATTTGAATTAGAGGGGCCGTTTATCTTACTCAGGTCGATCCCCGGATTATTCACTTCGCTTATGCTGTGAATGTCCATCAGCAATTTAGGTTTTACCCCCTTCATTACTTTTTCGAGCGGCTCGTTGGGTATTTCCAGCTTTTTATATTTATTGGCGCCGATTACCGAGTGCCGGGGAATGGTGGTTAATCCTTCCACCACCCAATCGGATGTTTTCTTTTTTTCGAAGCGGCAGGTATTACAAATCCATCCGGGTTTCCCATCAAAGCTTTGTACTTCGCCCCATTTATCTTTCCGGGTTGTAACCCTGTACACTTCATCGCCTCGCAGCCACAAGGTTGCTTTACCGCTGCATTTTGGGTTATCACAATCGCGATGAGCATCTACCGGTTTGGTAAACCATACCCTGTTTTTAAACCGGAAGGTTTTATCGGTAAGTGCGCCAACCGGGCAAACATCAATCATATTTCCGCTAAAATCGTTTGTAATCGCTTTTGAAATATAGGTTGATATGGCTGCGCGGTCGCCCCTTTCGAGGATGCCATGAATTCGTTTTTCGGTAATCTGATCGGCCACAAAAACGCAGCGGAAACACATGATACAGCGTGTCATGTGCAATTGTATGTAAGGGCCAATATCTTCTTTAATGAATGTTCTTTTTACAAACCTATATCTCGAGTATTCCTTACCGTGATTATAAGTAAAATCCTGGAGGTAACATTCACCGGCCTGATCGCAAACCGGGCAATCGAGGGGATGGTTCAGGAGGAGAAATTCCACTATTCCGTTTCGGGCATCAATCACCCTTTCGCTACTGAAATTTTTCACCACCATTCCATCCATTACCGCCGTACGGCAACTGGCCACCAGTTTGGGCATAGGGCGGGGATCGGCAGCAGAGCCTGCAGAAACTTCCACCAGGCAACTGCGACATTTACCCCCGGTGTCGTTCAGTTTACTGTAATAGCACATTGCAGGAGGAGCCACTTCTTCTCCAATCTCACGGGCAGCATTCATAATGGTGGTACCCGGATTTACCTCAATATCCACACCATCGATGGTGACTTTTACCTTTGCAGGTGCATCCTTTTTTATTTCATCGCTCATAATCAACTGCCCTGGGGCGATTAAAAGTTTTTAATTGACAACAGGAATGTTAAGCGCATCGGCATAATGCCCCAGTCCATAATTTTCCCTGAGGCATTTTTCGGGATTTTTTACATGCCACTCAAACTCATCTCTGAAATGACGAATTGCCGCGGCCACCGGCCATGCAGCAGCATCGCCGAGCGGGCAGATGGTATTTCCTTCAATGCGGCGTTGTACATCCCAAAGCAAATCAATATCGCTCATCTCTCCCCTGCCTTCTTCAATTTTTCTCAATAATTTATCGAGCCAGGCAGTACCTTCCCTGCATGGCGAACATTGCCCGCAACTTTCGTGGCGGTAAAAATGTGCAAGTGTGTAAGTATGTTTTACGATGCACTGGTCTTCATCTAAAACAATAAACCCACCCGACCCCATCATTGAGCCGGTTGTGAAACCACCATCACTCAGGCTTTCGTAATTCATCAGCCTTTTTTCACCTTTGGCTGTGGTCAGCAACAGGTTTGCCGGAAGGATGGGTACAGAAGATCCGCCGGGAATACAGGCTTTTAGCCTTTTTCCATTGGGAATCCCGCCGCAATATTCATCGCTGTAAATAAATTCTTCCACCGAAATGGTCATGTCAATTTCGTAAATACCCGGCTTATTGATATTTCCACATGCGCTGATTAATTTGGTACCGGTGCTTCTGCCCATGCCTATTTGCGCATAGGCTTCCCCACCTTCATTCATGATGGGAACCACTGCTGCAATGGTTTCCACATTATTTACCACGGTAGGGCAGTTCCATAATCCTTTTACGGCAGGAAAAGGTGGTTTAATGCGCGGATTTCCTCTTTTACCTTCGAGGCTTTCGAGCAGGGCGGTTTCTTCACCACATATATAAGCGCCGGCGCCACGGTGAACAATGATGTCACAATCGAAACCTTTCCCTAAAATATTTTTTCCAAGAAACCCGTTTTTATGAGCTTCGGCAATTGCTTCTTCAAGTATATCGGCTATCCAGGCATATTCACCGCGGATATATATATAGCTTCGGGTACTGCCCAGTGCATACGAAGAAACGATCATTCCCTCAATGAGGATATGCGGGATGAACTCCATGAGATACCGGTCTTTAAAAGTTCCCGGCTCACTTTCATCGGCATTGCAAACCAGATAACGGGGAACGCCCTCTGGCTTAGCAAGAAAACTCCATTTTAAACCCGTTGGAAATCCGGCGCCTCCCCTGCCTCTTAAACCACTTTTCTTCACTTCTTCCACTACATCGGCGGCAGTCATTTCGAGCGCTTTCTCCACACTGCGGTAGCCTCCTTCGCGGCGGTACACATCAAAGCCTCTTATACCCTCTACATGTGCTTTATCTAATAATAGTTTCCTGCTCATTTAAGAATCCCTTAGTCTTTATGTAAGATATAAGCATCTGCCAGTTTCCCTTTTATCCTGTTTCCAGAAAGATCGAGCTGAACCAGTTGATCTTTTTCAACAAGATATTTTTGGGAATGGCCATTGCCTTCATCAAGTTCAATAATATTATTAGGTTTCCGGATTATTTTCCCTTCTTCTTTAAAAGGTTCGGCATCCTTACCTTCATATTTCATAACAAGGGAAAAACTTCCGTTTCTTTTCAGTTTAATTTCGGTTTGAATTCCTGCACAATCAGCACAGGGTAATTCACCACGGTAAACACCTGCCCACCCTATTGCAATTGGATCAACGGTAAGGGTATCGGCTACTGCAGAAACAGGAACTGAAGATGAAACTTCTTTCATTTCAGCATTGCTGTTTTCAACAGCATCTTTTTGATTGGTATTTGCCTGATTACAGGAGAACATAAAACAGCAACATACCAAAAAGGAAGTGCGTAACAAACTAAAATAATATGGTGTTTTATTTACCATTAGTTTGCTTTTGCTTTACATTCTTCAATTATTTCATCCACTTTTTGCGGGGTAAGGTGCTCGCGGTAATGTTTTCCCAATTGCATCATTGGGGCATAACCACATGCACCCAAACATTCTACGGTTTTAAGGGTAAACATGCCATCGGAAGTTGTTTCTCCTACATTAATACCGAGCTTTTGTTTTATATAAGCAATAATATCATCGGAGCCATTCAGCATACAGGGGCCTGTCTGGCATACTTCAAAAACATATTTACCTACGGGCTTAAGGTTGTACATCGAATAAAATGTAGCCACTTCATACACTTCAATAGGCTCCAGTTTAAGTAAAGAAGCCACATAATCCATTACCGGCACATCAAGCCATCCGCCAAAGTTATCCTGTGCGAGGTGAAGCACAGGGAGCAGTGCACTTTTATGTTTTCCTTCAGGATACCGTGCAATGATTTCCTGTACTTTTTTAAGTTGTTCTTCAGAAAAAGATATGTTACTCATCTTTTCAAATTCAATTTTATCAGGCATCCAGTTCTCCTGCAATCAGGTTCAGGCTGCTCATGGTGATGATGGCATCGCTGAGCATTCCGTTCCTTATTAATTCAGGAAAGGCCTGGTAATAAATAAAACAGGGCCTTCTGAAATGCAGACGATAAGGTGTTCTTCCGCCATCACAAACCAGGTAAAAGCCCAATTCGCCGTTTGCCCCTTCCACCGGGCTGTACACTTCACCAACGGGCATATCTATTTCTCCCATTACAATTTTAAAATGGTAGATCATTTCTTCCATTTTCGTGTACACATCCTGTTTAGGTGGAAGGTAATAAGCAGGAGAATCGGCATGAAAGACTTCGGCCTCGGCTCCCTTAAATTCCTGAACTTTTTGATAAGCCTGTTTGATCAGGCTCAGGCTTTGCCACATTTCCGCATTACGTACCAGGAAGCGATCGTAGCAATCGCCGGTGGTTCCAACAGGTATGGTGAAATCAAAATCCTGGTAACTGCTATAGGGTGTGTGCACGCGCACATCATAATCTACACCTGCGGCCCTGAGGTTAGGGCCTGTGAATCCATAATTTAATGCCCTTTCGGCGGAAATGGCACCGCAACCCATGGTGCGTTCCATAAAAATCCGGTTGCGGCTGAATAAATTTTCGAATTCTTTTAATTGTTTCGGGTATTCATCCAGAAATTTTTCCAGTTTCCGGAATGCAGTATCCGTGAAATTTCTTTCAAACCCGCCAATGCGGCCTATGTTTGTGGTAAGGCGTGCACCGCAAACTTCTTCATAAATTTCATAAATCAGTTCGCGGTATTGCATCAGGTATAAGAACCCGGAATAAGCGCCGCTATCTACGCCCACTATGGAGTTGCAAATGAGGTGATCAGAAATACGTGCCAGTTCCATAATGATTATCCTGAGATAATCGACGCGCTTGGGCAGCGAAATTTTCAGAATCTTTTCGCAGGCTATATGCCATCCCATATTATTAATGGGAGAAGAGCAATAATTCAGCCGGTCGGTTAAAGGGGTGATCTGGTAAAGTGGCCTGCGTTCGGCAATTTTTTCAAATGCACGGTGTATATAACCTACCGTTGAGGTAGCATTTAAAATTTTTTCCCCATCCATTTCCAGAATATTCTGGAACACGCCATGGGTAGCCGGATGAGTTGGCCCCAGGTTAAGCGTGGTTGTTTGTTTCTCCAGGCTTCCATCGGGTAAAATAATGTGGTTACTCATGGTTTTTCACATTTTTAGCGTGTAAACGACCAAACATTTCATCGTCTTTATCCACCCGGGTCTGATCTTCCACGGGATATTCCTTACGCAATGGGAAATAATCCATTTCTTCCACATTTAAAATTCTAATAAGGTTGGGATGGCCTACAAACTGTACACCAAAAAAATCATAGGTTTCTCTTTCCATCCAGTTTGCCGACTGATAAAGCGCAGTGGCGCTGAACACTTCAGGATTATCGATTGAAGTGAATACCTTAAATCTGAGCCTTATATTATCCTGTAAATTATGCAGGTGATACACAACAGCAAGTTCGGCGCCCTGGTTATCTGGAAAATGCACAGCCTGCAAATCGGTCAGGAACCTGAACTTCAGGGTTTCTTCATCATACAAAAACTGAAGCACTTTAAGGTTTAATTCTTTGGGTGCAGTGAAGGTGAGCATATCGTACGGTTCTCCCCAATCGGTGAGTGCATCACCAAATTTTTCTATAAGCGCCTGTTTTACCAAATCGTTAGTTAATGCCATGAAGCGAATTGTTTTTCCGGAATTAATTTATTCCGTAACTATTCAATAATTCTTTATACTGCTGGCTGTGTCGCCTTCTTAATCCTTCTTTATTCACCAGTTCCTGCACTTTCATTAAGCCATCGAGTATGGCTTCGGGACGGGGTGCGCAACCCGGCACATAAACATCAACAGGAATAATCTGGTCTATCCCCTGCAATACAGAGTAAGAGTCGAAAATTCCACCGCTGCTGGCGCAGGCGCCTACCGCCATTACCCAGCGAGGTTCCGCCATTTGGGTGTAAACCTGCTTAAGTACCGGCCCCATTTTTTTTGCAATGGTTCCCATTACCATCAGCAGATCGCACTGCCGGGGGGAGAATCCCACTCTTTCAGATCCAAACCTGGCTATATCGTAATGGCTGGCCATGGTAGCCATAAATTCTATACCGCAGCAACTGGTGGCAAAGGGCAGCGGCCACAGGGAATTTTTCCGGGCCATGCTCACCATCTTCTCCAGGTTAGTGGCCATAAAACCTTCGCCCATATACCCTTCGGGAATACCCTCAAATTTTACTTTATTATTATATTGTACCGGACGTGGCATAGCGTATTAGATTTATGTGATTTGTATGATAACAAATCTCGAGATCAAAAGATGAGTAATCTTAATCTTCCCATTTAAGTGCATTCTTTTTAAATATATATATAAAGCCGGCAAGAAATAAGCTTACAAAAAGAATTACTGCTACAAAACCTTCCCACCCCAATTGCCTGAAATTTACTGCATAGGGATAAAAGAAAATCACTTCCACATCGAACAACACAAACAGAATAGCCAGCAAAAAATACTTTACAGCCACAGGCTGGCGGGCATTTCCCCGGATTTCTATACCACTTTCAAAATTTTGAAGTTTTTCTTTGGTATTGCGCCTGGGGCCAAGAAAGTTAGAGCCTGCCACGATGGTAATTACCAGCCCGATGGCAAACAAAGCCTGAATCGCTATCGGGAAGTAATTAATGGCATTGTTTTCGGCAGCCTGAAGAAGGTAAAAAGGCATATCTGTGTTTAACTATCTGCAAAAATAGGTTAGCACAGTTAATAATCAAGAATTACTTAATGGCAAAACAAAAAGCCCGGCAATTTTTGCCGGGTTTTTTGATGATATTATTTTTTTGGTGAATTTGCAGAAGATGAAGGTTTGTTGGCTGGTTGTTTCTTTTGGGGTGCGGGATCATTTTTGGAAATAATTTCTTTAAAATTTAGCAGTTGGTCATCTGTGGGTTCTATTTCCAATGCCTTATCTACAAAATACAATGCGCTGTCTTTATTCTTTTTCACATTATACTGCTGGCCAATAAAATATTTATAGGCAGTGAGCACACGGGTTTTGGCATTTGCTTTGGTAAGATCGGCTGTACCCAGTTCAATAACCTTATAGTAAAAAGAATCGGCAAGGCCAAGTTCGCCGGTAGAATCAATTACGGCATTTGCATTGGCTACCATATAATATCCCAGAATGTCATCCGGAAACTTCCGGATATACATGTTGAAATACCTTAGGGAAGAATCGTACATATTCCCGAGGTAGTAATTATATCCTGCGTTAAACAGGTCAACATTGGAGTAATTCTTTTTAAGATCCACCACTTCGCCATACCATTTTCCCGCCTCTTCATAATTATTTTGATTGCTAAACATCACTGCAACTGATTTGGCATAATTCGCGCGATTTGCCTCGATGGTGTCGGATGCGATGGCTTTATTAATATACTCTGTAGCTTTTGCCTCATTTCCCGGGAATTTGTATAGTACGGCAGCGTAAGTGGCATAATCGCCGGCGCCAATATTATCCGGATTTTGGCGACGCAGGTATTCTTCAAAAAATGTTTTAGCATTTACGGAATCATTTAACCTGTTATACGCATAGGCTTTCAAACCAAATAATTTTGGATAGGGATCAGCGCCTTCTTCAGAAATGCACTTATCCGCATGGGTTATGGTTTCATTAAACAAACCCTGGGCAAATTTTATAGAGGCCCTGTAATAGCAGGCCTTTGGATCGTTATCCGAATTTGCCAGCCATTTATCGAGGTATTGTGCCGCAAGCGGTACATTGGTTTCGTAATAATAACTAAACAGGTTGTAATAAACCGGAGCATATTTGGGATCGAGGGCTATGGCTTCATTAAAATATTTCATATAGATAGATTCCTGGCCAACACCCTGGGTTTGATACACTTTTCCAATACGATATTTCGCCCTGGCGTAATTGGGAACCAGTTTCAATGCCGCTTCATAAGAAAGAATGGCATTTCCGCCATCGGCCGATAATTTACGATAGGCATCGCCAAGGTTAACCAATACATCCGGATCTTTAAACTTCTTTATTTCTGAAGCCTGTCTTAATTTTTCGATGGCATAGGCGGGATCGCCATTTTTTGAGTCGGGATTCCCATTTGCATACCCGATTGCATTCAGCACATCAATATCTTTTCCTTTTGAAATGGAAATGGCGGTTTCGAACTGGTTGCGGGCTTCCTGACGCTGGTTGTTGATTAAAGCGATTTGTCCCATTCCTGCAACCAGCAATGGCGCATTGGGGTTTGCCTGCAGTTTTTCCTGATAAAGTGCTTTTGCTGCAGCAATGTCTTTTTCTGTACGATCATTGTTGCGTAGATAAGCCTGCCCGAGCCAGTAAGCGGCTTCTTCATTATTAGGCTCTGAACTCAAAATTTTCTGAAAAACAGTTTTTGCACTTTCATACCTTTCATAATACAGGAATGTTTTTCCTTCATCAATAGATTGTGCAGAGGAAAACCCTACAAAAAAAAGCATCAACATTAAATTCATTCCAATTTGAAATTTTTTCATCGTTTACCGGTTTATGCCTATTTAATTTTAAAGTGACTAAATATTTTTTACGAGAGTTTTAATAAATAGTTAAAGGTTAATTGGGGATTTCTGTGTTCAGCTTTACCGGCCTGATATCGAAATCCATTTCTGGGCCAAGATAAGCCCTTCTGAAAATCAATTGTCCCCTTTCCAACTGAAGAAATCCTGCAAACCCTGTACCAAGACCAATATGATTTTCGCGAAGCAAAAAATACAAACCCCGTACCAAAGGGTAACTACGCCGCAAAATGGTTTGCTGACCGGGTTTCACAAAAGGTTTTCCCTCACATACATCACATTGAACATAACCTATTTTCACTTTCTTCAAATTGTTTACCTGAGCGCTGTCTTCAGGATTTCCTATCCAGCTGATTCCTACAAAACCAATTGCATTTTCATGCGTTTTTACATATTCAATCACTTCTTCCGAATTTTGGGCAGCTTTTACCACTGAGGTATCAAAGTGATCGCCTTTTAAAATAGAATCTCTGATAAACCTTACCGCACCGGTTTGTTGTGCCCCGTCAAAAACCATCACCTGATTTCGGTTAATTTTCCCCTGCAACTGGCTGGCAAGCCTTTCGCGGGTAAAAAGGGTATCGGAAGATGCAGCATTTACAATAATACAAACGGCATCCGTAGCCACTCTTTGCCATTTTGGTCGGTAGCCAAGTGAATCTGCAAGATACGTAGATTGATTAAAGTTAAGGCCGTGCGTAATAATCGCCATCCTGGTGGAGGAATCAGATAAAAAATCGTTGAAACATTCCCATTCCGGCTTATATGCAGCATCTATGCGGGTACCCGGATATGTGGCTTCATACACCCTGATCTCCTCTTCTATTACGGGTTTAAAAGATTCATCAACACTAATTTTAATGGTTCCTGAAGCCGGCGTATCCGCAAGCTCTGCCGTTGATTTTTCTTTACAGGAAAACCAACAAACAGCAAGCAAACCCACAAAAAAGAACATCAATCTCTTCCTCATCTTTCCTTCAGGTAGTTTTTTCTAAAACCTCTGTAAATCCTGAAAATACCATAAAGCGCACAAACTGCGCCGAACACTTTCAGGGTACCATCATCGTACCTTGTTTCTAATCCGGAATTAAACTGTTTTGAAAAAAACAGAAATACCCCCATCCCCGTCCACAAAATGCCCATGCCAAAATCCATCAGGCTTCTCATTCTGATGTAATTTTTATCTCTCCTGCTGAGCTGTTCCTTTTCAAATTCTTCTAATGCCATTGGGCGTGTTTGTATTTTGCAATTTACAGGTTTACATTAAAAACTGTTATACCGAAAAATAACCGGCAGGTTATAATAGCAGGAAACAGGCCTTCCTTTTGTTTTTCCGGGTATCCATGCCGGCATTTTTCTAAGCACCCTCCTAACCTCTTTATCATATCCATCACCACTGCCATCGGTAGTAAGAGCAGTTAATTTTCCTTCCATATTAATCACAAAGTGAGCCATTATTTTTACCGGCTTACCGTTGTGCTCCGGTACATCCGGCATTTGCAGATTTTTTTGTAAATACCGTATGAGTGCGGCTTCCCCGCCTGGGAATTCCGGCATAACATCCGGATTCTCAACCGGCCCGGAAGATATGCCATCCATACTGTTTAAACCGGGTACAGGGGTATTCATTCCGGCCTGGCCGGATCCCGGCGAATTATTTATGGCATAAAAATTACCAGGCTGCACATCCACAGCATGTATTTTGGGAGGGTTTAAAACCAGCTTAACGGTATCATCCGAAAATTGTATCCGGTTTCCAACAGGAACCACTTTAGTAATCCGGGATTGCAATGTGCCGGATTTTTTCGTGGAATTTAAGGGCTGCTGCCGGGTAGGATTTTGGGGCAAATCGGGTATGGGAGTAGGAGCATATACAGGATCTTCAATTATTCTTACGGGGAGCACATACAAACCCGGAGTTGCCCTGCTTATCAGGTAAAACGCCAAAATTGCAAATATTATAATGAGCCCCAGTGAAATGGCCAGCCTTTTCTGGTAGTTTTTCCTGATCGGGTATGCCCCGTATAATTTGTTGCGGCCTTCAAAAATTAAATCAAGAATTCCGGCACGAAGTACTTGTTCTGTATTCATGGTTTGAGGTTTATGGTTAATTTTTTTGCACGCCGGAAATGAGATGCATCCCGGCTTTCATTCCACAATGTGTATGCAGTATCTTTGCGAAATGAAAATTTTGATGGTATGCCTTGGCAACATTTGCAGAAGCCCTTTAGCTGAAGGGGTATTAAAACACAAAGCGGAAGCAGATGGCCTTAACTGGGAAATTGACAGTGCAGGAACAAACGGTTATCATACGGGAGAACCCCCTCACCCGCTTAGCCGGAAGGTTGCGATGATGCATGGCATTGACATCAGCAACCAGGTTGCCCGGAAATTTACCCCGGCCGATTTGGATCATTACGACCTTATTTATGCAATGGCAGCGGATGTGATTGACGACATAAATCAGATTTCCCTGGATATGCCGGATCAGAAAAAGTGAAACTTTTTTTAGAAGAATTATATCCCGGTAAGAAAATGGATGTGCCGGATCCCTGGTATGGAACCGAACCGGGGTATCATGAAGTATTTAAACTGATCGACCAGGCTACGGATATCATCATAAAAAAATATTCACCAACACTGAGCAAACAGGATTAACAAAATGACAACCCCGTCTATACCCCAGGGCATGAGGGATTTCCCTACATTTATTGTTCGCCGGCGTGAATATATTTTTTCGCACATCAAAAGGGTGTTTGAACTGTATGGCTTTCATCCTTTAGAAACACCTGCAATGGAGAATTTAGATACCCTTACGGGTAAATATGGCGATGAAGGCGATAAACTGATTTTTAAAGTACTCAATAACGGGTTAAGCGACCCGAAAAACATAGAAAAATCGAAATTGGGATTTGAGAAATTGCTGGAGGGTAAAAACAGTACGGCCATCACAGAACGCGCTTTAAAATACGACCTCACCATTCCATTTGCCAGGTATGTAGCCATGAACCACGGGAAACTAACGTTCCCGCACAAACGCTACCAGATCCAGCAGGTGTGGCGTGCCGACAGGCCACAAAAGGGAAGATACAGGGAGTTTACCCAATGCGATGCAGATGTGGTAGGAAGCAGATCGCTGTTAAATGAAGTGGAGTTAGCGGGCGTATATCATCATGTTTTTTGTGCGTTAGGATTACCCGGCTACCGGCTGGCTGTAAACAACCGTAAAATACTTATGGCCCTTGCGGAAACATGCGGTGGTAAAGACAACCTCATTAACATCACCATTGCAATTGATAAGCTGGATAAAATCGGTATTGATAAAGTAAATGCGGAGTTGTTATCCCGTGGTTTGAATGAATACCAGGTGAAGATCATTAACAACTATCTTAATATTTCAGGAACTAACGAAGAGCGAATTGATGCGGTAAAAAAATTATTTACAGGTAATGAAATGGCCAATGAAGGAATTGCAGAAATAACTTACCTGCTCAATAATACCAAACAAACGAATATTTATTTTGACCTTACCCTTGCCCGGGGATTAAATTATTATACCGGGATTATTTTTGAAGCCAAAGCACCGGATACGGTGAAGATGGGAAGCATTGGCGGAGGCGGGCGGTACGATGATTTAACCGGCTTGTTTGGTGTACCGGATGTTGCCGGAGTGGGTATAAGTTTTGGTGTTGACAGAATTTATGATGTACTGGAGGAACTTAATCTTTTTCCTTCTGGCTTGCAGAAGGGCACCCCCGTATTGTTTATGAACCTGGGAGAACAGGAATCGGCTGAAAGCCTGAAATTAATGGATGAATTAAGAAATGCAGGCATTGGTTGCGAAATATACCACGAACAAACAAAACTCGATAAGCAATTTAAATTTGCCAACAAAACAGGTATTGATTATTGCGTGATAATCGGGGAAAAGGAACTAAACAACAACTCCGTTACCGTTAAAGAATTAGTAACCGGTAAGCAGGAAACCATGAACAGCGAAGAATTAATTTCATTTTTCAAACCGAGAATAAACAGCAAATAATCATGAATAAACGTTTTTTGATCCTGATCAGTGTAATTATTGGAGCATTTACTTTTTCTTCCTGTTCCAAAAAAACAAATACGGAAGGCCGTTATATTCCGCAAAAAGCGGCTTTTGTGCTTCACATAAACGGATCTTCCATCAACCAGAAGCTGCCCTGGGATGAAGTTAAAAATACCGGTATGGTTAAAAGGCTGATGGAAGACAGCAGTTTACCGGAAAAAGCCCGCGCCATATTGATCAACCCTGAATCAGGCGGCGTAAACATCAAAAACGATGCGGCTGTTTTTTATTTAAAAGATTCTCTTGGAGGATATATTGGAATAGCAGGAAAACTCAGCAACGCCGATGCTTTTGATAAGCTGGCCAGAAATGAATCGAAAGGTGATTTTGAGTTCTCAGAAAATTCAGGCGTTCAGTCAGGAAAAGGAAAAGGTATGGGGCTTGCCTGGAATAAAGACAGGTTCCTGTTTGTAGTTGGGGTTCCCAATACCACATTCCCCGATAAATTCAACAACATGCAGTTGTCTTCCGAAGATTCTACCGGGAAAGTCATTTTCAGTGCAACAGATAACAGGAATTATGGACAGTTGGCGTTTCAGGTTTTCAACATCAAAGAATCGGAGAGCTTAGGCGATAATGAGAAATTCTCTGAACTGGTAGCTGATAAAGCTGATTTGCATTTCTGGGTAAATAGTGAAGAGATTTACAATATGCAATCGGCAGAGATGCCCGCCATCGGGCCGTTGAATATGCTCAACTTCACAAAGTTCACCAAGGATGCCCGTTCAACTGCTTCCGTAAACTTCGATAATGGAAAAATTTCGGTTGATTTCAGGGCATATATGAACAAAGAGGTTGCTGATATTTTCAAAAAGAATATGGTAAATCATACTGATGCCGAAATGATAAAACGCATCTCACCAGAAAATCTGGCCATGATTATGCAGTTTTCAATAAAGCCGCAAATCATAAAGGAGTACCTGAAACTGTTGGGTGCAGATGGTTTTGCAAATATGGGCACCGGGATGCTTGGCTTTTCGATTGACGACCTGATTGACGCCAATAAAGGGGATTATTTACTTGCTGTTTCTGATATTAAAGTTGATTCTGCAAAACCAAAATTTGATTACCTGTTTTCTACTTCCATAGCCTCCAAAACGGCTTTTGATAAGGTTATGACAGGAGTTAGCAGGATGATGAAAATGTATTTTAATTCTTCCGACAGCAGCTCAACATCTGCAAATGCTCCGCTTTCGTACAATAAAAGTGAGAAATATTTTGCTTTGGGATCATCACAGCCTTTGGTGGATGGATATTTAACGGGAAGCAAAACATACAGTTCGCCTGTATATGATAAGATCACTACAGGCCCGGGTGGAGGGTACATCAACTTCGCCTATATCATGAATGCGGTTACTCCGCTGGTAAACGACAGCTCCACACAGGAAATGTTAGCCGCTTCAAAACTTATCTGGAAGGATATGATTTCCTATACAGAAAATTTTTCTGGCAATTCAGTTCACGGGCACATGGATATAAATCTCGTAAATAATGACAGCAACAGCCTGAAACAACTTAACCATTATTTTGATGCCATAAGTACCATCCTCATCAATAAAAAGAAAAAGGAAGATATTACATATAACATGCTCCGCGAAGCAGAGAAAAATAACTGAACCCGTTAAAAATGGCTGCCTGCTCGGGGTAGCCATTTATATTATGTACATCCAGTTAAATAACATCAGGCCGGTTTACCTGGAGCCGGAAAAAATAACCGGTTCCGAAATCTGGAACAGGCATGTAAAGATTGAAGCAGGGAATTTCGTCGAAATTTCGGCTTCAAGCGGAAGAGGAAAATCTTCTTTAATCCATTTTATTTACGGATATAAAACTGATTACTCGGGAAGCATCCTTTTGGATGATGCAAAAGCATCACAAATGGATATGCGACAAACGGCTTTATTGAGAAGCAAAAAACTTTCCATCGTTTTTCAGGATTTGAAGTTGTTTAATGAAGCAACCTGTATGCAAAATATCCTGGTTAAAAATGCGCTTACCGCGTATGCAAACGAAGACCAGGTAAACCAGATGGCAGAGCGGTTGGGCGTTAAAAATAAACTGAACGCCATTGCAGGTAATTGCAGCTATGGCGAACGGCAGCGAATAGCCATCATCAGGGCATTGCAGCAACCCTTTGAATATATTTTATTAGATGAACCCTTTAGCCACCTCGATGACCAAAACCGTGAGCAGGCTATGTTCCTGATTATGGAGGAGGCTGAGAAAAGAAAAGCGGGAATTATTCTTGCCGATCTTGAAAGCAGCCCATCCTTTCCGGCAACTGAAAGATTGAAATTATAATGGCAAATTATAAAGATATTGCCCCCTTTATTAATACCCGGGGAAACGGGTTAAGCCGCTTTTTCGGTTATACCGGTTTATGCATCGGTACGCTGCTGTTATTAAGCTGCCTGCAATTTTATATTGACATCAACCAATTATTAAAAGAAAAAAATCCCAGGCAAAACGGTTTCGATTTTATTTCGGTAACCCGAGAGATCACCAACCAGAATATGGGCAGAGATAACCGTTTCACTGCTGCAAACCTGGAGGAAATCAGATCGGCGCCGGGTGTAGATGATGCAGCGGCGTTAATCAGCAACCAGTTCAGGGCAAAGGTAAGCGCAGGAAATGTGATCCCTTTTTCAACCGATATTTTTCTGGAGGCCATCAACAATTCGTTCTTAGATACCCTTCCTCCGAACTTTAGCTGGCAACCCGGGCAAACAAATGTGCCCATCATTTTATCGGCAGATTTCCTGGAGATGTACAACATCTTTGCTCCAACCCAGGGGCTGCCGCAAATTTCAGGTGAAAGCGCCGCTAGCCTGCATGTGCAGTTGGAGTGTTTTGGCATTTCGGGAATGCAGGGATTTCGTTCGCAAATAGTGGCATTAAGCAACAGGATTAATTCGGTGCTGGTTCCGGAAAGTTTCCTGGTTTGGGCAAACAAACAATTTGGGCAAAGTGAAAACGCTCCATTTTCGCGGATCTATATAAAAACACGCGATGCAAATGCACCCTCATTGCTGAAATACCTCGATGAGAAAAATTATCATGTAAATAAGGAACAAACCAGGTTTGGCAGAATAAAACAGGTGTTACAGGGAATCATTGCCGGGTTAAGCGGATTTGCTGTTCTTGTAATTGCACTTGCCATTTTATTATTCGCTTTTTACCTGAAACTGCTGATATCCAGAAGCAGGGATAACCTGCAGTTGCTGGTCATTATTGGATATGAACCCGGCCGGCTGGGTAGCCAGGTTAGCCGGAGGTGGGTGCCTGCTTATGCCATCATTGTGCTTATTGCTTTAGCAGGGGCGCAATTTTTACACAGCCTGTTTAGAAATGCCATTGCCGGAGGAAATGAGAAACTGGATCCGTTTATCAGCATATACAGCTTCACGTTAGCCTTCATCATATTTTTAATATGCGTGGTGATTAACGCTTTTCTGCTGCGCAAAGAATTACGAAAGTTATAGCCCTTCAAACACAGCTGCAACCCCCTGTCCTACGCCAACACACATGGTGGCCAGTCCGTATTTAGCTTTTCTTCTTTTCATTTCGTGAAGCAAGGTGGTGGAAATGCGTGCCCCACTACAACCCAGCGGGTGGCCAATGGCAATAGAGCCGCCATTTACATTCACTTTTTGCAGATCAAACCCCAGATCGTGCATGCAGGCAATACTTTGAGAAGCGAATGCCTCATTAAGTTCAATAAGATCAAGGTCACTAACGGATATGCCTGCACGTTCTAATGCTTTCCGGGTGGCGGGAACGGGGCCAATGCCCATAATTGCCGGATCAACACCTGCAACCGCCATTGAAACAATTCTTGCCATTGGTTTCAGGTTATATTTTTTGAGGGCGGCTTCGGTAGCGAGCAACAAAACAGAAGCGCCATCATTAATTCCGCTGCTGTTGCCGGCAGTTACTGTACCGTCTTTCAAAAAAGCCGGTTTAAGCTGCCCCAGCTTTTCCATGGTACTGATGCGGGGATGTTCATCTTTATCAAATTCAAAACTTTCCTTACCAATAGTAACGGTAACGGACACCAGCTCATCCTTCCATTTTTCCGCAATATGTGCCGCCTGATATTTTTGCTGGCTTTCAAATGCAAACTCATCCTGCGCATGGCGGCTTATGTTCCAGCGTTTGGCAACATTTTCAGCGGTTTCACCCATCCCGAAAGGAAAATATTTTTCGGATAGCGCCGGGTTAATAAACCGCCATCCCATAGTGGTATCAAAAATTTCTGGCTTACGCTGAAAAGGCGTACTTGCCTTAGGCAAAACAAAAGGCGCTCTCGACATACTTTCCACCCCACCGGCAATCACCAGTTCGCCATCACCCACCATCAGCATCCTTGCAGCATCCATCATGGCCTGCATTCCGCTTGCGCAAAGCCTGTTTACCGTACTACCGGGAACGGATACGGGCAGCCCTGCAAGCAATGCACTCATCCTGGCCACATTCCGGTTATCTTCACCGCTCTGGTTAGCGGCACCGGCAATTACGTCTTCAATTGCTGAAACATCCACATTGGGATTCCGGTGTACAAGCGCTTTAATCACATGTGCAAGCAGATCATCGGGCCGGGTATTTGCCAGTGAGCCGCCATATTTTCCTACCGGTGTACGAACCGCATCTACAACATAAACTGTATGCATAAAAATCCAGGTTAAATGAATACCGGAAATTGCCGGTTATGAACGCCCAAAGTTAGTATGATTATCTTTGCCGTATGGCACACAAAAGGAATATTCGAGAATTGGATTTAACAGAACTAAAAGCCTACTTTGAAGCGATTGGCGATAAAAAATTCAGGGCTATGCAGGCCTATGAATGGCTCTGGAAGAAAAACGTGCGGAGTTTCAATGACATGAGTAACCTTTCTCTCGAACTCCGTAAAAAACTTTCGGAAGAATTTACGTTTGATTCCATTTCGGTTGACATTACGCAGCAAAGCAGCGATGGCACGCTTAAAACGCGCTTTATTACTTACGATGGCCACCTGATGGAAGGCGTTATCATTCCCACAGAAAAAAGAAATACCGCCTGTGTTTCCTCACAGATCGGTTGCAGCCTGAGTTGTAAATTCTGTGCAACCGGGCGAATGGGCAGAAAGAGAAATTTGCTTTTTGATGAAATATACGACCAGGTTGCCATCCTGAACGAACAAAGCCTTGTCCACTATAACACCGGCCTTTCCAATATTGTTTTTATGGGCATGGGCGAGCCTTTGCTGAACTATAAAAATGTGCTGAAGGCAATTGAGCGCATTACCTCTCCTGAAGCCATGGGCATGAGCCCCAAAAGAATCACCGTATCCACCGCAGGGGTGGCTAAAATGATCAAACAACTTGGTGATGATGGAGTGAGATTCAATCTTGCACTTTCTCTACATGCCGCTACCGATGAAAAACGAAACCGGATCATGGGAATTAATGAAACCAATAACATTGATGCATTGGTTGAAGCCCTTAACTATTTTTATCAGAAAACAAAAAACGACATCACCCTGGAATATGTTTTACTGAAAGGAGAAAATGACAGCCTGGAGGATGCCGAGGAACTGGTAAAAATTTACAGAAAAATACCTACTCACCTGGTGAATGTAATTGAATACAACCCAGTGGAAGGAATTAATTTTTCCAGATCGGATGATGACAGCACCCAGGTTTTTACCGATTACTTAGCAGCTAAAAAGGTGAATGTGCGGGTACGCAGAAGCAGGGGAAAAGATATTGATGCGGCTTGTGGCCAACTGGCAAATAAATAAGACTGAACCTCATTTTTGAAGATGGCATATAAGACTTGAAGTACTTTGTTTTAATAGATACATATCTGATTATCAACGATCTGTAACTTTTCATAAATAAAACCCCTGCCGTTTTTTCAACACCTGGCAATACTGTGCCAGATTTAATCCTGTATTTAAACCCGGATAGCATAATAATTAGGCAAAATTTCAGTTATAAGAAACAGCACCTGTTAACCTGAGAAAACCCACATGAAAATCCGCCATTTCATTCTCTTCCCATTTGCAGCAATTGCATTTTCCATTTCCTCCAAAGCCCAGGATGTTATCCGGCAGCAACCCTGTGAGGATTCTTACATCCGGCATGAGGTGGACAGCATCAAAGCGTTCATGGCGTCCAAAGGATTTGTGCTGGTAAAAGAAGCTTCTATGGAAATGGTGAGTGAATATGAAATGCCGATTGTGGTTCCGCTTACTGCGGGATCATGGTACCAGTTTGTTTTTATAGGCGATATAAGTTCGAGGTTATATGAGGTGAGGATGTACGATTATGAAGAAAGGCAGGTTGCTTATGTAAAAAAAATGTGGGGCGATGTGGATGGCAATGTAATTCGTATTGATTATATCCCCAAAGTTTCGGAATACCACATGATAAAACCCGTGCAGATCAATAAGAAAAAGAAGAAAGTATGCGGGTATGTGATGTTGCTGAAGCGGGTAAACTAATATTCAACCATAACGATTTCTCAATGCGCCGGCAGGCGTATTTTTTTTGCGTAATCCTGTTACCAATACAATTTCACACAGGAATCTTTTTCTGAATACACCAACAGGATACCTAAGAAATCAGGAAAATAATATTACCACAATGGACTTTTAGATCAGCACAGATGTTTTCCTGACTGAGTAAATCCGGGTGATCTGTGAGACATACAAATGGCTCACATATTTCAGGAGAAATAATGTACATCATCTTATATTAAGGTGCCAGTGAAATCCGCAATTGTATTCCTGCGCTGGTATTGGTGGTAGGTGCGCTGGATGAAATATAGGGAACCACTTTTCTTCTGTCGTAATAGAATTTGATGTTGATCCGGTTGTTCAGGAAATAATCGATGGTAGGGCTGATGGTTATTTCGCGGCTGCCACCGGTAGCAAAATTATTGTCCTGATCGAGGCGGCTGTTTGCCGTAACGTTATCGCGTATCCTGAAATCGATCCGGAAATTAATTTCGTTTTCCAGCTTATTTGAACTTTGATTTTTACCCGTTAAGAATTTAGGCCAGCTTAACCCGAAAGGCATTGGCAGCCCGCGTTTGCGGTAACCTGCCCCAACAATAAACTCGGTGCTTCTCACTTCACTAAGTTGAAAATCGTAGAGGCTCAGGCTCAACTGCCGCGTTTTCGTGTATTCAAACTTGGCTTGTAACTGGTTTACAAATTGCATATCAACCCCAATTAAAGGGGAGAATTGTTCCTGTATGGTAACATTTGGTACCAGGAAATAAGGCACAAAGTTTTTAGAAATGGTATCATAAAACGAAGGGTAACCATAATGCGATTCATCCTGGTAAAACAATGCAGAAGCAAATCCATTCATGCTTAAGTTTCCGTTATAGGCATGAGAAAGGGTGAAGTTGGTAAATATCTTCTGCAGTCCTTTGATCTTAGTAAGACCAGTAAAATCAATCTTCCAGTTTGGTTTTGGCAGGATTGCTTTAAAGGGGTTGGACCTGGTGTTTGGATTACTTTGTTTAATCAGCGCAACCTTTTCGGGATCCTGGCCGGTATAAGCCGCAATAAAAGACGGGATCAGCACATCTACAGCATATTTTCCATATCCGTAATAATAGCCATCGGCTCCCTGGGTTTGACTGTAGGGATTTGCCGTGCCCAACCGCTTTGAAAGAATTTGCCTGTAGTTCTGGAAAGTTTTAAAGGTTTCGGATACCCTGTTGGGATCGTATTTTCCAAACAGGGTTTTAAAAGCAATATAAGTTACATCAAAGCCACCACCGGAATAAGGGTTGAGGTGTAAAAATTGTTTCAGGTTATTTCCGGCAGCAGAAGTATCGATATACCGGAAGGTTTCGGAATAATTTTTACTAAACGTTTTACTCAGGTTTACTGTGATGTTTAAATCGCGAACGGGTTCCAGGGTAGCCGAGAGCGTTATCCGCTGATCGAAATTCTGCTGGAATAAGGAATTAAAAGTAGTATCCCGGGTAATCACTCCCGCTGCTGCTTTTTTGTTCAGCCATGTGGTATCGGGTTGGCGGCCAAAAATAAAGTCCCACCCCGGTTCCGAACTTCGCCAGTTTTGTCCAAAGAACTGGGTACTGTCAATATAACCCGGCAGCCTGGTATTTCCGTTTTCAGAAATAGAGAAGTTTACCTGTTTTATGCTGGTAAGCAATTTTCCAAATACTTTTGGAACCGGCGCCCAGTAAGGTTTCGCGGTTTGATCAACGATGCGGCGTTTCTTCACCACTTTCTTTCCCGATTTGGTAAGAACGGTATCCCGTACAATTTTAACCCTGTTTCGCCATTTTTCCCTGTCTTCAATTTTGTTGGGCTGATCGAGTTGCTTTAACCATTTGCTTTTTTGATACAACCGGGTAAAATCGAGTTGCACGGTACCTTCTTTTTGCTGTCCGTTCTCGATGAAGTTACCAAGGTCAACGGCAAGCCGTGAAGCCCCGATCCACCGGTACACTGCCTGGTACTTCAGGTTCATGGTTGTCCAATCCAGCAGTGGGAATTTAGCAGTAGGCAGGGTATAGTTCAGGTTTGCAGTTTGATAGAATATGGTATTTCTTCCTCCTTTAAGCAGGTTATTCCAAATGGTATCTTTTTTCTCTTTCGTATCAATTCTGCCTGCGGGTTCATCTACCCTTGAATTATTGGTAGCCGTATAATCGAGGGTGATAGACCGGGTAAAATTCCAACGCAGGATATAATCGCGCTGGAAGGTGAAGTATTTATCATAGGTTTCGGGAACCTTATATTTATCGTCGCCAATGCTCCGTGGCCTGATGGCACCAAACTGCCTATTAAGATCGGCACGGAAACTGATTTGTGCCGGCACATAGTTCAGGTTAAAGTCTTTTATCAAATCGAACCAGTGCTTTTTATCTTTCTTAAAGAAGTTTTTGAATGGTTCAAAATATTTTGGCTGCGGCGCATAATTATACCCCAGCGCACCCCTGTGACGGGTAACCTCATTGTATTCAATTAACGGGTTATGGCTCTTGGTTTGGATATAAGAATAGCTGACATCAATATTTGAAATGTCATAAATCCTGTTCTTCGATCCATTGGTCTTGTTTTTCTTAACGTTGGTAAAATTGATGGTTTTGGTGGAGGTAAAATCTACCGCCACATTCTTAATTGAATCTCTTTCGGCTTTTGTTGCCGCTGTGTTCAATTTATCCTTCAACGTGATATCCTGATCGTAAGGATCGTATTGCGGAGTGGATACCGACTGGTTGTAACTGGCATAAACCGGAATAGACATACCCCAGCTTTTGGGAAGCAGTTTTCCCATTTCGAGGTTGGTGGCCACATCAAACTGGAAGAAATTATCGCGATAACGCTCATTCACTTTTTGTTCCAGGGTACCAAAGCCCTGGGTGTGCATATTAGCTGAAACGGATATGGTACCCAAATCGGCAAGATTTACATCAACCCTTCCCAAAGCGGCATATCCACCCTTTTCATCCATCGACGACATGCGCAGTTCATTTACCCAAACTTCACCACATGCAACCGGTTTTTTGGTATTTTCTACGCCAAGCAGTATGCCGCGTATTTCTCCGAGGTTTGGATTGCCCATTACCGAGTACACCTGACCGTTAGGCATGGTTTCCCGGTAAATTTCTGATAGCGATGCGGAAGACAGGTTTCGGGCTTGTTTCAGCCGGGTAAGGTCCTGCAAATCCAGATCCAGTGAATTAAGCGGATTCCATAGTGAATCATTATAGGCATCACTGTCGGGGTTAAGCCCCAGATCAGTAGGCGTAAGCATTAGCGGTATCCTGATTTCATAATAGTTGTTTACAAAATCCGTTCCCATCCTGATTACCGCTGTAAGGTCGCCATTCTCCAGATTGGAAATCTGGGAAACAGATTTTTCGGCATGGATATACATCAGCAGTTTTTTAAACTGCCTCAAATCGCGATTGCCAAATGTTTGGAAAACGGCTTTGGCATCGCCCTGGCGAAGTGAACAAAACTGGAGGCTCATCGCCTGTTCGTTCTGCAAAAGATTTACGCCATTATTACTCAGGGTTTGTACCCGTTGAATTTCGCGTGGTGTACGGTAGGGTAACGGGGTGCGCTTATCATTTTCTTCAATATTTACAGCTCCCACATTAAATGTAGTGGTTGAAGCATCGGTATATAACCCTGTGGAATCAACCTTATACTGGAATTTTCTCCAGATATTCCGGGTGAGTTGCAGTTCGCCAAAACGCAGCACCACACTATCTTCAAAATCGGTAAGGAACATGCGCATAAACCGTATCGATTTAAAATCGGGGATATTACCCACTTTACGGTTGTATTGCGAAATCGGGATCCGGAACTGGTACCAGATTTCATCGCGGCTCTGGCCGTTTACCAGATTTACAGAAACACTCTTCTTATCTACAATATAATTCTGGCCGATTTCCATTTCGGGATTACCATTTGGTTTAATATCCACGATATATTGAAAGTACTCCTCTGTTTCGCTGAGGGTATTGTCTTTATTCATATCCTCAGCATCGGGATAAAGGGTGGCTGCTGTGGAAAAATCAGATCCGGAGTTAATAGGCGAGTTGCCATCGGGGCCATTAAAGTTCTTATAACGCTCAAGGATACCCGTATTTCCATCAAACCTGGCATCGCGGTAGTTCACATAATTATCATCTGAGGGATCGGCAAGGGCTTCCTGGTAAACGCGGGAACCTGTACCAAAATTAGCAGCAAGCTGGGCAAGGTAAGCTTCCCTTTTTATTCCTTCTTCTGCATCAGTTAACCCATCAAATCCTATATCCTGGTATGCTCTGTCTTCGGCAATATTGCTGAATGCATTGGTAACCTGTATGGGATTACGCGGCACTTTACCCCAAATGGTGGTATCTACCGGTGCGGGTGCATTGGGGGTGCTTAACCCGTTTTCGTAAAACCTGCGTCCGTCTTTCAATACATCCTCAGAAATATTACCGAGATTAAAATACAATTTACCGCCGGTAGAACTGGTTGCATTAGGGTTCCGGGAAGTATTGATGAAGGGATCCTGCACCCAGAATTCTATAAACTCGATGTTGCTGGTTTCAAAATCGGTTTGATCGAGGCTTCGCATCAGTCCGCCAAACCTTGATTTTGGATTGAGCAGTTTACCATCGGAAGCCACGCTTCCAACGGCATCATCATAATTATACGGGCCGCGGTACATGGGGTAATAAGCGAGGTCGAAAGTAACGAGCTGACTTTCACCAAACCCTGTGGTACGCTGCGGAAAAATTTCTTTTTGATAAACCTGCCTTACTCTTGGATCGCTTAGTTCTTCGGCGTTATTAGAAAGGGGGTTGTTTGGTCCTTTATATTGCTGGAGGGTTTGCTCTATCTGGTACCAGGCGAGCTTTGCCCTGTTTTTGCCATAATCAAGATTATTGCTCAAGGCTCCTTCTGTAAAAATCGGGGTACCTGTTTCGGTAGTTGCCCCTACGGGAACTGAAGCCATCGTCCAGCTTATTAGCGGAAAACGCAGATCAATACCCGATTTGCTTCCTTCAAAATCATCAATATAAATGAGGCCATTGGAGCCACGGCCAATTTGCGGGGCATGGCCCGGTTTAAGATAGGCGCCTTCGAGGTAAACACTTACGTTTGAGGGAGTGGTGGTGGAATAAAAAGGAAGTTTATCCAGAATTTTGGTAAGACGAGGCGTTTCTTTGTGGTAGTTCATATCCAGCCCGTACATGGTATTACGGATGGGGTCTTCGTTATAATTTACTTTGGTGAAGAAAGGTCGTTCGCCGAGGCGAACGATGGTACCGCCGAAACTTAGTTGTTCGGTTGCAGAATTTCTCAGCAGATAATCGAGCCGAAGCCCCAGGTAATTTCGTTGCTGCAATCCAAAACTCGCATTGTTTTCAAAATTCACTTCCACGGGGAGGCCGGCGTTAAGGATGGCCTGGTTGGTAACCTTAATGGTTCCGAGGTCGTAATTAATATCGTAATCCACCCCTTCCTGTAATAACCTTCCTCCTGCACTTACAGATACAGAGCCTTTAGGAATATTATATCCAATACTGATATCGGACGAACCTGAGGTTTTAGCCATTCCTTTCAGCACAAACCTGTTGAGGTTGGGGTACTGTTGTGCCACTGCTTTAATGGAATCGTACAGGGCATAGTAGAGTGTGTCCTTAATATTGGGAACCGTGCTGGTATCGGTGTAAATACTGGTTGCAAGGTCTCTGCCGAAGGGTTCCAGAACCGGGAAAATAATCCGGCTGTATTGTGAGTTGACGGTGTATCCTTCCACATAATCGAACACCCCATCGGGCTGCGGATCGAGCTGGCTGTTCAGCCTGTCGAGATTGATGAGTGAAATGATGGGTGCTCCCTGGTTTTGATTTCCAAAGGGAACATATCTTTTTGCACCGAGGCCGGGTTCCTGGTAAACCACATCCAGTTTAAAATCGGCGGGAGAAAGTGTACCATAACCGATGGTATATACATTCTTCATCATCAGTTTCCAGATAGGAAGGCTTGGGCGCTGAGAAGTTGCTTTTAACAATTTCAGGAAAAGCACTTTTTGAGTTGCAGTGGTGCTATCGGGCGGTACGTCCTGCGAAAATTCGCCCACCTGGTAAATTCTTCCGCGGTAAGAATACTGATAAGCTACTGCCAGCACTTCATCGGTTTGCAGGGGTTGGCTGAGAGAAAGCATTCCAATATCCCGGTTATAAAAATACTGGGTGGAATCGAGTTTACGGGCAAAGGTTTTTTCAAAATCCTGAACCGGTTGTAGGCCCAATGAAGTGAGGTTACTAAAAATGAGCGCCGGATTACGGGCATCCGGGCGGTTTAACACGCTTTGGTATAGATCATTGGTGTTGTTTTTAGGAACGGGCGAAGGGTCGGTTACATTAATTGAGGTATTATAAGGTTCATTTTCACCTAAGTCCATCAGGCCCACCACATCGCGGGTTTCGGTGGTGGTTCCGTTCCGGTTGGTGATCCACACTTCCATTCTTAAAATCTGAACTTCGCTGGTAACGGCCGGGAGGTTGGAGAGCAGCCTGTTATAATTTTTGCGGAAATACTGGCCAATAAGAAAATGCCTGTTTTCTTCATATTCATCGGCTTTAATTTCAAAAGGCTGAGAGGCGGCTCCACCCTGGAGGTTTACGCTTTGGCGTTGCGATTTCTGGTTAGCCAGCACGGCTGAAACGAAAAGTTTACCAAACTGAAGCTGGGTTTTAAGCCCAAACAATTGCTGTGCGCCGGGTATCAGTGTTCCTTTAGATGGAAAGCTAACGTTACCGGCTTCAAAGCGTTTAATAATTTCATCATCCTTACCTGTGTAATCGAGCTTAAGCTGATTATCCATATCAAAATTGGCAAGGGTATTATAATTGATGGGAAATTTCAGTTTATCACCAATATTGGCATTTACATTAAGCTGGGCATTCATGTTAAAATCAAGCCCGCCGTTTTTTCTTGCTCTTTCCGGAAGGGTTGGATTGTCGATTTTCTGCCCCTGGTAACCCGCCATAATATCCACATTACCCTGTGGGCTGATTTCGATTTTACCATTTCCAAAGAGCCGGTTAAAGAGGTTATCGGTAAGAGAAAGCCGGGGTTTAATAAATTTTCCCCGGTTAAGTATGCTGGTGGTGTTGGCCCGTTGTTGAAAATATTCCTGTTCGGCCTGCTGGTTACGCATTGCCCAATAATCGTTGAAGGAGTAGGTAGTGGGGTTGCGGTAATATTTGTCGCCAATTTTTTCGTAAATGATATATTGTTTGGAGATGGGGTCGTAAACAACTGAATCCGAGATATTTGAGGGGGTTCTAAAATCGTAGGGGTTGGATGAGCCGGAGGAGAGAAAATCGCCATGCCGGTCTTCTAACGGAAAGTGAAGGCTGTCGTTAATATTGCGGAGGTTATTAGAATCGGCAACCTGCTGACCTGCAGCATCATTAACCATCATCAGTGTTAAGATGAACAGGAACAGGGGGTAAATAAAAGCATTAAGACAGCATTGTGCCTTACTGACAGTCAATTTTCTGAATAACATTCGGCAAAATCAGTTAGGTAGAGTTATCTCAAATGGCTTTTAGTGCGTTTTTAATAAATTCCTCCAATTGGTTGGTTAAAGGTTCTGATTTCATTACCTTATTAATAGCCTGTTCTGCCTGCACTTTGGAAATTCCAAGTGCCATCAATGCATAAAACGCATCCTGGGCAAGTGTATTGTTAACCGGACCAGAGGATATGGGGGCGCCTGACTGTTTGCCAACTTTATCTCTGAGTTCCAGGATAAGCCTTTCTGCGGTTTTTTTGCCTATTCCTTTCACACTTTCAATTTGCCTGGCGTTACCCTGGGCAATGGCTGTAATTACCTCATCCGGCCTCATAGATGACAACATCATACGGGCGGTAGCTGCACCAATTCCTGAAACGCTGATAAGATGGATGAACACATCTTTCTCTTCGCGTTCAAAAAAACCAAACAGGGTATGGCTGTCGTCCTTCACCTGGAGGTAAGTGAACAGCCTGCCTTCCGACATATCCCGGATTGCCGAATACGTATGAAGGCTAATATTTACTTCGTAGCCAACACCCTGCACATCTACAAAAACCTGAGCAGGGCTTTTATATGTGAACTTCCCTTCTAAATATGCGATCATGGTGTTTTGCTACCCTGAGTTTTCAAAACTACAATTTTTTACCTGCAAAGCTGCAAATCATTGAAAAAGCTTTTTACGTTAATTTTACCCTCCTTCTATACAAAGTATATAAAACTTCATTCATGCAAAAAAAACAGGTAGCCATTACTTCGGTTGGTGGCTATGTACCGGAGTATGTATTAACAAACCAGATTCTTGAATCAATGGTTGATACCACCGACGAATGGATTACCACCCGCACTGGTATAAAAGAAAGGAGGATTTTAAAAGGTGAGGGATTGGCAAGCAGCGATATGGGAGTGGAAGCCATTACAGAGATATTCAAAAAACGAAAAATAGATCCCCTTGAAATTGACTGTGTGATTTGTACCACCGTAACTCCGGATATGGTATTTCCTGCTACCGCCAATATCATTACAGATAAGTTAGGGATGCAAAATGCCTTTGGTTACGATATAAGTGCAGCCTGCTCAGGATTTTTATACGGGCTTACCACCGGAGTTTCGCTTATTGAAAGTGGCCGGTATAAAAAGGTGATCGTGGTTGGGGTAGATAAAATGAGCGCCATTGTAGATTACGGCGACCGCTCCACCTGCATCATTTTTGGTGATGGCGCCGGAGCGGTGTTGCTGGAAGAAAATACAGAAGGCAATGGAGTATTCGACAGTATTCTTCGTTCGGATGGAAGTGGCCGAAAACACCTGCACATGAAAGCAGGCGGATCGATAAAACCTGCAACCGTAGAAACAGTATTGGCAAAAGAACATTTTATTTACCAGGAGGGGCAGGCCGTTTTCAAATTTGCCGTAAAAGGAATGGCAGATGTGGGCTACGAACTGATGCAAAAAAACAACCTTTCTCCCGATGATATTTCCTGGCTGGTGCCGCACCAGGCTAACCTTCGAATTATTGATGCTACCGCAAACCGAATGGGGCTTCCCTCCGAAAAAGTGATGGTGAATATTCAACGGTATGGAAATACCACTTCGGGTACCATACCATTGTGCCTGTGGGATTGGGAAAGCAAATTAAAAAAAGGCGACAACATTATTCTTGCGGCTTTTGGCGGTGGATTTACCTGGGGCGCAACCTGGGTAAAATGGGCTTACGATACACCTGAAAAAAACTAAGGCGATTTTTGAAGCTGATAAACTTTTTGAAAAATAAAATATATGCGTATTTATTTAAGCCTGTGTATTTCATTAATGTTCTTTTCCGAACCCCTCATTGCACAATTAAATACCTATATCGTTACATTCAGCAACAAAAATAACTCGCCTTACAGCCTCGCAAATCCGGAACAATATCTTTCACAAAGAGCAATTGAAAGAAGAACAAGATATGATATCCCCATCGACAGTACTGATTTGCCCATCAACCCCCAATACCTGGATAGCCTGCGTGTGTTGGAAAACGTTAGTATCCTGAATGGCTCCAAATGGCTTAACCAGGTTGCCATAAGAACAACCAATACCGATGCGGTAAACCACATCAGCAATCTACCCTTTGTGCTTTCGGTAAATGCAGTTGCCCCAAGGGTTGCACAGCACAACGCACCTGCTAAACCAGATGATGTGGTAATAGATATGCCCCCTGTATCAGCCAGGGAAACAGATCTTAACGGATACTACCAATATGGTAAAACAAACGGGCAGGTAAAACTGCACCATACCGATTTTTTACACAATCTCGGATTCAGGGGGAAAGGCATGATGATGTGTATTCTGGATGGTGGATTTTTTCATTACCAAACGCTTCCCACTTTTGACAGCATCAGGATAAACAACCAGATACTTGGAACCTGGGATTTTGTGGACCGGGAAGAAAGCGTAAACGAAGATAACAGCCACGGAATGCAATGCCTCAGTACCATTGCAGCAAATTTACCGGGGGTATTTGTAGGCACGGCGCCCGAATCAAATTTCTACCTTTTCAGAACTGAAGATGTAGGTTCGGAATACCCGATTGAAGAACAGAACCTGGCATCCGGCTGGGAACGCGCCGACAGCCTTGGCGTGGATGTATGTTCTATTTCGCTGGGATATACCCAATATGATGTACCTGCGCTTAACCATACCTATACCGATATGAACGGCCACACTACTATTGCCGCAAGAGCAGCAAATCTGGCATCGCAAAAAGGAATGTTGATTGTAGTGGCAATGGGAAATGATGGCAATAATGCCTGGCACTATCTGGGCACTCCTGCCGATGCAGAAAAAGTAATGAGCGTGGGTGCGGTTGATACATTAGGTGTGATTGGTTCATTTAGCAGCTACGGGCCCAACTCATCCGGTCAGGTTAAGCCCGATGTTTCCGCAACAGGAGTATATGCTGTGGTTGCAAACACATCAACCGGTTTGCCTTCTTATGGATTTGGTACTTCATTCGCATGCCCTATCATGGCAGGAATCAGCACTTGCTTGTGGCAGGCATTTCCCGAATACAGCAACAGCACCATAATTGAAACATTTCGGGAATCATCAAGCCAGTTTGCTGCACCCGACGACCGCAAGGGTTATGGCATTCCGGATGCTAAGCAGGCATTTGTGAGGCTTCAGAAAATGGGCTATACCCGTCAATCTGATTTTTCCGGTTGCAACCTAACCCTGGATTTAAGGGTAAAAACAGATCCACAAATGACTTTGCAGGTTGAACGGAAGCTAAGTACCGATGTTGATTTTATCAACGTTACCAGCCTTCAGCAAAATCTGGCCTGGGGCTATCATCAGTTTGAGTTTTCTGAAAATGCAGGAGCCTTTGAAGGAACGGATGTTTCGTACAGGATTATAATGCAAATAGGAACAGACACTACTTATATTTTAGATACATTCAAAATTTCAGTTCCTGCTAACCTTTGCAACAGCAGCAGCAATCCTGTAACCATACATCCAAACCCGGTAAAAGATGATCCTGTATTACAATTATGGATTCAAAACCCTGGAACGGTAAGTGCAATACTATATAATGCAGCGGGGCAAAAACTGTACAGCAGAAGTGGGAACCTGCCGGCAGGAGTACAAAATTGGGGAATCCCGATGAAAAACTTACCCGCCGGGGCTTATGTGATCAGGGTGGTTATCGGCAACAAATCCTATAGCCGTAAGCTGATCAAAGATTAGGAACAACTTTACCCGCTTAGGCTCAATTCAATTCACATTTTTAAAAATCGGGTAGCCATACAAACAACAAACTTTTAAATTTATCAGGTAGATATGTCAATAACTAAAGAGGAAGAACTTATTGGAATGAGAAAAGTAAGTGAAGCCGTTGCTTTAACGTTAAAGGAAATGAGGAATTACGCCAAACCGGGTATCACAACAAAACAATTAGATAACTATGGAGCAAAAATTCTTGCAGAATTTGGCGCAAAATCAGCTCCAAATATAACTTATGGTTTTCCGGGCAATACATGTATTAGTGTTAACAATGAATTTTGTCATGGTATCCCGTCTGATCACAAAATATTACGGGAAGGTGATATAGTGAATATAGATGTTTCGGCAGAACTTGACGGATATTGGTCGGATAACGGCGGTTCATTTGTGCTTGAACAAGATATTTATCAACATCAGCAACTTATTGACGCTTCACAACAAATTTTGCACAAAGCAATCGCTAACATAAAAGGAGGTGTACGTATTTCAGACATAGGGTTTTTGATTGAAACTGAAGCCAGAAAACGCGGATATAAAGTAATCAAAAATTTAACCGGGCATGGTATAGGACGGAGTTTACACGAAGAACCAGGTAACATTGCAAACTACAAAGATCGATTTAATAAAACAAGATTTAAAAAGAACGGAGTAGTTGCAATTGAAACATTTATAACAACAAGTTCAACTTATGCAGTAGAACTAAGTGACGGCTGGACGATGGTTGGCAACAAAGGTGGTTTTATGGCACAACATGAACATACAATAATGGTTACCGATGGGAATGCAATCGTACTTACAGAAATGAATGGGATTTAGCGCATTCACAACAGCCCTAAAACACAAATGGTTTTTACAATTAGTCGTCCCTTAAAAGTTATCAAACCCAATATGGATAACAGTTTTGCAGCACGATATGTGCATTATCATTTGCAAGAAAATTAACAGGAATAAACACAAGGCCCGCAAAGCAGACCGTTGCCTGCTATTTTGAAAAAATAAAATAAATGAGCAAAATACTTGTAAATAGTAAGGGGTAAAATTTTGTTGTTCAAGCAACTTCTTTAGTTCTCTTCTCACTTAGCATATTTAGCAGAAGTAATTTCCCTGCAAATATTTCAAAGACAATTAGTTTGATTTGCGTCATTTTAATATACCTCATAGCCATAGGCTTGTATTCTTCTAAATATTTTACATAACGCAGAAAATCATTTGGACCTTTATTATGCTTATTACATCCTTATGTTTATGAGTGGGATATTTTACAACTTAGGTTGAATTTTTTGGCCCTTTTACAAAATATTTTTTGGATGCTTCAAAAATTGTTTCCTGCCAGATATATTTGTTTAACTCAAATTAAAATAACTTCTATAGGCGCGACTAAATATGGCGTTTTTCTTTTCACGCCGTTCAGGCCAATTTTCGTAACGCCATTTACCAGGGTCGGATTACATTTGTATGTTACCAGACAATGCTGATTCTGAACTAAAAATTTGCACTGAAGAAAATTAAGTGGGGCTTTATGTTTATTTAATTTTATACCCCCGGGGCTGCCGCCCCTTACCCCCAGGTACAAAATATGGATTTAAAAATTTCGAGCCAAAAATTTACGCTGAAGAAAATTTAGTGAAGCTTTATATTTATTCAGTTTGAGTTGAATTTCTCCCGGGGTTACCACCCCTTCCCCCAGGTACAAAATATGGATTTAAAAATTTCGAACCAAAAATTTGCGCTGAAGAAAATTCAGTGAGGCTTTATGTTTATTCAGTTTCATACCCCCGGGGCTGCCGCCCCTTGCCCCCAACTTTAAAATATGGATTTTAAAAATTTGAACCAAAAATTTCCCCTGAAGAAAATTTAGTGAAGCTTTATATTTATTCAGTTTCAGTTGAATTTCCCCGCCCCCATGTAAAAAATATGGATTTTAAAAACCCGAACCTTTGGTGCCCGGTTAAAGTGTTAACCGAAAAGCT
>Ga0206107_1000064_pt1 | contig 112695 bp, 103 predicted proteins | sample 2B0metagenome_FD_148652 | JGI IMG/M metagenome (GOLD analysis project Ga0206107, IMG submission 148652) | Enriched microbial communities from leaf-cutter ant dump, University of Wisconsin, Madison, United States - 2B0 | ecosystem: Environmental > Terrestrial > Nest > Insects nest > Nest dump...
CGGCACTTGATGTAGGAATGAGAAGGCGAAAAGGAGAGATAGGCGTTACCACCCATTTCGTACACCAGTATAAGAAAGAGCAGGGGCAGCGATTTGCACTGACCGCTGTTTTGGGCCATCAGCTTTGCAACAAACATATTGGTCGGGTTTTCATGGCCGAAGGGATCCCGAAAATCATAGGTCTTGGGAAAGGTTGTGGCCGTCTTCTCGTGCAGGGGAAGCTTGATGTCCAGCGTATCCGTGAAATACTGATGCGTCATATACAGGATGGCGTCATTGTCTTGCAGCGGCAGCTTTTCCTGCTGCATTTTCAGCCGGATGAGGGTGGTCATCTCGGCTATCGTTGTCTGATAGTCCGTATAGCTCATCCGGTTGCCGAAGAACGCATTTTCGGTAACGAAGACCGCCCGTTTCAGGTCCGGTGGCCTGCGCCCTTCCAGCATATCCGTCAGCTCCTGGTATGCCGAAACAAAGTGTGCATGGCCGGGTGCGGATGTTTGTGCGGGAAAGCGATAGGAAATGGCCTGCTCGTAGCTTTTCAGCTCTCGGACGAGGGAGCGGACGATATCGACGGACGAAGCGGTTTTGCTGGGAATGGTACTGCTGTAGTTCAGCGTTGTATTGTTTTTGCTGAGTGTGCGGTAGATATGATCGGGCCTGATGGCCTCTGCCTTTTGGGGTTGCAGGGCTGATCCGTAGTTGTGTCCCGGCTCGGTATCCGGTTCTTCTTTTTTCTGTTCGGTGGTATAGCTTTGATTCTGAGAGGCGGGTGTAAATTTTTTGAAAGCCGGGCGTTGTGGTTCGGGCAATTGGGCGAAGCTTTCTACGGACAGGGTTGTGCTCAGAAAGCACGCAGCTGCGGATAGCGAAGTAAAGGAAAAAGGGGAGAGGGATCTTGCAGCTTTGGTAATCTTCCTGAGGGACTGTAAAAAATACGTAGTCAATGTGCCGGGATATCGGCAACCGGACAAAAAAATGGATAAGGACATGGTAGCTTATTCGTTTTCGATCATTTTTAATGTGATTCTTTATTATCTGTATCCAGCCACGCTCTCTTGCCGCATGTCAGCATATCCCAGGGAGACAGGGGCTGATTTTCACGCTTCCTTTCAAAAAACAGAATGGTCATATCGTATATTATCAGAATGGTGTATACTAGCTGCTTCACTGTTCTTATGTTTTTTCAGCATGTTCCGTATGCTCTGAAACCGATTGATTCATGAAAGCTTTTGGGATTATATCAGTACCGCGAGCTGTTTAAAATCAACGATATAAACATGTCGTTCCGCTCTGCGGAATTGATGATGCCTCCGGCTGTTGCTTGCTGCCGGCGGAAGACTGGCCGGAGTTACTGATCACCCGGGCAACCGGAGCGATTGCGAGGAATAAGCTCTGCAACCGGATACCTGAACAAATTGGTTTTTACTGATTTTTCCATAGCTGACGTTGTTTTTTACTTTACAAAAATAATTGTTTATCTTTCATTGCTTTATCAGGTTGGGGTAGAAAAAAACAATCCGTAAATATAAAAAAAATACCTGAATCGCTTGATTATTAATACGTATTGATGTATGTCGTCTATAGGAACCAAAATCAGAAAACTAAGAGAGCTGAAAGGATTTAAGCAGGAGTATATGGCAGACCAGCTAGGTATCAGCGTGGGAGCATATAGCAAGCTGGAGCGGGATGAAACGGAAGTAAGCCATGAAAGGCTTCAGCAGATTGCCAAAGTATTTGATTTAAGCGTGCCGGATATCCTGTCTTTTGATGAGAAATTGATTTTTAATGTGATGCACAATAAAGACGGTACGTATAACAATAATAACGGCGGGACGCACTATTATCAATTTCCTAAGGAATTGAAGCAACTTTATGAAGATAAAGTCAGATTGCTGGAAGAGAATATCCGGCTGAAGGAGGAGAAGATAGAAAGTCTGCAGGAAGAAATTAAACGCCTCCGGTCATCCGGGAAAGCGTAGCATAGGAAAAAAGAAAAGGGACAGGAAGGGTCTTGTCCCTTTTCTTTTCTTCGTATTTTTCGTTTGGCATGTTTTCAATTCATGTTTGGGTAGTTGATTTTGCCTCAGCTGGTCATAAGGCACAGTAATGATAGTGGGCGCTGAATACTAAAAAATAATGGAAGGTTTTTGATTATTTGTTATTTAATGATAGCATAGCTTTTGCAACACCTGCTGTACTATCATCATATTGTTCGTGTCCGTATCCGTGCCTTTCATTTAGCTTATAAAAATCCCGATATAAATCAAATGGATTTTGTGATTCCCCTATCCATTTTATAATGACCTCTAAAATTTCATTCATCACAGGTTGATAGGTCATTCTTCCATCAGACTTTCTGATTCCGTTATTGTCGGACTTTTTTTTCCCTAAGTTTAAAAAAACATTTTTCTCATCATAAATAATATTACGTAATTGTTTATATTCCTTTCCTTTAGGTAGAAAATCCATCAATAGTTTTCTAATTCCGTTATAATATAACTGATATTTTTCCTCGGGATTTTCGAATTCCTTCCCTATAAGTTGCCTTAATTCGTCAAACTCTTCAAGATTACCAGTTTCGGAATTGATAGTTAACTGTTTTCCTGTTTTTTCATTAGCTTTTTGTAAAAGTTCCAGTCTTTCTATATCGGATTGAGAAAGAATCTCTTGTTTTTTTATATCTTTTTTTGCCATAATCTCTTATTTTTAATTTAGTTCTAAGACTGATTTTATTTTTGTACTTGCTTCTTTAATACTTCTTTCGTGCCACGTTATTGGATTCAGTTTGGCCACGGCATTGCTGTAATCTGGAAAAAACTGCTTAAATGCGCCATGATAATTTTTGCCGTAAAGCTCTTTCTGATACCATGTAAAGAAGGAATATACAATAGACGGATGGATTTCGGTTTCATTAGCATATTTTGAAACCAAATAGGGATTATTAATATATCTTTTTATGTATTGAAACTTTTCTTCTGATAAAAAAAAGTTTCTTGCAAAAGTATTTGCTTGGTCTTCTATCAAAAATAGATCATTATCATCGGATAAGTGATAACTACTTTTCTCGATAGTATCAAAATCAAACAATACGTGATTTAATTCGTGTAACAACGTAAACCACAACGTCGGATAGTTTTTATTAAAATCAGTGATCACAATACAGGGCTTACCATTGATAATAAATGTTGCTCCCCGAACTTGTGTTGTTGTTAAATAATTCTGAAAGATTACTGTAACGCCAGCATTATATAAAGCCCTACATACTGTCAAAAGTCCGTTACTTACATCTTGACTATAAGGTTTAATTTTCACAATAAGGGCTTTTAACCCTTCGCGGTTATACTGATTGGGATTATTTATAATTTTAAAGGTTTGATAGGCAGACTTAATCCAGAAATCTTTCATCTTATCGGAATGATTTTTCTTAACTCTGCTATATAAGGGTTCCTCTAATTGTTCTTCAAATTCATTGATTGTAGCATAGCCAAAATAAGCTAAAACCTTATCTACAAGTTCCTCTGTTGAAAACTCTGAATCGAAAAATCCTAATTTTGTCAGAGCTTTGACATCGAAGTTCTTAACAATAAAAGTCGCTTTTCGTGCATTATCGATAGCTAAAATGTTTTCTGAGTTTTGATTTTTCAAAACGACATTTATAAAGCTATTTACTTCAATACCCAAAAACTCTGCTATCTTCACAATGTGAATCAAGTTAGGTTGTTTTGCCGTACCATTAAGAATTTCATCAAAAACGTCTTTATCAATATTTAGAAGTTTTAAAGCCTTAGTCCTACTTAAATTATATTCAAATAGCTTTTGGTCAAAAACAGCCTTAATATTGTAATTAGTATCAGAAAATATCGAATTTAATAGATTTTCAATATTCATGTTTTAAAAACTAAGGGAACTTTCCCTCACAAAAATACAAAAAAATCAAAAAAATAAAATAAATGAGGGAAAATACCCTTTAAAATTCAAATAGTGCAGCTGTTTTCTGTTACTCGCCGAAAGCGAGTGGCGGTTATTGATGATGCCTCCGGGTGTTGTTTGTTGAAAAACTGACTGTAGGTCAAATAGTTAACAATTATCTGGGCAAACTATAGGGCAGGAAATAGAGATATATACAGTTGGATACTGGTCATAAGACACAGTAACGGCGATAGGCTGGCCGAATACCAATAACAATGGGGCGCTTTAAAAATACCGTCCTACCTTCTTACGGTAGGCATTGAACTCCTCTTCGTATTGCTCCGCCAGAAATTTTTCTTCCTTTAGTACCTGCCGGTGAAATGTTAACGCAGCCACAGCTATATATAGCAGAAGTATCCAGCTGGGATATATCAGAAACTGCCCGATGAGCATAATGGCAAAAGATACGTATACGGGATTTCTGCTAACAGCAAAAGCACCTGTTGTGATTAGTCCTTGTGCGGTGTTTTCGACCAGGCCGACACGAAAGCTTTTTCTGAACGAAATCATTGTCCACAGGAAAAACAGGAGCGCAATCAGGCAGACGGATACGCCGACCCAGGAAAGACCTTTGGATTGAAATAGCTTTTGTCCTTCGATAGTCGGCAGATTGAATGCATTGGCTGTAATGAGGTAAAAGTAGAAGAGCGCGAAAGGGAGAATAAAGAAGTCTTTTTTATCTTTTCTGCCAAACTCCATTGCCGGGATACCCTGTTTCTTTAGATGGCGGGTACGTAGGAGCACCGACAGGATACATAAGGCAAGTGTACTTACTCCGAAATATGCGGGCATAAGCTTGAGTGGTTGTATGAGCTATGGTTTTATTGCATACCGGGAAGGGAATCCCAATGTTTGAGCCGATATTCGCAATTCTTTTATTTGTTCAGCTTACTTACCTGTATGGCGATAAATTTGGGCAAATAGCTGGGCGTACAGTTTTTAGCAACCATTTCATCTTTGTACAGTCCTGTACGTTCTCCGAGTGCAATGCATCTGGAACGATATTTTTCTTCAAAAATTCCGATTTGAGCCGCAGTAAAATTCATTGCCCATTGTACTTCCGGCACTTCCTTTTCAATGCGTGTTTCAATTTTAGAAAGTAATTCTTCGCTGTTTGGAGGTGGTGCCTGCCCGGCCCAGCGTAAGCGAGCCTGATAATACCAGAAAACTCGTCTTTGTAGTGAAGACCGGCTGTTTTCCCAGGTCTCCATTAATGAAATAGTCTTTTTGTCTTTGGAAAGCTGGTTTGCCATTAGCCAATCAGTTAATTGAAGTCTTTCATCTGTATTGTGCTGCTGAATGTCATTGTCTAACCTGTCGATAAGTTCCTGATAAAGAAGTTTTTTATCCATAATCAGAATTGCCAGCTGTCGGGCCAGGTATTGACCCGATGACCAAAGCTCCATAGCCAGTTCGTGGTCTTTTTTAATCTCACCCGCAATTTTTCGTAAGTCGCCAAGCTTGGTAGCCTTGTCGCTTATTTGTGCCAGTATATTTTTTGCCCTCGAGGATAACTCCATAATTGTCTTAACTTTATAAAGCTCTGGTATATTTTGCTTATCTTGTTCTGCAACACCACAAAAGTAAACAAATCCCTTAACTGTTTTGTTGCTGCGCCCGCTTTGCGTGAGCAACAAGCTCCGGATAAAATCCTTACAAAGCTGACTTCCTGAATTCCGAAGAGGAAATTTCCGTATGTTTTCTGAAATACGTTACAAAGTAAGAAGGTTCCTGTATCATTTGTGAGGGTGTTTTATTCAACAGCTGACTGGTAAGGCCTGACTGTATGGGCTATTTTTTAATCATCGAAAAAACATAAAACATTTCCGTTGCTATCTGCAAGCTTCTTTCTGCATATACCTGTGTCTGCTCCGGTGTATTATCTGAAATTTTGGGGTCTTCAAATGGCACGGGAATTCTCTTTTCTGCACCTCTGATAAAAGGACATCCGTTGTCAGCCTGCGAGCAGGTCATAACGGCTGCGAACGCAGATACCGGATTGAAAGGGCTGTCGTATTTTTTAGAAAAGCCAATAACAGGCAGTGCATTATCACTGTATTTTATGGCATATACAGGATTGGTATGGTCTGCAATTTTGAAAATACGGAAACCCTGACTGGTTAATGTTTCTGCTACCTGGGGGAATAGTGCTGTTGCTTCCGTACCGCCTGAATAGCAATGTACATCCGGAATAGCAAAGTGAGCTGCTGCTGTCTGTGCCCAAACCTGCGATAAATGGCTTCTGCGCGAATTATGTGTACAAATGAAATGGATATTTATTTCCTGTCCATTGTTTATTTTCTGCTGTACAAAGCTTATCAGAGACTGTAATGCGGGCTTGCGTTCTTCTCTTGTTTTTTGCTGCTTTAGCTGTTCTATGGTTTTTGATAGCGCTGTATACATAGTATGATAATTACTTTTTGCGGAAACTGCAAAACACAAAATTTTGAACAGTACCTGAAGGCGTATGATGATCAGCAGTGATGCATTCTGCTTTTTCGAAATGCTTGCTAAACTGGCGGGTCATTGTACTTCCGGAATACTGCTTTATTTCGATACCACTACATTTTTTAGGGCCTTGCTCTGAAAAAGTACCAATAACAGCTATGCCATTATCAGTAATAGCTGTAGCGGCAGCCTGAATATAGCTTTCAATGTCTGATGCTTCAGTAAGGAAATGAAATGCTGCCCTGTCGTGCCAAAAATCGTATTGTTCAGTCGGTTGAAAATCCGACGCATCTGCAACGATCCATTTTACCTTCAGGGCATCGCTACCCAACCTTGATTTTGCCCGTTCTATAGCTGTATCGGAAATATCAAGCACCGTAATATCTTCATATCCTGATTTGAGTAAGTGGTCAGCCAGGAAGCTGTCGCCTCCGCCAATGTCTATGATTTTAGCCGTTTTGGACAGTTCGAATTGATTGACAAAATATAATGAAGTAGCCGGATGAGGCTGATACCAGCTTACTGTGTCCAGAGGCTTGGTTTCGTAAATATTTTCCCAATGGCTCTTGCGATTAAAATTTTCCATTTCGCTCAATTTTATGTTTTTAGCAACAGCCTGAATTGGATGTGCGGCAGGCATTATTCAGGTCTGATAATGTTACTTTTTGTTTTTCCGCAGGAATACCGCAGGCATCATTTGCCAGGCAGGCGGTTTGCCTGTTCTTCAGTACAAAATGATTCCCGTTAAAGTCCAGATCGTATTTGCCAATTGTTTCGCTTTGGTATTCTACTTCTATTTCGGCATCTTCAATACCCAGTTTTTCTTCAGACGATCTGATGATATTTAATAGTTTGTCCGGCTTTAATCTGTGCTCAGAATCGTTGGCATTCCATAACTGGAAATTGACAGCTTTTTCATTTCTGATAGTTCCGCCGCAATCAATAAAATGTTTGGTAACAACACCTATTTCTGTAACGTGAAAGTGCGCCGGTACAAATGTTCCGTTTTCTAATTGAAATTCAACATTATCCAATGCTGGTAAAATTTCTTTGATTGCTGATAGCTTCATTGTTTTTGTATTATTGTTATATAGGAATATTGCGATTGTGTTTTGCAAAAAAAACTCAGCAGCACTTCTGATTGCCAACAGAAGATACAATGCCGGAAAAATATTCTTTGAGAATGATGAAAGTCTTTTCATCAATACAGTAGCAAATAGAGTTACCCTCAACGTTCCCCTTTATAAGTCCGGCATTTTTCAATTCTTTTAAATGTTGTGAGATCGTAGGTTGTGCCAATGGCAGCTCATCTACTATAGCGTTGCATATACAGGTATTTACTTTTAGCAGGTGCTCAATAATGGCAACTCGTGCCGGGTGTCCCAATGCTTTTGCAATTCGCGCAAGCTGATTCTGGTGTTCGGTAAAGCAATCTGTTTTTGTCGCTCCCATTATGAGTATAATTTTAATATTGCAATATTACGATATTGTTTTCAGAAGCACAAAGATTTTTTCGGGTTATCTTTGAAAAGCGGCAGAGAATTATATCTCTCAGGGTTCCGGTTGTTTGCTATTCGTACACTGTTTTCTGTCGTTTCGTTCTGCGGAATGAGGATTATTGATGATGCTCTCAGTCTGTTAGTAGTACCTGCTGACAATTGGCCGGAGGCCACAGGAACAGTGATCACCCGGGCAAGCCGGGCGATCGGGGGAAAGATAAATGATGACAGAAAGATATCCCGGTCAGCACGCTGCCTGATTTTTTTCGATGCTTACAGCGCTTTTGTTGGAGGGTAAGCTGTATTTTCAAGAAATTAACAGAAAGAATAATGACTGGCTCCTATTGTGGAGCCAGTCATTAACTGCATTTCGAAGAGAAAGGAATTATTTTCGTGCGGAAGCCACTTCTTCCATTGGTGTAACAATAGGGAACTGCTGATCAAATTTGTCCATCAGTGAAAATAATTCTTCCAGCTTTTGCTGGCTGCCTGTCACTTTAATAGTACCCTTATTCACTTGTTCTTTGAGGTTAAAATCAGGAGCAGCAAATTTGCCTAATTCTTTTTTGCTTAACGTGATGGTTGCATCCGGATTGTCAATTTTCTTATCAGGAGTATATATCAGAACAGAGTTATCAAGGCTTAGCAGATAATGTTCTTTAGTGTCGGTAATATTCCAGATGGTTTTGATTTTTTTACCTTTTGCTTTCTTGCTATTGAGCGAAATTCCTAAGTAGTCAAAAAACATCTCCGCTGACATAGCGCCAAGCACATCAGAGCTATTAGCAGTAGTCCCTGCTTTCTTGCTCATTCCGTTTCTTAATTCGTAAGCTCCCATAAGGAATTCATTTCTCCAGGTTGCATTTTCAGCCTGATAACCTAATTGTTCCAGCGCATCGGCTGTCAGATTCTTTGCCTCTGTATTGCCTGGGTCGGCAAAAACAACCTGATTCATCACCTGAGCCACCCATCGGTACTCGCCTTTCTTAAAAGATTCGCGGGCCTTCTTGATGATATTGTCTGCTCCGCCCATAAACTCTACGTATTTCCTGGCAGCTTCAGCAGGCGGCAGTTCATAAAGTGTAGATGGATTGGAATTGTAAAATCCAAGGTATTTCTGATATATAGCTTTTACATTATGATTGACAGAACCGTAATATCCCCGGTTATACCACTGATGGCTAAGACTGTCGGGCAGTTGGATCATTTCACCGATTTCCACCATTGTATAGCCTTTGTTCATAAGATTAAGGGTCTGATCGTGCAGGTACTTAAACATATCTCTCTGGTTTGAAAGAAAAGTTAAAATGTTCTTGTTTCCCCATTTAGGCCAGTGATGCTGAGCAAATACCACTTCCGTTTTATCTCCGAATCTTTCTATTGTTTCATTCAGGTACTTCCACCATGCCTTAGCATCTCTTACTTCCGCACCTCTTAAAGTATATATATTGTGCAGCGTATGTGTAGCATCTTCTGCTGTACACAGCGCTTTCTCTTTAGGAAAATACATTAGCATTTCAGCAGGTGCTTCTGTATGAGGAGCCATTAGGAATTCAATTTCCACCCCGTCAATTACTTTTTTCTCTCCTGTCGACTTTATAATCATCGTTGGCTTAATAAGAGTTGTCGTTCCTATGGAAGTGGTTTTTCCAAGGCCGCCATCTACCTGTCCTGTTTCACTTTTAGGTAATAATGTCCCATACATATATACAGCTCTTCTGCTCATGGCATTTCCTGCATATACATTTTCGCTCACGGCATGCTCCAGAAATCCTTCGGGCGCTAGTATTTGTGTTTTTCCTGAATTGACGTCTTCCTGCGTTGTTACTCCTTTGACACCTCCAAAATGGTCAACATGGCTATGGCTATATATAACTGCTTTCACAGGTTTTTTACCTCTGTGCTTGTAGTATAAGTCTAATCCGGCCCTGGAGCACTCTGTTGAAATTAAAGGATCGATAATGACAATTCCAGAATTGCCCTCAATGATTGTCATGTTGGAAAGGTCAAACCCTCTGATCTGATATATTTTATCGGTTACTTTAAACAAGCCGTTATAGAGGTTTAACTGTGACTGTCTCCACAAGCTTGGATTTACAGTGGCAGGGCTGGCAGAATCTTTTAGAAAGTCATAATCTTTTAAGTTCCAGATGACATTTCCTTTTTCATCTTTTATAACCTGCTCAGGCAATGAATCTATAAATCCTCTTTTTGCATCCTGAAAGTCCTCTTTGTTATTAAATGGCAGTTCGCTTTTTACCTTATTATTAAGATCTTTAGTAAAAGACTCTGCTTCCTTGGAGGGTTCCCCTGAATTATTGCCAACATAAGAATATACACCTGCGCTGCCTGCTATAATTAAGGCTAAAGGCAAATACCATTTGTAGTTTTTCATAATAGTTAATGAATAAAAATTCCACGCTTTTATATACTGTTTATCAATAAGACCAATTGAAGATTCATGCGGAGATAGTTTGCTATTCCGGTTAGTTCACACTTCTAACTTTTGGATATTTCAATTGTTTGCGCCGGGTATTGCCCGGTTGTTTGCCATTGGCGCCGTGTTTCTCGTTGCTCCGCTCTGCGTAACGTAATGCGGGTTATTGATGATGTCCTCAGTCTGTTAGTAGTACCTGCTGACAATTGGCCGGAGGCCGCAGGAATAGTGATCAGATCACCCGGGCAAGCCGGGCGATCGAGAGGGGATAGACAATATAAGACAGGGTATTTTCAGGATAAGGTCCTCCAATATGCTTATCAGTTTTGGCAATTGGGGGAGGATAAATTTTTCAGGTTTTGTACTCTTATGGTTTGATAATTTTCAATTTTATATTGAAAATTGCAGTTTCTATAACACTTGGTAATTGAAACGGCTAAGCTTTCATTATTAACAAGATCACAGACAATTCTCATGCCTTTGAATGGCTTGTTATTCTTGGGTGCTTTAATCATAGCTCGATTCGTAGGATGACACAATTTATTTATATATGAACAGAAAAGTCAGATTCATAGATAAAACAAATTCGCCTTTTTTTGCTACAGTCAGATATAGAGTAGATTCTTATTTTAGAGAAAATAATATTTCTCCCAAGGCAAACCTGTTAATGTATTTAAAATCAATTTTTTACTTAGGTGGTTTTTTTACATTTTACGGGTTGATTCTATCAAACCAATTCGCTCCGCTTACCATGCTGTTTTTAACCATTGGCCTTGGTATGTTCGCAGCTTTTATAGGATTTAATATTTGCCACGATGCTATTCATGGGGCATTTTCTTCCAATGCGACAACAAACAAATGGTTAGGACACTTGTTCAATTTATTAGGAGCCAATGCCTATATATGGAGTATTACCCATAATGTAGTACATCATACATATACCAATATCCCAGGCCATGATGAGGATATTGACGTGGCACCTGGTTTAATCAGGCTGTCACCAGAAGCGAAAATGGCTAAAATTCAAAGGTATCAGCATTATTATGCGTTCTTGTTGTATGGATTGGCAAGCTTATCCTAGGTTTTCAGAAAGGACTATAAAAAATTCTTTCAGAAAAAAATAGGGAAGAGTTTTGTGAATAATCACCCTAAAAAAGAGTTGTTTAATTTGTTCTTTTTTAAGGCAATCTATTATACAATGTTTATTGTATTGCCATTGTCAGTACTGGATATAACCGTATGGCAATTTATAACAGGCTTTATCGTAATGCATTTTGCAGAGGGACTGGTTTTAGGTTTGGTGTTTCAATTGGCTCATGTGGTAGAAGGAACTGAATTTCCAATAGCAAATGAAGAGGGGAACATCGAGGAAGCCTGGGCGGTACATCAAATGAAAACCACCGCTAATTTTGCAAGAAAGAGTTTTTTGGCTACATGGTTTTGTGGAGGTTTGAATATGCAGGTGGAGCATCATTTATTTCCCAGAATTTGCCATATTCATTATCCTCGGATTTCTGAAATCGTTAAGAAAACGGCAGAAGAATTTGGGGTTCCATATATTGAAAATAGAACTTTCCTCAGTGCATTAAAGTCTCATTATCGAATGCTTAGGAAATTTGGTGTTGAGGCGCAGAAGGAAACTAAAAATACAACGTTGTTATTGACCAGCGTTGGTGAAAATATCGAAGATTTAGTTGAAAGATAAGGTATAACAACACAAGCTATCCAATCTGGATAGCTTGTGTTGTTTATAGTAGTAAATCTGAAATAAAGATATAACGGAATAAACAGCAAGCCGATTTGCTGGCTTTAATCGGATAATAGCCATTTGATCAAGTATTTTCATTACAAAAAATCCGGGGCCAAATTCAAACCATCTCACGGAGGTGTCAGGTCCTGAAGGGAACTTATGATCCATAAATAGGTGCCCACCAATTTGCTAATGCGCCCTGAATGGAATCCATGCCAGAATGGATAGGCAATAATAGATACATCCACCATGCTGTAGCCAGGTAATAATACAATAAAGCATATATACCAAACCACGCAAATCTTGAAATCCAATTATGTGCCAGCCCTCGGATAGCGGCAGGTACTGTAAACAGTCCAGTTACGGTAAGCGCCGAAGGTTGTTTGAAGAATTATAAAATAATACCCAAAGGGTTACATTTAAGTTTAAAAAAGGTATTTAATTTTAGGGGGTAATTAAAAGAGATTCAAACGAATTGTATGTGTCATGAGAATTATATTATTTTTATTTATCCTCTTAACGGCAATTTTTGCACAGGCTCAGACAAAGGAATGGGAACAGGTAAGGAATGCTCCGGACACCTGTAGAATTAGTCCCTCGGTACAGGTAATCAGTACTGACGGTGCGCTGTTTCTGTATCAGCAGGATGCCGGTGTTACGTTTGTAAGTAAATCTGAAGATGGTCTCCATTTTACATCAATGGGTACACTTGATGCTTCTTTGGGTTCTGCCCTGCCAATGTTTTCATATAGAAATGAAATCTATTTGCGTACATCGGACCGGCCTGCCCGTTATCTTAAAAGTACTGATGGAATACACTTCCAAACGTTCTTGCCTAAGGATAAATACAACAATTATCTCAATCCCGTTGCATTTGGCATAGTCAGGGATACCTTATACGCATATTGTGCCTTTTTTCAGAAAGGCGATGATACATGGCGTGATAGCCTTTATTTTGCAGATGAAAATAATAACTGGACAGCCACATATGGTAAAACTTTTACCGAGTATTATAGTGTTATCTGTATGCAGGAACAGCTTGTCTTAAATGCATCCGCAGGTTATCTTGATTTTTATTCGCTTCAGAAAGCTCCGCGTATTGTGCCTAAAACCGAAGTGAGCTTTAACCCCCAGAGCTGGAGCGCAGGCAAATACATTGTGTCGTATGATAGCAATCACAATCTTAATGGTAAACCTGCCATATTGCTTACTGATCTTAAAGCGCAGACTACTTCCCCTTTACCACTTCCGCAGAGCAATCTTGCAGCCAATGAGTTCAGTCTTCTGGTAATGCCTGATTCCAGTCTGATTCTGAAAAACCGGAATCAGGTAATCATATCGGGTACACGTATTTCATATGTTTTTATATATCGTACGCACGACTGGGGCAACAGATGGACAGTCATCGACAGCTTTCCTCAAGACTGGAGAAATAAGGAATATCTTTCATTTTATACGTATAAAAATGACTGGTATATCACCAGTACACTTCTGCCTTATCACCGATCAACAGATAAAGGACAAAGCTGGGAGAAGACCATGCTGTATGGTACCCGCTGGAATACAAGCTTCGTTTCAGCAGACGGGAAAATGTTATTGAATGATGAGTACTTTAGCAATGATGACGGTAAAACCTGGGAATCATACGCTGAAGCTTTTCCCCGGCATACAGCTCAGGAAGTTTTCTGGCGGGACAATCAGCTTGGCTGGTTTCTGCAGGAAAGCAACACTTTTTATTACCAGATTAAACCCGGAACAGATACCCCGACATCTGCCGGAAGCAGTAATGGTCATTACTATAAAGAGGCTCAGAAGGTTCACAATGAGATTGTTTATCTGTACCGGGGAGGTTATGCTGATTTTCGGAGTGGTTCGTTTTATAGATTGAACCAGTCCAATAAAACATGGTCATTAATTTCTGATCTTAAAAACGTGTTAAGAGCGAGTCCGGATATGTATCTGCTGTGCGACGGACAAAATCTATATTATTACGATATAGAAAACAGATATATTAACGGTGTGTTCACTTCCTCTGACAACGGGCAAAGCTGGACGCTTTTGACAATGCCCGAACTGCTCGTTACAAATAAGCATCCTGTCTACAGTTTTTATGATGATAAAAATAATCATTTGTATATGGGTATTCGTGAATCCAATGGCACGAATGCGGACAATTCATCTATTGATACGTTGCGTATCTTCAGGATAACGCCTAGCGGATTTGTTCCGGTAGCTGCGAATGGATTTGCCAAGCAGCCATTAAGGCAAAACAGTGAGCACCCGGCTTTCCATAATCTGATTTCCTTTCCTTCATCAGGTACAATGTATTCCTGGAGTCAGGATTCAAAGAAAACAATACTCATGCTCTTTAAGTCGGCAGATATGGGAGAGAACTGGGAAGAGGTCGATACCGATCAGATTGTAGGTACAGTGCTTAATATCGGAGAAGACTTAAACGGACTACTTTATATTGCTACCAGCAATGGCTTATTCCGTGAAAAAAAAGAAGACATGACGACCCAAGTAAAAGATATAAGCAATATGGATTCCTTTAAGCTGGTAGTTTATCCAAATCCCGCATTTGGTTCTGTAACTGTATCAGGTGGGGACAGGAATGAAAATATGCAGGTTGTTGATTTGTATGGACATGTGCTGATTCAAACTGTTGTTTCAGAAAATGAATCTCATTTAAATATCAGTTCATTATCACCCGGAATATACATTATAAAGACAGGAACTTTATCAGAGAAGCTTATCGTGCACTAGTCGGCAAGATCAATAATATAATCGGCACATTATCATTTGACCGAAAAGGCAAATTGCATAGGCAGGATGTAAAATGCTTATGGTTCCATCCCCTGATGGACGAGGGGCGATGATGATTACCGGGGCATTGCCGTATACGATCTGGCCCGTACTATATGGAGCTATTTTGATTTTTGAGATAATTGCCTGTATTAAGAAACGTACAAAACAAAAAAAACGAACAATCAAATGGGGTTTCTGATTTGTCCGGTTTGGTAGCTCGTATTGACAAAATCTCGAACACTTTTTTGCTAAGCTTAAAAGAACTTATAACATAAAAACTACACTATTATCAACATAATAAGAACTAGAAGAGGAGAATCAACTCTCCTCTTCTAGTTCTTATTACTTACCCTTTGATAACATATATGCTCTTTGCTTAAGTATTCCAGTTGAATTGACTCTAAATTTTACCATCTCTTCACTTGCATTAAAATGTTTTGCAATTGTTTGATAATCCATATTTCTTTTAAATGCCCAATGTAGACCAGGTTTCGCTATTTGTAATGCTGCGCCCAAAAAATTAGCTTCTTCTTCTTGAACTTCGTTACAAAATCTCATTCCAATTGGAAGTGATATTTTTTTATATTCTTCGGGAATTTTATGTTCACAAATTATATGCGCTAGTTCGTGCATCAAATTACTTTGCTGTCTTGCTGGAGAATGTAGGTGATTATGAATTATAATTGTATCGCCAGTAGATGTAGTCATCGTTAATGCTGACCAACCAGTATCTTGTGATGATGTCCCACATAATTTATTGACGTCTTCCTTTGAAGAAAAAAAATCATTAGGAGTAAAAATTGGTATGCACATGTATTCAGCTAATTTAAAAGCGTCTAAAGGTGCACATACATGCTGAGCGAGCTTTTCTCTGTATTCTAACGAAAGCCTTTCTGCTTTCGCTTTAAATCCCCTAGGTAAAACCGAATTTGCCATTTTTACCAATTATTTCTTTTTGGTGTAAGCAAGATCCACTAAACGTATTATCATTTCTACTGTATCAGGATCTAATTCCTTTTCGGCACGAAGGTGTGCTAATATTATTTCCTGATTTGATATTGAATCGGCAGGAGGTTTATTCCCCAGTATAAAATGATCTGTTGGTACTTCAAGCCATTTACAAATTTTAATGAAAGTGTCGACGTCAGGTATTTTGCCTTGCTCTATCCGTGACAACGTGGCTGCACTTACTCCACCAATTTCCTGAGCAATTATTCGTAAGCCTTTTTTTCCTCTTTTATTTTTAAGCATACCAGAAAGTAGCTCATTATTAAGTGATTGTGACATATAATAGATGTATTAAACAAATAAAACGATGTTTCACTTGCGCAACAGTGGTTTATTTTTGTATCTTTGATGCAACAGATATTAATATGTGCAACGAAGTAAAAGTAATAATATTTTAATATATCCAAAAAGATATTGAAATAATAACCTAGTCCTCCGGGGAATAGTGGAGGGTTTATATACCATAATGATTATAGTTTTTATGTATTTAAAAAAATATAAAAACACTCAGGATAAAGTAAGAATCTGTAAAAATGATGTTTGCATTGAAACTCAAGGGTGGAAGTCAAATATTATTATAGGTTCCGTAACTTTTTTCTTTATCTGCCTTGGAATAGCGGCAATTACAAAGAAATAAAGTAATAGAATGGGGAGAAGTATAACCTCTCCTCATTCCAAAAAAATGTCAAAGTTAAATCTCTCAAACGAGATCCGATTTTATAACCTGATATATTCCTACAACATTAACATACTCTTACATGGGAGAAAAAGAACGATTGATATTTAATATTGAAAGATTTGATAACTTTTATGATAGTGTTAATAATAAAAGTGCAGTTTTTCTTGGCTTAGCCACTTTTATTATAGGCGGCCTTTTTGCGCTTTATCCTTTTTTGCTAGATAAAGTCAACTGTAACATTTGGATTCATAGTTTAATGGCTAGCCTCATTGGCTTAGGAATTGGAATTACAATCATCGTCATTCTTGCCTCTACTCCTTACTTATCTGATAATCACGATTCACTTCTCTATTTTAATTCTATTAGTAATACCAATAAAATAGAATTTCAAAAAAAGTCTACACAGCAAACTTCTGAAGAAGAACTAATAGACTTACGAAACCAAGTACACGAGCTGGCAAAAGGATTAACGAGTAAGTTTAAAAAATTAAGAATAGCAGGAATATTATTTACAATACAATTTATTCTGTTTATCCCCCTAACAATAACCATTATGATTAACCTAAAATAGAACACACTATTGGAATATGAACATATATAACGACTATATAAATACAATCAAGACGGCAATAGCTTCTGATACAAAATCAGGGATTATAGGAGAAAACCTATCCTTTGGAAGCAGAAACTTCAATAAAGCATTTAGTTATAAAGAATTTAAAAATCAATTTCCAGAAAAGAGATTATTACCAAGCCTTGCAGATTTTGCAAACCAAATTGGACTACAACCAAATTTTGAACAAAGATTAGGAGCACATCCAGACTTCATACACCTAAAGCACACTGGGGAAACAGAAAAGCATTATATCATTTCAATGTTTATTGATATAAAAGGGTCCACCAATCTTTTTAAACGGTATACACCAGAAACAGTGTTAATTGTAACAAACACAATTCAAAGGGCAGCAATTCATACTTGCTTAATCTTTGGTGGATATGTTCATCGACTTCAAGGAGATGGACTCTTTGTATATTTTGGCGGCAAAGCAATTAATATTCCTCAGGCTATACTTTACTCTTTACAAAGTGCTAGTGTGTTCTCCTATTTCGTGAAAAACGATTTAAAGAATCTATTTAACGAGCAAGGTATAGAAGCCATTAACACAAGAATTGGAATTGACTTAGGGCATGCAGAGGACGTCGTTTGGGCAATGGCTGGTATGGGCGAAATAAGTGAGGTAACAACTTGTAGTTTACATACTAGCCTTGCAAGTAAAATGCAAGGAAATGCTGTTACGAATGGTATAGTTGTAGGCGATAATATCAAAACCCATTTGCCAATATTGAAAGAATTCACAAGCCCTGTTTCACATAGAACGAATAATGAAAATGACCGATATATATTTAGAATTCCTGAAGAAAACTTCAATTACACTCAATACGATTTCTCTTGGCTAAACTTTTTAAAAAAACAAGATTTTATTGTCACAGACCTTCAAGGTAATATTAATCTAAAAAAAAAATCTACAATTTCCATAGGGAAATCTACTGACAGTCTTCATGCAATAGCGATACATAGTAAACCATATTTGAAGTAAGTCATGAAACCCACAGGAATATTCGAAAAGGATTTTAGATTAGCACAGGAGATTTTTCCGAAACTTAGATATGAATTGCTGGAGAAGTACAAATTATGGTTGATCTCTGGAGAGCTAGACATTTGCTCGCAAGGTGATTATTGGGGTACATTTAAAATTAATATCACAGTTTCTCAAAATTATCCATATTGCATTCCTTTAGTCAAAGAGGTAAGTACCATAATACCCAGAATCGAAGAACGACATATTTCAAAGGAAGGCATTTGTTGTCTTGACATTGATCATAATCTTATTTTCATGAGTAAAAAGGGTATCAATCTTATTAACTTCATTAAAGACATTGTGTATCCTTACTTTGCCAATCAACTGTTTTATGATCAAAATGGCGAATATGCAAGAGGAGAATTTAAACATCATTTTGAAGGTATAAAGCAATTTTATGCTGAAGAATTAGATATAAAAACCAAAGAGCTAGCAATTGCTATCTTGCAAAGGCTTCTAAACAAAGGCACTCCAAGTAGAAATGAAATCTGTTTATGCGGTGCAGGAAAATTTAAAAAGTGTCATTGGGATTCAATAAATTTCTTAAAGTCTTTAGGGAAAAAAAGATTAGAAGAAGATTTAAAAGGTTTTATCAAGGAAAAAGAACTTTATTGATTTTCATTTTGGGCTTTGTTTAGATACTAGTTAAATGCTATTTGTTCAATCTGATAAAGGAAATCACGAATCTTTATTATCTCTTCATCCGAATACTTACCCTCTTTAATACTATTGTTCAGACAACTACTAAAGAATGAAAATGTTTAGATAACTGATGGAGAAAAACCGAACCTCTATTTGTGTCTATTAACTTTTTGATTTTCAAATAAAAATCAAAAAGGCAAGTATCTATAAGAAAGATACTTGCCTTGTCATTATCGTAGCCCGTAGGGGAATCGAACCCCTGTTTCCAGAATGAAAATCTGGCGTCCTAACCCCTAGACGAACGGGCCGGGTTTTGCACTTGGGAAGCGATGATGTATCTTTTTCCCTTTTTGCGCTGCAAAGGTAGCGTTTTTGAAGTCAGGTGCAAATGGTTTTACGGAAAATATTTTCTGTCATAGCGCAGTTTTAGCTAATTGACTGGATTATAGTAGCGTTTTTTAGAATTATTTTCGGGAGCTGCGCATTGCTTTGACTTTTTTGATATCCGGATCTTCGAGCAGCTTCCGGTATTCATCCGTTTCACGACCATAAAGAGCCATTTTGCCCGCCTGATCGAAGTGGATACCAAAGCCATACTGCTTGGGCAGGGGAGAAGCTCTGAAGCAGGCCTGTCCTTTGGAGAAGAATGTCCGGCGTGCTTCTTCGTATTCGCCGGTGGTCAGGTCATTCCGGTCGGCATGCACCTGAAACAGCACTTCGTCGGAAGTATAGCGATACGGATGCCGGCTTATGAGCTCGTACTGGCGTTCCGCTATGCTTTTGCTGTCTCCTTTGGAAACGGGCTGCTGTCCCTGCATGGCCTTGCAGTCTTCCGACACTTCGATAAAGGTATTGTAGTAGTTGGTGGTATGCGTCTTTGCTTTCATAAGGTTTGTATTTTCCCGATGACCGGTTCAAAGTGAGATATCAATATCGTATCGTGCCAGCAGTCCGGGTATACCCTGTAGCGAAAACCGGGCTTTTTTGATCTTGTTTGACTCCGGATGTATGGTATAGTTGAATGCGGTACGAAAATCGGTCTTTTCCAGCAGTGTGCGCTCAAAGACAGCGCCCAGCAGATCACAGTTGTCAAAGACAGACTGGCTGAGGTCGCATTCGACAAAATCACATTCCCGCAACCGGCAGCTTTTGAAGCGGGTTTTGCGTGCCTTGACCTGAAAAAAAGAGGAATGGTCCAGCAGGCACTGTTCAAACGAAAAGGAAAGTCCGAAGGGATTGCAGTTGTCCCAGCGGAGCCCCATAAGCTTGCAGTCTTTGAAGCGGGCATCGCGCAATGACGTATTGTCGAGCCGGGCCAGGCTCAGGTTGCATTCATGAAACAGGCAGTCGGTGAATATAAAGCCGGAAAGATTGCACTGACTGAAATCACAATGCAAAAATTCGCAGTTATCGTATTCTCCCGGCGGAAGAGGGTCCCGGGCAAAGTTCATTTTGTCGAAACGCTGGTCGGCGGTATAGGCTTTTTTCATGGGGGCAGAGATTTCTGGTCCGGCTAAGCTACAAAAAGGAAATGACTGATGAGCGATTTTATTATCAACAGGAAGTTGGACTGCGGAAGGGAGAGTATTGCTGCAAGACAGAAGAATATACGGCAAACTTAATGCATGTATGAATGTTTACAGCAAAGAAAATCATTCGATTCGATGCTGGAACATTTTCCCTTTTATCTGGGGCTGGTTATTCTTATCGTGCTGCTGATCATGCTGGGCAGCAAAATCAGGGTGGCACATCCTGTATTGCTGGTGCTGGCAGGACTGCTGATCAGTTTTATTCCCGGTATTCCTGCTTTGAAAATAGATCCCGAGCTGATTTTTGTCCTATTCCTTCCTCCGTTGCTGTATGAAGCTACCTGGTCTGGTTCATGGAAAGAGTTCTGGCACTGGAGGAGGATCATAGGGAGCTTTGCCTTTGTCGTGGTTTTTCTGACAGCCGTATCGGTTGCCCTGATAGCGAACTGGTTTATACCCGGTTTTTCACTTGCCCTGGGCTTTTTGCTGGGAGGAATTGTTTCGCCACCCGATGCGGTAAGCGCAGGCGCTATCTTAAAATTTGTACAGGTGCCTAAAAGAATATCCTCCATCTTGGAGGGTGAAAGTCTGCTCAATGATGCTTCTTCCCTTATTATTTTCCGTTTTGCGCTGATTGCTGTTGCCACCGGACAATTTGTATGGTATCAGGCGGCATTGAGCTTTGTCTGGATGGTGATCGGAGGGGTCGGTATCGGGCTTCTGGTCGGACTCCTTTTCCTGAAAGCGCACAAATGGCTTCCGACCGATGTCAATATAGATATCATCCTTACGCTGGTCACGCCATTTGTCATGTATATCATAGCGGAGCAATTGAGTGCTTCCGGTGTGCTGGCAGTGGTTGGCGGCGGACTTTTTTTGTCTTATCACAGACATCGTTTCCTGAGCAGCTCTTCACGGCTGAGCGGTCATAGTTTCTGGCAGAGCTTTGTATTCCTGCTCAATGGGCTGGTATTTATGATGATCGGGCTGGACATGCCCGAAATCGTCTCGGGGCTGAAAAAGGAAGGCATTGGCTTGTATCAGGCAATGGGCTATGGCTTGTTAATTACGCTGGTTTTAATTCTGGGCAGGCTGCTTGCTGCCTACGGAGCGGTATTTGTGACAAAGATAGCAAGCCATTTTATTACCGTGGCGGATGAGGATCCTGGTATGAAAGCCTCGCTTATAATCGGCTGGTCAGGTATGCGTGGTGTGGTCTCTCTGGCCGCAGCATTGTCTGTACCGGTCACACTTGCCGGCGGAGCGGATTTTCCTCATCGCAACCTGATCTTGTTCATCACTTTTACAGTGATTCTGATCACACTGGTTTTACAGGGGCTGACACTTCCCGTTATTATCAGAAAAGTAAAGCTGCCTGATTTCAACGATCATATGCCGGAAGAAGAAGCGGATAAAATGCTACGTGAAGAGCTGGCCAGAGAATCGCTGCGCTATGTGGAAAAACAGTACAGCACAGAGCTGGAAGACAATGTGCATTTGCAAAAGCTGGTCAGCCGGTGGCGAAATCAGCTGGAATCGGACGAAAAAGCTATTGATCTCGAAAATATTAAATCGATCTACAGAGAAGTTCTTGACAGGCAGCGGAAATTGCTGCTGCACAACAAAAAGCAGCGGCGTATCGATGAGGAGATTATCAGAAGATATCTTCGTCAGATCGATCTGGAAGAAGAAAAAATAAAACACGGCTAAATGGATTTATTTAAAAAATTCGGTCAGGTGCCCGGTGCGAAGCGGAAAGCCGCTTATAAGAGGCTTGCCAATTACAAAAACGGAAAGTTTCAGAATGAGACTCCGACACAGACACTGGTAAAAGGAGGGAGCATATTGAAAATTTTCCGGAGTTTTCTGGATAAACGTGCCAGCGCCGGACCCGGAAAGCCGGTACCCTCTGTACATACGGATCTGAAAAGCCTGAAACCGGATGAAAATGTACTGATATGGTTTGGGCATAGTTCCTATTTTATTCAGGCAGATGGACGGAAATTGCTGGTTGATCCTGTTTTCAGCGGCAATGCATCGCCTGTAAACGGACTGGTAAAGGTTTTTCCCGGATCCAATCAGTATCAGGCGGATGACATGCCGCCGATAGACGTCTTGCTTATAACGCATGATCACTGGGATCACCTGGACTATCAAACAATACAGAAGCTAAGGCATAAGGTCAGCAAGGTGGTTTGCGGTCTGGGAGTAGGGCAGCATTTTGAGCACTGGGGCTGGGACAGAAATAAGCTGATCGAAAGAAACTGGTACGAAAGCGCGGACCTGGGTGGAGGAATCAGCGTTACCCTTACACCGGCCAGACATTTTTCCGGCCGGCTCCTGAGCAGGAACAGCACCCTCTGGACCTCTTTTGTGCTACAAACACCTTCCTTCAGACTGTTTCTTGGCGGAGACAGTGGCTATGGACCGCATTTTAAAGAAATTGGAGACCGTTTCGGCCCTTTTGATCTGGCTATTCTGGAATGCGGTCAATACAATAAAAAGTGGCCGCTTATTCATTCGCTGCCCGATGAGGTTATCAAAGAGGTGCAGGAATTGAGGGCAAACAGCTTTATGCCGGTACACAATTCGAAATTCAAGCTGGCACCGCATCCCTGGTATGAGCCCTTGCAGCAGGTTACGAGACTTGCGGAAGAAAATAATATAGCTATTGTCACACCCAGAATTGGCGAAAAAACAGACCTGAACCATATGAACAGGGGCTGGGACAAATGGTGGAAGCCGCTTATCTAGTTGAGAGCATACTTCACAGGCTGTGAGATATAATCTTTTACTTTCGAAAGCCTCAGGCACCACTTTTAGAATTTTCGGCGGCTGAGGTGCTCGAAACCTGTGGATTATAATAAGCTCAGCTATTGTTAGCTACACCGGAATCTTTAAGCATCAAGCTTTTAAACTTCTGCTATTTGGATTGCAGGAGCTGAAAGGAAGGGTTATGATTCAGGTCACGCATAGCAAGGGATGCTAAGAGATAAAATAATAATGGTTGCGTATTGGTGAGGAGAGTTTTGAGAATAGTTAAAAGCTTATTAGAAGTTGCCTGTTTCATACTCTTCCCGGCTGAGCGTATACTCGTAGCGGCTGTCTTTTTCATGCTCCGCAATGAGCTCTCCGGTTTTCTGAGCGCCCAGCCGGGCAACAGCCTTTTGCGAGCGAAGGTTGCGGATGCCTGTATGAAAACGGACCTTGTCGACAAAGCGAAAAGCGTAGTCCAGCATCAGCTTTTTCAGCGCCTTGTTATAACGGCCCCCCCAGTATTTTGCAGACAGAAATGTATAGCCGATAAAAACGGAGCATTGTTCCCGGTCGTGATGGTAAAAACGCGTGCTGCCAATGGGCTGTCCGGTTGTATTGTCAATAATCAGGAATGCGCTTCCTGAGCGTATGGCTCCCTCAAAAAATACCAGAAAACGCTCCCGCAGGTAACGGTCGCTTTCGGGATGCTGCTCCCAGATGCGGGGATCGGATGCTACCGTATAGAGCTTTTCGAAATCATCTGCAGTCAATGGCTGAAGCCGGATCAGCTCATTGGCAAGGCCGGAAGGCTGCCAGTTGATATCCGGAGAGGTATTGGCTGTCTGATGCATGCTAGCTTCTTTTATAAAAGACATAATCTGTAACCAGAGGAGCGAGACCATGCTGCCTGAACTCTGTCGCGATCTGGGCCCGGTGATAGGTCGAATGATTGATAATGTGAAACAGGATATCCTGCGCACTGTTGACATAGCTTTCACCCTGTGTATTGGTATAGCGGATTTCCTTTGTCAGATCAAGAGTATTAAGAATACCAATACTGGTTTCGTAATTTTCCCGGTCAATATCCGCAAAGTGATCCGTCTGCCGGATTTCCCATACACCATAGACCGGTTCTTTACCTTCCAGGCGATGATTCCATACATGATTCGAATTCAGAATATGACTGAACAGCTTTATTGTTTTGTCTGATACGGAATTGTTGCTCAGTGCCTCAGCCAGCTTCTGGTTGAAGTGATGGTTGTATTCAAAAAGCTCTTTGAAGTAATTGATCATAATGGTTGACATATAATAATGGTGGTTGCTTTAGCATTTTCAGCCGATGTATAGTTCTCCGGTCATATAGGGTACGCACTGACCGCTGATTTCGACTCTGTCTCCCGCCACACGGCATCGGAGATATCCCTGTCGTACGGAAAGCTGCCGGGCAGTAAGGCTTGCTTTGCCGAGCTGCTTTGTCCAGAACGGAGCAAGGGTGGTATGGGCAGAGCCGGTTGCCGGATCTTCATTGACCCCGGCCCCGGGAGCGAAAAAGCGGGAAACAAAGTCCTCCCGGTCACCTCTGGCGGTCACAATAATACCCCGGGCGCTGGTACAGGCGATCTCGGGCAGACGGGGGATAAGCTCACGGATTTGCTGCTCGTTTTCAAAGACAAAGAGATAGTCGGTTTTGCCTTTCCAGATGGCTTGAGGCTGCAGGGAAAAACATTGAAGCAGCTTTTCCGTCGGCTCTGTTTCCTGTATCGTATCGGCGGGAAAGTCGAGTGTCAGAAAATCTTCCTGCTGTCTTACGGTCAGCATACCGCTGTGCGGAGAGTAAAAACGGATACGGTCTTTTGGATAATGCAGATAGTGATACAGCACATAGGCGGCCGCCAGCGTGGCATGACCGCATAGTTCTACCTCGATTGTGGGTGTAAACCAGCGAATCTGGAAATGATCATCCTGCCTGACGAAAAATACGGTTTCAGACAGGTTGTTTTCACCCGCAATCTGCTGCATGGTTTCTGCGGGCAGCCATTCGTCCAGCGGACAGACAGCCGCGGGATTGCCTGCAAATACTTTATCTGCAAAAGCATCTATCTGGTATATCTTGATATGCATGATGTCTGATTAAAAGCTTCCTAAGTTTACCGAATTTTGCCGGCACGCACAATGAAAAAACAATTTCATTTAAGGTATGTTGCGCTCTGCCTTCCTGTTTTGCTTTCGGCAGAAGTAACGGGCAGGGAGTTTTTGTTATATCCCGGGCATGCAGGGTATTTGGCCAGATTGGTTTTTATGAGGGACACCATGCATAAATACCTGTAGAAAATGGGATTTTAGCTGTTTTTCGTTTAAAATTGATCCTGTTTCTTTATTCGCGGAGATTATCTGTGATTACAAAAAAAAGAAATTGCTTTTGAGACTTCGTACACAGCTCAGAGCTGACAGACAACAGAAATGCTTAGCCCGATCATAAAAAACCTGAATGAGATTCTTGGCAGAATAGAGACTGCCTGCGCTCACAGCGGAAGAAACCCCTCGGAAGTGAGGCTTCTGCTGGCTACGAAAACCGTCGGTGCGGATACCATCCGGCTTGCTCTGCAATCGGGACAGACGCTGATCGGCGAAAACAAGGTGCAGGAGATAAAGTCGAAATATGAAGCGCTGAAAGATGTGTTTCACGAGAAACATTTTATAGGACATCTGCAAAGCAATAAGATCAAAGATCTGCTTGCCTGCGGAGTTTCCTGTATCCAGTCGCTCGACAGAGCAGAACTGGCGCAAAAGCTGCACCAGCGTCTCAGGATGGAAGGAAAGACGATGGATGTCTTTATTCAGGTCAATACCTCCGGAGAAGCCAGCAAGTTTGGTGTGCATCCGGACAGGGCTGTCGAGCTGGCCAGGCAGGTGTCAGAGCTGGATACGCTGAGGGTAAAAGGTCTGATGACTATAGGGCTGTTCAGTGCGGAACAGGAGGAGGTCAGAGCCTGCTTTAAATTGCTCCGATCCGTTCAGCGACAGATTATTGAAGCCCGGATTCCCGATGTCTCTGTCCGTGAACTGTCTATGGGTATGAGCAATGATCTGGAAATCGCCGTTGAAGAAGGCGCTACGATTGTTCGTGTAGGTACCGCTGTTTTCGGGCAGCGGATTTATCCCGACAGCTATTACTGGAATGAGGGGAAAGACGGACACGCCTGAGTATATTTCATGGTATGTCCGAGATGTTCCTAACCGGAAACGAGCATCTGCTGGTTGCCTGAGGTCCCCGGTGACTTCGGGAACCTCAGCCTGCGGGAATCAGCACTCCAATCGTTGAGCTTTCAGCCTTAAACATTAAACTATTCGCTTAAACCATCAGCTCTTCAGCATCTTTATGGCAAAAGTCCCTAATACGGCAATGATAAGAATCATGATCACCCAGAGCCAGATACTGTTTGCAAACAAAGGCTGAGTGGCATTGGCTTCTTCGTCCCGGATCCGCTGCTCTGTGCCTGGTTCGATTACTGTCAGTGAGTCGGGAATGCGTTCCGCAAAATGATTCAGATCATATTGCGGCGCTGAAGCTGCCCGGTTGCCATATATCAGAAAATAGTCAGCCTGCTCCGGAAAACGGGCTACCAGCTCGTAGATATAGCCAGATACATGCACCGAGTCTATTGTCAGCGGCTGATTGTCCTGATTATGAATCTGAATTCTGAGCTTCTGTATAAAGCGGCTGTCCGTGATAAATTCGTTTCGTTTGCCGGATTTGAGTATACCTGATCGCAGCAGGCTGTAGTTGTATTTCCATCCCTGAGGCGTGAGTACACTGTCTCTCAGGTATTTTATGGTAACCGGTCTGTAGTAGTCAAAGGTGTCTCTGATGCTGATCCGTATGCTGTATACCGGTATAGGCGTGGACAACGAAAGGTCAGTTTCCGTCTGGCGGGCTTCTTTTTTCTCCTGCGTATGCGTGATGCGGGCAGGGTAATGCTGGAACTCTCCTCCGATCATTTCGTGCTGGCGGCTGCTGGCCGAGATCAGCTCCGGCTTTTCCTGACCGGGTACAAGCAGGCGGTAGTACCGGTATCTGGAACGGGGGAAAAGCAAGCGGGTAAACTGAAACTCCGTGGATTCATTCTGAAAGGACAGAATACGGTAATTGTCTATAATACGAAACCACTCCTGTTGATCCTGACTGCCTTCGAGACGTATCTTCCAGTCAAAATTTTTCTGGCGGAAGTCCAGTGTAATCTGATTGACCGGCTCGGAAGACGCGATTTCGAAAGTAAAGTAATAGCCCGTATTATTGTATGACTGGTTGAGCAGGACAAAAGGTACCTCCTTGTCGACGATCTTTTCAGCCGTGGTTCGTATCAGATAAGGGACTTCAAGAGTATCACCTTCTTCATTGATGCCAATGATGCGTATATCGGCCATTCCGGGCGATATCTTGCCAAAAATATCATCCGGGAGCCGCAGCAGGTGCCATTGCTCTGAAACTCCGCCGAGCGCCCTGCTGTAGGTATAATCCTGCATCTGCGCGCTGGCACCGAAACTCCCGGCCAGGATCAGCAGACAACGTAAAAAATCAGAGAGCTTCATCCGAAATACTGTTTTTGTATTTGTTGTATAAAAAGGAAATAATCAGCAGCAGCACACCCAGCGAAACAAAGACAATGGTTTTGGCAATGGTATCGAGATGAGCAATATCGTAGAAAAACAGCTTGAGCAGGGTAATGCCGAACAATGCCATGGCTCCCAGGCGCAGGTGCCGTTTCTTTTTCCAGATACCCAGCACGATCAGCAGCAGAGCATAAGCGCCCCAGAGTATGCTCAGACCGAGCTTGTAGGACTGTGACGAGTGGGCCAGATCCATCCAGTTGATCAGTTCGCTGCTTGCTATCCAGAGCAGAGAGATATGCAATACGCAGTCGTAAAAAAGCGGAAAGTTCTTTATCAGATTCCGGGGTATGTACCGATAGCAGGCATATAGACCAAGACCGGCAAAAGCCAGAGAAACATAGCGGATGCCGATATAGAACCAGTTGCCGGGAAAATATTCCGGATAGAGTGGCTCCAGCCAGCTGTCGCGCAGCTCGCTCAGCTCATAAAGTCCCTGAGTAAGGAAAACCAGCAGTGTCAGCAAAATCAGCAGGAGGCTGAGTTTGCCGAGCAGGTGGTGACGTATCCGGGTATAATTGACCAGTGCCAGCGCTGATACGAAAAACAGGGAATAATTGATGATCCAGACTGCTTTGAAATTGTTCAGTGCATAGTTCATGAAATAGTCTTTGTAGTTGCCGTTCGGGTTGTCTGTCTCAATCATTGAAGCGGCATAGAGCTGATCCCAATAAGAGGCAATTTCTATTCTGAAAGCATAATACAGTGAGAAAATCAACAGTGCCGGCAGCGAGAAATCAATGAATACATTCACCAGCTTCCATTTGAAAGGCGGAGTTTCTGCCGGATGTCTGTGTTTGAAATAGTTAATGAGTGCCAGCGAAGCGACAAACAGCAAAGAAGTAAGCAGGTAGATGTTGAACAGGAATGGAATGTGATTTGCCGGTTGTATGGTATAATAATAGGAATCATACGATGCGGACCAGTCGTGAACCAGACTGAAAAAAGCCAGATAAATCATCGGGTAAGCAAGCTTTTCGTAGACGGCAATTGCTTTGGTTCTTCCAAGCCAGAACAGCAGTGCCGCTTCTCCTGACCAGAGCAGGGTGACCCAGTTGCCGTCCAGCTGTACTGGTATCGCTATCGTGATAAAGACCAGCACCAGCCCGACAATCAGATAAAGCAGGTTTCTGTCAATAGCCTGCCGTTTGTGGATCACCATGGCCAGTGCAAAATGAGGCAGCGCGTTGGCCAGTGTAAACAGCCCAAGCAGTTCTGTCCCGTTTTGCTTTTCCTCAAGCATGTAATAGCCCAGACCATAAAATATAAAAGCGTTGGCCAGCAGCAGCAGAACATCTTCCTTGCCAAGTCTTGTCCGGTGGAGCAGCTGGTAGGAAACAAGCGTGAGATAAAACAGCACGAAAAAGATGCATAGAAAACCAATGCCAATAGCAAAGTCCTCGTTAGGCCGGTAATCGCTCAGCGTCCAGCCTGCCACGATCAGCCAGGTGATGCCAAAGGAAGAATACCAGAGCGGCTTCCAGAGCTTTTTGACGGCTATGGCCAGTATGCCCGCGTTGATCAGCGTCATGTAGCTGAACAGCACGGCAACCTGACCGGAGTCTTTGCTGAGCAGAAAGGGAACCGCGTAGGCACCCACAAGGCCGATGTGCGCGATGATCTGCCGGTCGTAGTGCAAGGCCGCAAGGACGGTGAAAACAGTAAACAGCATCATCAGCCCGAAGGCCGGAATCTGCGGGATCAGATCATAGAAGCTGTAAGCTGAGTACGTTATGAAATAGAATATGGACATGGAGCCGCTGAGCAGCACAGCGCTGAAATTATGGTATTTCTGTTTCAGCTTTATGGCAAAGCCCAGCAGACCGACACCCGTCAGATACCCGAGTATGATACGGGTGAGGGGATTGATCAGCTGATGCTCGATGCTGTATTTGGCGCCTATAGCCACGCCGATCACAATGATGAGAATACCGATTTTGTTGGCGAGGTTTTCACCGATAAATTTTTCCAGATCCGATTTTGACTTCGGCGGGCGTATGTTTGTAACAGGCGGGGGAGATAGCACTGTACTGACGGAAGGCTTTGCAGAGAGCGCCTGAACGGTCTCTTTTACAGGTGCCGGAGGAGTGACGGGAGCTGCTGCCCTGACAGATTCCTGAGGAGCGCTCTTCAGCGCGTAAATCTCCCGGCGCAGATCACTGATTTCTATTGAGAAGTCTTCCTGCTTTTTCTGGAGTATGTGCAGCTTGTCCAGCAATTGCCGGATGTTGTCGTTGTTTTCAGTCATTGGTTTTTCTCAGAGGTACCCGTTATGCCGGTTGACAATGTGGCAAAGGTACGTTAAAAGTAGGTAAAAGTTTTGAAAGGCAGACAGATTTGAGGATAGGAGAAGAGAAAAGCCTGTGCGGATCGGGTGATTGGGTAATGTGTGAATTGAGTGATAGGGAGATTTGTTTTTGCTGATCTCTGCTATCGCCCGGATTTCCCGTGTAGTCCTTATGCCGCCGGCCGGCTTTTGGTAGCCAGTGAAAACGACCAGAGACCTTGTCAGTGCTTGTCATTCCGCAAAGCGGAACGATTGGAAGGAGATAAATATTTAAAACATATGATTGTGTAGTTTTGCGGTTTTTTATATATAATCCGCTGAATTGACTTTTAAGTCACTTTGATTTTATTTTGAGTGATTTTAATTTAATTTATTGTTTTTCAGTTGAATGTATTACACTTTTTTTAGTGTGGAAAACTAAATGTTAATTTTGCGTGAATTTTCTGAACCGGCTTTTTTTATAATTAACTAATGTATTAAAATTGCGGCTGGTATCCGATTTTTATTTACTCCGAATGAAGCAACTTTTTGTAATCGTATTCTTCAGTATGCTGCCGGCGTTGTCTGCGTTTTCGCAGCAGTTTTATCAGCCTTCGCCCAACTCTGTCGCATTGGGGAGGTTTGTAGATGTACCGGTCAATCTCTATGCGGGGATTCCGGATATCCGCATACCGATCGGGGAGTTTAAAACAAGAAATGCAAGCATTCCCATTGATCTCCGGTATCATGCTTCCGGGGTCAGAGTGGAGGACGTGCCATCCTGGGTGGGCGCCAACTGGTCGCTCAACGCCGGAGGAACCATTACCAGAGTTGTGCGCGGGCTGCCGGATGAATCACCATACGGATTCTGCGGTTCAGCCACCCGGGGAGGAGCTGAGGTGGCGGATTACTACACGGCAACAAACAACGGCAATCCGATCGTAACGTTTAAAGGTAATCCCGTCAATGAGTATTATGAAAAGGTAAGTAAGGAAGAGCTGGATGCGGAGCAGGATATCTTTTACTTCAATGTAAACGGCAGCTCCGGTACATTTTATCTGAACAAGGATGGATATGCGGTGCTGATTCCTTCATCCAATATCCGGATAATACCTGCGATAGGTCCGAGAGGAACCGGCACCTGGGAGATTCAGACCCATGACGGAGTCAGGTATTTGTTTCCCGATACCTCTTACTATACTGAAACCAGTGAAGTTTCCGCTGATCCTTCCGACCGGCCGCCTTATTCGTTTGTTTCTACCTGGCATCTCTCTCAGATTGTGCAGCTCAATACGGTAGAAACCATCCATTTTTCCTATGCTACGGATGCAGAAATCGTAAATGAAACGTTTAGTCAGACCCATTATCATTACGACTATACCGACTCGTATGAAGAGTATGACTACGTAGAGTACAGAACCTACAATGAGCCGCATGAGGGCATGTGGCATGAAAAGCTTGAAGCAGTCAGGCATACGGTCAAAATACTGAATCCCAAACGACTGACTAAAATCGAGTGTGGCAGCTGGCAATATACAGATAAGATCGAGTTTATTCCGGAGAGTACCGCAAGAAAGGATCTGCCCGGAAACTATGCGCTTAAATCCGTCGTTTTTACCGATACATACACCGGCAGGGTATACAAGACCGTACATCTGGGGTACCGGTACTATACGGCAGTCAATGATTCGTACAATGCATTTCCGGCCTATCCCGAAAATCACAGGCTTTTCCTGACCAGAGTGCATACCGAAAACGGGGAGGAAGCCACCTCGCCGTATCTGCTCGAATACGATGACTCGGTGCTGCTTCCCAATCGCTTTTACAATTTTGAGCAGGACTACTGGGGGTATTATTCCAAAAATATGGGCTATGCTACCATCCGGGATCAGTCGGGTACTATTATCTCCACTACACAATTCAACAATATCCCGCAGCTGGATGGCCTGACCGGCATGGACCGCAAGGGCAATCCTGCCTATATGGGGGCCCTGGCACTAAAGAAAATTGTATATCCCCGGGGAGCTTCAACTTCCTTTGAGTTTGAAGCCCATACGGCGGGCAATTATGATTTTCCCATTGGCGGGCTGCGGATTAAGCGCAAGATTGACAGGGAGGAAAACTCGCCGGCTATGACCACAACTGATTATTCCTACACTATTCCCAATACCACGCAGTCGAGCGGGTATCTGATTGCGTTGCCCAAATGTCTGTACAACCGTCAGATCAGGTACCGGTACAGTGTAAATCTCGGTACAGGGGTAAGCTGGTTTGTAAAAACATTTGTATACCGGGTCAGAACAAACCGGTCTCTGGTTGATCTTGGCACTACGCAGGGGCATGTAGGGTATAAGTACGTCACCGTGACGGTCAACGGCGGCACCAGCTCCGGAAAAACCGTCTATGAATATACCACCAGGGAAGATGTGCCTGACCTGAAAGTCGTGCGGGGAGCGCAGGGGTATTACGATGCCGAGTATGTAGAAGGCGCAGGGGTACAGGAAAGTGAGTATACACCGCGTGTGAACAAGGATTTTTTTCGGGGAGTGCTCAGAAAAGAGTCACAATATGATGCTGCCGGCAATGAAAAAAGCATAACCGAATATCATTACAGTCTGGATGAGCCGGAAACGCTGGGTGGAAAGCTGTACTCTCTGAGAGTGACCAGCGATCTTACCTATCTTGATATACTTGCTCCGCACAACGGACCCTCTGTTGCCAACCATCATTATCAGGGCAGGCTGTATTATATTCAGAGAGAATGGCTGCGGCTGGATTCGGCCAGCCAGCACACCTATGATGACAACGGCAACGCAATTGTCGCTGTGACACGGTATACCTTTAACAGAGCCAATCAGCAACCCTCCCGGATCACTTCGGTAAACAGCGCCGGTGATACCATTACCCGATACCGTATATATGCCACGGACTATGCGGACTCCCGTTTTGGCGGCATAGGAGGGCCGGGGGTGGAACCCAGACAAACCTTTATCTGGCATCTGGGGGAGGCCAATATGCGGACTACCCTGATTGAAGAAGTGGTCGCAAAAACAAAAAACGGGGTGGAATATATCCTTGACGGTACCATAAACACCTATGAGCTGCAGGAAAAAGAGACGGAACAAAATGTGCCGTATTCGTTTCCGGCGCCGAAAGAGAGCTATCGCCTGGAGATCGATCAGCCCGTGCCTCTGGCCAGTTTTAAATTTTCCAATGCCAGCCAGGGATCCATGCCGGGGGGAAGCAGTTCCTCACATTACTTTGAAATGGACGAGAAATATGGCCTCACGAGTCAGGTAAACCGTTATGATGACTTCGGAAGCCCCGAAGAGGTGACAGATGGGCGGATTACAAGCGCAGTGATCTACGGATACAAAAGCCGGTATCCTGTAGCCAGGATCAATAATGCAGGCAGGGCTGACGTGGCTTATTATGGTTTTGAAGACGGATTATTCCCAGATAAGTCAGATGATGGCCGATGGATCTGGTGGTCGCAAAGTCCGGAAATAGTTGATGCAGGTGATAATCCCCATCATGTATATGCAGGCGATCATAGTCTCAGGTTGAAAGCAGGATATAGTGGTATCGCCCTTCGGCTGACTAATGGACTTATACCGGACCGGCAGCATGTCCGGTATAGAGTTTCACTGATGGTCAAAGGTATTCCATATAGCAGCTTACAGGTTTGGATGTCTGCTTTTAAGGAAGGGGAGCCTGTAACAACTCTGTATCCCAATATTGCCGAAGCATTTCGTATGTCTTCTGTTCAGAATACAGGCGAATGGAAACCTGCGGTTTTTGAATTTGATCTCGGAGAAATCCGCCAGCTGGGTCAGGTGCCTTCCAATGAGCGGCTGGGCATCCTGCTGGAGCTGGGCAACCTGTCTGCAAGCCCCGGACATATGTATTTGGATGAGATACGGATAGCTCCGGTCGATGCGGTTGTCGAAACAGCTTCGTACAAACCTGCCATAGGAGTTACCTGCGGCACAGATGCACGCTATCGTTCCTCTTTTTACGAATACGATGATCTGGGCAGGATCAGCCGGATCCGGGACAATGACCGCAATATGCTCCGGCAGTATGAATACTATGACCGCAACAGCTATCTCAATAGTCAGTGGATTATCGGGCCGGTGTCGGGAATGGCGCCAACCCTGACATTTACAGCGCAGCAATCGGCCGGATCCGGCGACTATGACAAGACGTTTCACTGGGATTTCGGTGATGGCACGTCGCATTCGGGAACCAGCGCCACAGTTACCCACTTCTTTGATGCGCCGGCCATATACAGGGTAAAGCTGACGGTAAAAGACAGCAGGGGCAATATAGTCGGTACGCCGGACGAAGTTTCTGTAAACACTCAATAACTGATCTATGAACCAAATGAAAAATACATCGATGAGAAAACCAAGCCTGCTTCTTGCCTTGTCCTGCTTTTTCTTCTGTACGGGCTTTGCGCAGGATATCAGGTCGCTGCAGGTGCGGATCAGCCAGCCGGCAGAAGGTATGCCGGATTTGTACGATACCACCGCTACCGCAACCAGTCAGCAGCGGTCTGCCAACAACTCATCTGCAAAGGTACTGCTCACTATTTCCTTTGAGATCGACAGTGTTGCTCTGCTGGATCAGCTGGAGCTTGATTTCGGTACTGCTGCCGGCAGGCAAAATACCTCTTTCCGTGTGCAGGAGACCCGTGATGGCTATGTGCTGGCCGGAAAGCACAGGGCATACAGATATCCTGTGCCGGGCCACGACAATATGTATATTATAGAGATGGAAGTGGATGAGACAGCCATATATCAGGATACCCGTGTCCGGATGCGGGCTATAGATAAAAGCCGGAAGGCTGCTGCTGAAAAGGAATGTAAACTGAACCGTCATGTCAGGTAATACTGTTTTTTTCTTTCTGTTTGTATATGCTGGCTTTGCGTATACACTCTGTGCCCAGTCGCTTACGCATGATACGTTTGGCGGCAATCAGGCTTTTGAAGTAAAGCCCCAGGGCTTTGTATATCAGAAATACGCGGATATTGATACCGATCAGCGTACCGGCAAAAAGGTGGTTGCCTACTATCAGTCGGAAACCGTTCCGGGCAGCTCCTCGCAGCGCGATGTGCTTTTTGCCTTGTATGACAAGGATATGACAGAGATTGCCTCGGGACCGGTAGCCAATACCACTTCGTTTGATCAGGTGTACATTGATGTGCTTATCAATCCGTTTGACGGCACTTTTGTAGTAGCCTGGTCCAGCAATCATACCGGAGACTACGATGTGTATATCAGAAAGTTCAGCCTCGCGGATGGTAGTCCGGCCGGCAGCGAAAAGCGGGTAAACAGCTACCTGACGGGTCGGCAGACATACCCGCAGCTCGCGCTCGATGAGCGGAACAATGAGCTGATTGTGGCCTGGCTGGATCAGGACGGCCGCGATGTGGGTGTCTATTCTGCCGATCAGGGCTCGTATTTCAGAGTGCTTAATTACACGGATTTTGCTTTTGAAACCGATGATATTCCCGTCAATGCCGTTACTGCCGGCAGTCAGCATGTCATCGCTGTAAAAGTATCGCCGGTAAGCGGAGAGCTGTATACCGTCTGCAACTCGCAGGGATATGTCAGCGGACTGGATATTGTGCTGCGAAAGTTCAGGAGAGAGGCCAGAGGAGTATATACCGCCGGAGCTGAGAAGGTTGTCAATACCACCACGAGCGGTGATCAGCAGATGCCGGATATCGTTTTCAACACGCATACGGGGCAGTATCTGATCATGTATACCGCCCTTGACGGCAACGGCTGGGGCGCTTTCTTCAAGGCCTATGACCGCTTTGACCGGCAGATAAAGAATGAGACCAGCCTAAGCATCAGCAATGCGGGCAATCAGCTGTCGCCCAGAATCGCGTTTGACGAACGCACTTCCGGGCTTATATGCTTTTATTACTGGTCGGCCAATAACCAGGCTTATGTAAAGTATCAGCTTTTTGATGCCGGGTTTAATGTGGTTGGCAGTGAAGGGTACGCCAGCCTGAGCACGATGAATCTGGTATATTTTTATTCCGGCTGCTTTCTCAGCTATGATCAGACCGCCCGGAAGGCGACCATATGCTATCGCCAGTTTAACGGAAGCAGCGCTTCGTATTCCAGAATATGGATGAATCAGCTCAGCTTCCGTCCGGATCCCAATGCCTGCGATCCGGCGCTGAGCCGGCAGCACAATTATGTCCGGGAGACCAGTTTCTTTGAGCCGGTACGGGATCCGCAGCTGGCAGGAACCCGGCTGATCGAAAAGGCAGAATCAGTCAGCTATATAGACGGCTTCGGACGTGTAGCACAGTCGCAGGAAACCGGAGCGAGTCCGCGCGGCAATGACCTGGTGCAGTTTACAGAATACGACAACCTGCACCGTATACCCAAAACCTATCTGCCCTATGTGGCAGCGACAGGCTGTGGAGCCTACCGGGACGATTACCTGAGTGAGCAGGCCGCTTTTTATACCAATGCAGCCAGCAACAATAGGGATCGTATCGTAAATGACGCGAAGCCTTATGCGCTTACGGAGTTTGAAAACGCGCCTTCGGGCAGAGTGCTGTCTTCCTCAGGATTCGGCGATGCCTGGCAGCAGTCTCCCGATACCCGGGTGAGAAACCGTATGGAGAGAAACGGCAATCAGGAAGTCCGCCTCTGGAAGATAAATGCCGCTAACGGGCAGGTGACAGGCAGCGGGTTTTATCCGGAGGGCACCTTGCTCGGCTATACGTACATCGATCAGGATGGCAATGAGTCGTACAGCTACCGGGACAAGGCCGGGCTGACGGTGATGACATCGGTTCGGGTAAATGCCACTACCTATGCTTATACCTATTATGTATACGATGAGCTGAGCCGCCTGCGCTATAGTATACCGCCTGCCGCGCTGGGATATTTTGCCGGCAATTATACCTTTGATCATACCTCGCCGGTATATGATTTATATATATACGGGTATCAGTATGACAAAAAAGGCCGCCTGACAGAGGAGAAAAAACCGGGAAAGGAAGTGGTATATCATATATATGACCGGAAAGACCGGCGCATCCTGTCGCAGGATGGTGTGCAGAGGGCCGAAAACAAATGGGCTTTTGTAAAGTTTGACGCATTGGGAAGGCCGCTTTACAGAGGAATGTATACGCACACGGGAGCGATCGGCAGGGCGGCCATGCAGAGCATTGCGGATCAGGAAACGGTATCGGATGAAAAGCCGGCCGCGGGCGATCCCGGGTATACCAACGAAGCCTGGCCGGTGGTCAGCCCTTCGGATATCAGGCATGTATATTATTATGATACCTATGATACGGACAGAAACGGCACGGACGATCTGCTGCCGGATTATACCATTGATCATGAAGAGACTGAGTTCAGCCGGCAGGTATACGGAAGGCTGACCGCGGAGAAAACACTGAACGGTAGCAGCGGATGGATCCGGAAATTCTTTTTTTACGATAAACAGGGCAGAGTAATCCAGACCCGGGGAAATAACCGGCTTGCATTGACGGTCATGGAAGATTATCAGTCTTTTGTATATGATTTTTCGGGACAGCTGCTCAAAACCAGAAAGAAAGTAACTGGTAGTCAGAGTGTAGCGACTACGACTGCCAACCGTTTTGTATACGATCACGGCGGCAGGCTGCTCCGGACCTATCACAGGATCAACGGGGAGCCGGAGGTGCTGCTTTCCGAGCTGGTCTACAATGAGCTGGGACAGGTAACGGAAAAAAATCTTCATTCCGAAGACGAGGGCGTATCCTTTCTCCAGTCGCTGGACTATGTATACAATATTCAGGGAGCTATGACACATATCAACAATTCATCCCTGAGCAATGATGGTATCATCAACAATGACAACAACGACCTGTTCGGTATGCAGCTGCACTATGAAGCGGCTGTACCCGGGCTGGACAATCAGGCCAGGTACAATGGTGCGGTCTCGGCCATGACCTGGCAAACCAATAATGCGGCCTTCCCGTTAACTAATGGTGAAAAAGGCTACGCGTATCAGTACGACGGAGCCGGCCAGCTGCTGGAGGCGAATTATAAGGAAAAGCCTCTGTCTGCCTGGACCGCATCGGGCAAATACCGGGAAAAGCTGTCCTATGACCTGAATGGTAATATCCAGCGTGTGCTGCGCACAGGCGCTGTCGGAGATATTGCCGACAGTCTGGGGCTGAGCTATACCGGCAACAGGCTGTCGGCCATTACCGAAGACGGCAGCCTGATCCACGGGTACGGGCAGGCATCGACTACGGGGCTGACCTACGATGCCAACGGGAATCCGGATAGTGGTCCGCATGGCTTCAACATGAGCTACAATGATATGGGGAAAATTGCCATGCTGCATCCCAATACAGGTGGAAATTTTCTGTTTAGCGCATATATCTACAGCGGCACGGGATCACGACTGGCAAAGCAGGATGTACGACTTTCAGGGTATCCGCCGCAGGTGCAGGTGACATCGCAAGAGTATATAGGCAATTTTATGTTTGATAACGGCGTATTGAAATTTGTGCATACCGGCGAAGGCCGGGTATCGGTTTCTGGAGGCCAGTTCAAGTACGAGTACGATCTGAAGGACCATCTGGGTAATACCCGCCTGACCTTTGACAAGGACCCGCTGACCTCTGCGGCCAGAGTGGTTCAGGAAGATCATTACTATCCCTTTGGTATGCGTCTGCCGGGATTGTCTTATGATTATGCTTCCGGCAACCGGCATTTGTACCAGAGCAAGGAGCTGGATCCGGTTAGTGGTCTGTATGACTTCCATGCCAGAAACTATGATCCGGTGCTGGGGAGGTTTTATGAGGTGGATCCGGCCGGACAGTTCGCCAGTCCGTTTAACGGTATGGGCAACAATCCGGTGAATATGGTGGATCCTTCGGGTAAATTTGCTCTGTCATTGTTATCCAAAATAGTAGCGGGCGATATTAATAATTGGAAAGATGTGGGGAGAGCGGTTCTGGTTGGCTCAATCACCGAACCATTTATTGCAACCAACGTAGTTTCTGATGCGATGAATACGACGACGACCAGCGTGGGACTTATAACAGGTTTGGCTAAGGGAATTGGTTCCGGCGACTGGACCAAGCTGGGCAATGCCGCGGAGATTTTTCTGGGCCAGTTTTATACGGATCAGAATCGTGGTGTAGGTGAAGAGCTATGGCAGGGTATAAGCCGCAATACCCTGGAGACTCCCCAGACCGGTCTGGGCTACAACTATTCGCAATGGCAGAATATCATGGGCAATGTCGACCGGGTAGATTTTCTGGGGGGCGCTACCTTTGTGACCAATGAGTATGCCGCTGACGGTCATGGAGTAAGTCTGGGCAATTTTATTAATGTAAATCACACAGGCGCTATAGAGGGCAATTTTGCCGACTATGTCAAAAGCGATCCCTTATATATGCATGAATATGGACATACCTTTGACAGCCAGGCCTGGGGACCGCTCTATCTGGCAAAAGTTGGTGTTTTTAGCGCACATAGTGCGGAGACATCCCAAAAAGTACCTGGGACAGTTAACTCTACCCACGATTTTCAATGGTACGAAATGAGCGCCAATCGTCATGCAGCAAATTACTTTGGTAAGCATTATGGTGTAGATTGGAATGGGAAATATGTTGAGTGGGAAATATCGCCTGGAGTTTATATTCAGTATTCAATTGAAGATTATTATCCCAGAAAAAAGAAAAAATGAAAAAGGTACTATTGTTACTCGTTTTGCTTGTAGCTCTTACCCAATGTAAAAAGTTTCCAATGGATAGGCTATATAGCTTGTATGTAAAAAATCACTCTGATTATTCAATTATATACGTCCTTCGGATGAATCAGGAAACAAGTACTGTTTATGACACAATATTGGGGAATAATCCTCCTTCTATTGATCATGTAACGACTATTCTGTCAGGTCAAAATAAAGCCTTGCTTCAAGGAAGTGTGAAAATATCATCTTATTTTGACAATGTGCCTTCGGATACCATATCTATTTACCTGTTTCACATTGATACTTTAAAGAACAATACCTGGGCAGATGTAAGAGATGGATACAAAATTCTGAAGCGCTATGACCTGAGTCTGGAAGATCTGGAGTATCTGGATTATAAGCTGAGCTATCCTCCGGATGCAAAGATGTTGGGAGTGAAGATGTATCCGCCGTATCCGTAAGAAGCGGGGAATGTTTGAATTGGGTGATGTGGTAATTGAGTGATTTGTTTTATAAAAATGAGATACCTGTTTTTTGTTCTGCTTCTATTTGTCTTTACCCAGTGTGAGAAGTTTGCAATGGATAGGAAATATTCATTATTCGTGAAAAATAACTTGAATGAATCAATATTGTGCTACATAACTTATGGTACTGATCCTATATTAAATGCTCCTCTTTATCCAGATACATCGTTGGAAGAAATAATTATTGATTATCATTATCATATGATAGGGCCTAATGAAAATCGAAAGCTTCATGAAAGTAGTGTTAAATGGAAAACGATTGTTGAGGCTTTACCACGAGATACTTTGTCAATCTACTTTTTTTCTCTGGATACCTTAGAAAATAATACCTGGTCAGATGTTCGGGATGGCTATAAAATCCTGAAGCGCTATGACCTGAGTCTGGAAGATCTGGAGTATCTGGATTATAAGCTGAGCTATCCTCCGGATGCAAAGATGTCGGGAGTGAAGATGTATCCTCCGTATCCGTGAGAAGTGTATGAATTGGGTGATGTGGTAATTGAGTGATTTGTTTTATAAAATGAGATACCTGTTTTTTATTCTGCTTCTATTTGTCTTTGCTCATTGTGAGAGGTTTCCAATGGATAGGCGATACAGTTTGTACTTAAAGAATAATGCTGATTATTCTATTATTTACTTTACCGGTATAAATATAAATCCCTTACCGGCTGTTTATCCCGATACTACTTTACTTGTAGATTCATTTTCATTGGAAGCAAGAATACAGCCTGGGGAAAATATGGACCTTTGGGCGCGTGGTATAAAAATTAAGGAACTTTTTGAGGATCTGCCCGCCGATACTCTGTCAATTTATCTCTTTCACATCGATACCTTAAAAAACAATACCTGGGCAGAAGTTCAGGCTGGGTATAAAATATTGAAGCGCTATGACCTGAGTCTGGAAGATCTGGAGCATCTGGACTACAAGCTGAGCTATCCTCCGGATGCAAAGATGTCGGGAGTGAAGATGTATCCGTCGTATCCGTGAGAAGCAAGCGGGGAGAGTATGAATTGGATGATGTGGTGATTGAGTGATTTGTTTTATAAAAATGAGATACCTGTTTTTTATTCTGCTTCTATTTGTCTTTACTCAATGTGAAAAGGTCGTAATGGATAGGGATTTTCCCTTATATCTTCAGAATAACTCTAATCGTTCTGTAAGAGCGTATATTAACGATGATATAAATTATTCGGCTCTTTATCCGGATACTTCAATTTCTGATTTTAAAATGAGGCTTAGTGTAGAAGTGCATAGTGGTGAAAGAAAAACAATTGCTGGTGGGAGTGCGCCATGGAAAAGTACATTTGAGGTTAGTGTCCCATATGATACATTTTCGATATTTGTTTTTGAAGTGGATACTTTACAGGCTTATTCATGGAATGAAATTATAGAAGATTATAAAGTGCTTCAGCGCTATGATCTGAGTCAGGAAGATCTGGAGTATCTGGATTATAAGCTGAGCTATCCTCCGGATGCGAAAATGTCGGGAGTGAAGATGTATCCTCCGTATCCTTGAGAAGTGTATGAATTGGGTGATTTGGTAATTGAGTGATTTGTTTTATAAAATGAGATACCTGTTTTTTGTTCTGCTTCTATTTGTCTTTGCTCAATGTGAAAAGTTTGCAATGGATAGAAAATATAGCTTGTACTTGAAGAATAATGCAGACTATTCTGTTGTATATAAAGTTGCAGTAAATGTTTATCCGATACCCTCTGTGTATCCCGATACAACGCTAGGAGCAAATGCTTGGCCTATTAATTATAATACAACGGTCGTTAAGCCAGGTGATTCAAAAGATCTGTTTGGTAGTAGTGTGAAAATCCATGATATTATTAAGGATCTGCCCGCCGATACTCTGTCAATTTATCTCTTTCACATCGATACCTTAAAAAACAATACCTGGGCAGAAGTTCAAGCGGGATACAAAATATTGAAACGCTACGACCTGAGTCTGGAAGACCTGGAGCATCTGGATTATAAGCTGAGCTATCCTCCGGATGCAAAGATGTCGGGAGTGAAGATGTATCCGCCGTATCCTTGAGAAGTGTATGAATTGGGTGATGTAGTAATTGAGTGATTTGTTTTATAAAATGAGATACCTGTTTTTTATTCTGCTTCTATTTGTCTTTGCTCATTGTGAGAAGTTTGCAATGGATAGGCGCTATAGTTTGCTCCTAAAGAATAATAGTGATTCTCCTATTATATATCTTATTACTGAGAATCCTGATACTAGTCTCATCGATTCAATCTCATTGAAACCGGTAATACAATCTGGAAAAAGTGTTGATCTATGGGCACGCAGTGTGGAAATTAGTAAGGTTATTGAAGATTCTCTGTCTATTTATCTGTTTCACATCGATACCTTAAAAAACAATACCTGGTCAGATGTTCGGGATGGATATAAAATACTGAAACGCTATGATCTGAGTCTGGAAGATCTGGAGTATCTGGATTACAAACTGAACTATCCTCCGGATGCAAAGATGTCGGGAGTGAAGATGTATCCGCCGTATCCGTGAGAAGCGGGGTATGAATTGGGGTGATGTGGTAATTGAGTGATTTGTTTCATTTATCAGGTTCAGATAATCTCAAATGCAGCTGACTTCGGGGGCTGAGCCTGTCGAAGCCCAAGGTGACCGACCAAGCTGGTCAATGCGGGTAAGATCTTCCTGGGGCAGTTTTATACAGATCAGAATATGGGTAACTTTGTGACCAATGAATATGCCGCTGACGGCCACGGAGTAAGTCTGGGCAATTTTATTAATGTAAATCACACAGGTGTTATTACAGGCAATTTTGCCGGCTATGTCAAAAGCGATCCCTTATATATGCACGAATATGGTCATACCTTTGACAGCCAGGCCTGGGGACCGCTCTATCTGGCAAAAGTTGGTATTTTTAGTGCGCATAGCGCGGAGACATCCCAAAAAGTATCTGGTACAGTAAACGATACGCATGATTTTCGCTGGTACGAAATGAGTGCTAATCGTCATGCAGCAAATTACTTTGGGCGGTATTATGGGGTAGACTGGAGTCAATCATATAAATATGGCTATACAATAGAGGATTACTATCCTGGAAAAAAGAAATGATTATGTGTAAAATGATTAACAAAAGGCTATTTTATATTTTTATTTTCTTTGCATTTATGCAATGCAAAGATCCTTTTCTTGTAATGGATAGGCGGTATACCATGTTTCTGAAGAATAATTCAGCATATAATCTTCGATATTATATTGCTTTTGGAAATTATGGTCCCAAAATTTCTTTGGCTTATCCGGATACTTCAATATCAGATATTATACCATATGATGAAATTATTAATGCGGGAAAAGATTATGTGATATATGAAAGTAGTGTTAAGTTAAAAGATGTTTATGAAGATTTGCCAGGAGATACTCTCTCCATTTATTTATTTCATGCAGACACTCTCGCAAAATATTCGATCGATGAAATCAGAGAAGATTATAAAGTGCTTCAGCGCTATGATCTGAGTCTGGAAGATCTGGAGCATCTGGACTACAAGCTGAGCTATCCGCCTGATGCGAAAATGTCGGGAGTGAAGATGTATCCTCCGTATCCGTGAGAAGCGGGGTATGAATTGGGGTGATGTGGTAATTGAGTGATTAATATGAGATATCAATGAAAGTAATTAATTATCTGGCAGTCCTTTTTTTGTCTCTTACTTCGTGTTGTTATGAAAATATCAATCCTGTTGATGCAACCTTGGTGATAAAAAATAATTCGGATAGAGATATTGTTTATGACTTTGAATTCAAAAATAGCAATGATACTTCCTTGTATACAAACTCATATCCTATTACGGCAGCTAATCTAGGCCCTGGGCTCGTGCCTGCTCGGAAAATTATTGAAGTACCAGACAGTTTTAAAAAAGTATTTAAGAATATTCCCAAGGATGAAGTAATGATGGTCTTTTTGTTTTCCCGCGATACGATCGAGCAGGTGCCTTGGGAGCGCATAGCGGATGAGTATATGGTTCTTAAGCGGTTTGATCTGACTCTGGATAGTCTGGAAAGGAGAAATTGGGTACTGGAGTATCCCTGAGAGAAGTGGGAGAATGTATGAATTGAGTGATGTGGTGATTGAGTGATTTTTTTCATTTATCTGGTTCAGATAATCTCAAATGCAGCTGACTTCGGGGGCTGAGCCTGTCGAAGCCCAAGGCGACCGTCCAAGCTGGTCAATGCGGGTAAGATCTTTCTGGGGCAGTTTTATACAGATCAGAATCAGGATATGGGTAACTTTGTGACCAATGAATATGCCACTGACGGCCACGGAGTAAGTCCTTATTCCTTCGGCCGGCTTTCGGTAGCCAGTGAATGTCCATACCTGTCATTCCTTACGGCATATGCAGCGCTCTGGCTGCCGGAAAAATGCCGGAAACAGACAAGCGCTGCCGTACGGATCAGCCCTCAAAATGAGCAAATCAGGTCCGGCCGTTTGTATCCCGGATCCGGACGTGCTTTATCTATTCCTCATTCCATGCCATTGGCGGATTTCGGTCTGCTACCCAGGCAAATCCGCTTATACCCTTTGCTTTGAGCCGTTCGATAAGCTGGGCGGTATGATGCTGAATATGACGTATGGTATTGATATGAAGCTCCATGCGGGAGTAGGGGTACCATACAAATCCGGAGTACTCCTCCAGTGGCAGGGACTCAATTGTCTGCAGAAGATTATTTTCGATATCGTCGATAAACGCCAGAATCTCTGCCTGTGTATGATAGCCCTCTACTATGACACCCTCGTCCGGGTTTTCCCAATCCTCGCTGCCACCGAGACTTTCGGCTCCGATGATGGCATCGGGCCATGGCTGAAAGCTTTCCGGGCTGGCAGACAGGTAAAATTTTGCACTCCAGAGAATATGGTAAGCGATCTGCCAGTTAGGATTATTATAGCCGGCATTGTTCCACAATTCCTCCGGTGTTTTGCCGATCACTGTGCGAAGAGTCCGTAGCGCTGCTCTGTATTGTGATTCGAGCACGTCAATGATGATTTTATTGTCCATGATTCAGGGTGTTGTTTGATTTGTTGACTAAGTAATTGTTAAAGCCATATGTACATCTTCTCCGCAGGACCGGTAGGTCTCACTCTCCGGCCGGCTCCTGCCGGATGTAAGGATCCGGGCCATAGATTTACAGTACGGTGCCGGGGTACAAAGCTATCCCGGAAACCGGTACGGGAATTGTAAAAAATGGACATTCAGTATCCGCTCAGCTCAAAAAAACGGACCGGACTATATCCGGAAAAGGATTTGAAATCATGGATAAAGTGTGCCTGATCGTAGTAGCCAAAAGCATGAGCAGCTTCTGTAAGGTGGGTAAAGGCTTTGTAGTTGTTCAGGATATTTTCGAAACGGACAATCCGGGCATAAAGCTTGGGCGTAAATCCGGTGTATATTCTGAAACGCCGTTCAAACTGTTTCTGAGACAGGCAGAAGTCATCGGCCAGTCGGGCAATGCTGACGTTGCCCTTGCTTAGCCGTATGTGGTCGGCCGCCCGCAGGGCACAGGAGTCATCAAACCGCTGCCGGGACAATCCGGACAGAAAATAGTCGCTGATAATCCGGATTCGTTCATGGGTGGAGGCAGCAAGCGCGATTTTTTCCGTGATGCTGTCTCCCTGCTTGCCCCACAGGGTATCCGGATCCAGAAACTGATCATTGAGCTCCGATGCCGGCAGGTTAAAAAAAGCAGGTATGGCATGCGGATACAGGGAGATGCCAAACATGCTGAAAAAGCCGCCAGCCGGGTACTGTCCCGGCAGGCTGGTCTGTCCCTGCACGGAAGAGAAGGCCAGCTCTGCATGCTTCTGACTGCCGCGGAAGGCAAAAACGATCTCCGTCAGGCTGCTTGCCGTCGCATAATAGGTGGCAGGGGTATACTGATCCTGCTCTTCCCAGGATGCTACCCAGAAATGATGAACAAAACCCTTCAGTTCTTTGCACGGCGGAATGGTCAGCAGGCTCATGTCTGGTAGCTGTTTTTTGGTAATCAAACGATTGCGGACAACGGGGCTGATGGCTTCGGCGTTCAGCTTTCCTTATCCGGTTCAGCAGACCGGATTTTTTTATCCTTTACAAATATGCAAAAAAAGGTGATACCAGACTTCCCTGATTTTATTACCGGGTTTGTACAGGTGCTTTGACGCTACGTCCCCATACGATAAACAAAGCGATCAGGGCAAAAAATGCATTGATCCCGGTTTGTGCCGCTTCTCCCCGTATGATATGAAACAGGGCAGCGGTGATCATCAGAGCAACATGTCCTCAGAGTATGTGCCCGATCAGCGATGCGCTGGAAGCGCTCGAAGGCAGATGGAAGCTGCTTATTCTTTTTTCCTTGTCCTCCGGCCCCAGGCGGTTTAAGGAGATCGCCAGGGAAGTAGGAATTATCACCGACAAAGTGCTGTCCGGGGAGCTGAAGCTGCTGGAAGCCAATAAGCTGATCACCAGATCGGCCTGCGATACTTTTCCGCCCACCGTGCACTATGCCATTACCGAACATGGTATGTCGCTGGAAAAGGTACTGGCGGAGCTGCACTACTGGGGACTAAAGCACCGGCAGGAGGTGATTGGTAAATAAGGACAATCAGAACGTTTGTCCTATACCGACAAAAAAGAGACGATCCTCGCGCGAACGGCCATAGTCCAGCGATATGATGGTAGACTGGTTCCAGGCGATACGCAATCCGCCGCCACCGGCCACTCTGGTATCCCGGAAGCTTAGGTCCTGCCAGCGGTCCCGTACCGTGCCTGCGTCAAAAAACGGAGCCAGCGCAAAGGCAAATCGCTGCTTGCCCGCCGGAAATTCGATCAGCCGCACCCTCAGCTCAATATTGCTGAACCACATTGCTCTTGCCAGAAAACGATTGGAGCGATAGCCGCGCAAAGACTGGCGTCCGCCCAGTGCATTGATGCTGCCTTCCGGGCTCCACTGGTCCTGATATTCAAAAAACGGTGCATTATTGCCAAAGATATTGCCAATCCCCACCCGTCCGGCCAGTATGGTCCGCGGTCCTAGGGGCAGTTGCTTATAGGCACGTCCCTGGACAAACAGCTTGTCAAAAGCAAACTGAGAGCCTGTGTATGTGTCTGAGTACTCATTGGCCACCTCGAAGTATGCGCCTCGTGTCGGATCCGGCTCAAAATCTCTGGTATCATAGATCAGGGCGGTTTGTATGATGGAAACCCAGCCGCCCTCCAGTCCCGAAATAAGCCCCTGCTCATAGTCTCTTCTGAGCAGCGAAAGGCCATTAGGTACAGTTGTGTGCTGACCGTTTGCAGGATCCAGCGCCTCTGTTTCCCGTCCTTCAAAAGTCTTGTAGCTCAGGTGTTGAATCTCATAGCCGCCCATGATTCTCCAGCGGCCCTTGCCCAGCGCGTAGTCGGCTTTCAGATTGAGCATAAATTCGGTATCTCTGAAGCGGTTGGATAATACGTCGCTGACAAAAGCAGCTTCGCCGGTTTCTCCCGGACGCAGCTTTTTTCTGGCTGTGTCAAATGCCCTGTAGGTAGCATAGGTCGCGTTGTCGTCCGATGGCAGATGCAGGGCACCGAGCGTTTTTTCCGTGAGGCCAAAATACAGGTTGGCCGGATTCTGCTGGGCTTTGGCATCGACTCTGAAACGCCAGCGTGAGCCTTTGTAATAAGGTATGTCGAGCGATAGCGTGAGCTCTCTGGCATTGGAGCTATAGTAGGAGGCATTGGCGCGCAGCCGGACAAGATAGGGAGTATAGGGAAAAAGAGGATTGGCACGTTCACCATTCCAGAATATGTTTGTCCGGGCGCCCAGGCCAAAGCCTGTCACCGGATCGGATGAAAAATCGGGAAGACCTGTAAAAAAAGTTCCTTCCTTTTTTTTAGCCAGATCAGCATCTGACATGCGTTTTGATTTGATGAACAAAAGGGTATCTTTTTCCTGGCCATATGTCAGTGCCGCTATGGCGACATATAAAACAATGAGGGCTATTTTCAATAATCTCATGAGCGGATAGATAGTGGTAATTTACTTATCCGTCAAAAATCGCAGGTGATTTGGGAGAAATTCTGAATTTCAGAACCGGATCCGAAAAATATGGAAATGATCGCTGAACTGATAGCTGATATTCCAGCCGTGGCGCAGGCATATCTGGCGGATGATGGCCAGCCCGAGACCACTTCCCGCATTGGTATTGGATACGTTGGCAAACCGCTTGAACATGGCTTCACTATCCAGGGCATTGCTGCCCGAGTTGGCAACGGAAATCCCCTGTTGGTCAGCTTTTATCCGTATGATGCCATTGGGATTGTTATGGCGGATGGCATTCAGAAGCAGGTTGTTGATCAGAATCTCGCAAAGCGTTTTGTTGCCTTTGATCGTTGCTTCTGCATCCGGATCGAATACAACTTCGAGGTTTTTGTTGTCAGAATGTTCTTTCAGCTGTCCGAGCGACTGGCTGATCAGTGAGCTTACCGGTATGGATTCATTTTTATCAAACTGATGATTCTCGATTTTGGCAAGCAGCAGCAGATTTTTATTGATACGGGAGAGGCGGGTCAGCGCCTTGTTGGCTTCTTCGATAATCTGGTATTGCCGGTCCGTCAGTGTTTCTTTTTGCAGCAGCAGATCCAGCTTGTTTTTGATAATAGCCAGTGGTGTCTGCAGCTCATGACTGGCATTTTCAGTAAATTCCTTTTGCAGCCGATACACCGAAATGTTTTTGGCGATCAGCTTCTGCAGCACATCATTGAGCTCTTCAAACTCGAGTATATCGGTCTTTTCGAACGCAATAGAGGTCTGGCTGCTCAGGTTAAATGACTTCAGTCTGTCCAGCGTATTACGGAAAGGTTTCCACAGCTGGGCAGAAAGCTTGCGGTTCAACAGCAGGAAGCCTGCTACCAGCACCAGAAAAAAGAAGAGCGTGACCAGCGAGATGGCCAGGACAATTTCTTCTGTTTCCTCGATATTGGTTTCTATGATCAGCTCATATGGCTTGTCATTGATCATAATATGTCTGGCCAGGCCTCTGAAACGGTCTATATCCTTATGCTCTTCATAGGGGTCCTGCTTCCATACCGTATAGACGCTGTCTGGTCCCGGTACGTGCCGGGGCAGCTCCTTCAGGTTGGTGCCGGGCTGTATTTTGTTCCAGAGCAGAATGCTTCCGGCAAGCTCTTCATCGCTCAGGTTGAGTTTGTTCAGCTCGTTTTCCGTCTGCTTGGCAATGCTCAGATTATGCTCGTCCAGCTCTTCCAGCCATATGCTGTCTACGAGGTAATAATAGGCCGGTACACTCGCACTCAGTACAAAAAGCGAGTAGAGTGTGATCGGAAGGAGGGTTTTATGAAGTAACGATTTTTTCAACGGGGTAGAAGAGTCAGACGTTTTTCATATACTTATCCCCAGCGGTAGCCGGTGCCGTATATGGTTTTCAGGTAGCTGGCGCATCCCGAATCCTGAAGCTTTTTTTTCAGATTCTTGATATGCGCGTATACAAAGTCATGATTGTCGAGCATATCGGCAAACTCTCCCGACAAGTGCTCCGCCAGCGTGCTTTTGGAGATTACTCTGTTTTTGTTGCCGATAAAGTAAATCAGCAGATCAAACTCTTTTCGGGTCAGCGCTATATTCCGGCCTCTTACCGACACGGTCTTGGCCGGCAGGTCGATCCGGAGCTCATTGTGCTGTATGGTATTGGTATTGCCAAACTGCTTTCTCCGGATCACAGAATAGATCCGGGCTGCCAGCTCTGCCAGATGAAACGGTTTGGTCAGATAATCATCCGCTCCGGTTTGCAGGCCGGCTATCTTATCGTCGAGCGCATCTCTGGCCGAAATGATGATGACGCCATCCTGCTTGTCCATGCTGCTGAGCTCTTCCAGCAGCTTGAGGCCATTGCCGCCGGGCAGCATGATATCCAGCAGGATGCAATCATAGTGATAGCTGTGTATCTTGCTCTGAGCCTGATCAAACGTGGAAGCAAACTCACATAAATAGCTTTTGCCCGACAGGTATTCGGCAATACTTTGGGCAAGCTCCGGTTCGTCTTCAATGATCAGGATTTTCATTGGCTTAAATTAACGAATGAATTCTGAAGAAATTTTGAATGAAGGGGCATAAACGATCCGGATATCCGTTCCGGTCATAGCCGGATATGGTTTTTTCCTTTTGCCGGCCGGTGAAAATACGCAGAAAGGGTGATTTTTTTTGATTGTGGTACGGGATCTTTGCCGCGGATGCTGTCTGCCTCGTTTTGCCGGAGCAGATACCGGTGAATATATTAAATCTTTATCTTTTTACTGGCAGCCTGTACCGGGCTGAAAGCCCAAAGTAAGCTGCCGCCTGGCTGGAAAGTTGATCATGGTTTTAAGCCAACGATCTGCAAAACCCGGGGCAATTTCATTATGTGCTGTTGCCGGAGCGCTTATTGCTTTTCCGTAACCTGGCGGCTCATGGTTTTTATTTTATTTCCGATATAGTTCATGGCCTTATCATAAGTTTCTATTCCGTGGCCGACGTTGCTGAAGGTTTTAATCTCCTTTAAATGTTTCAGATGCTTTCTGGCATTGCCGGCTGATTTTTGAAACGGAAACAGCAGATCCTTGCAGCCCAGCAGGAGATACGTATCGGCATTGACCGCTGAAAGCTGCCTGTCCATATAGTAAGGCTTCTGTGTTCTGTCCTTATACCGGCTGATCGCGAATAGCTCATAGTCAATAATCAGTCTTTCTGATGTGGGAGACAATTGATGTTCCGGTTTTGAAAAAACCGCTTTTTCAAGAAATAGCTTCACATGGTCACCTGTCGGTCGGACAATCGGCAGCAGGTTGTAATAAAGATTCTGGGGTTTCAGAGAAAATGCCTGCAGGCAGCCGGGGTTGAGCAGAAAGACTGCCCGTATTTTTTCAGGGTTTGTAATAGCCAGTTTCATACAAATCAGTCCGCCAAAGGAAGCGCCCGCTACAAATGCCTGGTCTGCTTTCAGGCCCGCCAATACTTCCGCAGCCCATACTCCATAGTCCAGGGATTGTATGTCAGGAGTAGCGCCATCGCTCAGGTTGGGCAGTCCGTTGGTTTCTACCATAAAAATCCGCAGCTTATGCCGGAGATTGTCCAGTCCGCGGTCAAAATCCCAGAACAGGGAGGTGGTTCTGGCTCCCGGAAATATGACCAGTGTATCGAGGCCGGTTTCTTGGGTATGCAGACCCCAGACATGGGTTGTGCCAAGGGACGTTTTTACTTCGAGCTCTTCGTATTGTCTGCCGTTTGTCTCCTCCAGTTGCTTTACCCAGCTCCTGAAATACGCCCGATCGTTTACCGGGTCTTTAAAGCGTGATTTTCGTTTTATGATCATTTTCGTTTTATGCTGGTTTCATAGGTCCGGATCCATTCATCAGCGCTTATTTTGCCTGTAAGTCCGGCAATCAGCTCATAGGGTATCTGATCCGTTTTTTTGAAGCGTATACAGCTCTTGCCCATATCCGGCCTGGTCTTGCAATGTCCGGGATATTCTTCCGTAAACCACTTCAATAGCTCCGGAGAGGCATACAGGCCCATGTGATAAAGAGCTACAAAGTTTTTCTGTGAGGCGATGCTTATAAAAGGCAGAGGCTGTTTCGGGTCGCAGTGGTATCCGGCCGGATAGACCGAATGCGGCACTACATAGCCAATCATGCCGTAGCTAATGGTTTCGGAAAATCCATCCGGCAGATTATCCAGGATGGTTTTTCTGAGCTTCTGAATAACCGGCTTTCTGTCTTCGGGAAGCTGGTCGATATAGTGTTCTGGTGTATCTGCTTTTAGCTGCATGGGTTGTTTCTGAGTCTGCTGATTTTTTCTGAAACGCCTGTAACGGACTTTTAGCGCAAATTAATCAGCCGGTTTGTATGGGCAAAATTAGATGAATAATGGAAAAGTGCATATTTGTCCTGACTGTATTGGCGCATATTTGTTAATAGTATCCTGATAGAAAGCTCTGCTACTACTTATGTATTGGATCTTTTTAATAAAAATTTATATATTTAAAAGTCAGTATCTTTGGGCGGAAGTTATGTATGGATTGTGCCGGATAATCCGTGAAAGATTGCTGCTATTATTTTTACCATAAAAAAACAGACGATGATGTTTCGATTTTTGCCGCTCCTCTCTATGATTTTGTTATGTTGTACAGTTGCTGTTCGCGCCCAGGATCTCGCCCGCGGAGCCGATGTAGGCTGGCTTTCGGAGATGGAGGCTTCCGGCAGGGTATGGCGGGACAGCAATGGTGTACAAAAGGATCTGCTGGATATACTGCCGGATTACTGTATCAATTCCATACGCCTCAGAGTCTGGGTCAATCCGCAGGGAGGCTGGAGCGGCAGGCAGGACGTGATCAACCTGTCCAAAAGAGCTGTTGCCAAAGGGTATCGTCTGATGATCGATTTTCACTACAGCGATTCCTGGGCTGATCCCGGCCAGCAAAACAAGCCGGCTGCCTGGGCAGACTATACCATGCAGCAGCTGGTACAGGCGGTATATGATCACACGTTTGACGTATTGTCGGCTCTGAAAGCCGAGGGTATTACCCCTGAATGGGTACAGGTGGGCAACGAAACCAACGATGGTATGCTGTGGCCGGAAGGCCGTGCTTCGGCCAATAACAATGCCAATATGGTCAACTACGCCCGGTTTGTGGACAGCGGCTATCAGGCAGTCAAAGAGGTGTTTCCGGCTGCCAGAGTGCTGGTGCATGTGGCCAATGGGTATGACAATGGTCTGTTTCGCTGGAATATCGGCGGTCTGGTCAGCAATAATGCGCGTTTTGATGCCATCGCCATGTCCATGTATCCGGAAGCGGGCAATACACCCGACTGGCCGGAGTATGCCACACAGGCGCTGGCCAATATGCAGGATATGATCAGCCGGTACAATAAAGATGTTATAGTATCCGAGATCGGTATGCCGACCAGTCAGCCGCAGGCTGCCCGGCAGTTTACAGAGCAGGTTATCCGCAATCTGCAATCCATTGCGGGCAACCGGGGGCTGGGGATATTCTGGTGGGAACCGCAGGCTTACAACTGGAGGGGCTATGGTAAAGTCGCGTGGAATGGCAATACCGGCGCCAATGCCTATCAGGCAACCGAAGCCATGAAAGGTTTCCAGTATAACTGTCAGGTTACAGAGGCGGTACAGACTACGTTTACCGTCGACATGACGGGGCAATCCACGCAGAATGGGGTATATATCACGGGGGAAATGACTTCGGTAAACGGCAACTGGCAGCTGCTGCCCATGACTGCTGTGGGCAACGGACTCTATTCGCGGACTTTTACCATGCAACCGGGGCAGACCGGAGCGTATTACTATCTCAATGGCAATGACTGGGGGGCAAGGGAGACAGTACCTGCAGCCTGTGCCCTCTGGTGGAATGTCGACCGGGGCTATGAAATTCCTGATGCGGATACGTATGAGATCAATAATGTATGGGGACACTGCGAATCGGTGATAACGGATATCACTGCTTACAATAAGGAACGGTTTACGGCTTACCCCAATCCGTTTGAGCGCTCCTTTGTGATTCGTGCTGAGGAGCCGGTGGAATATACGATCCGGAGTGTGGAAAATCTCCACATCGTAGCCGGCCGATGCGAGGGCTCTTGTGCGATAGGAGAGACCTTGCCGTCCGGTACCTATATCCTGCAGATACAGAGTCAGTCGGAAACGAGCGTGCTGAAGCTGGTGAAGCGGTGATGATTCTTTAAATCAGGCGCCTGTCAGAATATTTCAGAAATCTGAGCAGTGAGATAGTCCGGTATTGGTTGCTTCGGTACAACCGGCTGCAAGAGAGCATGCCGGTTGTACCGAAGCGGGTGTATGGTATTTGTAAAAGGGTAGCTGGCTGATAGTGTCGCCTGATCAGAAATAAATACGGTACATCATATTCGGAAACAGGCCAAACGTGGTGCGGTAACCGATACTGTCCGGCTCACCGGGAGCATAGTATTCAGTCAGCTTTGCCTGATTGTTGGTCAGGTTGTCGAGGTTGATAAACAGCTCATGCGATACCTTCGGCTTGTTCCATTTGTGGCTCAGCGCCAGCGAAACCGTATAAATATTGCCCAGTGCAGACTGATAAGCCCGGCTGTAATCCCAGTAGCTGTTGGCTGAAGGATCTACTGCCAATGCCCCCTGACTGTCGCGCAGCAGCGGAATCATTCTTCGTCCGCCGCCAAAAAACACCTTGCCATTGACACTAAAGGTCCGGCTTTTATTTCTTCCCAGATTATGGAACTCCTTTCCGGCAAGTATATTGATCAGGTAGTTGCTGTTAAATGCCGTATTGCGCTCGATGCCGTCCAGCGGAGTATATTTTGACTCAAAAACCGAGGCATTGATCATATAATAGTAATTGTTGGCAAAGAAACGTTCCAGCGTCAGCTCCAGACCATAGTTTCGCCCCGTGCCTTTGTTGACCAGATCTGCGAAACGTATGTCCAGTGTCTCGTTGATCGTGGCGTAGATGCTGCTGTCGCTGTTTTCGACAGGCAGATTGTATAAGTGCTGGTAATATGCTTCGATTTTTGCGCTCAGATTGCGGGTCAGCTGCTTTTTATATCCTGCTACGAAGTGGTGTGCTCTGAGCAGCTCCAAGTCGCGGTTGGGTTCCGGGATGCTGCCGTCCGGCATCTCTACCCGGGCAAAGTAATGATAGATCCGCTCCATGGTGCTGTGCATGCCGTAGCCGAGACGGAAGGAATGTGTGCCGCCGACTGCCCGGCTGGCTGCTATGCGGGGCTCGAGCGTGCTTTTATTGTTAAAAAATACATTCATATTGTGCAGTCCCGCTACAATGGTCAGGTCGTCATGTATCCGGTGCTTCCAGCTCACAAAGTTGCGCAGCGTACCGATGTTGGTGTCCATATTGGTGAGGGAAATCCGCTGATCGGTATCGTCCCGTAGCCGGCTTATATCCATTGTATGCGTAAAGAGAGTATAGTTGGCGCCAAGCTGCACCGTATTGCGGGTGCCGAGCTTGTGATTGTAGAGCATACTGGCACGCCAGGCGGCAGAGCTGATCCGGCTTTTGAAATTGTCCCGGGTATACAATACGGAATCGTTGACGGTGCTGGTCTCCAGAATATTGTCCCGGATGCCTTCGCTGGAACAGGCCAGGGTAGTTTTAAGATAGCTGTTGCGGCCGGGAGACAGCATGTGATTGATGCCTGTATTGAAAAGATGCGCTCTTTTGCGGTAGTCTTCCTGTATGTCAGCCCGCAGGCCTCTGTCGCCGGGAGTAGCGAATATAGTGGGATCTACGTTCTCAAAATCCAGTGTGCTGTATCCTGACAGGCCGAATAATGAAAAAGTGCCGAGCTTCGCTGCCGGCAAAACGACTTTAAAGGCGCCGTCCTGAAAAGTGGGCACACCACCGATGTCGACCAGACCGATTCCGTCGATGAGGGATATGGTCGAATAGCGGTAGTTGACCAGATAGGAACCACCGTAGCTTTTTGTGAAGGGCCCTTCCAGCGTGATGTCAGTACCCAGTATTCCCAGACCGGCCATCGCTTCAAACTGCTGATTATTGCCTGTACGCAGCCGTATATCGTAAACACCCGACAACACATCGCCAAATTCTGCATTGAACGCACCGGTATGGAAGTCGGAAGTGGCCAGTATATGGTTGTTTAAGGCGCTGGGAGCTCCGGTTCCCAGCCCGGCGGGATCACCAAAATGGCTCGGGTTGGAGATGGGTACTCCCTCGAGCCGCCACTGAATGTATTTGGGCGAATTGCCCCGCACGATGATGTCGGCGCTGCCGTCCTGCGAATTATTTACACCGGCAAAATTGGACAGGATGCGGGCCGGATCGTTGAAACCGCCGGCAAAGCGGTTGGTGGCATTGGAGGATATGGAACGTGCGCTGATCAGGGTCATTTCGTTGAGGGCTTCGCCTCTGGAGTCCGGTGGTGTGATCAGGACTACGTCCAGCTGCAGAACGGATTCCTGCATGCTGGTCTGAATAACGGTTTCTTTGCCCGATTGTACCAGCAGATCGGAGACTGTCTGAGTCCGGTAGCCTATGAGCGAAAATTGCAGGGTGATTCTTCCGATCGGGATGTTTTCCAATACAAAGGTACCGTCGGAATTGGTATAGACACCGATAAGCGGGCTGGAGCCGCCGAGGGTAACCTGTACGCCGGCCAGCGGCGACTGGCTGTCGGCATCGGTGACAGTACCCCGGACAGTCTGCGTGAGTCCCTGGCTTCTGAGGGATATGGATATCAGTATTAGTACTACGGAAATAATAAATGGTCTGTACATAATTTTGCTTCCTTTAATGCTGAAGCAAAATTAGCCTGACTATCTGCCGCTACTCATTGACGATCGTCAAGAACGACTCAGAGCGCTTTGTGAAAGATCCGTTTGCGGATGCGGCTCAGGGTTTCGGGAGTGACACCCAGGTAGCTGGCCAGCTGATACTGCGGTACCCGGCTGACCAGATCGGGTCTTCGTTTGAGCAGCTCCAGGTAGCGCTCTTCCGGCTTGGAGATCAGGTAGCGGGCCAGCATTTCCTGGTAATCGCCCAGCTGCTCCTCCATGCCCAGGCGGCTTATGGATTCAAAATTGGGAAACTTACGGTATAGCTCCAGTTCCGTTTTGACAGGGATTACGGCCAGCACAGAGTCCTCCACACATTCCAGAAAATGACTGGAAGGAGTGCCTTTGGCGGTGCTTTTGAAGGACGAAAAGCCCTGCCCGTCGGTAAAAAAGAAGGTCGTTTTTTCCTCTCCGTCTATCAGATAGTACTGGCGTACGCATCCCCGCAGCAGCAGGTAGCAGCTTTTGGCAACTTCGCCTTCTTTCAGCAGGATTGTTCCTTTTTCAGACTCTTTCACCTGGATAGCCTGCATGATCACATCGATTTCTTCCCTGCTCAGCAGCTTCTGGTCGGTAATGCATTTCAGCAGTTCTTCTTTTGTTGCGGGGGCGCTGTTTGCCGGTGCTTTACTCATAGGATGGCATCATTGTGTTTTTGTCCAATAAACAGATAGTCCAATACATTCAAATGTACGAAAAAACACAAACAGAAACTGAGGATTGAACCAATGATATATATCATTGAGTCAAATCTTTTTTATCAGCTTTATATTTACAAAAAACAGGCATATTTGAGCCAGCTTAACGATTCAGATATGAAGTTCCGTGCTCCCAGTTGTTCAGAATGTTTGAACAAGAACAGCTCTGTTTTTGGATTATGTACTGTAAATGAACTGGATGATCTTGATTCGAAAAAAAGTGGCCAGGCCCTGAAAAAAGGTGAAGTTTTATTTCAGGAAGGAGCTACTCCGCTCGGTCTGTATTGCCTGAATTCGGGCAAAGTGGTGCTTATAAAAAAGAATACAGAAGGCAAAGAGCAGATAATACGGATAGCGAATCCGGGTGATCCTGTAGGATACAGGTCTCTGCTCGCCGAAACGAGCTATTCAGCCTCTGCTGTAGTTCTGGAAGATGCCATCGTATGTTTTGTTCCCAAAGACTATTTCAATGACATGCTTCAACGCAATCCTTTAGTCGAGTCAAAGCTCATGAAGATATTGTCTCTGGCTTTGGGCGAAGCCGAAGCAAGAATGGCTTCGATGGCCCTGAAGCCTGTAAGAGAAAGATTGGCTGAGGCGTTGCTTTTGCTGAATAGAGTTTATAACCCCGAGAATAAATGCATATATTTTTCCGTATCGCGTGAAAACCTTGGCAACCTGGTGGGTACAGCCAAAGAAACGGCCATACGATTGCTGTCTGAGTTTAAGGAAGAAAAAATCCTGGTTACCCAGGGAAGTAAAATTAAAATACTGGACTATGATAAGCTGCTTAGAATTAGTCATCTGCATGATTAATGACATAGATCATTGATGTGTACGCCTGCTCTGGATACATTCGTCAGGAACTTAGCATTTGACGATATGACTTCAGAGAGTAAACATCCTTTTCAGGTATTTTTTCAGACTCCGGCCCTGCTTTTTACATTTTCTATCAGCCTGCTGAGCAGCATGGCGCTTCTGGTTTATGCTTTTGTGTTGACAACAAGTATCCGGATTCCTTTTTTATTCTTATCAGGGTTTGTTTTCTGGACGTTGTACGAATACCTTCTGAATCGATTTTTTTTGCATGAAATTTCAGTGAAAACTTTTTCAAGGTTCCATCATTGGCATCATTCTGATCCTGACAATCCCAGATACCTGGTTATTCACCCGGGCATTTTGCTTATGAGCATTTTTTTTGCCGGCCTTACCGGCTTTATCGTTTTATCCTCTTCTGTAGTACCTGCGCTGGCGGGCTTTTTGTTTGGTTATTCTTTATTTATTGTTCTTCACTATATTCAGCACTATGTGCCCTCCCGGCAAGGCGACTTTTTGTTTCCCCTGAGCAAAAATCATTTTTTGCATCATAGCAGTTACCATGAAAAAGCGTTTGGTGTAACCACTATGTTTTGGGATTGGCTTTTTCACACAAATCCTCCCCGGCATTTACTTCTTGAAGCAAACCCTTTGCTGCTGAAAAACGGAAAAAGCTTCGAGCTTATCGAAGTTCTGAAACCTGCGCATGAGAAGGCTTTTCTGGAGATACCAGCAATTATTTATCAGAACAATCCATTCTGGATTTCACCTTTGCATTCAGAAATTCAGAATATTTTTGACCCGGACTTTAATCCCTATTACAAACGTGGCGCTGCCAGGCGATGGATTGTTGTTAATCAGCATCAGGATGTATTGGGAAGGATAGCCGCTTTTATTGACTTTACCAAAATGTATGAATCAGGCAAAAAGATTGGCCGTATCGGATTTTTTGAATGTGTTGAAGAAGAGAATGTTGCAAAGAGCCTGCTGGATGTTGCTACCAGGTGGCTGAAAGACTATTATCAGGTAGATGCGGTTGACGGCCCTGTAAACTTTGGTGAAAATGATAAATACTGGGGATTGCTGATCGATGGGTTTGAATCGTCTTCTTATGGCATGAATTATAATCCACCTTATTATAAGGATTTTTTGGAGAAATACGGATTTGAAAAGCAGTACGAGCAGCTGACCAATCAGATAGAGGTAAAAAACAGCCTGCCCGAAAGGTTTGTCAGGATCTCGGAAAGGGTGTGCCGCAACAGCAGATACACGTTTGAGCATTTCAGCTATAAAGAGAAAGACAGGTTTGTCAGAGATTTTGCAGAGATTTATAATGCGGCCTGGTCGTCATTTGAAGGCTTCAGACCGATTTCGGAAGAGTATCTTGAACGGTCATTATTGCAGCTAAAGCCTGTATTGGTGGAATCCTTTATCTGGTTTGCCTATGTAGATGAAAAGCCTGCAGGATTGCTTGTCGGGTTGCCCGATCTGAATGAAGCTTTAAAAAATACAGACGGAAAATTTACTTTCCTGTCCGGGATCAAGTTTTTATTCTTTAAATATTTCAAAGGATTTACCAGAGTACGGGTGGTGGTAATGGGTGTTGTTCCTGATTTTCAATGCCTGGGACTGGAGTCGGCGCTCATTTATAAAGCCTTTAAAGCCTGTATGGACAAGCCAAATTTCAGCTATATACAGCTTGCATGGGTTGGAGACTTTAATCAGAAAATGATTGCCATTCATCGTGCTATGGGGGCAGTACCCGAAATGCGGCACGCTACGTACCGGAAGCTGCTGAGCTAGGTTTTTCTCTTAATCTGTCTAAAAGAATTAAAGCAATACCTATGGGCATTAATGTGCTGACGGCAAATAAAACCGGCAGATAATAAGGGATATGCATACCGAAGAAAGGCAAAAGACCCTGCCCGAAGATCACAATTTCGCTGCCTGCAAACCCTATGATTATAAGTATTATGGACAGATTGAAAAGGTTGCTTTCTTTTAGCCAGCTGTAGTATACAAACAGGCTCAGCAGAGCAAATGAAATAAAACCTATCAGGGTCAGGTGCAGATAACCGATTATAAAGTTTCTGATTAGCAAATGCGGTATAAATACAGAGCCTGACTGAAGTACTACCTTACCAATAAAGCAAGCAAAGGCTAAACGGATCATAAAGGCTGCCAGGGCACTGTTTCTGGCAACAGGCTTAATATCATGAAGCGCTTTCCTGGCAAAGAATATGGCCGCAATCTGAGCCAGGGCCGAAGCTAAGGCTACCAGAAAGACCGGTCTTGCGGGATTGAGATAAAGGGTCGATAATAAATATCCCGGAATGCAGGACAGGAACATCAACCAGAAAAAATAGTGGAGGCTCTTTGTATTTTTTACTGATAATTTTGACTCGTATATGGCAATTATTATCCCTATGAGCGCAAAAGCAAACCATCCGTTGTATTGAAAATGCAGATAAAAATAGATAGAAAGATCGTATACAGGATGTGATGAAAGCCCTTTTGCCATAAAAGCGCCCAGTGCGAAAGGACCCGCAGAGGAAAGTATCAGAAAGAGCAGTGAGGCTTTTATAAATTTTACAGATATGGGAAACCGGTCTTTTATCAGTTTGTTTGCTTTGAAATCATTGAGCAGGGAATAGGAAAACCACCAGGATACTAATATATGTAAGGTGGAAAATAATATGGAAAACAAGGCATAGCCCTGAATCGGGAAAAAAATCAGCATACCGGTAACTGATAGCTGCGAGATCCAGTACTGGGTGCGATATTTCGGGGATTGAAAGGGAGTTGTATTAAGAAATACCTTCAGGATCAGGGCAAATAAAGCCATGAAAATCCAGCCCAGAAAAGCTACATGGGAATGCGCATGCAGGAGGAATTTGTAGTTTAGTGAAAAGCTGCTCTGAACAGGAATATACCTCAATAATAGCCCGAGTAGCATTGCTACCAGAAGGTTTATTAATGGAATCAGGTAACTATAGCTGTTCCGGTTATTATTCCTCATGACTGGCCAGTATCTGTAAATGGTTCAGGTCTACCCCTTCATCGGGGCTCTGATTTTTTTTGATGCCAAATTTATGCAATTGTATATGTTTTGCTTCCCTGATACCCATATTTTTTAAAATTGATTTGGCACATTCAATAGCACAGCCATCGATGATCCATACCGGGCGGTCTTTGATTTTTGAGGTAAAGGTTTTTTTGCCGGAAGCGAGCCCTGCCAGGCATGACATTTCGGCTACCTGCTCCCGGTCCATTTTTAAGGCCAGCTTATAGGCAATTTGTCCTGCTCCGGAACAGCCTGCACAAGCATAAATAATTGGTTTCATATTGTTGCAAATATGCTTAAAAATACTAATAAAAAGTATAAAAGGACCTGTATATCTTCTTTTTTTACACTCAAAAGTGTATTTTTTATAAAGTTAACTATTTGTAATACAATGAATTGATTTAGTGTATTGATTTCGATCATTTTAAAAAATAGCATAAGTCATTTTAGTTTGTATTGACTGAAGATAGATTTGTATCAAAAGATCAACAAGAAATGACCATTATGAAAATCAAAACAAACAACAGGTATCGGGGAATTTTTTTTCTCGTGCCTTTTTTCCTGTCAGCATTATTGGTGAGCTGCTCGGGAAACAATGAGCAGGCGGCAGATGATCAGCAAACGTCCTCAGCAGGCAGTAAGGCTGTACAGACTGTAGAAGCTGATCCTTTAAAAAACAAGGGGATAGGGCCTTTTAGCTCTGTCGAAATCGGACCTGTCGATCAGGAGCTTGTAATGCAGGGTCAGCTGGTGTTTGAAAGCAAATGTGCTGCCTGTCACAAGTTTGATGTCAAATATGTAGGTCCCAGCCTGGGCGGGGTAACATCAAGAAGGACACCGGAATGGATTATGAACATGATTATGAATCCGGTTGAAATGACACAAAAAGACCCGATAGGCCAGAAGCTGCTGGAGGAGTATCTGACCCAGATGACCTATCAGGATGTATCTGAAGAAGAAACAAGAGCTATTCTTGAGTTTTTCAGGGATAAAGATGAAAAAGCACAATAGCTTTTAATGGCAATTAATCTTTAAACAAACAATTAACCCTAACTAATATGAAATCCTGTATAAATAGCACGGCCCGAAAAGTCTTAATTGGCTTTGCTGCAGTCGGGGTACTTTTTTCCTGCAAAAACAAAATGCAGGATAAAGGAGCTTCGGTAATTGGCAGTGATGCAGCGTCAAAAGTATATGTCGCTCCGGGCAAACATGATGAACTTTATGGATTTATGTCCGGTGGTTTTAGCGGACAGGTGAGTGTTTATGGAATCCCCTCAGGAAGGTTGCTCAAAGTGATTCCTGTATTTTCGCAGAATCCTGAAAACGGATATGGGTATTCCGAAGAAACCAGACCTATGCTGGAGACATCGTATGGTTTTATTCCCTGGGATGATGCCCATCACCCCAAATTGTCGCAAACCAACGGAGAGCAGGACGGAAGATGGCTGTTTATCAATGGAAATAATACACCACGTATTGCCCGTATAAATCTGAAAAGCTTTAAAACGGAGGAAATAATCGAGATTCCTAATACCGGTGGCAACCACTCATCTCCCTATCTGACTGAAAATACCGAATATGTGGTAGCTGGCACGCGCTTTAGTATACCCATTAGCGAAAAGGATGTGTCCATTTCTACTTACAAGGAAAACTTCAGAGGCATGATGTCTTTTATAAAGGTCTCTGATGAAGGCAGAATGAATGTAGAATTTCAGATTCTTGTTCCCGGTTTCGATTATGATCTGGCACATTCCGGCAAAGGGCCTTCTCATGGCTGGACTTTCTTTACTACATACAATACCGAGCAGGCCAAGACGCTCAAGGAAGCGTATGCCAGTCAGAAAGACAAGGATTTTATCATGGCTATTAACTGGAAAAAAGCCGAAGAGTATGTAAAAGCCGGAAAAGCAAAAATAAGTGAGGGTGCTCACATACATAACTATTGGGATGAGAAAAGACATACGACTGTTTCTGAAAAAATCAAAACAGTACAGATTCTGGACTCCAGAGACTGCCCCGATATGATTTACTATATTCCGTGCCCCAAGTCTCCTCATGGTGTAGATATAGACCCTACGGGTGAATACATAGTCGCTTCCGGAAAGCTTGCGTCGGTTTTGCCTGTATTTGCTTTCTCAAAGATGCTTAAGGCTATTGAGAACAAGCAGTTTGACGGCGATTTTGAAGGTATCCCGGTTATAAACTATGAAGCGGCGCTGGCCGGCGAGGTTGAAAAACCAGGTCTGGGTCCGTTGCATACAGAATTTGACGGCAAGGGATATGCTTATACATCCATGTTTGTTTCTTCCGAAATTGTAAAGTGGAAAATTGAAACCAGGGAAGTAGTCGACAGAGTGCCTGCGTATTATTCTATCGGACACCTGATGATACCGGGCGGAGATACCAGAAAGCCATATGGCAAGTATGTAATCGCACTCAACAAGATTACAAAAGACCGGTACCTGCCAACTGGTCCTGAGCTGACACAATCTGCGCAGCTTATTGATATTTCGGGCAACAAAATGGAGATGCTGCTTGATTTCCCTACGATCGGAGAGCCGCATTATGCTCAGGCTATTCCGGCCGAGCTGGTCACAAAGGATCAGCTGAAGATATACAAGCTGTCCGAAAATGAACATCCGTACGCCATTAAATCGGAGAAAGAAGCACGGGTTGAAAGAAAAGGCAATGAAGTGCATATATATGCCACCAGCATTCGTTCACATTTCGCTCCGGATAATATCGAAGGGATTCAGGTAGGAGATGTCGTTTACTGGCATATTACCAACCTTGAGCAGGACTGGGATGTACCTCATGGCTTTGCAGTAAAGGGAGCCGAAAATGCCGAGCTTCTGATTATGCCGGGAGAGACTGCAACGCTGAAGTGGATACCTAAAACCGCTGAAGTATTTCCTTTCTATTGTTCTGATTTCTGCTCGGCGCTTCACCAGGAAATGCAGGGATATGTCAGAGTATCGCCCAAAGGTTCGAATGTACCGGTATCGTACAGCTTAGGCGAAAACGATTAATTGTTGAAAATAACGCAAAAGGGAGTCGAAAGACTCCTTTTGCTCTAAAAACAGAATCCTGTAGTTATGAAACGATTCTCGAAAACCATCATTGTATTTCTTTCGCTGGCGCTTATTGTTGCATACTTTGTTCCGATCTGGGAAATTGATCTGGAAGCGCCGCAATACCCCGAAGGGCTGGGCATGAAAATCTGGATCAACCGGCTGGCCGGTGATATTAATACCATCAACGGGTTGAACCATTATATCGGAATGCAGAAAATTGATGAATCCTCTATCCCTGAACTCCGGTATATGCCATATCTTTTGGGAGCAATTATCGGCCTGGGGCTGCTGACTGCCGCCATCGGAAAAAAATGGATGCTCTATATCTGGGTTATTCTTTTTAGCATACTGGGTGTTGCGGGTGCTGTTGATTTTTACTTGTGGGAGTATGATTACGGTCATAATCTGGATCCGACGGCTGCTATAAAGATACCGGGGATGTCTTATCAGCCCCCGCTGCTGGGAAGCAAGCAGCTATTGAACTTTACTGCTCATTCCTATCCCGATATCGGAGGATTTATAATTATTATAGCCGGTCTGGCTGCCGTATTACTGCTTGTGTACAATAGTCTTCCTGACAGCAAAAGCGGGTCCTGTAAAATACAGGGGACATTCAGTAATAAGGCTTTTGGCTCTATACTGGTGTTGTTTTTTGCCATTGCTTTTGTGTTTTCTTCCTGCAACTCAGGACCGGAACCGATTGTATATGGCAAGGATATATGCACGCATTGTAAGATGAAAATTGTTGATGAGCGCTTTGGAGCAGAGCTGGTTACAAAATATGGTAAAATCTATAAATTCGATGCGCTGGAGTGTATGGTGAATTTTACGAACGAGCTGGACGATCAGGCAAGGCAAAAAGTGGAGCTGTATCTGGTCGCCAATGCCAGTCAGAAGGGCGAGCTGATTCATGCATCGCAGGCTGTTTACCTTCAGAGTGAAAATTTCCCTAGTCCCATGGGCGCCAATATTTCTGCCTATGCCGATGAAATACAACGAAATGAGTTTGAGAATGAATATGCAGGAACTCCCTTAAGCTGGGAAGAGGCTAAAGTCTTAATCATGAATATGAACGGTCATATTCTGAATTTAAATTAATAACAATGAAAGCCGCACTGATTCTATTGTTTTTTCATGCAGGCCTTCTTACTCTTCTGGGGAAAGATATATATGTCGGGCCATCTCAGAAATATGTCCGGATCGCTGATGCATTGGAGGTCGCTTCTGCAAAAGACAGAATTATTGTTGAAAAAGGGTATTACCGGGAAAACAATCTGATTATTGACAAAGCGATCCATTTAGTAGGCAGAGACTTACCTGTGATTGATGGGAATAACGGGGGCGATATTGTTATTATTCGCTCTGATAATGTAAAAATAGAAGGGTTTTCCATTCAGAACTCCGGATACAGCAGTGTAAAGGACTATGCAGGTATAAAGGTTGAAAATTCCTCTGATTGTACAATTGAGAGGAATCAGCTTATTCATTGTTACTTTGCCATTTATCTGTCCGGTGTCAGCAACAGTATAGTGAGCAATAATATACTTAACGGAGAGTCTGTAAAGGAATCGGGCTCCGGAAATGGAATACATCTCTGGAAATGCTCATTTGTTCAGGTAGAGTTTAATGAATCCGGCAGTCACCGGGATGGAATTTATCTCGAGTTTTCCGAAAACTGCAAAGTTACCAACAATCTGAGTAAGGATAATTTACGATACGGGCTTCATTTTATGTTTTCGCACGGCAATACGTATGCCTGCAATATTTTCAAAAATAATGGCGCCGGAGTAGCTGTAATGTACACCCGGAATATTGAAATGACGGATAATATATTTGAAGAGAACCGGGGGCCGGCAGCCTATGGCTTATTGCTTAAAGATATCAGCAAAAGCACTATTAAGCGGAACAAATTTAAGAACAATACCATGGGGGTTTTTATGGAGGGAGCAAACAGCCTTCAACTGACCGATAATGAATTTATTTCAAATGGGTGGGGGATTAAGTTTATGGGAAATTGTCTGAAGAATACTATTTCGCGTAATAATTTTCTGAATAATACTTTTGATATAACGACCAACTCCTTCGAATCAGGAAAACAGAACTATACCTCCGGAAACTTCTGGGATAAGTACAAAGGCTACGATCTGGACAAGAACGAAACCGGCGATCAGGCCTATCGTCCTGTAAGCCTGTTTTCTGTTTATGTAGAAAAAATTCCTCACTCCATTGTGCTGCTCAGGAGCTTCATGGTTGATCTGCTGGATTCTATAGAACAGGCTGTGCCGGCGCTTATACCTGAAACCCTGAGTGATGATAAACCCTTGATGAAAAGAATACCCCTATGAGCCATATTGAGATTTCTGATCTGACCAAGATGTTTGGAAAGAGAACGGTGCTTCAGAAAATTAATGCCACTATACAATCAGGAGAGGTAACCGCTATCATGGGGCCTAACGGATCCGGCAAGTCTACCCTCATGAAAGCAATACTTGGCCTTGTTATTCCTGATGCGGGTGAAATACGGATTAACAATATGAATACAGTCAATGACTGGGCTTACAGAAAAGAGATCGGGTATATGCCTCAGATTGCCAATTATCCTGAGAATATATCGGTCATTGAGCTGATTCGCATGATTCAGGATGTAAGGCAGCAGCCCGGCGATGCCGGCCGGCTTATTGGCCTGTTCAAGCTTGAAAATCATCTGAACAAAAAGCTGAAAGAGCTTTCCGGGGGGATGAGACAGAAGGTAAATGCCATTCTGGCTTTTATGTTTGATACCTCTATCCTCATTTTTGACGAGCCTACGGTCGGGCTGGATCCTATTTCCAGATTGCTTTTTAAAGATCTTCTTCTGGAAGAAAAGCGAAAAGGAAAAACCATCTTGCTTATCACTCACTATATGACAGAGATCGAAGAGCTGTCCGACAATATCATATTTATTCTGGAAGGAAAAGTGTTTTTTCAAGGCACGCTGGATACAATAAAACTGGAGCAGAACGAAGAGAGCCTGGAAAAGGCTGCCGCAAAAATTCTTGAAAATAATAACTTATTTAACTAATCATGCTGAAAGTATTTAAATATAGCTTCTACAATCTGTTCAGAAGCTTATGGCTTGTCATATATATGGCCTTTTTTCTGATTGCCAGCAGTGCCATGCTGCTTTTTGCCAATACATTCGAAAAAGCTATTGTCAGCATGATGAGTGTCGCACTGGGGGTTATTCCTTTGATCAGCATACTCTTCGGGATTATGTATTATTACAGCTCCCGTGAGTTTGCAGAGCTTCTGCTGGCCCAGCCTCTGAAAAGGTTTCACGTCTTTCTGGGGCTCATTGCTGCTCTGGCTGTCAGCCTGACCTTGTGCTTTACAATAGGTACTCTTATCCCGTTTGGCCTTTATGGCGTTTTTCTGAGTGATGCCCTTGCCAGCTTTCTCATTCTTATTATTACCGGAATTGTTCTGACAGTTATTTTCGTTACGATCTCTTTTTATATTTCATTGTTAAATGAAAACCGGATCAAAGGCTTTGGATTTGGCATTCTGATCTGGCTGTACTTCGCTGTTTTGTATGATGGCATTTTTCTCCTTTGTCTCATCATGTTTCAGGACTATCCGCTGGAGGGTGTGACTGTCGGGCTTACGTTGCTCAATCCTATTGATACTGCCAGAGTAATGGTCCTGCTTAAAATGGAAATATCCTCGCTTATGGGATATACCGGGGCTGTATTTAAAGAGTACCTGGGTACTGCAAAGGGGATTACGATCGCAGCGTTCAGCTTTTTCTTCTGGATGGGTATGCCATTCTGGCTATTTGTGCGGAAAGTAAGAAGTAAAGATTTCTAAACCCGGGATCCGGCGCCTGGGGGACAACTAATTGATTTCTGGAAGAATAATTGATGGTTCTCATGTCAGCGCTATAAAAAACGGGATCAGGCTTCCTGCTGATGACCGCATCGCGGTCTTTGGGCCTTAAGCTTCGTCCTCTTAAATATAAAGCTAGATAAACGTTTTGTGCTCCTCCAGTTCCGTGATTATCTGATCCAGCGTTTTGGTTGCCAGTGTGCCTTTCAGCGCATCTCTGTAAGGCTTGATCAGATGATGGACAGGGCATGGTTTTGTATCAGAGCATTTTTTGAGGCCTATGGTGCATTTTTTGAATACATCGATTCCGTCGATGGCTTCTATTATTTTAATGAGCGATATTTTTTTGGGGTTTGATACGAAAAAGCCTCCGTTGGGACCTTTAAGCGAAGATATGATTTTGTTCCTGACAAGGGATTGCAGGATCTTGGCAAGAAAAGGGGCAGGCATATCCAGCTGTTCTGCAATTTCTTTGATACCTATTTTTCTTCCCTCCTGGCTTTTCAGGGAAATATAGAAAATAGAACGGATGGCATATTCGCAGCTTTTAGAAAACATAGACCTTTTTAGTATAAATGTAAAAATACATATTTATTTCATTCCCAGGTTTCGTCTGCCATTCGGGGATATTCTTTCCGGTGACCAGGCTGGTTCCCATACCACATTTACATTTATTGCATGATCGGCATATCGGGATCTTAATGTATCCCTGGCCAGGTTGGGCAGAATTTCGGACATCGGACAATTGGGTGTAGTCAGCGTCATAGCTACTTCAATTTCTTTTCGGCCGGTTGCTGCTTTCACTTCGTATATCAGACCCAGATCCACAATTCCTATACCAAGTTCAGGATCTATTACCTCATTCAGGCTTTTATATATGCTGTCTGTAAATTCATCGGGTTCCATATCGATTATTTTATTTTGAAAAACAGGGCTTTGGCTATGTTGATATTAAATAGTATTGCCGAAACAATCAGCAGGATTGCAGCGGCCTTATTGCCTGGTATGCTGTTTAAGATAAGCGAAACAAGCAGTATAAGCAAGCCACCAAGAAACAAATACATAACGGCTCCGGATATTTTTTCGGATACCATATCCTTGGGCAATGGGATTTTTTTTGTTCCGGAAAATTGCTGAAAACGGTACATCCACAATATGAATGGTACTATTTTCAGAGCTTGTCCAAGTATCAGTGCGCCGGAAACCCCCAGGAGTATCATTACTCCGTAAACGATCCGGAGAGTCATCATGCTTTTTTCGGGAAGCACGGCAGAAGGTATGAGCATTGCCAGCGGCAATACAGCTACCAGCAGCAGAAAAGATATAAAAGTCAGCGTGAGCCCGGCATCCAGCTTCCTGCGTATCCGCTCTCTGAATACATAATACATAAAGTACAGAAAGATGGCTATGCCTGCTTCTATGAGGAAAACCGAGACGTAAATCAGCCAGGCTGGTAGGGCAAAATAAACGGTAACACAGAATAGGAACAGACCTGTATTGATCAGACCGTATGAATACTTTAGCGGTGTTGTATCCGGGTTCTTGGCAATGATAAACATGGGCAGCAGGCGTGACGAAACTCCTATAACCAGAAGCACTATCCAGCCGACCAGCCCCATATGGGCGTGTATTTTAAGAATTTCCAGATGCGATTTTGGAATAAAGGGATAGGTAAAGTTGAACACTAATAATAATCCGACCAGTCCGGTCAGCAATAGCCAAAGCACTGAAGTAGAAATAAAATCAAATTCTATTTTCCAGTTTGGGCAGCCTCGTACGGAACTGTAAAATACGTATGAAAAAAGTACCAGCGACAGTACCGTCAGACAGCCGCCTATATGGAAAGCATAGCCTACATTAAATACCCAGAAGCTATGCGCCAGAAACAGCAGCCCGGACATGAGCGCGTAGAATGAAAGCCTTCCCAGGCCTTCGTTTTTAATTTCGGTTTCAAATATTACCGGAAACATCTGGTAAAGAGAACCTATTATTACTGAAGTAATGAAGCCTAATGCTGCCACATGGGTAATAGCCAGCAGCTTGGGATGAAAATAATGCTGACTGAAGCTGTCAGCCGCAAAATAGATCAATACAGTCAGAGCCAGATAGGATAATGCCGAAAGAACAAAAAACGGGATTATCATATCGGCCGGAGATAGTTTTTGCGGTGTTACTCCTGTTATCATCGTATTAGTCTTTAGCTATTATCATCAGTACATAGTCATCTTCCGCCTGCTGTATGGCGTATTTTAATTTTTGCTCATCCAGCCTGGGCAGCAGAAACTGCGGTACTCTTTTGTGATGGACCAGTAAGCCGTGACCTTGCTCAAGCTCAGCCAGCTCATTGAGTATTGTTATCATAGGGTAGGGCATCTCCATTTCCCGCACATCAACTTCTTTGAGCCTGCCATCCAGCTTTTCGAGCAATGCAGCATACGAAAGCTCCGTATGCCCGGTATGGCCGTCTGATTCAGCTTTTTCGCTTTTTTGAAAATAGGTTTTGTATAATTCCTTCGATTCTTGATGAACCATGGAGCGTATACCCTGAGATTCCAGAAGCCTGATCAGTGGCACAGGCTCAAAGGTATTTATAATCAATAAAGTCTGGTTAGCTGACAGCTTCTTTATCGCTTTGCTGATGATCGGGAAAGGATCTGATCCTGATTCGATATAGGGTCTTACATCCAAAGTCCGCAGTTTTTTTGTATCAATCTCAAAACCCGCCTTTCCTGTATCGGCTTCTTTTTCCGGGAGCGATTCGGCTACTTCAAAGCCAATCTCTTTCAGCTTATCCAGTATGGTTTGGTTGCTGACATTGCCAATTCTGGCTGCCTGCCCCAAAGTTACCTTTGAAGCAAGCAGTTTTCTCAGAACCGGATTTTTTAATTTGCGAAAATGAGAATTAATAGACGCGATAACGTCAATAGCCTTTTCATTTTCCTGAATTATATCAGAGATTCTGGTTTGATTGTTAATAATCATACCCGTGTCATTTTAAGAGTTGCTCTTCCAGCTTTGCAGCTTTGGGAAACAGTATATTATTTTCCAAATGCACATGCAGGTGCAGATCATCTTCATATTCATTCAGCAGGCTGTACAGCAAGCGATAGCTGCCGCAGGCGCCTTTGGGAACCTGGTAGTCATTGGTTATTTTTCTCAGATTCTCCAGATACTCCCCGACTGTTTCATGCTCCTCTTCCATGGCCCTGGTAATAGATTGAATAACGGCATTCTGAGGTACGCTCCTTGTCTGATCAAGGTCCTGCATATATGGGAACAATATGTTTTCTTCCCTCAGCATATGATCAGCCAGGTCCTGATCCAGCCAGCTGAAGTTCTGAAATATATCAAGCAGCTCCGGATGAGCGGCGGAATGCACACTGACTACCTTGTTTAGTATGGATTTTATTTCAGGAGTTCTTTCTTTTACATACCCATGATGGCGTTCTATAATATGGCTTACCAACTCAGAAATACCCCATTTGGTATAGTCCTGAAATCCGGTATCTGTTTTCTGGTCAAGCGCATCCAGCTCTTTCTGTACAGGCTCGGGATCAATTCCTTTTTCTTTGGCTGCCTGCTCCAGCGTTCTTTTTCCGCCACAGCAAAAGTCCAGTCCGAATTTTTTAAATACCAGCGCCTTTCTGTAATCTTCAGTGGCTATTTTGCCCATTGTTTTTCCTTCCGGTGTTGCTTGTGCCAGAGGTTTTTCAATTTTTACTCTCCACTCATCAGGGCCGTTTTGAAGATATTCCCAGGTGAACTGATTTGGTCTCTCGGCCAACAGCTGATAGTAAAGTGGCATCGGATCGTGATCGTTGATGATTATGAAAGCCTCGCCTTTGATCAGGTTGTCAAAAGTATTAAAAATTGTCGGGTGCTTGAATCTCGGTTCTATTACCCTCACATCCAGGTTTAGTGTTTCCATGATTTTGTTTTTACTAAATATAAGTTGATTATTTGTAGAATAAAAGACCTTTTTATCTTTTATATAAACACAATTATCCGTCAAAAAATTTTTGATAAAAATGATCTATATCATTTGCATTGAGTAAACTTGTCATCTTTTTTACATACCGGATTGTTTAAATTTGGGTCCTATAATGAAAAAAGGCGTAAGCATATTGCTCTTGTTACTGTACCTGACTGCTTCATTCAGGATGGTTTTGCCGTATCTGAACTATAGCGTAAATAAGGAGAAGATAGCGACCCTTTTCTGTAAGAATAAGGGGACCGGTTGTGAGGGGACATGCTATCTCAGAAATGAATTGAACAAGGCCGGTGAAGATTCAAAAAAAACGGGCACATTTGTTTTTGAGAACGAAAGAGCGTATTCAACCAGCCCGGCTTCCTTTGTTTTTGACAGCATCCTTTTCTTTGTATATAATGTGACTGTATTTCCGCCATTGGATATTTTTTATGCAGGCACTTACTGGTCAGATATTTTTCATCCTCCCTCTGTTATTTAGTTCCCCCACTTTAAAATTTCTGATTTACACTAAATAACAACACCATGACTTTAAAAATAGTTGTGAGTACGGCATTCGTGTGCGTATTCACAGTATACCATGCGGTCTATTCCCAGACGGTAAACGGGAGGATAATTGACAAAGAAACCCAGGAAGCCTTGCCTCTGGCTACGATACAATTGAATGATAGCACCTTTATATATACCGATCAGAACGGAAAATTTGAGTTGGCTGACCGGGTTTCTGACCGGCTTATTATCAGCTATATGGGTTATGATACCTTAACGCTCGCCAGGGAAAGCTATTCCGACAAAATGCTTATAAAGCTCAATCCCGCAATATTAAGCCTGAATGAAGTGGTTACTACCGCCTACGATTCTGATAAAAGGCTGCTTGAGGTCCCTGGCTCAGTCGGGCTTGTTACTCAAAAAGACATTCAGCGGTCTGGAGGAGTTTCCTTACAGTCTTCTCTGAATTTAATTCCCGGAGTTATGGTCGATCAAAGCCATTTGGGTGATTCGAGAATTTCGATTCGCGGAGTAGGAGTGAGGTCATCGTATGGTATCCGTAATCTTAAGATCTACCTCAATGAAATTCCTCTCACAGAAGCAAACGGCTTTACCAGGCTCGAAGGATTAGATATCGGCACCTTAGGCTCTGTGGAAGTAATTAAAGGTCCTGCTTCCAGTATCTATGGCTCAGGATTGGGTGGCGTGCTTACTATCAGAAGCGAAAAAGCTCCTTCCAATGCCAAATCATTTGAAACATCCGCTATGGCTGGCAGCTACGGCCTTTTCAAATGGAATGCATCGCTTAAGCTTGGGGGCGCCAGATCCAATGTGATTGCCACTTTCGGAACCCAGCAGTATAGCGGATATAGAAATCATAGCGCCGATGAACGAAAATTTGTCTCTGTATTTGCCCGTTTTTACCCTTCAGAAAAAACTATATTTTCTGTATTCGTTAATCATTCGCAACAGAATACTCAGCTGCCGGGAGCACTGGACAGCATTCAGTTTGCTGAAAATCCGACCATGGCATCGGCTCCGGAGCTGGAAAAAGATGCCGGCCGGAATCAGAGCTGGACCAGAGTGGGGTTTTCTGCAGATCATTCTTTTTCCCAAAGCTTATCTCTGATCACTACGATCTATACCAGCATGTACGACTTGGATCACCCGATTGTGTTTGCCTATATAAAAGGGCAGTACCTGAGCCTGGGCGGACGGTCACGTATTATTTACGAAAAGCAGATCAGCTCGGTAAAAGCCAGATTTACTCTTGGCGGGGAATACCTGCAGGGAAATAATAAAAGCAGGTATTATATAAATAACCGGGGGGCAGAGGGTGATATGACCCAGGATAAAATAGTGAATGCTTACCAGTACAGTATTTTCGGACAGGCTGATTTTGAGTTTAAAAAAAGTATTATCCTGACTACCGGAGTTAGTACCAACAGTATTCAATATCGTATTGAAGATCTGCTGAAAAGCAACGGAGTCGATTTTACCGGAAAGAAAGTATTCAGGCCCGTTGTGACACCCAGAGTGGGTTTGTCCAAAATTTTCAGGGATCAGTATGCTGTTTATTCCAGCATTAGCTATGGTTTTTCTCCTCCTACAGACGGGGAAATTTCCAACCCCGACGGCAGCATCAATTATTCAGTGGAGGCTGAAAAGGGGATAAACTATGAGCTGGGAACACGCGGAGATTTTCTGAAGAAAAGATTAAGCTATGATGTTTCTTTCTTTTCGCTTCAGCTCAGCAATGAGCTGATTCCGCAAACGGTGGCTCCCTATCAGACTGTTTATGTAAATGCCGGAAAAACTGCTCATAACGGGATAGAAAGTACGGTATCCTATAAGCTGACAAGGACAAACAAATCTGTTTCCCTGATCAGACCTTTTATCTCCTATACCCTGAATAATTTTTACTTCAAAGAATATCGTATTGATAATAAAGATTACTCCGGAAAAAAGCTGACTGGTGTGCCATCGAATATCTTTAATGCGGGGCTGGATATAGAAACAAAATTCGGCTTGTATGTATATACTACATTTCAGTATATCGACCGGTTCCCCATACTCGATGACAATAGCATTTATACCGAAGGGTACAGCTTGCTGAACTGTAAGGCCGGCTATAGAAAATATGTCCTGAAAAATATTCCTGTAGAAATCTTTGCAGGTGTAAATAATATGCTGGATTCAAAATATTCCTCTTTTGTCAGCCTGAATGCAAAAGGATTCGGCCCCGGCTCATTGCCCCGGTTCTATAACCCGTCGCCACGCAGAAACTATTACACAGGATTGTCTATCAAATATATCTTTTAGGAATTATGAAAACAAAAATAGCATATCTGCTGCTTTATGTCCTTGCTGGTTCGGTCTCTGCCGCATATGCCGGCAGCGAAAGCAGGCTTATTTCGGATTCCGGCAAAAATGCTTACGGGCATTACCTTACCCGGGATCAGGACAACAATCCGGTTATTTCATGGATCGAAGAGGAGCCGTCTTCCGGGAAAAACCATATGGTTTTTGCTATCTCCTATGATCAGGGAAATACGTTTTCTGCTCCTGTCAAAGTCCCCGGAACAGAAGGCTGTACCGACGGACATGGAGAGGGCGCACCTAAAATTGCTTTTAAGCAGGACGGTTCTGTTGTAGCAGTATTTGCCAAACGAAAGCCTACGGCCCAGAACCGCTTTGCCGGAACCATTGAATATGTTATTTCAGCCGATAAGGGGAAAAGCTGGACCAAAGCCCGAAATATCCATTCGGATGAGGAGGGAAACAGCCATGCTTTTCACGATGTGGCTGTTTTGCCGGATGGTGAAATCGGGGTAATCTGGCTGGATACGCGCAATGCCGGCAGTGAAACCGGATCCGAATTATATTGGGCAAAAACTGCTCCGGGAAAAGGCTTTGGAAGAGATTACAGAATTGCAGCCAATACCTGCCAGTGCTGCAGGACACGGTTGTATGTAGCTGCCGACGGGAGAGTCTGTGCCCTGTACAGAGGGCTGCTGCAGGATGGCTGCCGGGATATACTGTTGATCACCTCCCGGGATGGCGGTCTTACTTTTGCCAATCCTGTATGTATAAGCAATGACAAATGGATGATTAAAGGATGCCCTCATGCAGGACCCGATATTGCCGAATCGGAGGGCGTTATGTATTTTACCTGGTTTACCGGAGCTTCTGAGGCCGGTATCTATTATACTTTTTCCGGAGACCGTGGCAAAACTTTTCAGCAGAGACGATTGGTTTCGGGTGAGGCACGACATGCGCATATTGCCTCCCTGTCGGATCAGAAGGTATTTCTGTCCTGGAGCGAACCGGTAAAATATAAGGGGGCCTATTACAACAGAGTGTTTCTTAAAAATGTAGCCTCTTCCGGTAAGGCTGCCTTTGCTCTGTCGGAGGAGGCATCGGATACCATGCACCCGATCCTGCTTGCTGTTGACAGCAATAGCATGCTGGTGGCCTGGCTGGAAAGAGATGGCGAATTGTATAAGCTGAAATACAGAACCGTGAAGGTATAATGAAAAAGAGGAGTATCACGATCTGGCTGTTTACTGGTATTTCTGATGGTTATAATCGGGGGGATTACCAGACTGACCGGTTCAGGATTATCAATTGTAGAATGGAACCTGATATCGGGTGCAATTCCTCCGCTTACGCAGCAGGATTGGGAAATTGCTTTTGAAAAGTATAAGCAGTTTCCTGAATTTATCAGGCTCAATCCGGCCATGGACCTGAGCGGGTTTAAATTTATTTTTTTCTGGGAATATACGCACAGACTCCTGGGGAGGATAACAGGATTTGCCTTTATCATTCCTTTGGGTTTATTTCTTTTTCAGAGAAAAATAAGCCTGCAATTGGGCAGAAGACTGATTCTGATTTTTGTGCTGGGTGCCTTACAGGGTTTTATGGGATGGTTTATGGTAAAGAGTGGTCTGGCAGACAGCCCGCACGTGAGCCATTACCGTCTGGCAGCACATTTTTTACTGGCCTGCTTATTGATTTCAGTGATTTTTGTAACAGCACTGGAAACCATGCAGATTGCAAGGGTGCCGGTAAGCAGAAAAATTTATTATTTGATGATGGGCATTGTTTTCCTCATTGCAGCTCAGCTGCTGTATGGGGCTTTTACTGCCGGCTTGAAAGCAGGATTTGCGTACAATACATTTCCCAAAATGAACGGGAAATGGATCCCTGATGGCATTTTAGTCATGCGTACTGTTCTGCAAAATTTTCTGGACAATGGCATAGCTGTTCAGTTTATGCATCGGCTAACAGGAAGTATACTTTTAATTGGGGTAAGCGGAGCAACGATCTATGTGTACCGCTTCCCGGATTATTTGCCGCTAAAAAGAAATTTTATGCTGCTCAGCGGCATTATTCTTCTTCAATATACCCTGGGAGTAATTACACTGCTGTATAAAGTGCCGGTAGTGCTGGGTGTTATTCATCAGGCAATGGCTGTAATAGTATTGCTTATTGCGGTGTTTGTTCTCTACCTGATGAAGCGGGCCTGACAATCAGTGTATAGTGAAGTAAGCGCCTGCTCCCCGGGTTTCTTTTTGAGTATAAATCAGACCCTCCCTGCATCGTATTTTGCAGAAATACTGTAATTCTGTAAAAGATTGTTGGCTCCGTTTTCTGTATAGAAAAACAAAAAGGCGGTTTCTTCCACAATGGAAAATTCCGCCTTTATTGTACAAATCAGGTAAATTGATGGTGTTATTAATCTCCCTGGAGCATTCTTGCAATCAGCTCTTTTATCGAAGGTATATTCCCGTTTCTATATAAGGGATCCATGGAGAATTTGTAGGTAGTATGTCCGGAAAACATAAGCTCGTATTCCGCGTCTTCTCCGCAGATAATATTCTGCAACGTTTTGAATATGCAAAAGCTGCGGGGATCAGGCAACAGACCTGTAGTATAGTTTTTTAGCTTATCGACAGACCAGCTGCTGAATTTGCAGGCAGCAAGACAGCCTTTGCAGTCGCGTTGATCGGTTTTGATCGCTTTGGCTTTTTCTTTGGTTACAAACAGTAAAGTAGAATCCGGAGTTTCCATAAACTTTGTATATCCTTCTACAATCCAGTTGCGGGCTTGCTGCCGGCCGCTTTCCGAAATATACACCTTTGATGTTTCAGATTTTAAAAACGGTATGGTAAACTCGCCTTTGGGTTCCTTCGATATGGCAATTTGTCTGGAGGATCTTTCTTCCAGCTCTTTTATAAATTCATTTTTAATTGCCGAAGAATTGAAACCGGTGGAGCTGAAATTGTTTAAAACCACATCTTCCTTTCGTACGGTCATCAGCTTTTCTTTCCATTGCTCCGAAATCGGGCTTTCCTGAGTCAGCAGGCTTCTGGTTCCGATCTGAAACCCGATAGGACCAAGATCCGGATTGCCGATCCAGTTTTCAAACGTTTTAAGATCCCAGACACCACCGGCCATAATAATCGGAACATCTTTCAGTCCGTGTTTTAGCATGACGGTCCGTATTTGTTCTACTCTCCAATAGGGGTGTTCCGGCTCAAGAGGATTATCCTTGCTTGAAAGACCATTATGTCCGCCTGCTTTCCAGGGGTCTTCGTATACAACTCCGCCCAGCAGCTCGGGAACTTCTTTATACGTTCTGGCCCATAGTGCCGAAAAGGCCCTTGCTGAAGATACGATCGGATAATAATAAACCCCGTACCTTTTTGCTATGGCCGCAAGCCTGTAGGGCATTCCTGCGCCACAGGTTATTCCATGCAGCATGCCCTGGGTCTGGCTAAGCACCGATTCGATTATTTCTTCGGCACCGGCTACTCCCCACAGTACATTCAGATGGATTCTTCCTCTGCCGCCGGATATTTCATGCGCTTTTTTTATTTCTCTGATGCTTCCCTCAATGCTGTGTCTTATTATTTCTCTGCTTCGGCTTTTGCGGGTTGTGCCTGTAAAAATCAATGGTTGCATTTCGCCATGTTCGTTGAGCGAAGGCGGAAATACTCCCGAAATAGTGCCTACTGAGTCGGCCGCTGCAAAAGCGCCGGCTGTTTCTCCGTTGCTTGCGCCAATACCTTTGCCGCCTTCAATAATCGGCCATACATAGGCACCGGATATCTTTATCTTTTCAATTGGTTTCATTTCTTCAGATTTTATTAGTTTAGACGAACTCCTAAAAGCTCAAACATTTCCATGTCTTTGTTATAGTCCGAGTTGGGAGCAGTGAGCAGCTTGTCTCCCAGAAAGACCGCATTGGTACCTGCTATAAAGCATAAGGCTTGCTCCTCATAGGACAATTGTGACCTGCCTGCCGATAAACGGATCTGTGACTGTGGCATCACACAGCGAATACATGCTATTACTCTCAGCAGCTCCCAGACAGTAGTTTTTTTCTGATCTTCCAGGGGAGTCCCTTTTACAGGGATTAGCCTGTTTACAGGCACAGAAGCCGGATGCCGGCCAAGCGTAGCAAGTATATGTATCATTTTGATCCGGTCATCTTCCGATTCACCCATGCCGATTATCCCGCCGGAACAGATTTCCAGGCCCGCTTTCTGGACATTGGCGATAGTAGCAAGCCTGTCTGTAAACTTCCTTGTAGATATGATCTCAGGATAGTAGTCATCACTGGTATCTATGTTGTGGTTATATATTGAGAGTCCGGCTTTTTTTAGCCCGACAGCCTGGCTGTAATTCAGCATACCCATAGAGCAGCACACCTCAAGCCCCATGGAGGAGACTTTCTGTATCATCTCGGTGATTCTCTTATAATCCCGGTTGTCCCGTATTTCCCGCCAGGCAGCTCCCATGCAGAATCTGCTGCAGCCTTTTGCTTTGGCCTCAGCTGCTGCTTTCACGACTTCTCCGATCGCCGCCAGCTTTCCGGGCAATACATTGGTTGTATACCTGTACGATTGCGGGCAATAGGCACAGTCTTCGGTACATCCGCCTGTTTTTACAGATAGTAAAGAGGATGCCTGAATTTCTCCGGGCTTGTGGTGGCTCCTGTGAATATCGGCCGAATCTGAAATCAGCTTTAGCAATGGCTGATGATAGATTGCCCGTATTTCTTCCATATTCCAATCTGTCCGAATCATGATCTTTTTAGCTGCATCCAAGACTATTTCCACAATTGAGGCACTTGTAGCAGGTTCCGTTTCGTACAGTGATATGTCCGCAGATATTGCATATGGGGGCATCGCCCATCAAAGAGCCCAAAAACTCCTGCGTATATTCCTCTGTTCTGACAAAGTTTTTAAATGATTTTCCGGCAGACGGACCTTCGTCCCTGTTTGCAGCGCTTAAAGGCTTATTGCTTTTGGGTTGCTCTGGCTTTATATGCAGCAGATCTTCTCTGCCCAGGTATTCCCAGGACAGCATGCGAAAGATAAAATCGAATAAAGAGGTAGAATATTTGATATAAGGCTGCCCTTCTACACTTCCGGAAGGCTCGAATCGCGTAAAGGTAAATTTGTCGACAAATTCCTCCAGAGGAACTCCGTATTGCAATCCGACAGAGATCGCTACAGCAAAACAATTGAGCAGCGAACGATACGAAGCGCCCTCCTTATACATATCGATAAAAATCTCTCCAAGCGTTCCATCGTCGTATTCACCGGTTCGGATATAGAGCGGATTGCCGTCTATTTTTACTTTTTGAGTAAATCCCATTCGCTTGTCCGGCAGATTTTTCTTTTTTACCACTCCGGACAATGCCCTTTTGAATGCTGTGTCCGATGATTCATTGAGTATTTTCTGGGCGGCTTCCAGAACTAGGTCAGCCGTCATATTTTCCAGTAAAACAGTCTGATCGATCTTTTCTGAAGCGTTTTTTTCTTTACTGGTGGTAGAGGACAGCGGCTGTGAAAGCTTGCTTCCGTCACGATAAACAGTACAGGCCTTAATGCCTTTTTGCCAGGCATATTCAAAGTTTTCCTGAATTTCCTTTACTTCTGCCTCATGCGGGAAATTGATTGTTTTGGATATTGCACCTGATATGAATGATTGCACGGCGGCCATCATATTGATGTGGGCACGGGGAGATAAAAATCTTTTCCCGTGAGGGCCGCATTTGTTCGCACAGTCAAAGACCGGCAAATGTTCTTTTTTCAGGTTGGGGGCGCCTTCTATGGTCATGGTACCGCATATGTAGCTGTTGGCTTCCTCTACTTGCTGCTCTGTAAAGCCCAGGGCATACAGTAAATTAAAATCAGCTTTAGTATATTGCTTCTGATCTATGCCGATTCGCCTCATGCATTCCTCACCCAATGCAAAGGCCGAGAACAGATAGTTTATATGGAAGCTGGATCGTGCACCTTCCTCCAGCGTTTTTATATCCGATTCCGAAAATCCCTTGGATCGCAAGGTTTCGTGGTTTATATATGGTGAGTTTCTGAATGTTGCATGACCTATAATATGGGCTATAATATTATTTATTTCATAGTCCGAATATCCGAGGCTTAGCAGCGCAGCAGGCAAGGCATTGTTGACTATTTTAAAGTAGCCGCCTCCGGACAGCTTTTTGAATTTTACCAGTGAAAAGTCCGGTTCAATTCCTGTCGTATCGCAATCCATAAGCAAGCCGATGGTGCCGGTAGGAGCTACCACCGTAGCCTGAGCATTTCTGTATCCGTACTTTTCTCCCAGCCTTACCACTTCATCCCATACTTTTTGAGAAGCATCAAATAAATTCTGGGGACAATATTTCTCTTCTATCCCCTCTGGTTGTATGGACAATCCATCATAAGCCTTTTTATCGTTGCGGGCGGCTGCTCTATGGTTTTTCATGACCCGCAGCATGGCTTTACGGTTTTTTTCAAAGTGTTTGAATGGCCCCAGGACCGCTGCCAGTTCTGCGGATGTTTTATAAGCAGTTCCTGTCATGATGGAAGAGATCGAGGCTGCTATCGCTCTTCCCTGGTCGCTGTCGTATGGAATCCCTGAAGACATCAGCAAGCCTCCCAGATTGGCAAATCCCAGCCCTATGGGTCTGTATTCATAGGAAAGAGCAGCAATTTCCCTGGTCGGGTATTGGGCCATCAGTGTGGTTATTTCCAATACGACAGACCAGATTCTGCATGTATGAGCAAACCGCTCATGATCAAACAGCTGTTTCTTTTTGTCCCAGAACCTGATCAGATTGACTGAAGCGAGATTGCAGCCTGTATTGTCCAGAAACATATATTCGGAGCAGGGATTGGAAGCCCGTATTTTGCCTCCTTCCGGGCAGGTATGCCATTCATTGATGGTAGTATCAAACTGGACTCCGGGATCTCCGCATTGCCAGGCAGCAAATGCGATCTGATTCCATAATTCCTTTGACGATATATTTTTAAGCTCTTTCCCATTGGTCCGTGATGTAAAGCCCCAGCTTTTATTTTCCTTCAGATTTTCAAAAAACTCATTGGGGATACGAACCGACAGATTCACATTTTGTCCGGAAACGGTCTGATAAGCTTCCCCTTCATAATCGGAAGAAAACCCTCCGGCTACCAGAGCGGCTACCTTTTCTTCTTCTTTCAGCTTCCAGCTTACCATTTCGGGGACTTCCGGATGGTCCAGATCTACGCAAACCATTTTGGCTGCCCTTCTGGTTGTGCCTCCGGACTTTATAGCTCCGGCTGCCTTGTCTGTTACTTTCAGAAAAGACATAAGCCCGGACGACTGCCCGCCGCCCGACAGCTTCTCATGTGTGGCACGGATTTTTGAGTAGTTTGTGCCCGCTCCTGAACCATACTTGAATATTCTTGCTTCTTTGACCAGCAGGTCCATTATTCCGCCTTCGTTTACCAGGTCATCTTCTACGGACAAAATGAAGCAGGCATGTGTCTGAGGTCTTTCGTAGGCAGAGGAAGACATCTTTAGCTTCTCATCGTTGGGGTCCACAAAATAATGCCCCTGTGAAGATCCCGTAATGCCGTACGAATTATATAATCCGGTATTAAACCATTGTGGTGAATTGGGCGCGGCTATTTGTGCCAGCAGGGTATATACGATTTCGTCATAAAAAGCCTGTGCATCCTCTTCTGAGGAAAAGTAACCATACTTTTGTCCCCATACTCTCCAGCAATCTGCCAGGCGATGCACCAGCTGCTTTACTGAATATTCGCCGCCGGTACTTCCGTCTTTCTGCGGAACTCCCGTACGGCGAAAATATTTCTGAGCCATAATATCCGTTGCTACCTGCGACCAGTTTCTGGGAGCCTCTACATGGCCCATTTCAAAAATAACCTCGCCGTCGGGGTTTTTAATGGCTGATTCTCTTATCTCATAGTTGAATAAATCGTATGGGTCTTGACCCTGGGGTACAAAAAATCTGTTTATTCTCAGCCCTTTTTTTTCTTTTGTTTGCACTCTTTCCGACATAGAAATAATGGTTTAATAAAGGATGTTTTTGTCTTTTATTATGCTAATGTACCAGACTAAATACTTTATAAAAATGATTTATGTCATTGCCGGAAACTATCTGGCAGCCTAAACTTGAGTTTTTAATGCTGCCATGAACTATCTGAGAATTACAAAAGCATTTACCTTTGAAATGGCTCATCAGCTGCTTAATTATGAAGGTCAGTGCAGGAATATACACGGGCATTCCTATACATTATATGTCACTATCGGCGGAGAAGCCCTGTGTAATCCGCTGGACCCCGGAGATGGTATGGTTATGGATTTTTCGGAGCTCAAGAAAATCGTAAATAAGGAGATTGTGCATCCATATGACCATGCGCTGGTGCTGAATTATCTGACTCCGGCAGATCATATTTTGCAATTGCAGTCGGTAACCGAAAAAATTATTCTTACGCCTTTTCAGCCTACCTGCGAAAACCTTACCGTGTACTTTGCAGGCGTTTTGTCTGACTGTCTGCCTGCTCATGTCAGGCTTCTGAAATTAAAGCTATATGAAACATCCACTTCGTACTGCGAGTGGCTTTGCGAGGACAATGTCTAAGTACCTTACGCGCGTATTTTGTGCTTTGGCTGAATAAGGTCTGTGTTGTAATAAAGACCTTTATTCTCCTTTCGCTGAAGAGAAGCCCGGAGAATGAGTCCGGCAATCCCGGCCAGATTCAGGATTTCTGTTTTTTTATACGAGCTTTTTAGTAAGCTGATTTCTTCTGAAATAGTATCGAGCTCCTTTATTCCGGACAATATGGATCCGGTATTTCGTACAATGCCGGCATGGTCAGTCATCAGGCTGTTTATGCCGCTTTTTATCCGATCCGCTTCTATGTCTGCTGTGGTCAGTTTTTCCGGTTTTTCACTATGTATTTCTGGCAGGGTAGAGGGACTTGCTTTGGAAAGGCTTGCCGTAGAATGCACGTAAGCCTGATGAGCAAAAACCAAAGCCTCCAGCAATGAATTGGATGCCAGTCGGTTTGCCCCGTGCAACCCTGTAGAAGCACATTCCCCTATGGCATACAGGTTCTTTATCGTACACTGCCCCCATTGGTCGGTTTTTATTCCGCCACATAGATAATGCGCCGCCGGAACAACCGGAATCAGATCCCTGTCCGGCTCAATATTTATCGAGCGGCATTTATAATAGATGTTGGGAAAATCATTTCTGAAGCTGGCGATCGGTATATTCGTACAATCCAGGTATACATGCTCGGCCTGCTCTTTTTTCATTTCATGCTCAATGGCTCTGGCTACGATGTCGCGGGGAGCCAGGGAGCCCAGGCCGGAGTAGTTATTCATAAAAGGATTTCCTTTATGATTTACCAATATGGCGCCCGCGCCCCGTACAGCTTCCGATATTAAAAAAGAAGGATTTTCGCCTTTTGAAAATAAGGCAGTCGGATGAAACTGAACAAACTCCATGCTTTCTATTGCCGCACCCGCTCTTGCTGCCATGGCGATTCCATCTCCGGTAGCAATAAGCGGATTGGTCGTGTTTTTATAAACCTGCCCTATGCCGCCTGTACATACAATTGTTTTCTCAGAAAAAACTTCATATTCCTTTTCTGTCGCAATATTTATAAACTGTGCGCCTATACAGGTATCTGAATGCCGGGGATGCAGAATTAAATCGTTGGCAAAGAAATGAGTAAGAATTTTTATGGATGGAAACTCTTTTATCTTATTTAAAAGCGTCCTTTGTATTTCCAGTCCGGTTATATCCTTATGGTGCAGTATTCTTTTTTGCGAATGCCCGCCTTCGAGGCACAGATCATATAGGCTATGCCCGTTTTTGTCAAACGAAGCTCCCCATGAAATAATCTCCCCGATTCGTGCAGATGCCGATTTTACTGTCAGATCCACTATGGATGAACTGTTTAAAAAATCGCCGGCAATAAGCGTATCCTGATAATGTGACTGGTAGTCTGATTCGGATGGAATCAGCACAGCTGCAATCCCGCCCTGCGCGTAGCGTGTATTACTCTCCAGCTCATTGCTTTTGGTAACGATCAGGATGCTTTTATCAGGGAAATCCGTTGCCACCTTTATGGCATAGGTCAGGCCGGCTATGCCTGATCCTATGATCAGGAAATCAGTACGTATTTTCATTTTGCTTCCGTTATTTCAAACATCCTGCGTATAGACTTCATGGCATCCCGGGCTATTTTATCATCAACAAATACCTCCTGCTTTTCATGCAGGAGACTGTCGTAGATCTTTTCCAATGTATTCATCTTCATATAGGGGCATTCGCCGCAGTTGCAGGACGTATAAAAAGAAGGCGGAGCTGGAATGATCAGCTTGTCGGGGACCGCCTTCTGCATTTGGTGAAGAATACCAGCTTCGGTAACCACGATAAATTTTTCCGATCTGCTGGTTGCAGCATACTTTATCAGCTCGCCGGTTGAGCCGATAAAATCAGCTATCATTATAACCACTTCGGCACATTCGGGATGGGCTATGATTTCAGCTCCCGGGTTTTCTTTCTTTAGAGCAAGAATTTTTTCTTCTGAAAAAGCTTCATGCACAAGGCAGCTTCCGTTCCATAGCACCATGTCTCTGCCTGACTTCTCCTTAAGATATCTTCCCAGATGCTTGTCCGGAGCAAATAGCACCGGTTGAGAAGCCGGAATGGAATTAATTATTTTCAGGGCATTGGCCGAGGTGCATACGATATCACTCATGGCTTTTATCTCGGCGCTGCAATTTACATAAGTAAGTATCAGATGGTCGGGGTACTGATCTGTAAACTCTTTGAACTTGCCGGGCGGGCAGTCGTCTGCCAGCGAGCAGCCAGCTTCCGGATCAGGCAGCAATACCTTTTTCCCGGGGGATATTATTTTTGCTGTTTCTGCCATAAAAGAAACTCCTGCAAACAGAATAATATCTGCAGGAGTTTGGGCAGCCTGATATGCTAAGCCCAGACTATCTCCTATGAAGTCAGCAATTTCCTGAATTTCGGGTTGCTGATAATAGTGCGCCAGTATGACAGCGTTTTTTTGCTTCTTTAATACCTCAATCTTAGAAACCAGATCCATTTCTTGCTACTCCTCTTTTTTCCTCATTACTAGACCAGATTCCTTATCTGAAGAATAAAATAAAAGGTTACTACAGTAAGGAGAAGAATCACTGCAACCATAGTATAAATCAGATAATTAATAAATGAAGCCGGGCTGGTAGCTGGTTTTTCCTGCTGCTCGGCTGGTTTTACTTTCGCTTTGGTCTCAGGTACGGGTTTTTCCTGTACCGCTGCCGCTGGTGTGCCTCTGCTGGCAATAAATGCCAGCATGCTTTTGATCTCCTCGTCTGAAAGAAATGCGTGATCCGGCATCAATATCTGGTTGTATTCGTCAAACAGCTTCTGAGCCTCCGGATCGGATTTGATCATATCGCCCGGTTTCCTGATAAATTTAAACAGCCAGTCCTCTTTTCTTCTTTCGGAAACACCCAGAAGGTCTGGTCCGACACGTTTTCCTTCGCCGATACTATGGCAAGCCTTGCAATTGGAGTTAAACAATTTTTCACCCGCTTCGAAATCCTGTGCCCAAAGCGAAAATCCGCTGAATAATAGGGTTATAAGTACTGATAGCTTTTTCATAAACCTGTCTGTTTTAATAATGCAAAGAAATAATAGTGTCTCCTTCAATAAAATGACATATATCACTTTTATTAAGAATAAAAGACCTTTTTATCTTTTAATAATGTATTTATATTGCTCCGGTTCTATTGCAGGAAAGCATGGCAATAAATTAACTCTCTAACCATACCAATTATGATAGCTATAATCGGAGCAGGTATTTCAGGGCTTACGCTGGCTTATGAATTACAAAAGCAAAACACGGACTATATTCTGCTGGAAGCATCCGGCCATCCGGGCGGTGTAATCAGATCGTCTGTAAAAGATGGCTATATGCTCGAAAAAGGGCCCAATATGCTTCTGGCTGATGACCGGTTAAAAGCCTTTATTAAAGAGCTGGGACTGGAAGACCAGATAGCGTATCCCTTGCCTGCGCACAGGAAAAGATATATTTACAAAAACGGGGCATACCGGCCATTGCCTGCTTCGCCTGCTTCATTCCTTTTCAGTGATTTTTTCAGCCTGAAAACCAAAATTGATGTGCTCAGGGAGCTGTTTAACAAATCTGTACCTCATCAGAGCAACGAGACGATATCGGCTTTTTTTGAACGACGATTTAATAAAGAAATAGCCGATTATATTGCAGATCCTCTGATTTCAGGAATATATGCCGGCAATGTCAGGGAGCTGCTGATACATAAAACCTTCCCTTTTTTACTTAAAATGGAAGCAACTTATGGTTCTGTTTTAAAGGGGTTTATCAAAAGAAGGAAAGCCCCCAAAAAGGACTCTGTCAGCTTTACGTCCGGTATGAGCGCCCTGACTGATAAGCTGGCCGGTAAGCTGGCCGGAGTCAGATACCATTGTAATGTTACTTCTGTGGACAGAAGCGGTCAGAATACGATACTTTATTGTGATACAGGTCTCGAAAAGATCAGAATTGTTGCCGAAAAAGTTGTTATTACCTCCCCGGCGTACGCAACGGCCGCTATGATAAAGCAATTGTATCCTGTCTTTGCCAGTGTGCTGGAAAATATACAGTATGCCCCGATAGTCAAGGTGTTTACCGCCTTTGATAAGAAGGCAGTAAAACATGCTATGGACGGATACGGCGGGTTGAATCCGTCCTGTGAAAACCAGTATATTATGGGTAGCATCTGGAACAGCTCGGTCTATCCGGAATCCTGCCCTGAAAATCAGGTATTGATTACCTCCATGGTCGGCGGAAGCATGCATCCTGACTATACGTTGCCGGATGATGAATACATAAAGAATAAAGTGATCGGGGAGCTGAAAAGATACTATACCATCAGCTCGGATCCGGTATTTTGCTCTGTACAGCGCATACCCAATGCCATTCCACAGTTTAACAGGCATATACTGCCTGTAGATGCCTGTGCAGCCGAATTGGAGAAAGACGGTATCTATATATGTGCCAGCTGGAAAGACGGAGCTGCTATAAGCGACTGCGTGAAGAAAGCCATGAATATGGCCGAAAGGCTCAACGCGTTGATGGCTGGTGCAGTCGTGTGCTGATTTTTATGTATGGGAGTCAGCTATTCCGGATTTTTAATCCGTACTTCCTGTCACAAGATTTATCAATCCGGATTCAGACAACAACAGCCAGCTCATTTTCTGCAAGCTGGCTGTTGTTGTCTGACAGGAGAATGTACGTACAGACCTATCGGATATGCACCTGCTGATTATATGTCCCGGTTTTGGTAATGACCTGTAGTATGTACATACCCTCAGGCAGGCCGCTAATATCCAGCTGCTTCCTTCCTGCCTTGGACAGTAGCTCAGTACCGTTTAGCGACAGAATACGGATCGCTTCGGGATCTGCTTCTACCGTAATATAACCGCTGGCAGGATTAGGGTAGAAGCGTATTCTGTCAGCGGGCAGGCTGATAGCAGTACCCGTGATGACCGCCTTCTGAAAAATGGCGGAATAGCCGGAGCAGGTCTCATTGGAAATGAGTACAGCGTAATTGCCGCTTTCCGGCATTGTGAAAGCCCTGTCTGTGTAACCGGTAAGTACAGAAACGGTACTGTCTCCGGAGAGGCTGACCCATTGGAAGGTGGCATTGCCAGCCGTGGCTTCCAGAAGATCCCCGGTCTGAGTTACCTCAAAGTCAATAGCACAGAAATTGAGAATGACTACTCCATCAGCTCCTGATGTAGCCGGAGAACCGGAGCCATTGCCACCGCCGCCACCGGCTCCGTACTTCTGCGCGGGGGCAGCCGGATTGGAATTATCCAATCCATGTGAGCAATTATTGTAACCAGCTCCTTTACTGCCATAGCCTCCGGGATATCCGCCGGAAAGTCCTCCGGTGCCGCCCTGATCAGGGCACCCGCCCGAAACATATGGCTGAGGATATCCGCCGTCACTACCGTTACCTTTTCTTCCGGCAGCCCCGCCGCCACCGCCGCCATAGTACGTCCAGAAGCCTTTACCACCGCTGCCGCCCTGATAGTTGGCGAGGTTACCGTTCTGGCCGGTGCCTCCGGCTCCTCCCGGCCTGTAGCCGTTATCATCGGGCGAAAACGGGGCGTTTGCTCCTCCCGAAGCGCTGAGCAGCGTAGAAAAGCTGCTGGTTCGGTTACCCTGGTTCTGTCCGACCGTAACCGTATAGTCCGTATTGGGAGTCAATGTATAAATGCCTGAGGCATATCCTCCGGCGCCTCCGCCGCCGAGTCCGTTGCCTCCGCCGTTGCCTCCTGCGCCGACCACCTCGATTACAGGAGTGGAGACAATGCTGTTCTGGTGATTGTATATGGCATCCTGCTCAAAAATGATGGTTCCGTACTGCTGGCTGTCTTTGATCAGATCGGCTTTGGAAATGTGAATAAAGGCGCTCGTGTCGGTACAGGATCCGTTCGAAACAATGACCGCATAGCTTCCGGCATGTTGTACCGCCAATGTCCGGTTAACAGCGTTCTGCATAGGCGTATGATTTCTGTCGATCCACTGATAGCTTGCGTCTGCCTGGTTGGCATGCAGGGTTAGCCCTAGTTGAGTTATGCCCAGGTCTATCAGACAGGTTGAAATACGCACCCAGCCGTTGGCGCCGTTTGTAGCCGGAGAGCCGTTGCCGTTTCCGCCTCCGCCGCCGGCTCCGTAGTTACCCGCCTCGGTAGCCGGAGATATATGCTCCTGTCCGGACCGGCAATCTAAATAGCCTGCCCCCTTGGCGCCGTTTCCGCCGGGATATCCGCCTGAAATACCCGGAGCTCCTCCATTGTGAGGGCACGAGTCTCGATTATATGAGCTTGTGGAACCTCCCGGGATTCCATTGCCGTTTCTTCCGGCAGCGCCGCCACCACCGCCGCCATAATAGGTCCAGTAGCCCCGGCCGCCGTTGCCTCCGTTTCGGTTGGCAATGTTTCCGCCTGAGCCTTTCCCGCCGGTTCCCGTAATGCCGAAACCATCGGGAGATCGGTCAAATGTAGCATCCGTACCACCGGTAGCCTCCAGGAAACTGTTGACAGAAGATGTACGGCTTGTACCCGCATTTTGCCCTACAGTGACGGTAAGGATTTCTCCGGGAGTGACTTCATAGATGCCGGAGGCATATCCGCCACCACCACCGCCGCTTAATCCGTTTGCCCTGCCATTGCCGCCGGCTCCGACAGCCTCAATAAGGATCCGGCTTGTGTTTTGCGGTACAGTATAGGTTCCCGAAGTATGGAAAATTGCTTCGTCCTGTCCCATACCCATGATTGCATGGAAAAGAAGGGTACAGGTGAGTAGTCTTTTGATCATCAGAATAAAATTGAAAAATACCAGGCGCCAAAGCTAAAAAAATATATGGCTATTCGTATGTGTTTTTGACAGAAAGATTGTATTTCTGTCCGGGTGACTGAGGAGAGTCCGGGCTTTCCTGCACGCTTCCCTTTTTAATTTGGAAATACTACAACAGTACATGCATGAGGAAAAAACGTAGTAATGATCGTACAGCGCTTAAATTTCAGGAATGAGCATAAATAAAACAGAAATTCTGAACCGTATTTGCTACACAGAGCTCGTTTATGGCCGCATAAACAAAAAGCTGGATAGCAAGCTTTCGAAATCCGAAATAGAAGAGATGCTTTTTGAAATAATAAAGCAGACACAGGAGCAGTTTTTTCAGAAAGCGGGGAAAAACATCTATGTGTCGAACTTTGAAAATAACATCAGGATAACAATACATTCAATCACATGTAGAATTATTACAGTCGACATAATATAGTGAATGACAGAAATAAGGTACATGAAAATAGGGTATATAACCAGTGAATGGATGTGAAGATGGGGGTGTGAAGAGCGAAAATGCTCCCGGATATCCTGTTTCCGGCGGAAATAATTTTTATGTAAAAATAAGCGGTTGGGAACCTCTCAGGTCAATGGGGTAATTGATGTATTGCTGCCTGCTGACAAACAAAGCGAAATTTGTATCTCGGTGGTTTTTGCAGGGATTGGCGGCCGGTCTTATCGGGTAAGAGAAGAAACATGGCTGCTTCTCTCTCCCCGAAAAATCATAAGAATTCCGAATAGCCTATTTTATTACCAGCTTCACCGATTCACTGCTTTCCCCGATGGTTATTTTGAGCAGATAGATACCTGGCAGAAGTGTGCCTTTTTCTATGATCGTCTGATAAGAGCCGGGACCCAGGTAGGCGCTGATTAGCTCTCTGACCTGATTTCCATACAGATCATACAAAGACATCTCTGCTTTTCCGGACCTCTCAAGACGGTATTCGATAGTAGAAAAATCAGTGAACGGATTAGGATATATATTCTTTATAAAGCTTGTTTTGTAGGCGAGCTTCTTTTTATTGATATTGGTAACCGTTCCGTCCGGCAAAAATGCGCCGGTGATCTCCAGATTGTCTTTTACCTCGAGTCCCCGCAATACCATATTCAGCTCCCTGACGCCGAATACAATCCCGTTTTTAGGTGTCTGATCCTCGTTTCCGGCAATGGAATCAGTTTCCTGTGTCAGAATATAGAGCTTGTCATCATCACCAAAAGACGCGTCCATTTCCCATACATAAAAGGTAGAGTCGGCAACCAGAGGCGAATTGGTAATTTCTTTCCAGGGACTGTCATCCTTTAAGTTTTTAAGATATAGTTCAATCCTGCCCTGATCAATGCTGTCTGTCGTATACACAGGTCTTATTTTCTGGAACGTGGCAGAGGCAACAGATTGCGAGTTTACAGATACAACCGGTTTGTAAAAATTATAATCCGCTCCTTCATCAGCGATATAATAATCCCATACGTCCTGAGACTGGTGGTACACTCCGATATAAAATTCATTTTTCAGCCCCTCATTCGTTTCGCTGGTGGTCGTAAAGCCTATGATGGCATAGTCATCATTCATATCAAAGGACAGCTCATCAAATGAGAAGCCCGAAGCTCCTTCAAATCCCTCAATTACTTCGGGAATTCCCCAGGCATTATTTATATAGGAAGTTGTGTAGAGCTTGCTGTCTCTTGTATTTTCATTGCCGTCGGGATCATTGATCCAGACCAGCACGGCATAATCATGCGCTTCGTTGAACTTGACCTGAAGATCCTTGTTGACACCGGGTATATTGGTCAGTTGCTGTGGTTGTGCGAGATACCATGTTGACCCTGTCAGAGTAAGGGTAGTATACCAGATAGAGTTCTTCCTGCTTTGCGCATTTTCCTGCACCATCCAGGTGATTAATGCGAAGTCAGAACCGTTGACTGTTACTTTTGCCCGGCTTTCTGCTCTTCCGGTCTGAAATCCCGAAATATCGTCCGCCAGCATTTCATTATACACGATTGCCTTGGATGCCGCATCATAAAACGCGAGGTAAATATCCTGCGCTTCCAGCAGGTCCTGAACCGATATGCCTGATGGAAGATTGCTGAGATCGTATCTGTTCTGGCAGTAGGTTATAAAAGCAGAGCCATCCGGCGTAAAAGCCAGCGAAGGATTGTTGATGCCGTGCGTATTTTCAGCAAGCAGCACAGGTTGCTCAAATTTATTTTCCGATTTATTCAGGATGGAGAATAATAATGCGCTGGTCCCGGCAGTATTGTCCACCCATACCGCCCCCATATGTTCGCCAACTCCTGTAAATACGGGTTCCGGTGAGAATTCAGGCAGCACAAACGATTCGTTTATCCTGTAGGTATTTATGATGGATTGCGCGTTGTCCGGATCATACACCGGTGTTAGCGTTCCCGGGTAGGAGCCAAAGGATTCGTCCACAAATGCCTTGGGACCATAGGTATATACCCCGGCGCCTTCGGAACCCCGGAATGAAAAGGCTTTTACATTAACCTGTCCCAGCAGGCTGTAATCTCCCCCGAACTGAGGATCGGTATTTTCAGCCGGTATATTCCGGTAGCGTATGCCGGCGCCTAATCTGGCTCGTAAAGTCAGGGTTGCATCTGCCGAAAGCATTCCTCCCAGAACATTTACGTTTCCTCTTATATATCCTTCTCCGTCTGCCTTTACAAGCAGGGAGGTTTCATCTGTTCCTGATTGCAGAAATCCCCATTGTCCGCCCTGATGGCCTGCTACAATTTTTCCGTCAAGAGATGCCTGGAAGGTGAGGCCTGCATCAAATTTAATTGTGATAAAAGGAGCCAGAGGAAAGCTTATGCCCGGCAGGGCAAAAGAATAGCTGTTTGTCTCCAGATGCCCCGAAGCGATCAGCGAAAAGTTCAGATCCTGATCAAAGCTTATAACCGCTCCGAGAGAAAGCTCCCTGAACTCGGTATGTAATCCAAGAGTATTCAGATTGAAAAGTATGCATTCTCCGGCAGCTTTGGCTTCACCCGTATGTTTGTCCAGGGTAAAGTAGTAGGCAAGATAAGGCGCTTCTACTCCAAAAGGCCGCCCTGACAATCCGGTCAGTCCGGCAGGCAGATATTCTGTAAGGGTAAAGTTAATGGGATTGTATACGGTCCAGGTAATGCTGTCTCCGTTGGTGGCTGTATAATATATCAAGGCATCCTTTGCCCACAGTGGTTTGGGCTTTATCTGCAGGGAGTAGCTTTCTGACTGTCCTGTCAGATTATTGGCTGCATTCAGAAAAAATGCGGTTAGCACAGCGCCGGGCTTTGCCGTTTTCATATCGATAGTGCCCCTGGCGGAATTGTTTCCGGGAGCAGCATCCAGCGCGTAGCCATACTCCTCCGAAAACGCAGCATCGGAAATAATGAAAAGAACATGTTCGGTTCCGGCAGGAACAGGGCCGGAGTAGGTAAACTCGTTTTCCAGAGGAAGCCCTTCGACAAAAGGCCCGAATCCCTGGCTCGCTGAAATAGTTTGGGCCCGGGAATAGTTAAAGGATAAAAAGAAACCCAGAAGAATTAAAAAATTTGCAAGTTTCATAAAGTGCTAAATTTTAAAAAGGGATAATGCATGCAATATGAGTAATTTATGCTGGAAGAAAAAATGTCATCTCTATTCTTTTTTCTTATCCCCGTACACCACGCACAGGACTTAATCGGTCGGTGAGCTTTTGGGGGAAACCGGCCGGTGACATACCTTCTCATATCTATTTTTTTGAGCCTCCGGATGTTATCATCGGGCCGGGCATTTAATGCTTTTTTATGGTAACCCCCGCCGTTTTTTTTAGTATACTTAAAAGCTAAATTCTTTTCTGCTCATTCATATAGCGAGCGAGTTTAAAAGGAGGACTTTATAAAATAACTGAAATATAATTGCTTACACAGTGACCGGTTGCAGAAGGGCAGGAGAGGTAAGCGCTAAAAAAACAATGTATGAGACTACCGCTGATTTTTAACCGCTATGCGTGCTTGTTGTATTGCCTTATGATAAGCTTCGGTATGTATGCGCAGTTGCCGGAGACAGAAGACGCTGAAAAAGAGGAGCCGCATTGCGGTTCCGATATTCTGCTGAACCGTCAGGATACGAAACGTGAGGCGTTCGAACAGCGGTTGTTGCAGAATGCTATGAACGTTCTGGGTGACGAAGAAGAGTTGACAGAATACAGAGTGCCGGTCGTTTTTCATATCGTGCATCAGAACGGAGCGGAAAACATTCCGGATTCGGACGTGCAGGACGCGTTGCGGCTTCTGAACGATGCCTTTAGAAACGAAGCTCCCTTTGCCTCTCCCCGGGGAGTGCCCGTAGGAATCCGCTTTTGTATGGGTTCAGGTGCGTCCAATATCACCAGACATCAGTCTGCTCTTACGAATGTAGTGATGGAAGATGATGACCTTGCATTGAAGGAGATCGGGGCCTGGCCGGCCAGAGACTATATTAACATATGGGTCGTAAATTCGATCTCATCACTTACTATGGGGCCGTCTGTGGCAGGCTATGCGATGATGCCCTACACGCACGGAGCACCGTTTGACGGCGTGGTGGTCGAAGCAGCTTTTGTCAATGGCAATCCGGATATGGTGAAAGTCCTGGTACACGAAATGGGGCACTATCTGGGTTTGTACCACACCTTTGAGGGCAGCTGTAAAAATGATAACTGCCAGACTGATGGTGACAGGGTCTGCGATACCCCGCCGGATCGTTCTGTCGCGCCGGTAGGATGCGATAGTTTTGCCAATACCTGTACGTCAGACGAAGACGATGCGTCCGTTAACAATCCTTTCCGTGCAGTGGCCCTGGGCGGACTGGGAGATCAGCCGGACATGCATCAGAACTATATGGATTACGGCTTTCAGGAATGTCAGAATACATTTACCGCGGGGCAGCGAAAACGAATGCGCGATGCCTTGCTTGAGGCCCGAAGCAGCCTTATTGATAATGCACATTCCTGCACTCCTTGTGCGACACCGTTTCAGGCCGATATCAGTCATTTGCCTGAAACATGGCCTGCCGGGGTGCCGTTGGAGTTTACCGTTAACACGGATAATGAGAGTCCTTTGCTGTACATTTTCTGGATGATCGACAATACAGGTGCATCGGAGAACATCGTGACGCGTACGTTTTATGAGGCGAAGACAGTGACTGTAAAAGCATATGTGTATGATCTGAATATGCTTGGCTGCGATCAGGAGCTGACGGCAACCATCAATATTACCTGTCCGGTAGCCAAACCGGTATTTACAGCAAACAGTCCGGATGGTCTGACGAGTCCGGGTGAAACCGTGCGTTTTGAGACCGAAGAATCCGCTTATCAGTACAGCTGGCAGGTGGATGGCGCCAACAGAGGTATGGGCGCTTCGTTTGATTATCTGGTAGACGGAACAGAGGGCAGGCTGATTACGCTGATTGCCAACAACGGCCTGTGTCAGGCTGTGAGTGAGCCTTACTATCTGCTTCCCGGCAATTGTGCCGACAGCAAAGAGAATAATGTCTGGTATTTCGGATCGTATGCGGGCATCGATTTTAATTACAAGCCGGCCAGAGCCATTCAGGGGAAGCTGACTACGGAAGAAGGCTGCGCTGTGCTTTGTGATATTGACGGTACACCTTTATTTTATTCCAACGGAAGCACAGCAGGCAATAGTCAGACAGGAGCGCAGCTGTTAAACGGTGATGGCCTGACAGGTACGATTACCACGACACAATCGGCCTTGTTTGTGCCTGTGCCCGGAAGCGATCGCTATGTGTATCTGTTTACCGTAGACGCGCAGGCAGGAGAAACCCATCTGGCGACCAACGGCGGTATTTCCTATTCCGTCATCGATCGTCTGGGGGATAACGGAAAGGGGGAAGTGACGGAAAAGAATACCTTGCTGCTTACTCCGGCAGTAGAAAAAGTAACTGCGGTCAAAAACCACAGAGGCGACGGGATCTGGGTGATCGCGCATGAATGGAATTCCGATGCCTTTTATGCCTGGCAGGTAACCGCAGCAGGAATAGGCGCTCCGGTGATCAGCAGAATAGGCTCCGTGCTTCAGTCTCCGGTAAATACCATAGGTACGCTTGCGTTAGGGGAAATGAAGGCATCGCCTTCCGGACGAAGAATAGCCATGGCTACTCAGGGAACCGGATCGTATGAGGTGTTTGATTTTGACAACCATACAGGGAAGCTTTCCAATGCTGTTTTCCTTAAAAATAGTCTTACAGCAAGTGCGTATGGTGTCAGCTTTTCTCCCAACGAGCGCTATCTCTATGGTACCCCGATCACGCAGTTCCATCTGATTCGTTTTGATCTGCATGCAGGCGATCAGGAGGCTGTTAGCAACTCCGCGGTGCTTATAAGCAATGTAAAATCGATCAGCGGAGGCAGCATACAATCAGGACCCGATGGCAAGATCTATATGGCTCACAGGAACAGCCCGTACCTGTCTGTGATATCCAATCCCAATGCGGAGGATGTGGCAGATTGCGGCTTTGAGCCGGAGTCGTTTAAGCTGGCAGGAATCAGCCGTTCCTTTTACGGACTACCCAATCCGGTGCAAAGTGTATTGTTCTCGGTAAGACCAGTCATCTATGGGGCGGATAAAGTATGTATCCCGCACCCGCAGCAGGACACACTGGTTCATTATACCTTTACTCCGAGAGGACGAGCCACCTATTCATGGATACACAAAGGGCCTAACACGTTTACCAGCGTAAATGATACGGCTATTGCTGTACGGTTTACCGTGCCGGGCACGGATACACTGATACTGACACGTACAGCCCCCTGCAATGAGCTGTATGATACGCTTTATATTACATCCGGACTTCCTGTATCCGTATCGTTAGGACCGGACCATCCGGTTTGCAGCGGCGCATCCGTCACACTTGATGCAGGGCCTGATTTTGCGGATTATCGCTGGAGCCAGGGGGCAAGAACAAGGACAATAAGCGTAACAGACGAAGGAACCTATTCAGTGCAGGTGCAAACAGCGGGAGGTTGTATCGCCCGTGATTCTGTGGATATTGTCTTCAGAAAGCTGCCTGAACTGGATCTGGGCAGAGATACGTCCATCTGTTCCGGAGAGTCCATTGTACTTACGGCGTCTGAAGGAATGGACTCCTATCTGTGGAGCAACGGAGCCACCACGGCAGCCAGCCAGGTAGCAGAGGCCGGTTCGTATACAGTGACTGTCGGTAAGTACGGTTGCCTGTTTACCGATACCATTCACATCTGGAAAGACCTTCCCGAACATATTCTGGGCAAGGATACACTGGTGGCATGCGTAGGAAGCCCGGTTGCCATCACTGCTCCGGATGGCTTTGACAGCTATACCTGGAAGCGGCCCGATGCGGATAGCTGGCATGAAAGGACTATTGACCTGAAGGAAGCCGGCTATTATGTATTGGAGTATGCCAGTCGCTGCGGCACTGCCAGCGATTCGGTCTATTACGAAGTGATTCGCATAGCGCCCTTTGATACGCTCATCACCTGTGCCGATACAGTTTCTTTTACCACACTCAATGATTTTACAAGCCTTCAGTATGTCGAAGCGGTCAATTACAATATGTATGAATCGAACGGAAGGGATGTGACCGTTTTTGGTTCCGGTGATTATGTTTTCACTGGTTATTTCGAGCTCAGTGATAGGTCCGCGTGTCACATTTTTGAGCGGGTATATATAGCGCTGGACACCGCGGCTGTGCGTCCGGATAAGTCCATCGATCTGGGACCCGATCTGAGCTATTGCGAAGGCAATATTACTGCGCTCAATGCAGGCCAGGGATTTGACAGCTATCTGTGGAATACCGGCGAGCGGGAGCCGGGCATTACAGCCTATGGATTTGGTACGTATTATGTACAGGCCCGTTATTGCGGATATGACTATGCCGATACGATCCATATTTACCGTACAGAGAATCCGGATCTGGAGCTCGGACCGGATAGGTCGCTTTGTCCGGGAGAGACACTGACGCTGGATGCCGGAGAAGATTTCGAATGGTATCAGTGGGACAACGGCAGCGCTTCGCGGCAACGGGTAGTGAGCAGCCCCGGCAGATATGCCATTGCTGCCGGAAGCGATGCGTGCATATGGCGTGATACCATCATGGTATACGAAGGAGGACGGATGCTGACTATAAGCGGTGAAGCGCTGATTTGTGAAAATGAGCTGATGCTGATCAGCGCAGACTATATCTCCGGCGGGGCTTATGTATGGGATTCGCTGGGCGTGGAGATCACAGGGACGCATGAATTGTCCGTTACTCAGCCTGGTAGTTATCGTGTCAGGGAAACCGGCTGCCCCGATGCTGTATGGTCCCTGCCATTGACTGTAGAGCGGGAAGCGGTTGCTGCTCCGGTCTTCTCTTTCAATCCCCAGTCGGTGTGCGAAGGGGAGCCTGTAGAAGTACGCTTTGACGCTGCTGCCTATACCGGCTTTTACTGGCACGATACGCATAGTGAGGACAATCCGGCGGTATTTGACGCCCCGGCCACGCCTGTGCTGATCGTCAGAGGACAGAAGTGTCAGGTGGCCTATACGGCAGAGCTGCCTCTGAAACATCCGGACGATTGTATCACCACAGGGCTGGATGCTCCGGCGGCCTGTCAAAGCCTGTTCTACCTTGCCCCGAACCCGGGAAGCGACTATGTGTCATTGGGTTCGGCATGTGCACCGGCAGGCGCTGCACGACTGAATGTGCAGGTGAGCAGCCTGGACGGGAAGAGCCTGGAGCGCATCCACGGCTCATTGACGGTGGTCAATGAAAAGCTGAATCAGCTCATGCCTCAGCTAAAGGCGGGAATGTATCTGATAGAGGTCACTACCGGTACGGAAAGGCACTATCTGAAATGGAGCATTGCAAAATAATACAGCCATAACTATTAGGCAGCAGGCCCGCAGGAGTGTATCGCCGGGCCTGTTTTTTTTAAGATGTGTATCCAACAGAATAAACAGAGCCAATGAAGAGAGCACAGATTGTGCGCTCAGGCTGGAAATCATTTTACCTTATACCACAGTAAAAATCAATATGCCAATAAAAGGACAACTACTGACCAACCCGGCAAGCGGAGACTCCTATGAGTTTCTTGAAACAGCCAGGGATACTGGAGGCGAACGTGTTACGTTGAAAGCGACCATTAAAAGCAAAGGACATCTGGTGCCTGATCATTTTCACGTATTTCAGAATGAAACCTTTGAAGTTATTTCAGGACAGTTAACAATCTTGTCCGACGGACAAACAAGCATATTGTCAGCAGGAGAAAAAATAACCTTACCCAAAAACAGCGCGCATAACCATTATAACAATGAAGATAGTGCGGTGACTTATATTCATACGGTCACACCGGCCATGGACTTTGACTTTTTAATTGAAAACTTAGTCGGACTTGCTGCTGACGGAAAAAGTAAAAACGGAAAATATGGCCTGGTTCAGGAATTGGTGACGCTTAAATACCTCGACAGCAAATCATATCTTGCCGATATGCCGGTTGGTGTACAGAAATTGTTAGCGAATATCATTGCACCTATTGGACGGCTGTTTGGTTATCGCGCCATTTATAAAAAATATTCGGGTATAGAAAAATAGCTACCGCCCGCGGTTGCTATAGGGGGCTGGCGTGCTTTGATGATTATTGATAAGGCCACCGGCCGTTGTTTGCTGTTAGTTTGAAGGGCTGGAGGCTACAGGGGAGAGAGTAATTGCCTGGAGAGTCCGGGTGATTGGGGGAGTAATATAACGTTCAAACTTGGTTTGAATCAGAGAAGTCTAATCTATATTGTTTATGCTTATCCCAACTCAAAGGGTCACCATTAATTCCTGTCTTAAAATTGGTTTTTATCCAATTTAGGAACTCTTTCCCAGTTGACTCTTCTACTTTCTTTTGACCAACACCAGTATGAAATACTTTTTTTAAATTGCTAGGAACCTTTGGAGCATTGTTCCCGAAATAAAAAAAATGTTCAGAAATCAAAACATTGGTCCCGCTAACATCTTTCTTTAAATGCTTGAGATTACAACTTCCGTCAGGATTGCTATGTGCAGAATCTTCCTGAATCCATTTTCCACTAAGATCTTTATGATAAAAGTTATCACCATGCATAGTAACAAGAGTACCATTCATTACAGGCTTTTTATACTGAAATCTTGTATCGTTCCAATAATCTTCCAGAGAAATTTTTTCTGTTAACTCCATTGCATATATCAACTTGTTTTCCAGTTTTTGTCCTATGGCTTTTCCCAATGCTTTCGAACCCGTACCAATAACCCAATCTCCTATTTTTAGATTGCTACTTTTTCTAATTAGAGGTTTGCAAACTGCCAGAGTACAATATTTACCAAAAGGATTAGGAGCAAGCCCTAAGTCATGTTCTATTAAGTAAGAGTATACAGTCATTTTAGCATTTAATAGCTGGTCTTTGATACATTGGTTCGGCTACTATTCCATCTGAATTTTCAATTGGAAGATTTGTTCCCTCAATTAACTCGCCAAGTTTTTCAACTGAATTCCAGCCAATAATGTTTGATGCATATTTTCTTAAATTTTCGGGAAGTGCAGCGGTTTCTTTGCTTCCATGAGTATATACACCTAATATTCGCTTTCCCTGCCGGTGTGCTTCTTCTATCTCAAAATTCACCCATTTTCTAGTGTGTGTTTTAGGGCCAATTAAGCAAATAAAGGTGCTTGACCATTTTATTCTCATCTTTAAAAGACGTTCAACCACTTCTTTTTTGGGAATACGGCCATTTTTATGATTAGTACTATCAACAGAAAAGTTCCGAATATCATATTTTTGGCCTTTGAGTCTGTTTTTTAAAGATTGAACATGAATATCGTCCTTTCCATAATGACTAATAAAAATGTTATGTTGTTCTGGCATAATTACATTTTTAAAATTTCAATTCCCATTTAGATGGAAAATAATAGAGAATTGGTTCTTTTTCCTCAATAGTAAATTTCTGTTTTATTCTTGTTCGTTTTGAAAAACCACTTATTTGAGGATGGGCTATTCTTGAGTATTTATCTACCTCGCAAAAAATATTTTGGCAATCAATTAAGTGTAAACTCCTGCCCCATAATGTTTTAAAATCAAGATCCAGTCTTGAAAACTCTAGCTCTTGATTGTCTGTCATTAATCTGATAATATCTTCAAAAGAATAGTTACCCAAATCAGTAAAGCACTTAGCAATTCCGTCCTTTGCTCCGGGACCTGCCTTCACAAACTCCATTTCACTGAAATTGGTAAGCGTACTATAGTTAATGTCAATAGTATACTGATACGCCAAAAAATCACCTATTGTCGGATAGGAGTGAAGGAGATAGTATACTTCATTCATGCTCTTAGCCTGTTGAAGTTTTTCAGGAACTCTTTCTTTTAACATCAGTTCAATTAGTTTTAAATGATTCTGATGTTTTCTTTCATACCCCATAGTTGATCTGCCTGATGCCATGATATAAGCGGCAGAGTATATCGGAATTTTATGATTCAATAACTCTGAAAGGAGCTTATCATATTTCTTGAATGAGTATTCTTCTAAGGTAATTTTCCCTAATGCAGTTTCCAAAAACTCCCATGTGGAAATACGGTTAAATATCTTGAAAAGGATTATCCGAAAGAATACTTCTTCCGGTTGCTGACTCCCTTTATAAATCACATTCTTAATCAAATATTGGCTCACTCTGTCAGTAGCCCTATATACATTTGTGAACTTATGTTGACTTAGAATTTCATCTTTTGTCCATGGGTAATTTTTACCATTAAAGCGTTTGAAAAAAACATTCTGTCTCTCAGCTGCAAACTTCCAGTAAGTGTCGTAAACGATACTTGCTTTGGGTTTTGACTTTTTCGTTATAATCAAAGGTCGTTTCGTGCTATATGTCTTCACTAAGTCTATCTGCGTAATTATCTTGCAAAGCGATTGGTTAATCCTTTTAGAATTAAGTACACTATTTCGCTTATATGTGGAGTAATTGTTAATCTTATATTATCTGCTTCGGAAAGCCCATTTTGTTCGGCTATTCCTTTTAACCCAATTTCCTGCAAAGTTAAAAGATATCTTTCATAGTCAATAGTATCGCCAGGGGACCTTTCATTGAAATATGTATACAAGTTTTTGTAATCAAGATTATCAAAGTAATATTCATTTGAGAAACTTTCAGGTTGCTTGCCACTTGATGCCTCAATGATATCTTTTGTAATTCCTCCAAATGCTCCAATCAAATAGACTGGATGTTTTTGTTCAAGTGCGATTAAAAGTTCTTCCAGAATGCCAGGACACTTTCCTTTAAATCCTTTAGTTCTACCCCCAATAAATATTCTTGCACTGCAAGTAGTTTCCATTTCCTCTCTCATTTTTGTTAGACACCTTGTCCAGATATACAGATTATCGGTCGAATCAGGTTTTATAAACTCTTTCGGATTAGCAACCTGCAAATCTTCTGGCGGGGCAACTCTTTTGAATGATACATTTTGCCTCAATTCTGCTTCTTTTTCCACAGAAAGTGTTGTTGATATCGGATAGGCTAAGTAGCTATGAAATCTTTCATTAGGTCGTAGTTCATTATTAGCTTTGTAATAGGCCAATAAATCGAAAATTAATTCTGTAAAACCACCTTGTCGCATATCACCGCCATAAGCTAATTTGCCATCTGCAGCTAAAATATAGCGTGCTATTTCAAGTATTGTATCTTTCAAGTGAGCAACTCCATAGCCCAATTCGCTAAGATTATCGCTTTCAGAAATAGAAATTCCGATAGTTTTACCTTTAAGAAAATACTTTCTTGAAATAACCTCTTCCTTTTCAAGCACAACGGGATTTCCTTTGCCTGTATCAGCCGATATATTTGATATGTTAAGTTCTTTGTTCATTCTTTTTTGCGATTGATGGAAGCATTAACGGGGTTATAAAGACAAAGTCGTCATCCAGCTGATTTAGAATATCTATTTCTTCAGAACCTAAAGGTGGATCAGGATAAATAACTAAGGCATACTTTTCCCCCTCTGTTATTTTCTGTTTTCTCAATTGAATGAAATTAAATAGTTCGGGAACGTTACTAAGGATTCTATCTGTTTTGATGTTATATAAATCTGTTAGGGAATCTAAAAACATGCGAGTGTATTTGTTGAATAACACCTGTTCCAATGTAAGATCTATAATTGACTGATAATTTTCTTTGAAGCGGATAGAAGGATAGTTTCCTAAGTATGGGAATGCTCTTCTTTCACCATTCTGAATCGCATTGACAATTACTATAGGGCAGCCTTCGGATTTAGCAGTTAAGACTTCAATTCTGCACCACTCTCTATCAGCATAGCTGTCTGATTGAAAAACTACCAATGCCGACTCACTAGCTGCTTTTTTGATTTCTTCTCCAAAGTTTGAGCCGTAAGCAATATCGTTAGCATCAAAGAATGTTTTTAGCTGCGTTTGAGAATTGATATAATCTCTAAATTTGATTGCATCCAGCTTTGATTCATCATGTTTAGAATGGCTGATAAACAATTTAACAGGAGGAGATATAGTTAATGAATCCGTTTCATCACTAGCCTTTTTCATATTCATTAATAACCGACATAATTCATGAAGTACCGGACTTTTGATTTGTTCTTGGATACTACTATTTGTTACACAGTGATTTTTGTTTTCATCAATTCGAATAAAATTGATGGCGGATAATTTGCTAGAAACATTAAATGCATATCTGGATAAAGCAACCGGATAAACTCGCCTTTTGTTTTTTTTAGCATTACATGTATGATATATCTGCTCAAGATAGTTTCCATAGTTTTTGTCATTTACAAACTCATTTGAAACTAGGGCTATAACAGCAGTATATTCCGATTCGACAAAATCAATATCTTTAGGGACATTCTTGCCATTCTCATTTTTGTTTCGGAAATAAACAGGGATACCTAATGAGCGCACTAGAGGTTTTTCTGGGTTTCTGCATAAAACGAAAAATAAGAAATCTGCAAGCTGCTGACCATCCAAGTAATCAGGATGCCATATAATATATACTGCTAATGGTGTTTTGTAGCTCATTCGTTGTCTAAATATTTACTTAGTGGATTAGCATGGTAGTCACTGAAAGTTTTAATATTTTTACCTTTTTCTAACAAACTCTCATAGATATGATGCTCTTTGCGTATTGAATCTAAAAATCTGTTTAAGGACTCTGTTCCATTAAGCATTTCTCTTACTTTTAAATAGCTTGGCAGAGTGTTTTTATTTCCTTGTGTCTTAATAGTTTCAGATTATTATTCATTGTATTATAAGCGTATCCAATTTCAAACGGAACCCAATGTGATTTATAGGTGTCAGGAGAAATTATAACAAGCATATAATCCGATTTATTCAGTTCCTCTTGTATTGAAGATGTTATTCCTTTAGGGTTACTAGTTTGTTGATGAAATTTTAAATCCTTATCCTCTAAATCAAAATATACATTAAGTTGTCTTGATATAATATAATCAGCAACCTCTTGTGCATATTCCTCATCTTTTCGTTGGTAGCTAATAAAAATACAAGGAATATCTTGGTAGTTAATAGACTTTTGTATGCTGTATGCTTTATTACGGCTTTGATTTTTTAGAGCTCTATTGATGCCCACCATATCTATATTTTAACTTTTTCCTAAATAAATCAGTTTGCGATTCTTAATGCTTACCAAAACACGTCCACCATTATTTACTTTAAGCTCGTCATATACTTTGTAAGAGTTTATGATTGCTGTTTCCCATTGCTTTTGAGTACAGTTTCTTACTTCAATTCCACTCACCAACTTCTGCACAGTTTTTAATACATCTGTATCAACGCTACTACTATATTTGAAAAGCTGGTGGTCTGAACCATGGCTATATATGTAAAGGCTGATAAGTTCCTCTGTAATAGCTGCCCTTGCACCATCTTCTACTTCGTCCATAGCATCATCACTTTTCCTCTTTATTCCCATCAACTTTCTTACTACAGGAGACCAGCCTAAATATGCTACATAGCCAAAATGAAATATATCGTGGAATCTATAACCATCTTCTTGATGTGAATTGTCGGTTATATCATTTCCCAGTTGCTTATTTGTTAGCTTATTAATAACTCTTACTTTTTCTTTTCCTCCGTCATTTATAACATCAAATAATACTTCAAACTCTCTTGGGAAACGTTCTTCTTCAGGATATGCTTCATCATAAGTAATGAATTTATCAGAATGCTCTAAATCAAACCTGTCTTTAATTTTAGCTAGGTTGCTGTAGGCAATATCCTCCAAGCTAATTTCATTTTGCGTAGCAATAGTAGAAATGTACCAAAGAACATCGCCTAATTCTTCTTTGAGTTTATTTTTGTAGTTGGTATATGCATTTCCGTCCCTCAAATTCTTTTTTAGTTCAGTTATTACAGAACCAGCTTCACCGATCAAGCCTAAAAATGGAACGAGTTTATTGGCTTCTTTTCCTTTAATATATTCTTGGATGGTCTCTTTTGCTTCGTGTTGATAATCTAAAAATTCCATAGTCTAATTTATTGCCACTGATTACTTGTTCTGTTATTTACAAATAAAGGATATGAGTTATCTGGATTGATTTTATTGCGTCTTGTAAAGGCTTCATGTATCCAGTTTTGAACATCAGATGGATTATTACTCCATTTATAAAGTTTTGCAAAGCCACACTCTATATTGCTATGAAGTCTTGGAGGTATCGTATATGGATTGTATTTATTGTCATCAGTTAATGGATAAGAGGGAAGAAATATACCTAATAACCCAGACCGTGGGTTAAACGGAGTATCTCTAATGCTTGATGAAATTTCCCAATCAACATGCTTTCTCTGCCACGTTTGAGCACCAATTAGCACAACTGTTACAGTTGAATCACGCAAATACTCATCTCGTATTTTTCTTCTGATAGTATCTGTTTTCTGGTTAGGGTTGATATCTCCAATCTCTACATCCCATGGAATGATGATATCGTGAATATCACAAAAAAGCTTTTTAAAGGCAACCTTATACCTTTCATCGTTAGCATGGTGAAAACTTATAAAAGTCTTGTGTCTGTTTGAATTCATAAAAATGGTATTACTTTTAAATAGGTTTTGCTATTAACTATTTGTTCAGTTATTATATCAAAAAGAGAAACTAAGCTTTACGGGACTTGGAATTTTATTATTTAAAAGTTCTTTATGGGTTGACTCCATAAAGGATGATATTGATTTTTCTAAGTCTACGAAGGTTCCGAAATTAGGATATTTTGAGGATGCAAAACCAGCTTTTTGAAGCTGATACGAATATGTGTAAAGGTTTGATGAAAATAGTTTTAAGTAGTTATACATCTTTATTTTAAGTACCTGTTGATTGTTGTTTGAATAGCTGTAGTTTTCTACCTTCGCGTTTCATTATTTTGTTATTCAATAATTATGGTGGGTATCATATGTACCCGAAGTTGAATTAGCTGTACTCTCACAATTTAATGAAAGTGGATGAAAATCACTGGAAAATAGTTGTTTTTTTATAAAGTCGTATTATTTCCATGCTAGACCAATTGGGGGAGAGATACCAAGTAATTATGGAAAAAGACACCTTATTAGGGCCATATGCCAGTATACCAGAGGATTTATAGTTTCTTCTGCAACTGCTGGATGTGATTGATGATAAACTTCGGCTACAAAAACTAAAAAGCCACGTAAATACGTGGCTTTTTTACTGTATACTATGAAAGCAGGGCTGGGTGTTGGAAAGTTACTTTTTGAGCTGAGCAATGACATCCTCTAAGTGATGAATCTTATCTTCTAGCAACTTGATTTTATCTTCATACAATTTTCGTTCATTATCTGAAAGACCATACTGATTAATGGTATAGCCTGCTGCATTGTGATTATTCATTTGATTGAAAAAAACTCTTTCATCAAATGCAAGAATATCCTGAACTGAAATATCCAGTACTTTGGCAATCTGTGTTAGTCGGACATGGTTTATTTCTGTTTCATCGGTTTCCATTTTGGAATACGCCGGCTGGCTGATACCCAGCTGGTCGGCCATGTAATCCTGCGTATAGTTTCTCAATTCTCTCAATTTCTTTATTTTCCGCCCTATTGTAAGCATAATTTTCTCAATATGTATTATATATTAAAACCCTGGAGTAATATTTTATAACTGGCAATTCCACTGTACAAACTATTTTTGTACCGAAAAGCTAATATATGGAAAACTCCAAACTAATGCCAGAAGAAGACCTTGTGAGACTCTTTTTAGATGATGAAAACTTCTGTATCTGTTTGGGTTTGTGGAAAAGTATGCATTTACGAGAAAAAAATGCTTTAGCCTGTACCGATGATCCGTGTCAGCTGGCAGATCGCATTGATACTAGCATCGCCTACATTAGTGTTTGTGCCGTTCGGTTACGGATAAATAGTCTGATGTACGAAATGGGGCGAATGTCCGGACAGGAGCTCAGAGAGCAAACACAGGAAATTCTGGGAAAAATAATAGATGAGATCGTGGACATACGAGATATCATATCGACAGAAGCCTTTAAAAATAAGTTTAAGAATGACCGTTTTATATCGGAAAGGATACTTATGCAAAGAAGTAAAAGGTGGATCAATTAAACACCTGATCCTTCTTAAAAATCAGAAGGGGGTATAATTTTCTTATTTTTTGTAATAAATTAATTATCTGCATATTAATATTTTTTAGCCGCTAGTACCATGATAAAAGTATTTACTCGGGAACCAGACATATTTTTTAATCTAAAGAGGGTTATTCTGCTTGTGTTTTTATTGGTCCTTGTAGTTGCCAATCTGTATGCTCAAAATACGCTCTTCCCGAAAAGATCTGTAGAAGAGAGTATACAACACCATTCATTTGTAGGATCTGCTGCATGGCGAGAATGGCGTGAATTAAAGATGTTGTGCAGCAATTTTCCGGCCATGACTCCCTATTATGAGCAACGGATGAGGGAGATAGAGGCTCAATACAATTTTCCGGCCAACTCTTCTGCCTATTTCAACAATCCTAATCATGCCAGGGTTGTAATGGACCGTACGAATCAGCATATGGCAGGGAATTTCCCGCCTACAGAAGAACAAATCAGAGCCAATGCCGGATCCTCGGCCCAACAGAAACAGCATCGGGCTGTGGCAGCACTGCTTAGCGAGATAAGCCATAATGAACCCAGGTATCAGACAGACTTTCTGCAATCCCCGGAATTTCTCGAAGCAGTTCAGCCATTTCATACCACGTTCTCCAAACTCAAAGACATGCAGGAGGGAAAACTTCACTTCTCTCTGAAAGACGCTTTTTATATCTATGAACGCACCTATGGCAATGGATACCTGACCTATGAGGAATACACGAACGTACTGAATGAATCCATCACATTCATCCGGCAATGGGCAAAAGAGAACGGCTATAATCTCCATGAAACCGAAGCAGCTCACTACTGCATTCAGCGTTTTATGCGGGATACACTGTATGTGCATCAGCCTGTGAAAAAGAAGCACTTGCCGTTTTTCTACGATTATACCGACTATACAGGCACACAGGATGTCAGAAATATGCATGTCACCAAAACACTGGCTACAGGCACAGGACAATGCCACACACTTCCCGTTGTATACAGCCTTTTGGCTGAAGGCCTGAAAGTTCCGTGTTATATTTCCTATGCACCCTACCACTCCTTTATCAAATATCCTGACAATACAGGAGTTATCCGTAATTATGAGCCTACCACCCACTGGCCACTGACAGACCAGTGGTATTCAGACCATCTGTATGTAAAAACAGGTGCCGTGAGAAGTAAGATTTACCTGGACACACTGAATCCGAAGATGATCGTAGCGGCCTGCATCCTTGACCTGGCATTGGGATATAAAGCAAAGGTCGGAGTAGCCGACGGAGCCTTTATGACCGAATGTATCGATTATGCCATGCGCTATTTTCCCGGAGAAGCCAATATACAAGGGCAGATGATGAGGGTTATCGTCGCCGCTACCCGGCTGGAAAGGTTATTGGCGGCCAATAAGATTACCAATATCCATTACATGGACAACGTACCCGGAGCAAGAGACTTGTTTAACCAGATCGGAGAGGTGGAGCAGAAAATAGCCGATCTGGGCTATCAGGATGTACCGGAAGAAGCCTATCAGGCACTTGTACAGGAACATGAGGAGAAAAAGCTGATTCAGTCCTCAAAAAATATTAATCCAAAAACCAAGAGAAATTTATTTGTTCCTGACTAAAATACTATAAACTTGTAGTTGCTATGAGATTTTTGATGTTCGTATTTTTATTTTTTCCTGTATCTGCCATTTTTGCCCAACAGCAGCATATTTCCCATTACTCCGGGCAAATGACACCGGAAGGCCGTTCCCGGAATTATTTTGAAGAAGCCTACAAAGAGCTGGAAGGTATGCTCGAAGGGCGGGATTCGCTTGATTATGAGCGGGCAGTTTTCCTGACAGAAAATGCCTATTGGGATAATCAAATAGCGTACAGCGATTTTAAGAACCTACTGGACGTACATACAGAGAGGATAATCAAGGCTGCCAATGCGATAAAAGAAGCGAACCGGCATACGTATGAATCACTGAAGATGTTTGAGAAGAAAAACTTCAGCCTCCTTGTATCCAATGCCGCTATATACCAGTACCTGACGAGCCCCAGGATTATTATCAGAGACAATCGTATCACCGCAGCGGCTCCTTTTCGCTATTCACACGATGATCCCTATGGTACGGATGACTGGACAAACTCACAGGTGCTGAGTTTGCTCAACCCGACCAGGCGGGAAGGGAACTGCTATGCGTGGACAGCATTGTTCAAGATCTTTTCAGAAAGGCTGAAGAGCGAAGCCTGTATCAGTACCGCTCCGCATCATGTGTACATTCAGCACAAAGATATAAAGGGAGGCTTTTACAACGTAGAGCTTCCCACCCGTACTTTTCCCGGTGACGGTACGATTGAAACACTGACCTATACCACCCGTGAGGGCATTATGAGCGGTATTGCCATGCGTAAGCTAAACCTGAAAGAATCAATCGGCTTATGCCTGATTTACCTTGCCAAAGGCTATGAGTATAAATTTGGCGAAAGCGATGCGTACTTCTCGTTGCGGTGCAGCAACCTTGCTTTAAAACACGATTCTCTGAACCTGAATGCGATGTTGCTGAAAGCAGGTGTGATGGAGGAACGTCTTGTCAGGTACATGAAAGAGAAGCATATTGAAGCACCTGAGCAGCTACGGGAAATAGCGGAAATAAAGGATGTATTCAGCCAATATGAGAAATGGATCAACCGGCTGAATGCACTCGGCTACCGGCAAATCCCTTCGGATGTACAAGACATCCTTCTGGCCAAAGCCCGGGGAGAAGAAATTGCTACATACAAAGACCGTACACCTGATGCCTTTCCGGATCTTGATGTACAGGATGTGCGCTATATTACCCTGTCCAACGGCCTGTTTGATGAAGTGCATGTCCGTCAGAAATATATGCACTATGGTAGAACCATACTGGATACCGAAACGGGAAAGATCTCTGAGCTGGTGAAAGAAGACAGTCTCAGAAGGTATAAAGTGGATCCGGTGGTGTTTGCGTTGAGTATTGATCCGCTGGCAAGAAAATATCCGATGTGGTCTCCATACTCGGCATTCGCTAATAACCCTATCAGATATAAGGATGACGATGGCAGGGAGCCTATAGACCCAAGAACAGGAAAGCCTTATAATATTAGCTTATCTACTGCTGTTGTTTATTCGATTAATGATAACAAGCCTAAATTTGAGCCTGTAAGGGATAAAGAGTTGTTTGCAAGAACTCAACGAGGTGATTTTGATTTAAAATGGTATGATAGAGACAATCAGACTTGGACTGGAGAGAAGGCGGTGAATGATTTTGACCTTGCCATACCAATGATATCTAGCAATGCGAAGAGTACTCTTAATGGCATTTTGCCAAATTCTGGACCCAATTTTGGCACAGATCCCCCAGATATAGGAGCTTTTAATAAGGCTGCTGACAAGGGTTCTTATACTTTTGTTGACGATGCGTTGGCAGAGAATTGGGTGTGGATAGATAAGTCAGAATTTAACATAGTTTCAGTTGCTCAGAATTATGTAACGCAGATTGTAAATATGCAAAGGAATGGTGATGAATATAATATAAACTCGGTTACGGATTTTTCAATTAAAATAGATGAAGTGCAGACAAGACAAGAGAAGACGTGGTGGGGCGGGACAAAAGATGTCAAGTTTAGAACACTTACCGTTACTGAAACAACTCAGCACTACGAAAATAATCAGAAGTCTGGTAGTGCAACCTCAAAAACATATACTACAGAAGAAATAGTCAAATGATAAAAGGTATATTGAAGAAGATTCTGGTTATATCTCTTGTTTTCCTCTCTTATGCTTGTAAAAAGAAAGATGGGGAGTATATATACTATTATCCCAATGGGAAACCTAGTATGAAGGAGCATTATAAGGATGGTAAACTTAACGGAATAACTAGCATCTATGACGAAGATGGTAGCTTAAGAAGTGAGTCAAATTATGTAGATGGAAAATTTTCAGGAGTTAGCAAGGTATATAAGAATGGTTGGGTGCAAATAATATATTTATATAAAAATGATAAGCCTCATGGGGCTACTAAGTCTTTTCACGAAGATGGTACTTTGCAAAGCATAACTGAATGGGTTGATGGAATAGAACACGGGAAGGAAGCATACTATTACCCGAGTGGGAAGCCGTTAGAAGAAGGCCAGAATAAGAATGGAGCTAAGACTGGATTATGGAAATCCTATTACGAAAATGGCCAGTTAAGCAAAGAAGGGAATTTTATTAAGGGGTTTGAAGAGGGAATTTGGAAGTACTATAATGAAGCGGGAAAATTAGAGAAAAAGGAGTTATATAAAAGAGGTAAATTAATAAAAGTAGAAGTTTGCTTTTCCAGTTATGGGACGTAGCCTCGCTTTGTCTCACACCCCTAATTATTGGACAGCTTCGCAAAATCAGTTTAGAAGATTTTGCTTATTATTTGCCTGCACAAAGGTAGCGAACACTTCCTTGCTGTCAAGGGCCTGACAAGTGCCTCGTGCCTCGGCCCCCTTGACAACAACTCCGTTTTTCGCTCCGTTTTTGTTGGGCAAATATTCCGAAAAAAATAGTTCCCAGTATGTTTGAGGGGATAACATCCCGATCGATCTATGACGTCTACGGTTGTT